>Ga0209517_10000585_pt1:5000-61334 | contig 61334 bp, 55 predicted proteins | sample PeaSoiMetSII2010_FD_187695 | JGI IMG/M metagenome (GOLD analysis project Ga0209517, IMG submission 187695) | Peat soil microbial communities from Weissenstadt, Germany - SII-2010 (SPAdes) (version 2) | ecosystem: Environmental > Terrestrial > Soil > Wetlands > Peat | place: Germany... | reverse complement strand
GCCCCTCGCGCCGATAGTGTCGGCGAGTGATCTCGGTCCAGGCCATTGTGAACCCCACCGTTGGTGTCGCAACTGCGATGGAATCACAACCTATTGAGATCACTCAATTCCTTTTCAGTCAGGCTCTTAGAGCTTGACGGCAACGGACCCGACGATATTGCGGAATTCGATCGCTACGCCCGCGAGCGCGATGCCAAGGGAGATACGCTGCGGACGAGATTGATCGATTTGATTACCCGCGATAAGCACGGCAACCACATCTCCGATGAGCGCCGCTCCGAATACGCCGCTATCGCCCTTTGGTTCGCTTTCGGATGCCCCACCCATAACGAGCGCGGCGAGGAAATCCCAGACGCCGATCGTATCGTTGTGGCGCGCGCCCTCGGCAATATGGCGGACATCGCCGCGGCTGGCCGGATCGTTGAGATTGAGATGCGTATCCGCGCGCGGGCGGCCTCTAACCCCGAGGACCCGGCGGTTGTCAGGCTCCGCGAGATCGCCGATCAGAAGAAGACTGCCGCCGCCAAGAAGGCCGCTTCGCCCATCGTCAACAAGGTCGATCGGCTCAAAGCTGGCTCACATGCCTCGGCGTCGCCGCGTTCGCCCTCAGTGATCTCCTCCGCTAGGGTCGAATCCGATAATCGCACTGAACCCGATCCGGAGGCTCTAGCCGAGGTCAACGAGGTCATCGCCGAAATGACCGCTTTGGGTATCCTGGACGCGCGCCCGATCGAATCCGATAATCGGAAAAAACAATCCCAACCGGTCAACGCCGATTCCGGAAAGGTTCTCGACCCGATACCGCTGGACGGAATGTTCGTCTTGGACGATCCGACGAAATGGCCGCGCGGTTATGTCGTGTCTGTCGCGCGGATCGACGATCTTGGTACAGGTCCTATGTGGATCGCGCGTAACCTCGATGCTGAGACTTTCGGTCGCGTCATCGACGCCACCGTAGAGAGGAATGAGTCTTAGCTGCGTTTGATCGGCGTGCTTCTGGCTACGCTGTCGGGTCCTTCAGCCCACGGATCGCCTCGATCATCTCGGGTAGGTGATGGTGGATATAATGCAACTCATCGACCCCCACTGCGCCGTGGCCTTCAAGATAACGCCGCAACGACGGTTCCACTCTTTTGGCGACGAGCGTGCTGATGAACCGGTGCCTCCAACTGTAATTGCACTGATCGGCACCCTCGATACAAAGCTCGTCACCGCGAAGGTGCGCCATCAACGCGGCGCTGGCCCGTGTGTTGTCGATGTCGAACAGCAAGCCATCACCACGCGAACGCACGTAACCCAGAAAGTCCGGTCTGATCAGCCCCTCATGCAGCGGGATGACGCGCGGGCGGTTGCCAGTTTTTAGGACGCGGTTCTCGCCCAAGTGCCATACCCACACGCCGTCGATGAGCTTGAATTCGCTGGTAGGCGCGTAGACGAATTCGGAGATGATCGTGCCGGTGAACGCCATGATCATCGGCCCCCACTTGATGAGTGGGTCATCCGAGGCAAGAGCCGATGTGAGGATGAGTGTCGCGCGCTGATCGGAGAATTCCGCACGCGGCTTATGGTCGGGCTTGCGCGGCGTCTCGATCTTGTCCGCGGGGTTGCCCGTAGTTGGCCGGTTATTAGCCGCGAGCGCCGTGTATAGACCTTTGATGTGCGCAACGAGGTCGTGGGCTTGACGACCCTCCAGGTCGTCTTTCCAAGCCTGGAGCATTTCGGTCGTGATTTCCGCCATGTCGGAAGTGCCGGCACTCGCGAACAGCAACTCAGCCGCGGTGGTTTTCGCCTTGGTGGCTTTTTTCTCAGCGTCGGCATCGCGCCAAGGCCCGTGCCGCTTTTTCCAGTCAGCAAGCGCCCGATCGAGGGAGATCGGATCGTGCCTCGGGGTCACATCCACCATTTCGCGGACTGGCTGTGCCTCGTCTGGCATTCGGTCAAGAAATCGGATGGCCTTCTCGGTGCCGAGGCCGAAGCGACCGACCATCGCCGTAGCCTCTGGCTTGGCGAGCATCTTGTGGACGAGCACTCGTAGCCGTTGCTTGATATGCCACTCGGGCGATGCGGCACGATCGCGTGCTGCCGCGACCTGGGCGTCGAACAGGATTGCTTGCTCGACGCTCAACCGATCGGCTTCTGGCCGGCTGACGCTTGTGGGCCACGTGTGCTTGAAGAACTCTCCGGTTATCTCTGTGACATCGGAGGGGAATCGGCGCAGATAGAAGGGCCGTCCCTTGTTGGTATCCATGTAGACGTAGGGCATCCTTGCCGCCATTTTGTTACCCCTTCGGTTACCCCCGGTGGGGGCGTGAAGGGCAGAAACCTCAGAAAATGGCGGTTTCCCTTGAGTTTTTCAATGTGCCCTGGCCGGGTCAAGCCCGGCCAAGGGCCGTTGCGAAGCTGATCCTCAAAGCCCCCTTCCCCCGGCGGAAAAGGGTCTTTCCGTTACCTAGCGCCGCTCCAGCATCGCCTCGGCGCTGGAGGCGCCATATTCGCCCGACGGCTCGACGTTGAGCTCCTTGACCACGCCGTCCTCGACCACCATCGAGTAGCGTTGCGAGCGGATGCCCATACCGGCCTCGGTGCGGTCGACCGTGAGGCCGAGCGCCTGGGTCAGCTCGCACGACCCGTCGCCGAGCATCGTCACCTTGCCGCCGGCATTGTGCTCCTTGCCCCACGCGTTCATCACAAACGCGTCGTTGACCGAGACGCAGGCGATCTCGTCGATGCCCTTCGCCTTCAGCGCCGCTGAATTCGCCACATAGCCGGGCAGATGTCGCGACGAGCAGGTGCGCGTATAGGCGCCAGGGAGGCCGAAGACTGCCACCTTCTTGCCCTTGAAGTAATCGTCCGACGACACTGCCTGCACGCCTTCGGCGGTCAAATGGCGCAGGGTCACGCTCGGGATTTTGTCGCCCACTTTGATGGTCATGTTCAGCTCCGTTCAGCTCTGGGGGATGCGAAAGACGGCCTTGCCGGCAACGCCGCGTGCCAGCAGAAGCGCGCCGACCGCCGGGATCGCGTGCCAATCGTGTTCGACGATGCGCGGCTTCAGCGACCCGTCGGCGACCAGTGAGACAAGCAGAGCGAGATCGGGGCCGAATTTCTCCTCCGGCTCCGAGGTGAAATAGTGAAACCCCTGCAGCCGCGCGTTCTGATGCTCGGCGAAGTCGCGGAAATTGAGCGGCGTCGATTCACCCGACGAATTGCCGTAGATGACGACGACGCCCTTGGCCTCGATCCGCGCAAGTGCCGCGGTGAGCGACGCGCCGCCGGCGGCTTCGAGGATCAGCTCGAAGCGACCTTGCGCCTGGTCGATACTGGTGACGATCTCGGCGGCGCCAAGCCCGTCCAACACCCTGGCGCGTTCAGGATTGCCGACCACCGCCGTCACCCGCGCGCCCGAGCGCGCCGCCAGCTGCACCGCCAGGTTGCCGACCCCGCCAGCGGCGCCGGTGATCAGCACCCGCTTGCCGAGCAGCGGCGCGCCGTGGCGCAAGGTGCGCAGCGCGGTCAGTCCGGCCACCGGCAGCGAGGCCGCCACGGCGAACGAGACGTTGTCCGGCAGTGCCGCGATGCGGTGGCTCGGCACCGCGGCACGTTCGGCCCAGCCCTCCCAGTCGGTGAGACAGACGACCCGCGCGCCGGCTGGCGGACCATTACTGTCCGCCGCCTGGCGCACGACGATGCCTGCGATGTCCTGCCCGGGCCGCCAACCGTCGGGTCGTACCTGGAAGAGGCGCGTCTCGCCGCGGTTCAGCGAGAACGCATGCACCGCAACGAGCGCTTCATTCGCCGCCGGTTTGGGCTCCGGCACCTCGCGGATCGCGACCGGCGCCGGCCCGCCCGGCGTGTTGACGACAGCGAGCATGGTTACGCCCCCGGCCGTCATCCCAGGGGTGTTCGAGCGGACGCCCTCACGGGCCGACACAGCCGCCAATCGGCGGATCGCAAACGTATCCGCCCTCTTGGCATTTCTGCATGGCTTCCTGCTGCGTCGCGCCTGACCCCCACGTCGTCCCGCCGGTCCTGTTGCCGACGGTGAGGTAGAAACAACCGGAATCAAAAGGCCCCAATACGCGGCAGCTCTGACCGCCCTTTTTTTGGCATTGCGCGATGGCGCCGTTGACCGCCGCTTGCCCTGTGGTGCCAGCCGAGTAGCCGATAGCGACGTGCGCTCGCCCGCTGCCATCGTTCCAGAGCGCCGTCGCTCCGGCATTGTATTGAGACGCATGTGCAGTTGAGACGAAGCCGGGGGTCAGCAGGATTGCCAGCCCAAACCAGAACCACCTCATCGTAACCCTCCCTGTCTGGCGGTCCTTTCTCATCGCGTCCGAGGCGATCTTCGCCAAGCCCGCGACGGCCACCGGTTGCTCCGCTTGGGGGCTCCTCCCCATCGCCGCTCAGTTCAGCCGCAAATCCGTGATGTGCTTCGGATCGGGCTTCAACTCGCCGCGCTCCACCCGCGTCACGATGTCGGTCAGGATTGCGTTGGTCGGCGCGTCGATGCCGACCTCCTTGCCCTTCTGCACGACAAAGCCGTTGAGGAACTGGATCTCGGTGCGGCGTCCCTTGACCATGTCCTGGCCCATCGACGGGCGGTGCTCGCCGCCGCCGGGCTTGTTGGCCTCTTCGAGACGGTGCTCGTCGATGACCCGCTGCGCCTCGACATCGCCCTCGCCGGAGCGGGCGATCATCTCCGGGTCCATATGGCTCACCTCGTCGAAGGTGTAGCCAAGCGCCTGGCCGACGCGGATCGCCTCGCTGCCGAGCCGGTTCGAGAAGTGCCGGATCGTGTCGTTCTTGACCAAATCCTTGGTGACCATCCCGGTGCAGGCCGACAGCCCGTTGCCCATCACGTTGGTGACGAGCTTCGACCAGCGCTCGCCCCACAGGTTCTCGGTGACCATCGCGCTGTCGGCGTTGGCGAGCAGCGCGCAGACCTCCTTGGCGCGGTCGGTGACGCGGCCATGAACCTCGCCGGCGCGGAACACGGTGTGCTTGGTGCCGGACTTGCCGGCGGCGCGGGCGATCTGCCCCGGCGCATGCAGCGCTACGGTGATCGAGCTGGCGACCGAGCCCAGCGTCTTGCCCCAGCCGACGACGCCGGCGATTGTTTCCTCGTTCATGCAGTTCTGCAGCGAGACGACATAGCCGTCACCCGCGAGATACTGGCGGATCAGCGTTGTCGCCCAAGCCGTGTCGTAGCTCTTGGTGCAGACAAAGGCGATGTCGAACGGCTGTTCCTTCGCCAGCTGCTGCGCTTCGGTCACGTGCAGCGCGCGCACCGGCACGGTGAACGGCTCGACATCGCGCAGATGGGTGATCGTCAGCCCGTGTTTTTTCATGTGCTCGACATGCTCGGGCCAGAAATCGATAAAGGTCACGTCCTCCCCGGCCTTGACCATGTGCGCCCCGGCATAGCCGCCGACCGCGCCGGTGCAGACGACTGCGATCTTTTTCTTCGCCATTGCATTTCCTCCTCAGAACTTCGGCCGGGACGGCTCCCCGCGCTTGTCGCCCGATCCTAGTACGATGAAGCTGCATCGGGGAAGCGTCCGGCCTGCATGGCGGGATCAACGCCGGCGACGGGCGCTTCGCCGTGGAGTCGCGGTACGGCGTTTCCCCGCCGACTTGCGACGGCGCTTGGCCGGAGCCGCAGGTGCTTTGCGCCACCAGTCGGCAATGAGCGCCACCGGCAGCGCCGCGATGCCCAGCGCCATCGCCAGGCTCGCGGCGCGGGCAAATCCCGGCAATCTCACCGAGACGACGACGAGCCCGAGCACCAGCCCGGCGCCAAATACCAACAGGGCCGATTTGCTGTAGCGCAATCCGGGAAACGCCATCCCTGCACATATCACGAGCGCGCGGCCGGCGGTTGCAACGCTGCCCACTGTGGCCGACGATAGTTTCAATGCGCAGCTTTGGGTCATTTCGCGGCGCCGCCGCCTCGCCGGGCGACGGGATCGGCGGGCCGCGGATCAATCGCGTCGCGATCACCGCCTCGATCACCTGCGCGACGATCATGCAGGGCGTCGACACCACCATCGCCAATGTCGCGCTGCCGCATATCCAGGGCAGCCTCTCCTGCTCGCAGGACCAGATCGCCTGGGTCGTCACCTCCTACATCGTCGCCGCGGCGATCATGACGCCGCTCACCGGCTGGCTCGCCGGGCGGCTCGGCATCAAATGGGTGTTCTTCGCCTCGGTGGTCGGCTTCACTATCGCCTCGGCCTTGTGTGGCGCCGCGACCAGCCTCCTGCAGTTGGTCCTCTACCGCCTCTTGCAAGGGGTTTGCGGCGCGGCGCTGGTGCCGCTGTCGCAATCGGTGCTGCTGCGCTCGAACCCGCCCGAGCGGCATGGCCAGGCGATGGCGATCTGGGGCATCGGCACGATGCTGGGACCGATCATCGGTCCAGCCTTGGGCGGCTGGCTCACCGACAATTTCACCTGGCGCTGGGTGTTCCTGATCAACCTCCCGGTCGGGGTGCTGTGCGCCATCGGCATCCTCGTCTTTATCCACGACGACCGGCACGGCCACCGCGATCGGTTCGATTTCTTCGGCTTCGGCACACTCTCCGTCGCGGTCGGCGCGGTGCAGATGATGCTCGACCGCGGCGAGCTCAAGGACTGGTTCGGCTCGACCGAGATTTGGGTCGAGGCAACCGTCGCGGCGCTGTGCTTCTACCTCTTCGTCGTCCACACCGCGACGACCAGCGCCAGCTCGTTTCTCAACCGCAACATGCTGAAAGACCCCAATTTCACCGCCGGGTTCATCCTGATGTTCTTTGTCGGCATCATCCTCAACGGCACCATGGTGCTGCTGCCGACGATGATGCAGGCGCTGATGAATTATCCGGTGGTCACCGCCGGGTTCGTTATGGCGCCGCGCGGCATCGGCACCTTGATTTCGATGGTTCTCGTCGCGCGCATCATCGGCAAGGTCGACACCCGGCTCATCATCCTCACCGGGCTGTCGCTGACCGCGATCTCGCTGTGGCAAATGACCGGGTTTTCGCTCGCGATGAACATGAACCTGCTGCTCGTCTCCGGGATCCTGCAGGGGTTCGGGCTTGGCTTCGTATTCACGCCGCTCTCCGTCATCGCCTTCTCGACCCTGTCGCGCCAGCATCTGACGCAAGGGACGGCGATCTTCAGCCTGATGCGCAATGTCGGCGGCAGCGTCGGCGTTTCGATCGTCGAGGCGCTGTTTGTCCGCAACAGCCAGATCATCCATTCGCGTCTTGCCGAGCATATCCGGCCTGACAACCCGGTTGCCCAGTCGCTCGGTGCGCCCTATAGCCTCACCGAGGTGCACGGCATCGCCGCGCTCAACGCCGAGGTCACCCGCCAGGCGCAGATGATCGCCTATATCGACGATTTTCACTTCATGGTGCTGGTGATCCTCGCGTCGCTGCCATTCCTGTTGCTGCTGCGCCGGCCCAACCGCGCCGCCAAAGGTCCCGCCGTAGCCTTGGAGTGAGGGCCGCTTCTCGGCCCTGGGCTCGTTTGTGTTGTAAGCGGCGTGCGCCTTGCAGAGGATGGCGCCTATGCGCGGCCATCGTTTATTTCGCGGGACACCCGGCCCGCCGGGCGACGGGGCGGCGGGAGCGCGGATCAATCGCACCGCGATCACCGCCTCGATCATGCTGGCGACGTTCATGCAGGGCGTCGACACCACCATCGCCAATGTCGCGCTGCCGCACATGCAGGGCAGCTTCTCGTGCTCGCAAGACCAGATCGCCTGGGTGGTGACGTCGTACATCGTCGCCGCCGCGATCATGACGCCGCTGACCGGCTGGCTCGCCAGCCGCTTCGGCATCAAATACGTGTTCCTCATCTCGGTGATCGGCTTCACCTTCTCGTCGGCCCTATGCGGCGCTGCGACCAGCCTCGCCCAGCTCGTCATCTACCGCCTGTTGCAGGGGATTTGCGGCGCGGCGCTGGTGCCGCTGTCGCAATCGGTGCTGTTGCAAGTCAACCCGCCCGAGCAGCACGCCAAGGCGATGGCGGTGTGGGGCATGGGGGTGATCCTCGGCCCGATCATCGGCCCGGCCCTCGGCGGCTGGCTGACCGATGACTATTCGTGGCGCTGGGTGTTCTACATCAATGTCCCGGTCGGCGTTCTCGCCGGCGCCGGGATCATGGCCTTCATCCACGAGACAAGGCACGGTCAGCGCGAGGCGTTCGACTGGTTCGGCTTCGCGACCTTGAGCGTCGCCATCGGCGCGCTGCAGATGATGCTCGACCGCGGCGAGCTGAAGGACTGGTTTGGCTCGAGCGAGATTTGGATCGAGGCGATCGTCGCCGCGCTTTGCTTCTATCTCTTCATCGTTCACACCGCGACGGCGGGCGACCGTTCGTTCCTCAACCGCGCACTGCTCAAGGATTCGAATTGCGTCGCCGGGATCGTGCTGATGTTCCTCATCGGCATCCCACTCTATGGATCGATGACCCTCTTACCGACGATGATGCAGGCGTTGATGAACTATCCAGTCATCACCGCCGGCTTTGTCACCGCGCCGCGCGGGGTCGGCACGATGATCGCGATGATCCTTGTCGCCCGCCTTGTCGGGAAGATCGACATAAGGCTCATCATCCTTAGTGGATTGGCGCTGACGGCTGTGTCGCTATGGCAAATGACCGGGTTCTCGCTGCAGATGGGAACGTGGCCCTTTATCACCACCGGCGTGTTGCAAGGATTCGGGCTCGGCTTTGTTTTCACGCCGCTCTCGGTCGTCACCTTCTCGACCTTGCCGCGCAATGCCCTCACGCAAGGCACCGCAATCTTCAGCCTGATGCGCAATGTCGGCGGCAGCGTCGGTATCTCGATTGTCGAGGCGCTGTTGGTGCAGAACACTCAGGTCGTCCATTCGCGGCTCGCCGAGCACATTCGGCCCGACAACCCACTGGCGCAGACCTTGGGCTCGCCCTACAGCCTGACCAATATCCACGGGGTCGCCGCGCTCAACGCCGAAGTCACCCGCCAGGCGCAGATGATCGCCTATATCGACGATTTCCACCTGATGGTGATCGTCATCCTGGTGGCCGCGCCGTTCCTACTGCTGCTGCGCCGGCCGCGCCGCCCGACTTCGGAGCCGGCGGTAGCGATGGAGTGAACCCGCGCTAGGTGGCGGCGTGGGTCGCGACCAGATAGATCAACCCGCCTAACACCAGCGCCAGCGCAATCACCAGCAGCACGATGAACCAATAGGTTCCCGGCGATCTCCGCCGCTCGACGGTGACGTCGAGATACTCGGCATAGCCGAGCCAGCCGACCGGGTTGAGCGGCACGATGCCGTCGAGCAGCGCCACCCGGATCCGCGCGAGAACGAAAATCTCGATAAGGCCCATTAGGCCGACAATAAACCACATCGTCACGACGCCCCTCCCTCGATGAGAGACCACATCGTTGAGACATAGGCTCGTCAGCCCGCGGCGCCGCGCAGAATCGTTTTTAATTTGGCCAGTATTTTAAGGCTCCGGCCTTTGGCGCGGTCATCGACGCTAAAATTGCCGCAATCGGCGCGTAGCTTCCCGACCGCGATAAATCAAAAGCGATGATGCGTGGAATGCCCGCCTGATAATTTCCAGCAGATTCAGGCGAAACGCGACGGGATAGGTTAGTTTATTCCGGCGCATCCTACGGATGGACGAAATTGCTCCGGCGGGCGCATAGTTCCGGCCGAAATTCTGCTTCAGCCGAGAGGGCGCAGATGTCGGTCCAGGATGTCAGGTTTGCCGGGGAACGACAGGGTGCGGTGAGCTGGCCGTCGAATGGGCTCAGCGAGGTGCCGTTCCGGATCTATACCGACCCGCAGCAATACGCGCATGAGCAGGAGACGATCTTCAAGGGCGAGAGCTGGAGCTATCTTTGCCTCGCCGGCGAAATCCCCAACCCCGGCGATTGGATCGCCACCACCATCGGTGAAGTCGCGGTCGTCGTCGCCCGCGACGAGGCGGGCGCGATCAACGCTTTCGTCAACCGCTGCGCCCATCGCGGCAACCTCTTGTGCCTCAGGAACCGCGGCCACGGGCGCGAGATCACCTGCATCTATCATGGCTGGAGCTACGACCTTACGGGGCAGCTGACCGGCGTCGCCTTCGAGAAGGGGGTCAAGCGCCAGGGCGGCATGGCGCCCGAGTTCCACAAGGAGGAGCACCATCTCCAACGCCTGCGGGTCGAGGAGCTATGCGGCCTCGTTTTCGGCACCTTCAGCGACACGGTCGCCGATCTGCAATCCTATCTCGGCCCGGTGGTGGTCGGCGGGCTCAAGCGCGTGCTCGACGGCCGGCCCACCCACATCATCGGCCGCTCGACCCAAATTCTGCCCAATAACTGGAAGCTCTATTTCGAGAACGTCAAGGACACCTACCACGCCAGCATCCTGCATTCGTTCCTGACGACGTTCCGCATCAACCGCCTCAGCATGCCGGGCAGCATCAATATCAGCGAGGATGGCGGCAACCATTTCAGCCAGGCCAAGCTCGACTACGCCGCCGAGGACGCCGATTACAAAGCGGCCAATCTACGCTCCGACACCGACCTCAAGCTTGAGGACAATTCGGTCGTGGAGTCGGTCGACGAGTTCGGCGACCAGGTCTCGGTGCAGATCCTGACCGTCTTCCCCAACATGGTGCTGCAGCAGGTGCGCAACACCATTGCCGTGCGGGTGATCCGTCCGCGTGGGGTGGACAAGACCGAGCTCGACTGGGTGCATCTCGGCTTCGACAGCGATGACGAAACAATGCGCGAGCGCCGGCTGCGCCAGGGCAATCTGATCGGCGCCGCCGGCTACATCTCGATGGAAGACGGTTGCGTCGGCGGCTTCGTGCAGCGCGCGCTGCAATACAATGACGATGGCCAAGGCATCATCATGATGGGCGGTCACGACGCGGAGTCGCAGAATTTCCGCGCCAGCGAGGCGGCGATCCGCGGCTTCTGGAAGAAATACCGCGCGCTAACGGGGATTTAGCAACCTCGGCAAACGCCAATGCGTCCTTCGAGGCTTTGCTGCGCAAAGCACCTCAGGATGAGGAAGATTTTTGCAATGCCATCAAGAACAACCCTCATCCTGAGGAGCGGGCGCAGCCCGCGTCTCGAAGGACGCACAACGCTTCTGCCGCCTAATCCGGTGCGTCGCCCGTGAGCATCCAACATGAAGACGCGGTGCGGCTCGGCATCCACGAGCTGATCGCCGCCTATGCCGATTGCATCGACGATGACCGGCTCGAGGAATGGCCGGATTTCTTCGTCGACGATTGCCGCTACCTGATCACCGACCGCGAGAGCCACGAGGCCGGGCTACAGCACGGCGTCATCTACTGCGCCTCGCGCGGCATGCTGGCCGACCGGGTGACCTCGCTGCGCCGCGTCTTGATGTTCGAGGCGCATCGCTACCGCCACCTCGTCGGCCCGACCCGCATCCTGTCGCTCGATGGCAAGACGGCGGAGACGCGTTCCAATTTCTTCGTCGCGCGGATCATGCATGACGGCGGAATGAGCCTTTTCGCCACCGGCCGCTATCTCGATCGTATCGACGTCAGCCGCACCCCCTACCGCTTCACCGAGCGCCTCGTCGTCCTCGACAGCCAGAAGATCGACACGCTGCTCGTCATCCCGCTGTGAGGCTTGGGTGTCCGAAACGCCGACGAAAATCTGTTGGAATTGGGCCAACGACGTTCTCTACCGCATGTGCGCAGAAAGCCCGGAGCATACAAATCCCGATGTGATCGCCGGCAAGATGTGGCTGATCGGGCTGCTTATGCGGCTCAGATCGAGAGGCGGTCCGGCGCGGGACCTGGCGGAAGTGAGGCGGTTTATGCTTGCGTCGCGTCCAGGATTGCGAACTCAAACTTAGATGAGCGTCTTAAGAAATTATCCAACCTCAATTGGGTGACTGCGGGAAATGTTGAATCGGTGCTATCAATTCATAAATTCTTGATGGATGAAATTGCGCTATGTGCCGGCGGCGAAGGGCGTAGGTCGTTTTGCTCCAAGTACCTTCATTTTCATAAGCGTAATTTATTTTTCATTTATGATAGCCGAGCTCGGGCTGCGATATGGAAAGAAACGAAGGACGAGCGTTTCAAGCTTCCGGTCTCGTGCAGAGAATTTGACAGAGAATATGCTGAATTTGTTCTGCGCTGCATTCTCTATCGCGAGTCCACGAGACCCGACCTCGCTCCAAGGCAGCTCGATGACCATTTGCTAGGTTTTTGTCGCTTGCGCGAATTGGATGGCTGATATCGAAGACATTCTGTTCGGGCGCGAGGGTGGCGTCGGCACGGTGTTGCTGAACCGGCCGCAGGCGCTCAACGCCTTCACCCTCGGCATGTACCGGCAGTTCGACCCCGCCCTGCGTGGCTGGGCCAAAGAACCGGACATCCACGCCGTGCTGATCGAGGGCGCCGGCGACCGCGCCTTTTGTGCCGGCGGCGACGTGCGCGCGGTCTACGAGGCGGGCAAGGGGATCTCGGGCGACCCCAGCTTCACCGCGGTATTCTTCGCCGAGGAATACCGCATCATCAGCTTCATCCACCGGTTCCCGAAGCCCTATATCGCAATCCTCGACGGCATCACCATGGGTGGAGGCGCCGGAGTGTCGGTCAACGGCGCCTATCGGGTCGCCACCGAAAAGACCATGTTCGCGATGCCGGAGACCGGGATCGGCCTTTTCCCCGATGTCGGCGCCACAAGGTTCCTCAATCTCTGTCCCGGACACATTGGCCGCTACCTCGGCCTAACTGGTGTGCGGCTCGGGGCCGCCGACGCGCGCTACTGCGGCTTCGCCACGCATTTTGTGCCGCGCGAGCGCCTGCCGGAACTGCGCGCGGCGCTCACCGGCATCGCCTGGCAGCCCGGGAAAGAGCAGGCGCAGGTCGAGGACGTATTTGCCCGCTTCAACACCGACCCAGGCCCGTCGCCGCTGGCGGCGCGGCGCGGCGCGATCGATCGCTGTTTCGCCGGCGACAGCATCGAGGCGATCCTCGATGCGCTGCAATCCGAAACCAGCGATCCCCAATGGGCGGCGGAAACTCGCGCCTTGCTCCTGACGAAATCGCCCACCAGCCTGCGCATCACCTTGCGCCAGTTGATCCTGGGGCAGGGCCTCGACCTCGAAGAGGCGCTTCGACTTGAATATCGCATGACCCAGCACGTTATGGCGGCGCACGATTTCTACGAGGGCGTGCGCGCGGCGTTGGTCGACAAGGACCAGAAGCCGCGCTGGCGGCCGGCAAGTCTTGCCGAGATCGACGATCGCGCAGCGGAAGCCTATTTCGCGCCGCTGGGCGATGGCGAATTGATATTCGACTAGGAGGGACAACACATGGCGACGATCGGCTTTATCGGACTTGGCAATATGGGCGCGCCGATGGCCGCCAACCTGTTGAAGGCGCAGCACAAGGTCACCGGCTACGATGTCGTGGCGACGCCGATAGGCAACCTCGAGCTGCAGGGCGGTAAAGGCGCGGCAAGCGCCGCCGAGGCGGCGATGGCGGGCGATATCGTCATCACCATGCTGCCGGCCGGGCCGCAGGTCCGTTCGGTCTATCTCGGCCCGAACGGGATCATCGCCAAGGCCAAGAAAGGCGCGCTGCTCATCGATTGCTCGACGATCGATGTCGAAACCGCGCGGCTCGTCGCCGAGGAGGCCAAGAAGGCCGGGTTCGAGATGCTCGACGCGCCGGTCTCGGGCGGGGTCATGGGCGCCCAGGGCGGGACCCTCACCTTTATGGTCGGCGGGACTGAGACTGCATTCAAAAAAGGCCAGCCGATCCTTGCCAATATGGGGCGGACGATCGTCCATGCCGGAGCCTCGGGCAGCGGTCAGATCGCGAAGATTTGCAACAATATGATCCTCGCCTGCTCGATGATCGCGGTGTGCGAGGGGTTTGCGCTTGCCGAGAAATTGGGTCTTCCGGCGCAGACCCTGTTCGACATTTGCAGCACCTCGACTAGCCAATGCTGGGCGATGACCAATTATTGCCCGATGCCGGGGCCGGTGCCGGCGGCGCCGTCGAACCGCGGCTATACAGCCGGGTTCACCGCGGCCAACATGCTAAAGGATTTGCGCCTGTCGCAGCAGGCGGCAGGCACCGCGGCGGCGGCGACGCCCTTGGGCGCGGTTGCCGCCAACCTCTACCAACTCTTTGTCGACGGCGGGAAGGGCGGTCTCGATTTTTCGGCGATCATGCAGATGGTCCGGCGCAACGGAAACACCGCGTGAAAACGGAAAATTAACACAAACCTCGTTATGTTTTCGATTAGACGGCGGCCTAACGGGGCGACAAATGAATAGCGGCTATCTCGAGGTAATCTCGCTCGTCGAGCGTCTTCACCGGCATTTTCTCGAAGTCGTAAAGCTCGAGCTCGACGGGCTCGGCATCCACGACATCAACAACGTTCAGGGTTTGATGCTGTTCAATATCGGTGACGCCGAGATGACGGTCGGCGAACTGACCTTGCGCGGCTGCTACCTCGGCTCGAACGTGTCGTACAACGTCAAGAAGATGGTCGAGAACGGCTATCTGGCGCAGGAGCGCTCGGTACACGACCGCCGCTCGATCCACGTGCGGCTGACCGATAAGGGCTCCAAGCTGCGCGATCGGCTGCACGCGATGCATCAGCGGCATACCGAGATGCTGAACCAGACCGCGATCACCGGCGAGGATCTCACGGCCGCGACCGTGACGTTGCGCCGCCTGGAGCGCTTCTGGATCCGCGCCGGCGATCTCGTCCAGCGCCCGGGCCAATACGCCGCGTAAGCTTCCGGCAAAACTCCCCTGGGGCCTCCCCCCACTTTTCTGGTGACGGAACTGAAACGGGCTGCGACTCTGCAGCCCGTTTTGGTATTGGGGAAATGAAGATGTCGACCCTGCCGCCGCTGATGGAACTCGCGTCCGGCGTGACCGCCACCGGGGCGCTCACCCGCGACAATATCGAGGCGCTCGCCGCCGCCGGCACCAAGGTCATCGTCAACAACCGGCCCGACGGTGAGGACCCCGGCCAGATCACCGCCGAGGAAGCGCGTCAGCTTTGTGCGTCGCACGGCATCGCCTATCACCATATCCCGTTCGTCGGGGCCACCTTGACCCGAGCCGATATCGACGCGTTCGCCGTAGTGCTGAAGAACGCGACGGGGCCGCTTGTCGCGCATTGCCGCAGCGGCACCCGCTCGACGATGATCTGGGCGCTGACACGGCTGCGCGAGGGCGCTGACCCCGTGGCGCTGGTCGCCCTCGGTGCGCGCAACGGCGTCGACATCGCCGCATTGACCGCGCTCGCCGCCCGCCTGCTCTAGCCGCGCGGTCTTGGCTAGCGAGCCGCGCTGGGTTTCGATCGAGGCGGTCGTCGCGCTCAACCGGGAAGAGGTTGCGAAAACCGGCGAGAGGCACGAGCTTCTCAACCGCGCCGCGCTGGAGATCGCGGTCAAGCGGCCGTGGAATGTCTGGGTGTATTTCATGGACCAGGACTACGCGACCTTGGCGATGTCGCTGCTGGTCGCGATCGCCGGCGCCAGGGCGTTCGCAGCCGCCAACGAGCGCACCGCTTATCGCGCCGCGGTGGCGCTGCTTGAAGCCAACTGCCTTACCCTCGATCTCGGCGCCAATCGCGAGCGCGCCGAAGAGCGCCTGTTCGAGTACTTCAAGGGAAGGCTCAGTCAAGCCGGCGTTGTCGCCTGGTTCAAGGATTGGATGAGCCCGGCCGATACCTAGTCCTAGAACGCCGGAATGCCGGTCTGCGCGCGCCCCAAAATCAGCGCGTGGATGTCGTGCGTCCCCTCGTAAGTGTTGACCGTCTCCAAATTCATCAGGTGGCGGATCACGTGGAACTCGTCGTGGATGCCGTTGCCGCCATGCATGTCGCGCGCGGTGCGGGCGATGTCGAGCGCCTTTCCGGCGTTGTTGCGCTTCAGGATCGAGACCATTTCCGGCGTGTCGCGGTGCTCGTCCTTGAGGCGCCCGAGCCGCAGGCAGGCATGCAGCCCCAAGGTGATCTCGGTCTGCATATCCACAAGCTTTTTTTGGATCAGCTGGTTGGCGGCGAGCGGCCGGCCGAACTGTTTGCGCGCCATGGTGTAGTCGCGCGCCGCGTGCCAGCAGAACTCGGCCGCGCCCATCGCCCCCCAGGCGATGCCGTAACGCGCGTTGTTGAGCGCCGAGAACGGCCCGCGTAGCCCGCGGACATTGGGCAACAGGTTCTCTTCGGGCACGAACACCTCGTCCATGACGATCTCGCCGGTGGGCGAGGCGCGCATGCTGAACTTGCCTTCGATCTTCGGGGTCGTGAGCCCTTCCATGCCGGGCTCGAGGATGAAGCCGCGGATTTGCCCGTCCTCGGTCTTGGCCCACACCACCAGCACGTCGGCGATCGGCGAATTGGTGATCCAGATCTTGTTGCCGGTGAGGCGGTAGCCGCCCGGCGCCGCCTTGGCGCGGCTCGCCATGCTGCCGGGGTCGGAGCCGTGATCGGGCTCGGTCAGGCCAAAGCAGCCGACCCATTCGCCGGTCGCCATCTTCGGTAGGTACTTCTCGCGCTGCGCCTCGCTGCCGAAGGCGTGGATCGGATGCATCGCCAGGCTCGACTGCACCCCCATCGCCGAGCGGTAGGCGCTGTCGACCCGCTCGACCTCGCGGGCGATGAGGCCGTAGGCGACATAGCTGACCCCGGCGCAGCCATAGCCCTCGATCGTCGCGCCGAGAAACCCCAGTTCGCCCATCTCGCCGTAGATGTCGCGGTCGAAACGCTCCTCGCGGTGGGCGCTGAGGATGCGCGGCATCAGCTTTTCCTGGCAATAGGCGCGGGCGCTGTCACGGATCAGCCGTTCGTCCTCGGAGAGCAGATCGTCGAACCGCAGCGGGTCGGCCCAATCGAATTCGGCGGCTTCAGTCTTGCTCATCAACGGCCTCGGGTCGTGAGAGGCCGAGTATAGCGGGTCCCAGCCTTCGCCGGGATGGCGATAAACCTAAGGCTTCGCGGCGGCGGGATCGGCGCCATCGAGCGCGGCGATGTCGCCGTCAAACTCGTTTAGGTCCTTCCTCCATTGGTTCCAGTCGGGATATTGCGCGACCAATTTGGCCATGATGTCGCGCGCGGCGACGGTCTGCTCGCCTAGCGTACCGCCGGCGGCGAAATCGTGGCGGTCGTGAAATACCGACCGTAGCTGCTTGGGGACCGGCCCCATCGCGGTGTCTCGGCCGACCAAGTCCTTGTCGATGCGAAAACCTTCGATGCGGCCGTGCAGCCGCTTCGCCGCCGCGCTGTCGCGGTGGCTGTAGGAGAGGAACGCGCGGTACTTGAGCGGCGCGGCCTCGACGGCCTCTGTCGTCATCCCGCCTCGCATGACGCTTGCCGGATGTTATTCGCGGCAAACGCGCAAAATATGATCATCCGCGCGCGCAACAAAAGGGCATTCTGCCGGGCGGCTCGGCGGGAAAACCAATGTGCTAACGAGCCGCCTAGAGGGCGGTTTTCCTCATATTTGGCCCCAAAATTGCTATACAAACTTTATTTCTATCCCCAAGAAGGAAGAGCCCGCATGGCCTCGATCGCGTCAAATACCCTCGCCGGCATCCTCATCGTCGGCGCCGCCCTGCTGGCGGTCGTTCTCGTCTCAGGCAGTTTGGCCTCGATCTAGCCGGTTTTCAGATCGCAAAAAAGAGGGACGCCGCGGCGTCCCTTTTCGTTTGGCCGGGAAGCGGGCTTACTTCTTGCCGCGCGCCGAGCGGCGGCCGGTACCGCGGCCCAAACCGATCTTCTTGGCGAATTCCGAGCGCTGCTGCGCGTATTTCGGCGCAACCATCGGATAGTCGGAGCCGAGGCCCCATTTCGTCCGGTATTCGTCGGGGGTCATGTTGTAGGTCGAGCGCAGATGCCGCTTCAGCATCTTCAGCTTCTTGCCGTCTTCCAGGCAAACCAGGTATTCGGGGGTAATCGACTTGCGGATCGGCACCGCCGGTTTCAGCACTTCGGCCGGCGGCTCGATCGCGGTCCCGTCCAGCGCGCGAAGCGAGTTGTAGACGGCGTGGATTATGTCGCCGAGCTGGCCAGTCGCCAAGGTATTATTGCTTACATAAGCGGCGACCACTTCAGTCGTCATCTTGAGCAGTTCGTCGTCCGCCGTCTTGGGCGCCGCTACTTCCGCCATGTCCTGCCCCGCCGAATCGAAAGGTTTGTCCTGAAGGTGATAATTGCAGCCCAATTTCTTGGTGTCAACGATAACGCCTGGCATCGATAGTAATACTCGAAATCCAGTTACATCGGCGACTTGGATATAGCAGTGAAGAGCATGCCAGCGGTGCTGTTAAGAGTCGCTCCGCCGTCAATTGCACAATGCTTGTGCTTTGGCGATTCACGGATAGGGCGATGGTTTCTCAGCCGACACTCTGTGAGACCGGGGTCCGCGATGCCGACGCGAGGTCTGGTAGCAAGCTGACATCGGCGCCCGAGATATGGTAGGCTCGATAGCTTCGGCGCCCTCCCGGCGCCGGCTAACCGTACTCTCGATCCCGATAGGTGATTTCCTGACCCAGCTTAGAGCCTCAGTCGCTGATCTTGCCGCGGATAGCGGCTTCTTTTCGACAGGCCTTGCGGCCGCCGATCCCGAGGTGGCGGATGTGGTCGCGCGCGAGCTGCACCGCCAGCAATCGCAGATTGAGCTGATCGCCAGCGAGAACATCGTCTCGCGCGCCGTGCTGGAGGCGCAGGGCTCGGTGCTGACCAATAAATACGCCGAGGGTTATCCCGGCCGCCGCTATTACGGCGGCTGCGAGTTCGTCGATGTCGCCGAGACCCTGGCGATCGAGCGTGCAAAACAGCTGTTTCACTGCGGCTTCGCCAATGTCCAGCCACATGCCGGCGCGCCCGCGAACGAGGTGGTGTATCTGGCGCTGTTGTGGCCCGGCGACCCGATCCTCGGCATGTCGCTCGCCGCGGGCGGGCATCTGACCCACGGCGCCCCGCCCAACATCTCCGGCAAATGGTTCAAGGCGGCGACCTATGGCGTGCGCGCCGAGGACGGCCGCATCGACTTCGCCGAGGTCGAGCGCCAGGCTGAAACGCACCGGCCGAAGCTGATCATCGCCGGCGGCAGCGCCTATCCGCGGATCATCGATTTCGCTCGCTTCCGCGCGATCGCCGACCGGGTCGGCGCTTATCTTATGGTCGACATGGCGCATTTCGCCGGACTGGTCGCCGGCGGCGTGCATCCAAGCCCGCTGCCGCACGCGCATGTTGTCACCACGACGACGCACAAGACGCTGCGCGGCCCGCGCGGCGGCATGATCCTCACCAACGACGAGGCGATCGCGAAAAAGATCGACTCGGCGATCTTCCCCGGCCTGCAGGGCGGGCCCTTGATGCATGTCATCGCCGCCAAGGCGGTGGCGTTCGGCGAGGCGCTGCAGCCGAGCTTCGCGTCGTATGCCAAGGCGGTCGTCGTCAACGCCAAGGCGCTCGCCGAAACCCTGCTCGCCGAGGGGCTGGCGATCGTCTCGGGCGGCACTGACACCCATCTGATGCTGGTCGATCTGCGCCCCCTGGACCTCACCGGTCGCGACGCCGAAAAGGCGCTCGAGCGCGCCGGGATGACCTGCAACAAGAACGGTATCCCGTTCGACCCGCGCCCGCCGACCGTCACCTCGGGCGTCCGTCTCGGCTCGCCGGCGGCGACGACGCGCGGCTTCGGCGTCCAGGAGTTCCGCCAGGTCGGCCGCTGGATCGGCGAGGTGCTGCGCGGCCTGGCGCAACATCCTGATGACAATTCTAGGGTCGAGGGCCGGGTGCGCGGCGCGGTCGGCGCACTCTGCGATCGTTTTCCGGTCTATCCGCAGAATTAGAATTCGGAGGGGGAAATGCGCTGTCCGTTCTGCGGCACCGACGACACCCAGGTGAAGGATTCGCGGCCCACCGACGATCGCGGCGCGATCCGCCGCAGGCGCTTTTGCCCGAACTGTGCGGCGCGGTTCACCACCTTTGAGCGGGTGCAGCTGCGCGAGTTGACCGTGGTCAAGAAGAACGGCCAGCGCGAGCCCTTCGATCGCGACAAGCTGGCGCGCTCGATTTACGTCGCGCTGCGCAAGCGGCCGCACGAGACCGAGCGGGTCGAGCGGATGATCAACTCGATGGTGCGCCAACTCGAAAGCTCGGGCGAGACCGACATCCCCAGCGACCAGATCGGCGAATTGGTGATGGAGGCGTTGGCGACGCTCGACCAGGTCGCCTATATCCGCTTCGCCTCGGTCTACCGCAATTTCCGCGAGGCCAAGGATTTCGGCGAGTTCGTCGGCCGCATCGCCGCCGACGGCGATTGCTGAGGCAAGCCGATAGCCGACCCCGCCGATGATAGGACCCGCGACCTCGCACATATGAGCGCGGCGCTGGGTTTGGCGCGGCGGGGTCTCGGGCAGGTCTGGCCCAACCCGGCGGTGGGCTGTGTTATCGTCAAGGACGACCATGCCGTCGGGCGCGGCTGGACCCAGAAGGGCGGCCGGCCGCATGCCGAGACCGAAGCGCTGGCGCGGGCTGGTAAGGCGGCGAAAGGTGCCACCGCCTATGTCAGCCTCGAACCCTGCAGCCACCACGGCAAGACGCCGCCGTGCGTCCAGGCGCTGATCGCCGCTGGGATCGTCCGGGTCGTCGCTGCGGTGGAAGACCCCGACCCACGCGTCTCCGGCGCGGGGATCGCGCGGCTGCGCGAGGCCGGGGTCGATGTCGAGACCGGGCTCTGCGCCGCCGAGGCCGCGGAGGTCAATGCCGGTTTCTTTTGCCGGGTGACGCAGAGCCGGCCGCTCGTCACCTTGAAGCTCGCGACCTCGCTTGACGGGCGCATCGCCACCGCGGGCGGCGAAAGCCGCTGGATCACTGGCGAGGCGGCGCGAGAGCGCGCGCATCTCTTGCGCGCGACGCACGATGCAGTGCTGGTCGGCACGGGGACCGCGCTCGCCGATGACCCGCAACTGACCTGCCGTCTCCCGGGACTAGAAGATCGTTCACCGGTCCGGGTCGTCCTCGACCGCACGCTGCGCCTGCCGCCGAGTTTGCGTCTGTTCACCGAGGCCAATCAGTTGCCGACCTGGCTAGTGACGATCGCCAAATCTTCGCCTACCCGGCGCGAGGCGCTAGCGAAGCAAGGGATCGAAATCATCGCCGCTGAGCCCGACGCCGCCGGTGGCATCGATCTCGCTGCATTGCTGCACGTGCTCGGCGACAGGGGGCTCACACGCCTGCTCGTGGAGGGGGGTGGCGGCATCGCCGCTTCGCTGCTGCGCGCCGGCCTGGTCGATCGCTTGGTCTGGATGCGTGCGCCGGTGACGCTCGGCGGCGATGGCATCCCGGCGATCGCCGCGCTCGGGTTTGGCGAGCTCGCTGCCGCGCCACGTTTCAATCTCGTGTCGTGCGAGATCGCCGGCGGCGATCTGATCGAAACCTATCGCCGCCACGACTAACACCGGCCAAGTCGATTTGGCCCTGCGCGCGAAAGGCGCTGGCTAAAGCGCGGGCGGGCTCCTACCTTTCCGTCATGTTTACCGGGATCGTCACCGATATCGGCACGGTGCGTCGGATCGAGCGCGGCAACGGCGGCGCGACCTTGACCATCGCGACCGCTTACGACACCGGCTCGATCGCGCTGGGCGCGTCGATCGGCTGCGCCGGAGTGTGTCTCACGGCAACCGCCCTGCAGCCCGGCGTCTTCACCGCCGATGCCTCGGCTGAGACGCTGGCGTGCTCCACGATTGGCGACTGGCGCGAGGGCACCCGCATCAATCTCGAACAGGCGATGAAATTGGGCGACGAGATGGGCGGGCATCTGGTGCTGGGCCATGTCGACGGGGTCGCGCGGCTGGTCGATAGGCGACCGGATGGCGACTCGGCGCGCTTCACCATCGAGGCGCCCGCTGAGCTGGCGCCGCTCATCGCCTCGAAAGGCTCGGTCGCGCTCGACGGGGTGAGCCTCACGGTGAACGAGGTCGAGGGCCGGGTGTTCGGCGTCAACATCATCCCGCACACGCTGGCTCACACCACCTTCGGCGACGTCGCTCCCGGGACCCGCATGAACCTCGAAATCGACCTGATCGCCCGTTACGTCCAGCGGCTGCTGCAGGCGCGGGGAGCCGGCTGATGGCCGAACGCAAGCCGCATGTTCTGATCGTCGAAGCGCCGTACTACACGCATATCGCGGCGTTGTTGCGCGAGGGCGCCGAGCGCGCGCTCGGCGCCGCCGGAGCGACCTTCGAAACAGTTCAGGTGCCCGGCGCCTTCGAGATCCCGGGTGCGATCGGCATGGTGGCGAAGACCGAGGGGCGCTTCGACGGGTTTGTCGCGCTCGGCTGCGTCATCCGCGGCGAGACCACGCATTACGACCACATCTGCGAGGAGACCGCGCACTGGCTCCAGGTTCTCGCGGTCAATGAGGGGCTGCCGATTGGCTACGGCATCCTCACCTGCGAGAACGAGCAGCAGGCGCTGCATCGCGCCGCCCCGAGCGCCAACGGCCGCGATCACGGCGGCGCTGCGGCGCGCGCCTGTCTGGCGATGGTCGGGGTCAAGCGGCAGTTCTCTGGAAGCAGGGGATGAATTCCGCCGCGGCCGAGAACGACGCGGCCCAACCCTCCGGCAGCCGGCGGCGCAGTGTCGCGCGGCTGGCTGCGGTGCAGGCGCTCTATCAACTTTCGCATAGTCCTGGCCTCGACCCGGTGTCGGTCGTCGGTGAGTTCGTCCATCACCGGCTCGGCCGCGAAATCGACGGCGAGCAGTACGGTGAAGCCGACGAGAAGCTGTTCGCCGATTTGGTCCGCGGCGTCGAGCGCCACCGCGAGCGGCTCGACGAGACGCTTTCCGCCGCGCTCAGCGAGGAATGGTCGCTGCCGCGCCTGGAGACCATCCTGCGGCTGATCCTCGAGGCCGGCGCCTACGAGCTGGCACATCGGCCCGACATCCCGCCGCGCGTCACGCTCGATGAATACGTCACCATCGCCCACGCTTTTTTCGACGGCAGGGAGCCGGTTCTGGCCAATGGCGTGCTCAACCGCATGGCCCGAGCGCTGCGCGCCGCCGAGCTGTAGCGTCCCATGAAGCCGAAGGGCCTCGGCGAGTTCGGCCGCATCCGGCGCTTCTTCGCGCCACTCGCCGGGCCAGGGTCGCTCGGCCTCACGGACGATGCCGCGCTCGTCGATTGCCCGCCCGGATATCACCTCGTCGTCACCGTCGACCAGCTGGTCGAGGGCGTGCATTTCCTGCGCGACGACCCGCCCGATCTCATCGCCAGGAAGCTGCTGCGACGCAACCTGTCCGACCTCGCGGCGATGGGAGCGGCACCGCGCGCCTATCTGGTGACGTCCGCTCTGCCCCAATCGCGGGATGACGAGTGGGTCCGCCGCTTCGCCGAGGGTTTGGGCGAGGATCAGCGGCGCTTTGGCGTCACCCTGCTCGGCGGCGACTCGACCTCGACCCACGGCCCGGTGTCGCTGACCCTGACCGCGATCGGCGAGGTCGCCGACGGCGCGGAAATTCGCCGTGCCGGCGCCAGGCCGGGCGACCGGGTCTGGGTCAGCGGCACGATCGGCGATGCGTTTCTAGGGCTCAAGGTGCTGCGCGGCGGCTACGAGGAGCTGGCGCCCGAGCACCGAGCCGCGCTCGCCGCGCGCTTCCAGCTGCCCGACCCACGCATCGAATTGGGCCCGCGCCTCACCGGTATCGCCCACGCGATGATCGATGTCTCGGACGGGGTCCTCGCCGATCTCGGCCATATCTGCGAAACCTCGGGCGTGGCGGCGACGGTGGAGCTGAACAGGCTCCCGCTGTCGCCGGCGGCGCAGGCAATTGTCGATGCTGACCCGGCGCTCCACCCGGTGCTCGCCACTGGCGGCGACGATTACGAGCTGCTGTTCACCGCGCCGCCCGAGGCTGGTGCGGAGATCGCCGCCCTCTCGCATAGCCTGGCGCTGCCGATCACCGAGATCGGCGCGATCGCGGTGGGCGAGGGCGTGCGCCTCCTCGACGCTGACGGGGCGGAGATCGCGACCAAGACCGCTGGCTGGACGCATTTCTGAGCGAGTGCGCGACACTGCGGCGTGCATCGCTTCGGCGATGCCTGCCATGGGCGCGCGGCGGTTGACCTCGCAAACCCAGTCCCTAAGGTCGTCACGATGAGCACCGCTTCCGGCTCCCGCCGTGCCGTTCTGCTGCTGGCGGGTTGTCAGGCGCTGGCGATGACCAGTATGAGCGTGCTGGCGACCACCTCGGCGATCATCGGCAACATGCTGGCGGCGAACAAGGCGCTGTCTACACTGCCGGTGGCGCTGCAGATGACCGGGATGATGTGCGCGACGATCCCGGCGGCGCTGTTGATGGGGCGGATCGGCCGGCGTGGCGGGTTCTGGACTGGGGCGGCGGTCGGCGCCAGCGGTGGCATCGTTGCCGGCGCGGCGATATGGGCGGCGTCGTTCCCGCTGTTCTGCCTCGGTACTTTCATGGTCGGCAGCTCGAACGGATTCGCCCAGCAATACCGTTTCGCCGCGGCCGAGCTGGCCGATGAAGGCTTCCGCGCCAAGGCGATCTCGCTGGTGCTGGCCGGCGGCGTCGTCTCCGGCGTGTTCGGGCCCGAAATGGCGAAATGGTCGCGCGATCTGTTTGCGCCGGTCCTGTTCGCCGGCTGCTTCGCGATGGTCGTGGTGCTGCAGCTTGCCGCTGCGGCCCTGCTCGCCTTCGTGCGCCTGCCGCCTCCGCCGCCGCGCGGGAGCCTACGCGGCAGTGGCCGGCCGCTCGGGCAGATCGTCCGGCAAAAGTCGTTCGTCGTCGCGCTGCTGTGCGGCATGGTCGGCTATGGCGTCATGTCGATGGTGATGACCGCGACCCCGATCGCCATGATTGGCTGCGGCTATGCCTTCACCGACGCGGCCTTTGTCATCCAGTGGCACATCCTGGGTATGTATGGGCCGAGCTTCTTCACCGGGCATCTGATCGCGCGCTTCGGACTGACCCCCATTCTGCTGATCGGCGCAGCGCTGCTGCTCGCCTGCTTGGGGATCAACCTAGCCGGGATCGCCGAGGGCAATTTCTGGGCGGCCAACCTGATCCTCGGGATCGGCTGGAATTTTCTCTTTATCGGCGCGACGACCCTGCTGACCCCCACCTATGCGCCGGCGGAGCGCGCCAAGGTGCAGGCGCTCAACGATTTCACCATCTTCGGCACGTCGACCTTGTCGTCATTTTCGTCGGGCGCGCTCCTCGCCGGCTTCGGCTGGCCGACCGTGCAAATGACGGTGATGCCGTTTGTCGCAGTGGCCGCCGCGGCGATCCTGTGGATGTGGTGGACCGCCCCGCGTACCGCACCGAGCTACGCAGCGGATTAGTGCTTAGTAGCTCGGCTTCACCGGATGCGGCGTCAGCTGGATCTCGTGGCTCCAGCACGATCTGTCCTGAGTATGCAGGTACCAGAACGCCTCGGCGATCTTCGTCGGGTTGATGATCTGGTCGGTCCGGTTCGCGTTGCGTGGCAGCGCGCGGGTGCCGGGCGAGTCGATGGTGCCGTCGATCACGACATTGGCGACGTGCACGCCATGCTCGGAATAGTCCTCGGTCAGCACCTGCGCCAGCGTGCGCATCATGACCCGGGGGTAGTAGAGCGACTGGCCGGTCATGCGCTTCTTGCCGCGCAGCGAGCTGGAGTTGTTGGAGAAGAAGAACGAGCCCTCGCCCTTCTTGCGCATTGCCGGCAGCACCTCCTGGGCGACGAGGAATGGCCCGCGAACGGCAACATCGATCGCGGTGTCGAGGATCCTGACCGGCACGTGCTCGAGCAGTTCCTTGTCCGGCGGCAGCTCACGTCCATCGAGATAGCCGGCGTTGTAGATCAGCACGTCGGGGTCGCCGGCCTCGGAGCGGATCGTCTTGAAGGCGTTCGCGATCGACTCGTCGACCGAGAGGTCGAGTTCGACGACAGCGCATTCTCCACCCTGTTCCCGGATAGCCGCCGCCAGGCCGGACGCATTGGCCGGGGTGCGCGTCGTCAGGACCGTGAGGAAGCCCTCTTTCGCGAATTTCTGGGCGATCGCGCCGCCGACGCCCAGCGCACACCGACCGGCAGCTCGCTGTCGTCCACCTTATGGCCGTGCGCCAGCGCGGTCATGCGGCCGTCCGATTGCCACTTGGATGTGGCGCCGACCACCACGCAGACTTTCCTACCCTTGCTGTTCATTGCCTCGCTCCGTGTTCGCGCATCGGGAAGAGCGCCCCAAACCTCAGTCGGAAATGCTAACGACAATACTCGCGGCTGTCAGCTATCGCCGCCGTAGAGCAGGTTGAGTTGCGAGAGCGCGGCTCTTCTGGCATGGTCTCACGCGCCTGACCTGCCCCCGCCGCGCCAGGCGCGGTAACTGAGGGCAGGTTTTATTTTCGGTGCCATCGGGGGGAAACAAGAACCATGTCTCCGGCCGCTATCCTGGTCATCGCGTGTGGTGTCGTGGCGTTGCTGTATGGGCTCGTCACCAGCCGCCGCGTGCTGGCCGCCGACGCCGGAACGGCGCGGATGCAGGAGATTTCCAACGCCGTGCAGGTCGGTGCCAGCGCCTATCTCAACCGCCAGTATCGCACGATCGCGCTGGTCGGCGTGGTGATCCTCATCATCCTTTGGGTGGCGCTCGGCTGGCACGTTGCGCTCGGCTATTTCATTGGTGCGGTTTTGTCGGGCGCCGCCGGCTATATCGGGATGAACGTCTCGGTGCGCTCCAACGTGCGCACCGCGCAAGCGGCGCGCGGCGGGCTCGGCGCCGGGCTCGACATCGCTTTCAAGGCGGGCGCGGTGACCGGGCTCCTCGTCGTCGGTCTCGGCATTCTCGGGGTCGGGGGCTACTATTTCTTCCTGCGCGCGACGGTGCCGGGCGCCGATCTGCGCCCGGTGTTGGAGGCGATGGTCGCGCTTGGCTTCGGCGCGTCGCTAATCTCGATCTTCGCGCGGCTTGGCGGTGGCATCTTTACCAAGGGCGCCGATGTCGGCGCCGACATTGTTGGCAAGGTCGAAGCCGGCATCCCCGAGGACGACCCGCGCAACCCCGCCGTCATCGCCGACAATGTCGGCGACAATGTCGGCGACTGCGCCGGGATGGCCGCCGATCTGTTCGAGACCTACGCGGTGACCATCGTCGCGACGATGCTGCTGGCCAACATCTTCTTCCAGCCGCCGCTGCGAGACACGATGATGCTGCTACCGCTGGTGATCGGCGCGGTGTGCATCGTCACCTCGGTGATCGGGACGTTTTTCGTCCGCCTCGGCGCCGACCAAGGCATCATGTGGGCGCTCTATAAGGGGCTGATCGCCACCGGCATCCTCTCGGTCATCGCGATCGCTGCGGTGGTCGGCTGGCTCGTCGGTTTTCAGGACAAGCTGACCATGGTCTCGGGAACGATCACCGGCTGCGACGTGCTCAGCTGCGCGGTCGTCGGCCTGGTCGTCACCGGGCTCATCGTCTGGATCACCGAATACTACACCTCGACCGAGTATCGGCCGGTGCGCAGCATCGCCAACAGCTCGACCACCGGCGACGGCACCAACGTGATCCAGGGTCTCGCCATATCGATGGAGGCGACCGCGCTGCCGGTGCTGGTGATTTGCGTCGGCATCATCGTCTCCTACCTGATGGCGGGCCTCTTCGGCATCGCCATCGCGGCGACGACGATGCTCGCGCTGGCCGGCATGGTGGTGGCTCTCGACGCCTACGGGCCGGTCACCGACAATGCCGGCGGCATCGCCGAGATGGCCGACCTGCCGCCCGAGGTGCGCAAAACCACCGACGCGCTCGACGCGGTTGGCAACACCACCAAGGCGGTCACCAAGGGCTACGCGATCGGTTCCGCCGGCCTCGCCTCGCTGGTGCTGTTCGCCGCCTACACCGAGGACCTGAAGCATTATTTCCCCAACGTTCACGTCGACTTCGCGCTGCAGAACCCCTACGTGGTGATCGGCCTCTTCATCGGCGGATTGCTGCCCTACCTCTTCGGGGCGATGGGCATGACCGCGGTGGGGCGCGCGGCCGGCGGGATCGTCAATGAGGTGCGGCGCCAGTTTCGCGAGATTCCCGGCATTATGCAGGGCACGGCGAAACCCGATTACGGCCGCGCCGTCGACATGCTGACCCGCGCGGCGATCCGCGAGATGATCGTCCCGTCGCTGCTGCCGGTCTTGGCGCCGATCGTCCTCTACATCGTCATCCGGCTTGTCGCCGGGCAGGCGGCGGCGTTCGGCGCCTTGGGCGCGATGCTCTTGGGCACGATTGTCACCGGGCTCTTCGTCGCGATCTCGATGACCTCGGGCGGCGGCGCCTGGGATAACGCCAAGAAGTACATCGAGGAAGGCCATCACGGCGGCAAGGGCTCGGACGCCCACAAGGCGGCCGTGACCGGCGACACCGTCGGCGACCCCTACAAGGACACGGCGGGGCCGGCGGTCAACCCGATGATCAAGATCACCAACATCGTCGCCCTGCTGCTGCTCGCCATCCTCGGTGGCTGGGCGCACTAGGGAGGACAGGCGACGCTACTTCGAGCTGTTGAACTTGCCCATATTGCCGATCAGCTGCTCCATGAAGGTCAGCTCGCGGCCGGGAGCCGGGGTGGCGCCCGGCGCGGGGGTGATCGGCTCGCCATCCGCGAGGGTGCGGTGGTCGATATTCTTGACGACGCCCTGATCATTGAAATCGACGATATAGACCTGTTGGTCCATTACCGTCGGCGAGAAAAATGCGACCTGCTTGGTCTTGCGGCTGATGTAGTACCAGGTGTCGTCGTTGAACGTGCTGGCGCTCGATGGGGTGCCGAGGACCTTGACCACTTGCTCCTTGGTCGTGGTGCCGGGTTGGATTGCGGCGAGCTTATCGGGGTCGGGTAGGTTGCCGCGCTGGTCGACGCTGATCGTGCACCCGGCGAGCAGAGCCGACGCGGCGATCGCGGACAGCCACGGAACCAGGCTTCGCCGCGTTTTTTGCATGCGAGGCGGTATGATATCCAAGCGATTGCCGAAGGAAGCCATGTTGCGCGCGGACTTTAGTCGCGGCGCGGGTGCTGTCAACGTTGCTCAGCGACACGGAGGCTGAGGCGGTCTTGCGGTTTCGGCGCAACCCCCACCGCGACGCCGCGGCGCGCGCCTATGCCAGCGTCGTCGAGCAGGCGCGTCGGCGCGAATTTTTTACCGGCTACGGTGTGCCCGACACGCTCGACGGGCGTTTCGAGCTGGTCTGCCTGCATGCCTTCTTCTATCTGCACCGTTTGAAGGGAGAAGCGGCTGCGGCTGCGGTCGGGCAGGAGTTTTTCGACACGATGTTCGCCGACTTCGATCGTTCGCTCAGGGAAATCGGCACCGGCGATCTCTCCGTCGGCCGCCAGGTGACGCGCATGGCCGAGGCGTTCTACGGGCGAATCCGCGCCTATGAGGATGGGCTCGCCGGCGACGACGCGGCGCTGGGCGGGGCACTCGCGCGCAATCTCTACGGCACCTCTCCGGCGAGCGACCAGCTAGTGGTGCGCATGGTCAGCTACGCGCGACGCGAGGTGGCGCGGTTGGCCGGCGAACCGGCCGCGGCGCTGATCGCCGGCACTATCGAATTCGGTCCACCATGAGCGATCCGGCTCCCGAATTCTCGCGTCCGATGGCGCTGACCCGGATCGGCTCGCAACCGTTCCGCCAGAAAATCGCCGCTAATGAAGCCGAGCGGGCGGCGCTCGCCAAACGCTTTTCGCTGGTGTCGCTGGATCATCTTGAGGCGACGGTGGAGCTGGCGCTCGAACGCGGCGGCACGATCCTGCTGACCGCTGAATTTTCGGGCGCGTTCGCCCAGGAATGCGTGGTCTCGCTCGATCCGGTCGCCGGCAGCGTCCAGGCGAGTTTCTCGTTGCGCTATGGCCCGGCCGAGGCCGAACCGGTAACCGACAGCGACGAGGAACCCGCCTTCGAGCCGCTCACCGGTGACGCGGTCGATATCGGCGAGGCGGTGGCGCAAGAATTCTCGCTGTCGCTGCCGCCGTTTCCGCGTGCGCCCGACGCGGTTATCGACGAGGGCCCGTCGGAGCTAGCGGACGATGGGCCATTCGCCGCTTTAGCGTGGCGCAAACGCGACGATTAGGCATCCGGGGTTTAGCGGCGGCCTAGATGACCGATTCGACCCATTCGTAAAGCTTGCTCTTCGGCAGGGCGCCGATCTTTGTCGCCGCGACCTGACCGCCTTTGAACAGGATCATGGTCGGGATGCCGCGCACGCCGAATTTGCGCGGCGTCTGCGGATTTTCGTCGATATTGACCTTGGCGACGGTAAGGCGCCCTTCCATGTCGGTGGCCAAATCGTCGAGAAACGGCGCGACCATTTTGCAGGGTCCGCACCACTCGGCCCAGAAATCGACCAGCACCGGCTCAGTGGAACCGAGCACCAGGCTGTCGAAGGTGCCATCGCTGACGGGGGTCGGCTTCATGGCGGGATCCTTTCAATCGCTCTGCGGTGACATTAGGTGAGCCGTAAAACCAACGTCAAGGCAGGTGCCGCGTCAGCAAGTCGGGGCTGATCGGCATCAGGCGCGGGCCCGCCGTCCACAGGATCGCGCAGGCGATCGGCCGGTCGGGATAGATGCGCTCAAGCGCGGCGCGATAGATCGCCAGCTGCTGCAAATAGAGCGGCGCGACGTCGGCATCGCTGTCGGGCGGCGGTCGTACCGTCTTGTAATCGACGATCAAAACCTGGCTTTCGGTCGCGACCAGCCGGTCGATCTGGCCGGAGAGCGCATGGCCGCCAATGAGCCCGACGACCGGCACCTCGGCCTGCGCGTTTTCGCCCCAGAGCAGCGCGAACTCGGGGGCCTCGATCACGGAGAGCGTCTCACGGCGAATCTCGTCCTGTTCGTCCGGGTCGAGCGCATGCACCGGCAGCGCGAGAAACCGCCGTGCCGCCGAATCGCGCTCGTCTCGCGGCAGTTCCGGCAGGGTTTGCAACAGGCGATGCACCAAGAGGCCGCGCTTGAAGCGGTCACGGCCGGCGTAGGCCAGCGGCGACAGAGTGGCTGGCTCGCTGCCGACCGGCTGCGACGGCAGCAACGGTTTTGGCGGGTCGGGTTCGTCGGGCGGCGGCCGGTTAAGCCAAGCCGGCACGGCACCCAGCTTTAGCTCGGTGAACGCTGCCGCGTCGCGAACCGGCGGCGCGGTTTGCAGCGTTTCCAGCCGCAAGCCTTCGCCCGACCAGCCGTCGCGCTCGCCGATCAGCGGCGTCGCGTCGAAGGAAAACGGCGTCGCCAGCCCGCTCCAGCCGGCGCGGCATAGCGTGTGCCAGGTCTCGCCGCCTTTAGCATCGCGGGTCTCCCAGCCACAGACATAGAGCCGGTCCTGTGCCCGGGTCAGCGCGACATAGAGGAGGCGCCGGTATTCCTGCAGCTCGCGGCGGCGCAGCGCCTGTCGCTCGCCGGCGTAATGCGCCGTCGCGAATTCCTTGCGCGGACGCCATAGCGGCAGTGCATCCGTTTCGGTCCACAGCATCGCTATCTGCGGATCGGGAAGCTGCATCGTGTCGGGCAGGAAGACGATCGGCGCTTCCAGTCCCTTGGCGCCGTGCACGGTCATGATGCGAACCTCGTCGCGCTGGCGCTCGGCGAAGTCGCGCTTGACCTCGATCTCGCCGGCAACCAGCCAATGCAGGAAGCCCTGCAGCGATGGCACATGCTCGCGCTCGTAGGACAGTGCCAAGGCAAGGAATTCCTCGATCGGATCCTCCGCGTCCGGGCCCAGCCGCTCGAGCATCGCCCGCCGCCCGCCGCGCGCGCCGAGGACGTCGGCGTAGAGCTCGTAGGGCGGAGCGAAATCGGCTCTGCGCAGCAACTCGCGCAGCATCGCGACCGCACCGGCAAGCAGCAGGTCATCGCCGGCGCGACGCTGCAGCCGGGTCCATAGATGCTGGCCGCTGCGGTCGTAGGCGAGGGCGAAAAGCTGCTCCTCCGAGATACCGAAGAGCGGTCCCTTTAGCACCGCCGCCAGCGTCAGATCGTCCTCGGGCAGGAGCAGAAACTGGCCGAGCGCGACGAGATCTTGAACCGCAAGCTGCTCCGCCAATTTCATCCGATCGGCGCCGGCGACCGGGACGTTCCGCTCCTTGAGCGCGCGCAGCAGATCGCCAACAAACTCGTTGCGGCGGCGCACCAGCACCATGATGTCACCAGCCCGGATCGGTCGGTCGCGCGACGCGAGGCGCTCGCCAGTTTTCAGCCAGCCGTCGATGGTTGCGGCGATAGCGCGGGCGAGGCGGGTGCGCGACTCGGGGACGCGCGCGCCAGCATCCTCGCCGTCATCGTCGGCTTCGGCCGAGGCCGGGCAGGGCGGCCACAACTCGACATGCCCGGCCTGGCCGATGCGGGCGGCGACATGGCGGATCGCGGCGCCGTCGAGCGCAACACCCTCGGCGGCGTTGGCGTTGGCAAACGCGGCGTCGACCGCGCGCAGCAGCGGCTCGGCGGCACGAAACGAGATGTCGAGTGGCACGATCCGCCAGTGCCGCTGCGCCTCGATGACCCGTGCCTCAAAATGCGCGCGCATCTCGACGAATGCGCGCGGGTCGGCGCGCTGAAAGCTGTAGATCGACTGCTTGGCGTCGCCGACCGCGAACACGGTGCGCACTCGGCCGAGCGGGTCCTCGCCGGCGAAGAATTCGGCCGCGAGGACCGCGACGATCTCCCATTGCTCGGGGTTGGTGTCCTGGGCTTCGTCGATGAGAATGTGGTCGAGCCCGCCATCGAGCTTGAACAGTACCCAGGGCGCGATGCCGGCGCGGCGCAGCAAGTCGAGCGCCTTGAGGACGAGATCGTCGTAGTCGAGCTGCGCATGCAGGCGCTTGCGCGCTTCGTAGGCTCCGAGCAGCGCGTCGCCGAGCCGGACGATGGCGCCGGTGGCTTCGAGGATGACGACCCCGTTCTTCGCCTCGAGGAACTGCTTCACGCGCTCTGCCTCGAGGCAAAGGATGCGGCCGATATCGACGGCAGCCTTCCTTGTGGTGTCCTTGGTGACCAGGCTGGCGCGGATGTCGCCGTCCTTCGTGAGGAAGGCGAGCAAATACTCGGGGATCATCGCTTCGCGCCCGGCTGCGTTTTCGCACCAGGCGGCCAGCACGGCGCCGCGTGCGCGGTCGGTCTTCGACCCGTCGGCGAGCGGGGCGCAGGCCTCACGAAGCGAGGCCAAATCGCCGCCGGCGCAGAACGCGGCGGTAAGCCCGTCGACGGTAGTGCCGACCGGCACGCCGATTGCCGCGGCGAGCCGTGCTAGAAAGGCTTCTTCGCCGTTGGCCAAGGCGGCGGCAAGCTTGCTGCGCTCGCGCGCCAGCGCCCCCATCAGCTCAGCAAAGCGCTCCTCGGCCAGATAGCGCGCCACCACCCCAAGCGCCTCAGCGAGGTCGGGGCGGGCGCCCGCGCGGGCGGCGGCGATCATGCCGGCGGCGGCATCGCTCAGCGCCTCGGCGGCGCTGCGCTCATCGAGAACGGTGAATTCCGGCGGCACTTGGGCTTCGAGCGGAAAGCGGCCCAGCAGCGATTGGCAGAAAGCGTGGATCGTCTGGATCTTGGCGCCGCCGGGCGTATCGAGCACGCGGGCGAACAGCTGGCGGGCATGGGCGATCTCCTCCTCGTGGGGATGGCGGCCGGTCAGGTTCACTAGCTCCTGCGCGAGCCGGCCGCGTTCCATCGTCGTCCAGCTGGCGAGCCGGTCGTTGACGCGGTTCGCCATCTCCGCCGCCGCGGCGCGGGTAAAGGTCAGGCAAAGGATGCGCGACGGCTCAGTGCCGGCGAGCATCAGGGTCAACAGCCGGTCGGTCAGCACCTTGGTTTTGCCGGTGCCGGCCGAGGCCGAGACCCAGACCGAGGCAGACGGGTCGAGCGCCTTGCGCTGCGCGCGGTCGGCGGTGGTGTTGCCCAGCATTACCCGGCCTCGCTCTCGTCGAGGCGTTCGAGATGCGCGTAGTCGGAATAGCGCGGTTGCCAGCGTGCGACGGGCACCGGGCGATACGGCGTCCGCGGGTCGTCAAACCGGGCGACGAAGGCTTTAATCTCGCCGAGCACGCGGTCGATCAGCGCGGCCGGCTCATCGTCGCCCAACGACAGGCGCTCGCCGCCGGGGCCGCCGCCGAGCCGCCAGTGTTCGAGCGCCGCGACTGGGCCCGGCGCGATTCCAAACCCGCCGGCACGGGCGATCGCCCCTTCCAACGGCAGCTGCACCGCGATCGCCGCCTCGATCGCGGCCTTGTCGGGTACCGAGCCGGTCTTGTAGTCGATCACCGTAAACTCGCCCGTTTCGCTGCGCTCGACGCGGTCGGCGATGGCGAAGATGGTAAAGGGGCCACCCGGCGCCGGGATGACCAGTTCGCCCTTGACCTCGCTGCGCATCTCGGCGAGGCCCGGGCGCCGGATCGCCTCTTCGGCGGCGAACCAGCGCGCGATGCGCTCGAAGCGGGGCCACCAGAACGCCCAGGCGCCGGGCCGCGACAGCAGCGCGGCAAAGTGGCGCTCGCCGATCTCCTTGAGTTCGATCTCGGCATGCGTCGGTAGGTCGCTGGGGAAGCGGCGGACGAACTCGGCGAGCGCCCGGTGAATCGCGATACCGAGATCGGCGCGGTCGGGGTCGGCGTCGAGCGGGTCGAGCGCCTTCAAGCGCAGGATGTGTTTGGCGTAGACCGCGTAGGGGTCGCGCCGCCAGGTCTCGATGTCGGTTACCGACAGGCGCCGTGGCCGGGCCTCGACGGGCGGGCGCGGCGCCGGACGTGGCATCGGGCGGCGCGTCAGCGGCTGGTCGGCGATCGCGGCGGCAGCGGCAATTTCCGGCTCCGGCCCGAGTTTCCCGTCGAGCCCCACCGCCCGCAGCACCGCGTCGAGGCGCAGCAGCCAGCGCGATGGCACGGTCGGAACGCCCTCACGCCGCGTCGCCCGGGTCAGCGCGACTTCCGGCGCGCCGATCGCCTGGGCGAAATCATGGGCGGCGATGCCGATCGCGCGCTCGGGTAGCGGGATGCCGAACTCGCGCCGCATCTGCCGCGACATCCACGGGTCGTCGGCGATGGGTCCCGGCCAGGTGCCCTCGTTGAGCCCGCCGAGCACGACCAGATGCGCTTGTTGCAGCCGCGCTTCGACCAGACCCCAGATTGCCAGGCGAGGATGCCGACCATACAGGGGCCGGACCACGGCGCCGCCAGACAAGGCCTCGAACAGCGCTGGATAATGGCGGCCGGCTACCAGCGGGAAGTCGCGTGCCGCGTCGATCAGATCGTGGCAGAACCCCGCCGCGGTCTCGCCGGCCGCGTCGCGCCATAGCCGGGCAACGCCGCTTTCCGTGTCGCTCGCGGCAAGCCGCTCGGTCGCGGCGATATGCGCGGTCGCCAGTTCGGCGATGCTGACTTTCTCCGTGGCAAGCAGGCTTGGCAGCTCGCCGAGGCAGTTTTCGAGGCGATCGACAAAGCGGAGCAGCTCTCGCTCTTTACCAAGAGCGTTGCGCAACCCGGCAATGCCAGGCGCCGGGCGCGGCCCGCGGATTTCGTGTTCGAACCGGCGTGCGAGGTCGCGGAACTCGGCCACGGCGAGCCCACCCGCCGCCAGCGGATGCTTCATCGCCGCCAACAGCGGCACTGGCGCCAGCTCGCTTTCGGCCATGTCGAGCACCAGGCGCAGGAACGCGCCGGGCGGGGTCAGGCTCAGGGGCGTGCCGGCGGAATCGTCGATGTCGATGCCCCAACGCCGCAGCTCGGCGGCGACACGGCGGGCGAGTTCGCGGTCGGGAGTGATAAGCGATGCGGTCGCGCCGGGTGTTTCGAGCTTGCGCCGTAGCAGCAGGGCGATGGTCACTGCCTCGTCCTGCGGGCTCGGGCAGTCGTAGCGGCTGAGCCCGGCCAGTGCGCCCTGATCCTCCGGGCGCAGGTCGCGCCAGGCATGGGTGAGGTCGGCCGGCAGCAGCGCTTGCGACGCTAAGCGCAGCCGTACCTCACGCTCGCAGGCCGGAGCAGGCTCCCAATCGCGGACATCGTCCGCCGCGATCTCGAGCGCGCGCAGCAACCCGGCCAAAAGAAATTGCGGGTGCGCCGGGTCCTCGGCGATGACGTTCCAAATATCCGGTGCAGGGTCGCGGTCCAGACCGGGCAAGATGACGGTGCCCTGGTCGAGCTCGGCGACGACGCCGATCAGTTCGTTCAAAGCCGGGATGCCGCCGGTGAGGCCGGCCGCGATCACGGGGTCGCGCGGCGGCGTACGGCGCCACTCCGCCGCCTGCCGCAGCAGCAACTGCTTGCGCCGCTCGGCGGCGTCGAGCGCACCCTCGGTGTCGAGCACTTTCGGCCATTGCGCCGGCAGGATGTCGAGAAAGCGCAACACCACCTGCCAATGCTCGGCGAGGTCGAGCGGCGCCAACCTGGCGAGGTCGGCGAAGCTGGCGCCCTCGGTCGCGGCGGTGTCGATCAGCCGCGCCAGCGCGCCAGCGAGCGAGGCAGCCTGGCCGGGCAGCAGCTTCTGGTCGTCATGCGCCTCGCTCCAGTCGAGCACCAGCCGGGTCAGCAGCAACCGCCGGCGCAACTCGGGGAGTGCCGGCGGGATCGCCAGGGTCTCGTCGCCGGGAACGAATTCGAGTTCGTCGGCGTCGAGGTCGCCGATTGGTCGCATCCGCGGCAGCAGCAGCGGCGCGCCGGGGTCGCTGCCCTCGCCGGTGAGGCGCAGGAATGCTTCCCGCAGGCTGCGCGCGGCGCGCCGGGTCGGCAGCAGCACCGTCATTCGCGCCAACCGCAGCGGGTCGCCGCCGGCCATCGCCACCAGTCCGTGCGCCAGGGTCGCGAGGAAAGGCCGATCCGCGGATATCGTGAAGAGGCGCGGGCGCACGAACGCGCCCTAGCGCTCGATGCGGTGGGAGGCGAGGCGCGCGCGCGTCGCTTCGAGGCCTTCCGGCGTGCCGATATGGAACCATTCGCCATCGTGGATGATGGCGCCGAGGCGGCCGGCATGCTCGGCACGGTCGTAGAGCTTCTTGAGCGAGAATACGGTGTCGGCGACGCCGTCGAAGAGGCGCCGGTGCAAGATCTGGATACCGGCGAAGATATAGGGCGCAACCTCACGCTCGCCGCGACTGCGCGGGACGCCGAGCGGGTCGAGGAAATAATCCCCGAGCCCTTCATAGCCGGTCGCCCACACCGTTCGCTGCATTAGCAGTAGCGCATCCATTCGCTGTTGATCGAAATATTGGACAAGGCGCGTTAGCGCCGAGGTCAAGCCATCCAGCCAAAATACGTCGCCGTTCAACGCAAAAAATGTCTCGCCGAGTAATGGCAGCGCATTCTTTACCCCGCCGCCGGTCTCGAGCAGCTCCGGCTCGCGCGATAGCTCGATGCGCGGCCGCGTGCGCCCTGCGAGCGCGGCTTCGATCATCTCGGGTTTGTAGTACAGGTTGACGACGGCGCGCTCGACCCCAGCGAGGGCCAACCGATCGAGCGCATGCGCAATCAATGGCTGACCGGCGACCTCGATGAGCGGCTTCGGCCGCACATCGGTCAGCGGCCGTAGCCGCTTGCCGAGCCCGGCCGCGAGCACCATCGCCGATTTGGGCGCGCTTTTCACGCCGCGCTTCGCCGGTCGGGGGCGCGACGCAGCGAGCTCGGCAGATGGCGATCGAGCCAGCGCGCGATGCCACGCAAGGCCGGCTCCTGCAAATCCCCTTCGAGTAGCCGCCAAACGCGCGGGATATGGCCGAGATATTGCGGCTTGCCGTCGCGCCGCCACAGCCGGGTGAAGATGCCGATAATCTTGGCGTTGCGCTGCGCCGCGAGGATCGCGGCCGAACGGCGGAACGCGCTGCCGTCGATTTCTGGCAGAGCCGCGAGATAGCGCTCTGTCATCGCTTCCCGCAGAGCGGGCGGAACATCGCGGCGGGCGTCTTCCAGCAGCGAGACGAGGTCGTAGCTCGCCGGGCCGCGGAGCGCGTCTTGAAAGTCGAGCAGTCCGCACCCCCGCACGCCATCTCGGCCTGGCAGCAGCATCAGATTGTCGACATGGTAGTCGCGCAGTACCAGCGTGGGGCCGGGCAGCGCGGCGAGCGGCAATACCGCGTGCCACAGAGCCAGATATTCTTCGCGTGCCTCCGGCGGCAGCGGCGCGCCGAGCACCGCCGGGGCGTACCAGTCGGTCAGCAGCGTCGCCTCGGCGATCAGCGCCACCTCGTCATAGGGCGGCAGGTCAGGGGGCGCGGTGACTGCGCACTGCAGCGCGACCAGTGTGTCGATCGCCAGCGAATAGAGCGCCGTCTCGTCGCCGCCGTCGGCGAGCAGCCGCGTATAGGTGTCGTCACCGAAATCCTCGATCAGCAACAGGCCCTGATTGCGATCCTCAGCATAGATTTCGGGGGCGCTGAGCCCGTGGCCGCGCAGCAGGCCCGCCACATGGACGTAGGGCCGGACATCCTCGTGCGGCGGCGGCGCGTCCATCAGCACCGCGCGGCGGCCGTTGTTCGAGAGCCGGAAATAACGGCGGAACGAGGCGTCGGCGGCGAGCGGCGCCGGCGCCACGCCGCGCCAGCCCGCACTGGCGAGAAAGCCGGAAATCGTCTGGCCGCGCTCGTCGTCCATCACACCACCGCGCCAAGGCCGGCGAGCCGCGCGGACCAGTCGCCGCCGCCCGATAGCGTGGCGCGCCGGGCGTCTGGAGCCGCGCCAAAGTCGAGAGCGATTTCAAGCCGCAGAGCTGGGAGCAAATTTTCCAGCCTCTCTGGCCATTCGATCAGGGAAATCCCGTCGCGGAACGCATCCTCGATGCCGAGTTCCCAAGCTTCCTCGGGTCGATGCAGCCTATAGAGGTCGAAATGCCAAACCGGACCGCCGGGCAATTCGTAGACCTGAACCAGGGTGAAGGTTGGGCTCGGCACGGTTTCGTCGCCGCCGCGGGCACGGATGAAGGCGCGGGCGAAACTGGTCTTGCCGGCGCCGAGTTCTCCCTTGAGCGCGATGACGTCCCCCGGCATCGCAAGCGCAGCAAGCCGCGCGGCAATCGCAGCGGTTGCATTTTCGTCGGGCAGATCGATGACGGTCACCTTCGCCTTGTATCCCCAGCGCGGAGTCGGCGACAAGCGCCGATATGGGCTACTATTTGGGGATGGATTCAGGTCTCCAGCATACTGACGTCGCGATCATCGGCGCTGGCCCGGTCGGGCTTTTCGCGGTGTTCGAATGCGGCATGCTGGAGATGCGCTGTCATATCTTCGATGCGCTCGACGTGCCCGGAGGGCAATGCGCCGCGCTCTACCCCGAAAAACCGATCTACGACATCCCCGGCTATCCGCGTATCGATGCCGGCGCGCTGGTCGAGCGGCTCGCCGAGCAGGCGTCGCCGTTCGCGCCGACCTACCATCTCGGCCACGCGGTGACAGGGCTCGACGAAGCGACGGACGGGTTTGTCGTCAGTAACGCCGCGGGGGTGCGGGTCGCGGCGCGCGCGGTGGTGATCGCCGCTGGCGGCGGTGCGTTTGGGCCGAATCACCCGCCGCTCGCCGGCATCGAGGCGTTCGAGGGCACGAGCGTTTTTTACTTGGTGCGGCGGCGCGAGGATTTTCGCGGCAAGCGCGTCGTCATCGCCGGCGGTGGCGATTCGGCGGTCGATTGGGCGCTGTCGCTCGCCGAGTTGGCCGAGCGTGTGATGGTCGTGCATCGCCGCGACCGGTTTCGGGCCGCGCCGCAATCCTTGACCCGGCTTCGACAGCTCGCCGAGAGCGGTAAGATCGAGCTGGTAATCCCGTATCAGTTGGCCGGGCTCGAAGGTGCCGGCGGTCGGCTCACCGCGGTTGTCGTCGCCGACCTCGCCGGCAACGAGCGCCGGCTTGAGGCCGATTGCCTGCTGCCGTTCTTTGGCCTGGCGACCCAGCTCGGTCCGCTGGCGCAATGGGGCTTTGCGTTTGACGATAACCGCATAGCCGTCGATCCGGCGAGCTGCGCGACCTCGCGGCCGGGCATCTTCGCCATTGGCGACATCGCTGCCTATCCCGGCAAGCTTAAGCTGATCCTCTCGGGCTTCGCCGAGGCGGCGCTCGCCGCACATGCGATCCATCCGCTGGTCCATCCCGGCGAGGCGCTGCACTTCGAATACTCGACGACCAAGGGCGTGCCTGGCGGTGGCTAATGGAAGGTCCCGGCGGCGGCTTCCAGGCTCGCGACAGCGGCGGCGGCGCGGTGTCCGGTCGGCAGATGACAGCGCACCGTGGTGCCGCTGTCCGGGCTCGATTCGATGGTCACGCGACCGCCATGCAATTCGATGAGGCTCTTGACCAGCGATAGACCGAGGCCGGCCCCGCTCTGGTAGAGCTGCGGGTCGCCGCGCTCGAATTTTTCGAAGACGCGTGCCTGATCCTCCGCCGGTATTCCCACTCCCGTATCCGACACCGAGAGCACGAGCTCGCCGTTCTGGCGCTCGGCCTCGAGTCGGATCGAGCCGCCCGGCGGGGTGAATTTGATGGCGTTCGAGATGAGGTTGAACAGCGCCTGCTTCAGCCGGCGCTCATCGGCCTCGATGGTGCCGAGGTCCTTTGGGCTGTGCAGCGACAGATTGAGGTCTTGATTGCGCGCGCGTTCGCGGGTCAACGTCATCACGGCTTCGAGCATGTCGCCGATCTCGACCGGGCGGGTTTCGAGCACCATGTACCCGGCCTCGATCGTCGCCAGGTCGAGGATGTCGTTGATCAGCGATAACAGGCGGTGCGAGCTGTCGAGGATGCCGCGGCTGTAATCGAGCTGGCGCGGGGTCAAGGTGCCGAAATACTCGTTCGCCAGGATCTCGGCGAAGCCGATGATCGCGTTTAATGGCGTGCGCAGCTCGTAAGAGACGTTGGCGATGAATTCGCTCTTGAGCCGCCCGGCGGTTTCGAGCGCCTCGTTGCGCTCGCGCAGCGCCCGCTCGACGCGCGTGGTGTCGGTCACGTCCTGATAGCTCAACAGAACGTTGCCGTCCGGCAGCGGCACCGTCGCGAGCTGAAGTACGGTGCCGTCTTGGCGGTCGATGCGGTCGCTGACCAAAGCGCCCGCTGAGATCGGCGCGATGATTTTCTCCTTCAACGAAGGCCAGTCGCCGCCATCGTCATAAAAGACCCTAGTCTTCTCGACGATCTCGCTGATATGCGGTTCGCCCTCGAGGTCGATCTCGCTGAGGCCCCACATGGTGCGGTAAGCGGGGTTGTGGAGCTTGAGCCGGCCGTCGCTGCCAAACACGGCGATGCTCTCAAAGAGATTATCGAGCGATTCGCGCTGCACCTCGATCAGCGTGTTGTAGGAACGCTCGAGGGCCAGTCGGTCGGTCACGTCCTCGTAGACGAAGATGAGCCCGCCGAGCGGGTGCGGCGACACCGAGAGGCTCAGGGTGCGGTCGTCGGGCAGATGCAGCAGCTCCTGCTGTGGTTCGATCAACGAGGTGAACATTGCCATCTGCTGGCGCTTGAACGAGCGGAAATCGGCAAGCTCGGGGATGCGGCGGCGCTCGCGCAGCCGCTCCAGCAACTCGTCGAGCGATGGACCACTGGCGAGCCAGTCGGTCTCGATCCCCCACAGCCCGGTGAACGCCGTATTGAAGAATTTTAGGCGTTTGTCGGCGCCGTAAATCGCCACCGCGGCGTGGATGCTTTCGAGCACTTCGCCATGCGCGTTGATGTGCCGCGACAGCTCGGCCTCGGCGTCCTCGAGATCGGTGCGGTCGATCGCGAAGCCGATCGTGCCACCCTCGCGGTCTGGGGTCTCGGTGATCTCGATCAGCCGCCGCGAGCCGCCGACCACGACATGTTGCCGTTCGGTGCGCGGTTCGCCCGCAGCTGCGGCGCGCGCGAGTTCGAGCGCCTTGCCTCGGCTGATCGCCGGCGCGAGCTCGCGCCGATCGGAGAGCACGGCGTCGCGGGTCGTATCGAGCGCGGCGGCATAGGCGGCGTTGCAATCGATCAGGACAAGGTCGCGATCGCGCCGCCAGACCGGGACCGGGATGGCCTCGATCATCGTGCGCAGCGCCGCCGCCGTCGCGGCACTCGCGCGCTGCGCGGTTTCGGCGACGCGAATGCCGGTGATGTCGGTCACCCACAACAACGCATCGCCGTTCTGGCTGCGGCGGCCGGCAAGCGCGAGGAGACCGCCGTCGCGGCGCGGGGTGGTCAAGTCGAAGGGCGTTCCCCCCACGCGCAGATCGACAATTGCGGCGCCGGTCCGGGCGACGGCATCCGGCTCGAGCTCGGCGAGAAAATCGGTGAAGGAACCGGAGGCTCCGGCGATGCCGGTCGGCTCGCTGACGCCGGGGCGCCACACGAAGCCGGCCAGGGGCGCTGTGGCAAGATTCGCCACCGCCCCGGCGAGAGCTCGCTCCGCGGCGTTGCGCCGAGCTTCGGCTCTGCCGAGCCGAGCCCGGGCATAAAGCGTCAGCCCGCCCAACGCGGCGACTGCGGCAAGGCAGATCAGGGCGACGATGACGATCACGCTGCTCCGCCTCTCGGGCGTCGGGGCGAACGCCGCTTTATTGAATCCGCCAAGATTTTCCGGGTTTTTTCAACGAAAGCAAGTCGCGATCACTTGCCGCCGCTAATAGCGGTAATGCTCGGGCTTGTAGGGTCCGGCGTTCTCGATGCCGAGATATTGCGCCTGCGCGGTGGAAAGCTTGGTCAACTTGGCGCCGAGCTTGTCGAGATGCAGCGCGGCTACCTTCTCGTCCAAATGTTTTGGCAAGACATAGACCTTGTTCTCGTACTTGCCGTGATTTGACCACAGCTCGATTTGCGCCAGCACTTGATTCGTGAACGACGCGCTCATCACGAAGCTCGGGTGGCCGGTGGCGCAGCCGAGGTTGACCAGGCGCCCCTTGGCCAACACGATCAGCCGCTTGCCGTCGGGGAAGACGACCTCGTCGACCTGCGGCTTGACCTCATCCCAGACATAGTTGCGCAGCGAGGCGATCTGGATCTCGCTGTCGAAATGGCCGATGTTGCAGACGATCGCCCGGTCGTGCATCTGCCGCATGTGGTCGAGGGTGATGACGTCGATATTGCCGGTCGCGGTGACGAAGATGTCGCCGTGCGGCGCCGCCTCGTCCATCGTGACGACCTGGTAGCCTTCCATCGCCGCCTGCAGCGCGCAGATCGGGTCGATCTCGGTGACCATGACCCTCGCGCCCTGGCTCCTGAGGCTCGCCGCCGAGCCTTTGCCGACATCGCCGAAGCCGGCGACGACGGCGATCTTGCCCGCCAGCATCACATCGGTCGCCCGCTTGATGCCGTCGACGAGGCTCTCGCGCACGCCGTAGAGGTTGTCGAACTTCGACTTGGTGACGCTGTCGTTGACGTTGAACGCCGGCACCTTCAGCTCGCCACGCCGCATCATGTCATAGAGCCGGTGCACGCCGGTCGTCGTCTCCTCGGAGATGCCGCGGACATTAGCCAGCAGGTCCGGATGATGGTCGTGCAAAATCTTGGTCGCGTCGCCGCCGTCGTCGAGCACCATGTTCGGCAGCCAGCCTTCATACGGCCCGTAACTCGGCCCGCGCAGCGTCTGCTCGATGCACCACTCGTATTCTTCCTCGCTCTCGCCCTTCCAGGCATAGACGGCGATGCCCTTGGCGGCGATCGCCGCCGCGGCTTGATCCTGGGTCGAGAAGATGTTGCACGAGCTCCAGCGCACCGTTGCCCCGAGATGCACAAGCGTCTCGATCAGCACCGCGGTCTGGATCGTCATGTGCAGGCAGCCGACGATGCGCGCACCCTTCAGCGGCTGCGACGCGCCGAACTCGCCACGCAGCGCCATCAGCCCCGGCATCTCGGTCTCGGCGATCGCGATCTCCTTGCGGCCCCAATCGGCGAGGGCGATGTCGGCGACCTTGTAGTCGGTGAACTCGGGCATGCGGGTGTCTCCAGTGGTGCGCAACGGCAGATCAGTTGAACATATAAAGATGTCTTTAAGTCGTCAACGGCTGGCGGCGGGTGAGTCGAGGTTAGGCGAGCTCGGCCATCGCGTTGAAATCGTCGAGCAGCGCGGCGATGCGGCCGGAATCCGACTGGTCCATGATCGCCTCGGCGCGGCGGGTCGCGGCGACGATATCGAGGCTGCGGATGCGCTGTTTGATCCGCGGCAGGCTTCCCGGCGCCATCGACAATTCGCGCAAGCCAAGGCCGAGGAGCAAGGCGGTGAAACGGGGCTCGCCCGCCATTTCGCCGCAGATGCCAATCGGGATGCGTCGCCGGGTGGCGGCTTCGATCGCGAACTGGATCAAGCGCAGCACGCCGGGGTGCAGCGGGTTGTAGAGATGCGCGACCTGCTCGTCACTGCGGTCGATTGCCAGCGTGTACTGGATGAGATCGTTGGTGCCGAGCGCGAAGAAATCGGCTTCGCCGGCGAGCGCGTCGGCGGCGAGCGCGGCGGCCGGCACCTCGATCATTACCCCCAGCGGCGGCATCACCTCGGCGAACGGCACGTCGCGGCGGCGCAGGCGGCGGGCGACTTGCTCCAGCGCTTCGCGAGTGCGGCGGATTTCGCCGACAGTCGAGATCATCGGCAACAGGATGCGCAGCGGCCCTTCGCGCGCCGCGCGCAGCATCGCCGCGAGTTGGGTGTCGAACAGCCGCCGATCTTTCAGCAGCAGGCGGATCGCGCGCAGGCCGAGCGCTGGGTTGGCGCCCTCGACGGTCGCCGCGGCGAGCGCGTCGGGCAGCTTGTCGCCGCCGACATCGAGGGCGCGGAGGGTGACCGGCCGCCCGCCCATGCCGCGCACCAGCCCGCGATAGAATTCGTATTGCTCATCCTCGTCGGGCAGGTCGTCGCGGTTGAGGAACAGGAACTCGGTGCGCACCAACCCCAGTCCCATCGCCCCATTGGCCAATGCTTGGTCCAATTCGACCGGCAATTCGAGGTTCGCGTCGAGGCGGACATCGACGCCGTCGCGGGTCACCGCGGCGAGCCGGCGCAACCGGCCAAGATGGCGCCGCTCGCGCAGGACATCCTCCTGGCGGCGGTGATAGACGTCGAGCGTAGCCGGGGTCGGGTCGAGGATGACAAGCCCGGCGCCACCGTCGATCACCACCATCGCACCGTTATGGGCCCGCGTGATCAGGTCGGGGACGCCGATGACCGCCGGGAGGCCGAGCGCGCGCGCCATGATCGCGGCGTGGCTTTCCGGACCGCCGAACACGGCGGCGAACCCGCCGATCCGCCGCGGGTCCATTAGCGCCGTGTCGGCCGGGGTGACTTCCTCGGCGAGGACGATGGCGCCGCCGCTGAGGCTCGCATAGGCGACAAACGGCTTCTTAATCAGGTTGCGAATGAGCCGCGCGCCGACGACGCGGATGTCCTCGACCCGCGCTGCCAGATAAGAGTCGCGCATCGCCGCGAAGCCCTTGCCGATTTGCTCGATCTCGAGCTCGACCGCGCGCTCGGCGTTGATCCGCGCGGTGACGATGCGATGGTGGGTGCCGCGCACCAGCCGCGAATTCGCCAGCATCGCCAGATGCGCATCGAGCAGGTACGAGATTTCCTCGCCGGCCGAGCCGGGCAGGGCGGCTGCCCGCGCCTTCAGCTTGCGCAGCTGTTTCTGGGCAGTGGCGACAGCGTCGGAAAACCGGGCGCGCTCGGCCGGAATCGCGGCCTCGGCGATCGCGGTCTCGGTGATGACGAGGGGCCCGCGCTCGCCAATATAGGCGACGCCGATCGCAATCCCCGCCGATACGCCGATTCCCGAAAGTCGCTCTTCGCCGCGTTTTCTGTTCTCGGGCGTTCCTTCAGTCCTCATCGAACTTGCATTCGACCAGGTGCGCCAACGTCCGCACCGCATCGTCCGCCTCACGCCCGGCGGCGGAGATTTCGAGTTCCGCGCCGGCTCCCGCCGCCAGCATCATCAGCCCCATGATCGAACGGCCCGAGACGATCGTGCCATTCTTGCGAACCCAGATGTCCGCGTCGAAGCGGTGCGCGGTTTTGACGAAGAGCGCCGCGGCACGCGCATGCAGGCCGCGCTGGTTGCAGATTTTCGCAACCTGCCGGGCGGTGGCCGCCGAGGCCGCTAGTTCTTCTTGCGAGGGTTGGCCCGGCGCCTCGATGCTCACCGATGCGCATCCGTCAGCAGTTGCGAGGCGACGTTGATGTATTTGCGGCCCGCTTCCTGCGCGCCGAGCACCGCGCGCTCCAGGCTTTCGGTCTGCCGCAGGCTCGCGAGCTTGATCAGCATCGGCAGGTTGATGCCGGCGATGACCTCGATCTTGGCGCGGTCCATGACCGAGATCGCCAGGTTTGAGGGCGTGCCGCCGAACATGTCGGTCAACAGCACCGCGCCATCGCCGCTGTCGACCGCGCCGATCGAGCTGAGGATTTCCTGTCGGCGCTGCTCCATATCGTCCTCGGGGCCGATGCAGATGGCGCTCATCTGGGTCTGGGGGCCAACGACATGCTCGAGCGCGGCAACGAACTCCGCAGCGAGGCGGCCGTGGGTGACGAGAACAACGCCAATCATCGGCGCGGCTCCGCACGGCAGCGCAGGGCGCGGCTTGTATGGGGCGCGAGATCCCGACTACAGGGGCTCGGTATCGAAGTGCTCAAGGTAGGGTTTCGATCACACGAAAATTGCGGTCACTCGGGGGTAGAGACCATTCGGTGTTCGATCCGCATGCCGCCATGGGCCGAAACGGCCCGCGGGTGGGGACAGGTCGGACTCCTATAGCGCTGTCCGAGGCGTTCGTCACCACGCATGATAGCGGGGCAGGCGCGCGCCGCGGTCAAGAGCGCGATATTTCCGCCCGTGGCTGGGTATCAGCGCTGGAGGCGGGTCGAAGATCTGCCGCCGGCCAACGCGTCGAGCGCGAGGCGTAGCTTGGCCGGGGCGGAGGCCTCAAACGCAGCCAGCGCGATCAGCGGGATCGCTAGGCCGAGTATCGTCTCGCTGCGTGGCTCCGGCAGCCGCTCGACTGCTTCCGGTGAGACCAGATCGACGATGAGCGCGAGCTCCGCCGAAGCGAGGGAAGCGACCCGCAGGATACCGATGCCGCGCGCTTCGATAAGGCCGGCAATCGTCTCGGGCGCGCAAACCACAATCGCGTCGCCGTGACGCCGCAACTCGCTGCGATCGTCGGCGACGAGCCGCGCCCCGGCGTCGATTAGTCGCAGGGCCAGATCAGATTTGCCGCTTCCCGACGGGCCGCGCAGCAGCATCGCGCGGCCGCCGATCGCGACTGTTGTCGCATGGACCAGCAGCGTTTCCGGCATCAGGCTTCCGGCAGGCGGATTAGAAAGCGGGCGCCGCAGACATTACCCGACGCGTCGTGCCGGTTCTCGGCCCAGATGCGGCCGCGATGCGCTTCGATGATCTGCTTCGAGATCGACAGGCCGAGCCCCGAATGGGTGCCAAACGTCTCGCCAGCCGGGCGCTCGGTATAAAAGCGATCGAAGATCGCGGTCAGCTTCTCTGGCGGAATGCCGGGTCCGTCATCGTCGACCGTGACCAGCACCGCGCGGCCGTCCTCCCGTGCCCGCACGCGGATTTCGCCGTTCGGTGGGCTAAACGAGACCGCATTGCTGATGACGTTGAGGAAGACCTGAGAGAGCCGGCTCTCGATGCCGCGGACGATGAAGCCGCGGCGCCATTCGGGCATGCTCAGCATGACATGCGCGGTGCCGTCGGTGCGCGTCGTCTCGTGAATATCGACGAGGGTGCGCAGCATCGCCCCAATATCGGTCGGCGACATCACGTCGCGGCTCAGTTCCGCATCGAGCCGCGAGGCGTCGGATATGTCGGTGATCAGCCGCGATAGCCGCTCGACGTCGGCCATGATGATCGCCAGCAGGCGCCGCTGCTTGACCGGGTCGTCGACGCGAACCGCGGTCTCGACCGCGCTGCGCAGCGAAGACAGCGGGTTTTTGATCTCGTGCGCGACATCGGAGGCGAAACTCTCGATCGCGCTCATCCGCAGCCACAGCGTGTTGGTCATCTCGCGCAGCGACCGCGACAGGTCGCCGATCTCGTCGCCGCGCTGGGTCAGGTCGGGGATTTCGATGCGGGCGCCGTGGCTGCGTGCGCGCTCGGCGGCTTCGGCCAGCCGGCGGACCGGCCGGGCGATGGTCCCGGCGAGATAGAGCGACAGCAGCACCGTCACCATCACCGCGACGCTGAAAATACGCAGCAGCTCGAGCCGCACCGTGCGCAACTCAGCTTCGATTTCGCCACTGACGCTGGTCAGCATCACCGCGCCTAGCACCTCCTTATAGCGCTGGACCGGGACCGCAACGCTGATGACGAGCCCGTTATCAGTGGCATCGCGTCGCACCACCGAGCCGCCTTCGCCATGTAGTGCGCGCATGACCTCGGGATAGTCATTGGCCGGCTGCCCCTCGTGGTAGATCGGGTAGTTGCGCCGATGCGGCAGCGTCTCGACGATCCGGTCGTATATTGCGTCGGCGAGGCGGGTGAACCAGCCAGAATTATCCGGCGGCGGCAGCACGGCCACCTGCACGGTGTCGCCGGGCCCGGCGAGGATACGACTGTCGGCGATCGGCTTGCCGTCGCGGTCGAAGAGGCGCGCCGGCGTGCGTGTCGGCGCCACCAGCCGGCGCATCATGCCGCGCGCCAGGTCGGGCAATAGCACCTCGCCCTCATCGGGAGAATCGAGCACCGCGCCCTCGCCGAGCGCGGCGGCGAAGATTTCGCCCTGGGTGCGCAGCGCCTCGATCTGCTGGCCGATCAGGCTCGATTCGAACTTGCCGAGATAAAGAAAGCCGATCGCCAGCAGCGCCAGCGGCAGGATGTTGACGACGACGATCCGCCGGGTGAGCGGCGACAGCCGCCACCCCTGGCGCCGGGGCACGGCCTTCCGATCCGCCGGCTCCGCCGCAGCCTCGGCACCGGACGGCGGGGCCTTAGTGCTCGCGATAACGATATCCGACGCCATACAAGGTTTCGATCTGCGCGAAGTCGTTGTCGACTGCCTTGAACTTCTTCCGCAGCCGCTTGATGTGGCTGTCGATCGTACGGTCGTCGACATAGATGTGCTCGCCATAGGCCGCATCCATCAGCTGGTCGCGGTTCTTGACGTGGCCGGGGCGCTGCGCCAGCGACTTCAGGATGAGGAATTCGGTAACGGTGAGCTCGACCTGGTCGCCCTGCCAGGTGCACAGATGCCGGCCAGGATCGAGGGTCAGCAGGCCGCGCACGATCGCCGGCTCGCCCTGACCGTCCTCGCGCTCGCGCGCCAGCTCGCCGCGGCGCAGCAGCGCGCGGATACGCTCAATCAAGAGGCGCTGCGAGAACGGCTTCTTGATGTAGTCGTCGGCGCCCAGGCGCAGACCGAGAAGCTCATCGACCTCGTCGTCCTTCGAGGTGAGGAAGATGACCGGGATCGGGTGCTGCCGGCGCAGCTGGGCCAGAAGCTCCATGCCGTCCATGCGCGGCATCTTGATGTCGAGCACGGCCACATCAACAGGCTGGTTGCTCAACCCCTTCAAGGCCTCCGCGCCATCGGCGTAACACCGGACGGCGAAGCCCTCCGCCTCGAGCGCCATCGTCACCGACTCGAGAATGTGACGGTCGTCATCGACAAGTGCGATCGTGTTCGCCAAGGATCTGTCCCCCAAGCCGCGTCTGGGCAATGGTACGCCACCGGCGCGATAAATATCGTCTCTCAAATATGGCCGCTTGGTGGCGAACAAAAAGGGCAGGGCATGGACGAAACCGATAGCGGCGTAGTTTGCCGCCGCCTGATGCGCCGGCAAACGCACGCGGCGCTGGCGACCAGCCGGGATGGACATCCCTATGTCTCGCTCGTCGCGCTTGCCTTCGATTACGGCGCCAGCCCACTGCTGCTCCTCTCCGATCTCGCCCAGCACAGCCGCAACATCGCCGTCGACGCCAGGGTCTCGCTGTTGTTCGACGGCGGTGCTCCCCAGCATCCCCCGGTAGACCCGCTCGCCGAGCCGCGGCTGACCCTGCTCGGCGAAGCGGTGCGCTGCGACGACGCGTCGCTCCTCGCCCGCTTCACCGCACGCCACCCGAGCGCCGCCGCCTATGCCGGGTTCGGCGATTTTCATCTTTATCGTGTGACCATCGGGCGCGGCCATTTGGTCGCCGGGTTCGGGCGGATCTCTTGGATCGAGTCCGCCCCGCTGCGCTTTATCGGCGGCGGCGCTGCACTGGCAGCGGCCGAACGTGAGATCGTCGAGCATATGAATGCGGACCATGCGGAGGCGGTGGCGCTGTTCGCCGAGCGCCTCGCGCGCCAAGCCGGCGCGGGCTGGCGGATGACCGGCATCGACCCCGAAGGCATCGACTTGCGGCGCCCGGTGGGAGAAGGCGGCGAGACCGCGCGCCTCGACTTTCCCGCACCCGTGCTCGATCCGCAGACGGCGCGACAGGCACTGATCGCGCTGACCGCGGCAGCTCGCGAGGCCCCAGTCTTGTAACGGCGCCGTATCTGGCCCGAAAGTTGCGTTGCCGCAGTCGCTTGCCGGTCGAAGTGCGGCGGTTTACCGTGCGCGGCAAATTCTGTATCAAGCCGAAGCGCGCCGGCGGCAAGCGGGCGCGGCGATAATGGAGGAAAGCTTGGATAAGGCGGACAACCCGGTCACGGGCCCAAAGCCGTCCTTCGATCTCGAAGCTCAGGGCATGCGCCACCTCGGGCCGGTGCACTGGAACCTGCAGATGCCATTCCTCTACGAACACGCCGTCCGCCGGCGCGAAGGCGAGATCGGGCTTGGCGGTGCCTTTGTCGTCGAAACCGGCAAACACACCGGGCGCTCGCCCCGCGACAAATACATCGTTGACGAGCCGGGCACGCACGAGTCGGTCGATTGGGGCAGCGTCAATCAGGCGATCACTCCGGCCCAGTTTTCGAGCCTGCATCAGCGCGTGCTCGCCTACCTGCAGGGCCGCGAACTGTTTATCCAGGACCTCTATGCCGGTGCCGACCCGGAATACCGGCTGCCGGTGCGGGTGGTGACGCCCTCCGCCTGGCACAGCCTTTTTGCCCGCAACATGTTCATCCGTCCGCATCATGCGGAGCTGCCCGATTTCCAGCCCGCCTTCACCATCCTCCACGCGCCCGAGTTTCATTCGATCCCCGAGCTCGACGGCATCCGCTCGGAGACCTTTATCTTCGTCAATTTCGCTGAGCGGCTGGTGTTGATCGGCGGCACTGAATATGCCGGCGAGATCAAGAAATGCGTCTTTGGCTATCTGAATTTCGTGCTGCCGACCAAGGACGTGCTGCCAATGCACTGCTCGGCCAATGTCGGCTCGAGGGGCGATAGCGCGATCTTCTTCGGCCTTTCCGGCACCGGCAAGACGACGCTGTCGGCCGATGCTTCGCGCACCCTCATTGGCGACGACGAGCACGGCTGGAGCCCGCGCGGCATCTACAATTTCGAGGGCGGCTGCTACGCCAAGGTCATCAACCTGTCGCCCAAGGCCGAGCCCGAGATCTACGCGACCATCACCCGCTTCGGCACCGTGCTGGAGAATGTCGTCCTCAACCCGCGCACGCGGATGCCCGATGTCGATGACGACAGCCTGACTGAGAACACCCGCGCCTGCTATCCGCTCGACTACATTCCCAATGCGTCGGATGACGGGCTCGCGCCGCACCCGCAGAACGTCATCATGCTGACTTGCGACGCGTTCGGGGTGATGCCGCCGATTGCGCAGCTCAACGCCGAGCAGGCGATGTACCATTTCCTCTCGGGCTACACCGCGCGCGTCGCCGGCACCGAGGTCGGCCTCGGCAGCGAGCCACAGGCGACCTTCTCGACCTGCTTCGGGGCGCCGTTCATGCCGCGCCGACCGACCGAATACGCCAAGATGCTCGGCGACCGCATCGCCCGTTTCGGCGCCAAATGCTGGCTCGTCAACACCGGCTGGTCCGGCGGCGCCTATGGCACCGGGCACCGCATGGCGATCGGCCATACCCGTGGCCTGCTCCGCGCGGTGCTCGACGGTCGCCTCGCCAACGCGCCGATGCGCAAGGACGCGAATTTCGGCTTCCTCGTACCGGAAAGCGCCGCCGACGTGCCGGCCGACGTGCTCGACCCGCGCGCCAGCTGGGCCAACAAGAAGGCCTATGACGAGACCGCTCGCGGGCTGACGCGCGATTTCGAGCAGAATTTCGGCGCCTACGAGCCCTTTGTCGGCAGCGAGATCAAGAAGGTCGCGATCCGCGCGGCGGCTTAGTGGCCGCGCCGGTGGTCAGTCGGGATCGCCGGTTACGAAATCCTTTTCCGCACGGTTGTAGGTGCCCCAGCGCACCGTGTAGCCGTCGCCCTTCGCCTCGCAAGCGGATTTGGCCTCTGCTTCGGTATCGTAGATGCCGGCGAACTCCCACCGGTGCGGGGACCCCTTGACGACGGCCCAGCCCTCTTCCCATCCCGGATGGCTTGTACTTTCATGTGCCATTGCCTGCCCCATCTGCCTCTGAGTTGCGTAACGATGTGCCGCCAATGGGTGGCGGCGGGTGCGAGATCACGCCAAAAATCGACGGGCTTCATTGAGGTAGATCAGTTCGGCTGGCCTGCCTGACCCTTGGCTATCCGGGCCGCTCGCTTCCGCTAGGTGATCTGGCCCAACAGCTCGCGGTATTGCGGGCAGTCGATCGCGTCTTCGTAGCTGGCGTGGAATTCCCCGTCGCCGTGCGAGCAGACCCAGTTGGAGGGGTAGTGAGCCTCCGGCGAACGCGGGTCTAGCGCCTCGGCATAAAGCTGATAGCCGCCTGTCGGGTGCGGCTTGACGCTGCGGCGATAGTATTGGTCTTCCATCGCACGGGCCTCTAAATCACGCGACGACCGAAACACGGCTCGACCGCAATTAATCCTACTCTGAATCCGCTTGCCACCGACATTGCCGCTTGCAAGGCTCCGGGTCGCCAATGACTACCCTCACCACCTCGCTCGATCCGCGCTCGGAAGGGTTTCGCGCCAATGCGGCAGCGATGCGGGCGGTGGTCGACGATTTGCGCGCCAAGACCGAGGCGATCGCGCTCGGCGGCGACGAGCCCTCGCGGCGGCGGCATGTCGGACGCGGCAAGCTCTTGGCGCGGGAGCGGGTGCGTACCCTGCTCGATCCCGGTTCGCCGTTTCTCGAATTCTCGGCCTTCGCCGCCTACGGCATGTATGACGGCGGGGTGCCGGCGGCGGGGATCGTCACCGGCATCGGCCGCATCTCCGGCCAGGAATGCGTGATCGTCGCCAACGACGCGACCGTGAAGGGCGGCACCTATTTCCCGATGACGGTCAAGAAGCACCTGCGCGCACAGGAGATCGCGCGTGAGAATCGGCTGCCGTGCCTTTACCTCGTCGACTCCGGCGGGGCGTTCCTGCCGGCGCAGGACGAGGTCTTCCCTGACCGCGAGCATTTCGGCCGCATCTTCTATAACCAGGCGCAATTGTCGGCGGCCGGCATCCCGCAGATCGCCATCGTCATGGGCTCGTGCACCGCGGGCGGCGCCTATGTGCCGGCGATGTCGGACGAGAGCATCATCGTCAAGGGCCAGGGCACGATTTTTCTCGGCGGCCCGCCGCTGGTCAAGGCGGCGATCGGCGAGGTGGTGACCGCCGAGGAGCTGGGCGGCGCCGACGTGCACAGCCGCGTCTCCGGAGTCGCCGACCATTACGCCTTCGACGACAAACATGCGCTCGGCATCGCCCGGCGGATCGTCGGGAATCTCAACCGAGTCAAATGTATATCGCTCGATGTTAAAGAGGCGAGTGAACCGTTCTTCGCGGCCGAGGAGCTTTACGGGGTGATCCCGACCGACACGCGCCACCCCTACGACGTGCACGAGGTGATCGCCCGGCTCACCGACGCCAGCGAGTTCGACGAGTTCAAGGCGCTCTACGGCCAGACCCTGGTCTGCGGCTTCGCGCGGATCTGGGGCTATCCGGTCGGCATTCTCGCCAATAACGGAATTCTGTTTTCCGAGAGCGCCTCGAAGGGCACGCATTTCATTGAATTGTGCGCACAGCGCGGCATCCCCTTGGTGTTCCTGCAAAACATCACCGGCTTTATGGTCGGGCGGAAATACGAGGCCGGCGGCATCGCCAAGGACGGCGCCAAGATGGTGACCGCGGTCGCCACGGCGAACGTGCCGAAGTTCACGGTGATCATCGGCGGCAGCTTCGGCGCCGGCAATTACGGCATGTGCGGGCGCGCCTACGGTCCGCGCTTCCTGTGGATGTGGCCCAACGCGCGCATCTCGGTGATGGGCGGCGAGCAGGCCGCCTCGGTGCTGGCGACCGTGCGCCGCGACGGCATGGAAGCGCGCGGGCAGGAGTGGCCGGAAGAAGAGGAAGCGGCGTTCAAGGCGCCGATCCGTCTGCAATACGAGACGCAGGGCCGCCCCTATTACGCCAGCGCCCGGCTGTGGGACGACGGCATCATCGACCCGGCCGAGACGCGCACCGTGCTCGGCCTGTCGATCTCGGCGAGCCTCAACGCCCCCATTGAGCCGACAAAGTTCGGCGTGTTCCGAATGTGATGTTCCACAAAATCCTGATCGCCAATCGCGGCGAGATCGCCTGCCGAGTGATCCGCACCGCCAATCGCATGGGTGTCGCAACGGTCGCGGTCTATTCCGAGGCCGATGCCGGCGCGCTGCACGTGGCGATGGCCGACGAGGCGCGGCTGATCGGCCCGCCGCCGGCCCGCGACAGCTATCTCAAAGGCGACAGGATCATCGCGGCGGCGAAGGAGACCGGCGCCGAGGCGATCCATCCCGGCTATGGGTTCCTCTCGGAGAACCCGGAGTTCGCCGAGGCTTGCGCCAAGGCGGGCCTCGTGTTCATCGGCCCGCCGGCTTCGGCGATGCGGGCGATGGGCTCGAAGGCCGCGGCAAAATCGTTGATGCAACAGGCCGCCGTCCCGGTCGTGCCCGGGTATCACGGCGACGACCAAGACCCGGCGAACTTGCTCGCCGAGGCCGAGATGATCGGCTTTCCGGTGCTGATCAAGGCCTCGGGCGGCGGCGGCGGGCGCGGCATGCGCATCGTCACCGCGGCCGGGGAATTCGCCCGCGCGCTCAATGGCGCCAAGCGCGAGGCGCTGGGCGCGTTTGGCGACGACCGTGTGCTGATCGAGAAATACCTCGCGAGTCCGCGCCATATCGAGGTGCAGGTGTTTGCCGACACGCACGGTAAAGTCGTCCACCTCTACGAGCGCGATTGCTCGATCCAGCGGCGCTACCAGAAGATCGTCGAGGAGGCGCCGGCGCCGGGTCTCAAGGCGAAGATGCGCCAGGCGATGGGCGAGGCGGCGGTCGCAGCGGCGAAGGCGGTGGGCTATGTCGGCGCCGGGACGGTCGAGTTCATCGTTGAGAAGGACCGTTTCTATTTCATGGAGATGAACACACGGCTCCAGGTCGAGCACCCGGTGACGGAAGCGGTGACCAACACCGACCTTGTCGGGTGGCAGCTGCGGGTCGCGGCGGGGGAGAAATTCACCCGGACGCAGGATCAGATCACCATGCACGGCCACGCGATCGAGGTGCGGCTCTACGCCGAGAACCCGGAGCGCGGGTTTCTGCCGGCAACCGGGACTTTGCACCGGCTGCGCCTGCCTACGGCGATCGCGCGGGTCGAGACCGGGGTACGCGAGGGCGATGCGGTGACCCCCTTCTATGACCCGATGATCGCCAAAATCATCGCCTGGGGTCCGGATCGCGAGGCGGCGTGCGCGCGGATGGCCCGTGCGTTGGCTGAGACCGGGGTGCTTGGGGTCACCACCAATCTCGGCTTCCTCGCCCGGATAATCGGCGACAAGGACTACGCCGCGGCGAAGCTCGATACGGGCTTCATCGAGCGGCGCAAGGCGACGCTGCTGGCGGCGCCAGCGCCGGTCCCGGACCTCGCGCTCGCGGCGGCGGCCCTGTTCTGCCTCAAAGGCGAGCCAGCAAGCGCCGATCCGTGGGCGCGACGCGACGGCTGGCGGCTCAACGGGCCCCCGGCATCGCAGACGCTCCAGTTCCGCAGCGGCGATGAGGTGCTGACCGTGGCGGCGACTGCTTCCGGCGACAGTTGGCAATTGCAGATCGGCGAGCGGGGCTGCCATGCCGCCGCCGCTTTCTCCGTTGACGGTGGCGCGTCGGTAACCCTTGACGACACCCGCAGCCGCGCGATCGTCCTCGCCCACGCCGATACCCTGGCCATGTTCATTGACGGCGAGAGCTGGCGGCTCGAGCGGGTCGACCCGCTGGCGCCGCCGGCCGGCGCCGACGCGCATGCTGGGCGGCTGTCGGCGCCGATGCCGGGCCGGGTAGTGCAGCTCCTCGTCGCCGCCGGCGACAGCGTCAAACAAGGCCAGCCGCTGATTGTCATCGAGGCGATGAAGATGGAGCACAC
>Ga0209517_10000584_pt1 | contig 61377 bp, 46 predicted proteins | sample PeaSoiMetSII2010_FD_187695 | JGI IMG/M metagenome (GOLD analysis project Ga0209517, IMG submission 187695) | Peat soil microbial communities from Weissenstadt, Germany - SII-2010 (SPAdes) (version 2) | ecosystem: Environmental > Terrestrial > Soil > Wetlands > Peat | place: Germany... | reverse complement strand
GCCGCCCCCTTCCCCTGGACCCCATCCCCGCTCGCCAAAATCGCAGAAAGGAGCCCCGCCAGCTTGCCTATCCTTCAGGCTCATCCTTCAATGAGAAAATGCTCCGGGCCCGGGTTCGCCGCCGTTGGAGCAAGTGGCCGAATACCACCAGCGGCGGTGGGCTTCGGCCGAATTCGTAAAGTCAGCACGCGCTTTCAGACACTTAAAGTTGGCACGAGGAATGCACCGGCAGAGGCAGGAAGTTCGGAAGTTAAGGAGGAAACGAAAATGAAAACGAAACTGATCGCGACCTTGATGCTGGCCGGAAGCTCGCTCTTCGCGGGCCCGCGCGTGTTCTTCGGTGTGGGAGTTGGCGTCCCCGTGATTCCCGCGCCCGCACCGGCGGTCGCTTATGCGACGCCGTACCCTGGTCCGGGATATGAATGGATCGGCGGTGGCTATGTGTTCGCCGGCGGACGCCGCGTTTGGCATGAGGGCTACTGGCGCGCCCCCGCCTTCCGTGTCGCTCCGCATTACGATGGCCGCTTCCGGCGTTAGGGTGGTCCCTTTAGAGCTGGCGGTCAACGGGCGGCGGCGAATGTGGTGAGCGCTTAAGGCGCGATCTCCTCGAGCCGCTGCCCGCGCGTTTCGATCATGCCGCACGCCGCCAGCGCTCCGATCACGCTTACGCCGGCGAACATCAGAAATACGGACCCGATGCCGTTGGTTGCGACCATTACTCCGACGATAGGCGGCCCAATCGCCGAGGCCACCCGGAGCCACGAGGTCGCCAGCCCAATGCCGATCACGCGCATCCGCGTGGGATACACTTCGGGCGTGTACAAATACAGCACTGCGTTGGCCGATCCCACCACGCCGTAGCTCAACGTGCAAACTACGATAACACCCAGAACTTGATGCGCCCCCGCAATGCCCAGAGTCCCGAGCAACACTGCGCCCAGAACAAAGCACGCCAGGGTCCAATGCTTGCGCCCCAATCGATCGATCGAAAAGGCGCACATCAACAGCAGCAGCACTTGCGCGATGTTCGTAAACGACGCCGCGCGCAGCGATTGCTTCAGGTTCAGATGGTACACGCTGTTGTACAGCGTGGGCAGCCAGTTGTTCAATGTATTGGACACGAAATAAGCGCAGGCCCACAGGGTCCACACGACGAATGTCCGGCTGCGATAGGTGCTCGAAAGGACCTCGCACCAGCGCGTTTCACGCAGCGTGAACGGAACATCTCCGGTAATCGGAGCGACGATAGGCGAGAGCCGCCTCGCGCTAGCTTCCACCTGCCGCACGATCCGATCGGCCTCGTCCAGACGATTTTGCGAAATCAGCCATCGCGGCGATTCGGGAAGCCGGGCCACCAGAACGCTGACTAGCACGCACGGAATCCCGCCGATCAGGAAGATCGCTTGCCAACCCCACAGCGGAACCAGCCACGCTCCCACTTGCCCCGCAGCCACCAAACCGATAGGGAAAATCATTTCATATAAGAGGAAGAATCGTCCGCGCCGCCGCGCCGGGGACACCTCGCTGATATACGCGGCGGCTACCGGCATTTCGCCGCCGATTCCGATGCCTTGCACCAGGCGGCACGCAATCAACGCGCCGAGGTTGTGCGCGAACGCGCACGCCAGGCTCATCACGGCAATGATCGCGACCGCGATGGACGCGCTCCGGACGCGTCCGAATCGCTCGGCCATCCAACTGAACAGAATCGCCCCGCCGAGTTGCCCCACGTAGGTCGCGCCGATCAGCACGCCGCTTTGCTGCGGAGAAATGTGCCATAGCCCGTTGAGCACCGGCAAAGCGAAGGCGAGCGATAGCGCGCCGAACGCGTCAAAAAACGTCGCGCTGCCCATGATGACGCGCGATTTCATATGCCAGCGGGTGAACGGAACGTTCTCCATGCGCGCCAGCAGTTGCCCTGCGGAGATCTCCGAAACTTTCCCGCGCGATTGCATTAGGGCGTTAAAGGAACATTCCAAGCGTCATACCCGTACAGCCATCGGGTATCGTCATCGCCGCCCTTCATCCACGTGTTGGCGCTCGAAATGGCCTGGATGCGCGAAGTGCGCGGTTTACGGTGGGCTTCGTAGCGCTTGAACGCCCCTTCGATATCCTGGCCCTCGACCTCTTTCAGACAGCGCGCCAGCACCGCCGCGTCTTCGATGGCGGTCGCGGCGCCCTGCGCCATGTAGGGCGTCATCGGATGGCACGCGTCGCCCAGCAATGCTACCCTTCCGTCGCTCCAGCGAGGCAGCGGATCGCGTTCGAGGATCGCCCATTTGTGGCAATCCTGGCAGGCTTCGAGCACCACGCGAACATCCTGATGAAAGCCCTCGTACGCTTTGCGCAACTCATGAATATCACCCTTAGCGGACCAGGACTCGCGCGTCATCCACTCGGCCGGTTCCGGCACGCTGGTGACAAAGTACAGTTCGCTGCGCGCGGAATTCACGTAATAGATGACGATGTGGCGGTCGGGTCCCCACCACTTGGTGCGCGACGGGCCGATGTCGAACCCGTTCAGCAGGGCGCTCGAAAAGACCGAGCGATACGCGATCCGCCCGCGATGAATCGGCATGTCCGGTCCGATGATAATGTCGCGTACCACCGAATGGACGCCGTCGGCCCCGATGACTGCGTCGGCCCACGCGCGCGCGCCGTCGGCAAATCGGAGTTCAACGCTGCTCGCCCGCTGATCCAACCCCACCAATTTCTTGTTCAGACAAATCAACTCCGCCGGGACCGCGCCGAGCAATGCATCGTGCAAGTCGGCGCGATGCATACACAGGTACGGCGCGCCGAACAAGTCCTCCGGCATGGGCAGTTCGCGTAAGACTCGGCCCGTGTCCCATTCGCGATTCAGATGCGAGTACGGCTGAAAGGCCACCCGGCGCAGTGGAGCTTCGACTCCGATGCCACGCAGCACCTTCATGGAGTTGGGCATCATCTGCACGCCCGCGCCGACGCGCGCGAAGGCCGGCGCCTGTTCGTACACGCGGACGTCGAAGCCCGCTTGTCGCAGAGTCGCAGCTGCAGCCAGGCCCCCCATGCCTGCGCCAACGATGGCTACGGATGCTGTTTTGTTACCCATGCGGACCCGGCGCGCGGGCAACCCGTAGGCTCATTTCCGCAACGCCGGACCAGCGCCGTCGGCGCGCAGCCCACGCTCGGCCAGAGCTTTGCGAATGATGGTCGCGGCTTGCGGGTATTCCTTCTTCGCGTTGGCGAAGAACACACCTTCGGCCACCATCAACGGCGTCCATCCGAGCTTGGTCTTGGCGGTCACATCCGCGCCGTGGTCGATCAGGAATTGCACGATAGCCGGCTGCCCGGAAGTAATCGCGCCGATGAGCGGAGTGCTGCCGCTCCAGCGTGGGTCGCCGACGCCTTTGTCGAGCAGGTCATCGATGTTCAGCGGGTAATACAGTAGCGTGTACGAAGGTTCTCCCACCATCGGATAGTCGCCAAAATCGGCGTGTGCGTTGACGTCGTTGCCTAACTCCAGGGCCAGCTTGACGGCCTCCAGGCGCTCGGGTTCCGAGACTCCGCTGAAGGGGCCGGGGCTTTCACCTTCCCAGTAATCCAAACCCGCCGCAACCATCAGCGGAGTGATCCCGGCTTTGCTAGGAATCTTGGCATCGGCGCCGTGATCCGCCAGCAGACGCATGTACGCGGCATCGCCATTCTTTGCGGCGACGTAGAACGGAGTGGCTCCGGCGTACGCCAGCAGATGCCGTCCTAATTGAATGTTGGGCGGGTTCTTGGCCGTGCCGCCTTCTTTGCCGAAGGTATTTTCTTTCCACTCGATGCGAACGTTGGGATTGGCGCCGTGCTCCAGCAGCGCCTTCGCGAGTTCAATCGCGGTCATGCTGCCGGTGGGCACCGGAGGTCCGTGCGGCGTATTGCCGACACCCGCCGCTCCATCCGACCCGGGCCTGCGCAGCCACGCGATGGTGTGCAGAGCCGAGCCGCGCGGATCGGGCGCATTGGGATTCGCGCCGCGATCGAGCAGCACGTTGGCCAGTTCAAAGTATGCGTTGACCACGGCCATGTTCAGCGCGCTGGTGCCGTCGGGAGCGACGTCGTTGACATTGGCTCCGTGATCCAGAAGGACGCGCGCCGCGTCCATGTGGCCGTTGCGGACGGCGAACAACAAGGGCGTGAACCCGGCCTTGGATTTCGCTTTCACATCCGCGCCGAATTCGATCAGCAACTCTTCGGCGGAGGCGCGCCCTTCCGATGCGGCCCACATCAGCGCGGTCTGGCCTTTGTACGGTTCGGCGACGTTGACTTTGGCCTCGTGCGATAGCAGAACCTTGATGGCTTCCACGGAGCCGGTCAGCGCGGCGGTCATCAGCGCGGTTTGCCCTTCCTCGGAAGTGCCGTTGGGATCGGCTCCGGCCTTCAACAGATGTTCGATGACGACCGCGTTTCCGTTGGTGCACGCGAGCGACAGCGGCGTGATGTGATACCGCGTGGACGCCGTGACGTTGGCCCCCGCGGCGATGAGCAGGTCCAGGATTTCGGTACCGTTGCGTTGTGCGGCCCAGTGCAGCGCTGTGGAACCGTCGGGCTCGGTGGCGTTGATGTCGGCGTGTTGCGCGAGCAGCGAACGCACGGCGCTCGCGTCTTGCGCTTTCACTTTGTCGATAAGCCGCAGATCGGCAGCGCGAGCGATACAGCACGCAGCGGCTGCGCAGAACAACCAGCCAAGCGAACGGCGCATGGGCATCCTCCAGCGACAGTATATTACGTTCAGAGCGTGGAAGGGTATAATGGCTCAGACTTGCAAATGTTGCATTCTCAGCGACTTCGAGTTGGCTCGCGGCTGCTTCTGGCACTCGGCTTCGCGTTCGTCCCGCTGGCCTTCGGGCAGAATGACGCTGCCGCGGTCTTCAACAAATATTGCGTTACCTGTCACAACGCGAGGCTCAAGACCGCTGGTTTCGTGCTCGACCCAGCGGGTGTAACGCATGCCGCCGATAACGCGGAGACATGGGAAAAAGTAATCCAGAAGCTGCGCAGCAACGCCATGCCTCCGGCGGGTGCGCCGCGTCCGGATCAAGCCGCCTACAACTCGACCGCGGCGTTCCTGGAAGCGGAGTTGGATCACGCCGCGTCTGCGAAACCGCATCCGGGCAAGCTTCCGCTGCTGCACCGGCTGAGCCGCACCGAATATCAGAACGCGATCCGCGATTTGCTGGCGCTGGACGCGCTCCCCAAAGAAATGGATTTTCCGCTGTTGCTCCCGCCCGACAACAGCAGCAGCGGGTTCGACAATCTCGCGGATCTGCTGTTCGTGTCGCCGACGACAATGGAGCGTTACCTGGACGCCGCACGAAAAATCGCGCGCTTGGCCGTGGGTGATCCCGCTGCGCCGGTGATGATGAACACCTACCGGCTGCATCCGGAACAGTGGCAGGACGCCCGCGTGGACGAGTTGCCATTCGGCACCCGAGGCGGGCTGGCGGTCCGCAGCGATTTCCCTCTCGATGGTGAATACATTGTAAAGATCGAGCTGGCAGCCCCTCCGCGTGACCCGCATCAATTGGAGATCAGCGTGGACGGCGAGCGCGTGCAGTTGGCCTCGCTCGGCGGAAACGGTGGCGGCGGAGGGCGGGGCGGACGTGGCCGGGGCGCCGCCGCGGCGGGCGCCGACAAGCTGGAGTTCCGAATTCCCGTGAAAGCCGGCCCGAGGTTGGTGGGCATTACGTTCGTCGAGCGCACGGAGGCTCGCGACGAAAACATCTTGCGTCCTCGCATGCGGGGACGTGGAACCGAGCCGGCCATCGCGTTAGCGACCATCAGCGGACCTTACGACGCGAAGGGACCGGGCGACACGCCCAGTCGCGAGCGGATCTTCACGTGCCATCCGGCGAGCGCCGCCCCCATGGAGGACGCCGAACTTGCGTGCGCCAAACAGATTCTCTCCAGGCTCGCTCGCCGCGCGTATCGCCGGCCTGTGACCAGCGAGGATCTCGACGACGTATTACCGTTCTACACGGCCGGGCGGAAAGAAGCGGATTTCGAGCGCGGTATTCAAGGCGCGCTAGAGCGTCTGTTGGTCAGCCCGCAATTCCTCTTCCGCATCGAACGCGACCCGGCGAAAGTAGCGCCTGGCGCCCCGTATCGCATCAGCGATCTGGAGCTGGCGTCACGCCTGTCATTCTTCTTATGGAGCAGCATTCCGGACGACGAATTGTTGGATGCGGCCGCAAATGGCAAGCTGCGGCAACCGGAAGTGCTCGAGCAGCAGGTGCGGCGCATGCTGGCCGACCCGCGCTCCGAGTCGCTGGTGACGAACTTCGCCGCGCAATGGCTGTTCCTGCGCGACATCGACGCCAAGACGCCGGATGAACTGCTGTTCCCCGATTTCGACGAGACGCTGCGCAGCGCTTTTCGGAGGGAAACGGAACTCTTCCTCGACAGCGTGCTGCGAGAGAACCGCAGTGTGCTGGATCTGCTGACGGCCAATTACACTTTCGTCAACGAACGCCTGGCTAAGCACTACGGCATCCCCAACGTCGAAGGCAGCTACTTCCGCCGGGTCACGCTGCCGGAGAACAGCCCGCGCGGAGGGCTACTGGGGCAGGGCAGTATCCTAACGATCACGTCGTATGCGACACGCACATCTCCGGTGGTGCGCGGCAAATGGGTTCTGGAGAATTTGTTGTCCGCGCCTCCGCCTCCGCCTCCGCCGAATATTCCCGCGCTCAAGACGGAAGGCTCCGAGCCCGGCAAGGTTCTCTCCATGCGCGAAGCCATGACGCTACATCGCGCCAGCCCGGCCTGCGCGAGCTGCCATGCGCGTATGGACCCCATCGGCTTCGCCATGGAACACTTCGACGCCGTCGGCCAGTGGCGCGACCGGGACAACGGGAACCCGATCGACACGTCGGGTGTCCTGCCGGATGGGACGAAATTCGATGGTATGGCGGGCTTGAAGCAGGCGCTGTTGCGCCATCCCGAGCAGTTTGTCGACACGGTTGCAGAAAAGCTCCTGATGTACGGGATCGGGCGCAACGTGCAATACTTTGATCGACCGGCCGGGCGTCAGGTTGTCCGCGATTCGGCCAAGAGCAATTACACGCTGTCGTCGTTGGTGTTGGGCGTGGTCAACAGTGTCCCGTTTCAGATGCGGGAGGCAGCGACCGCGCCGGCGTCCGCGAGGCCAAAGGAGAAATGATGTTCATCACAAAGAACGCGTTACACCGGCGAACATTTCTACGCGGAGTCGGCACCACGCTGGCGCTGCCGTTCCTCGACTCCATGGTTCCGGCGCTCTCGGCCAAGTCCGCCAAGCCCGCGCCGCGCTTCGGCTTCGTGTATGTCTCCAACGGCGTCATTCAGGAACAATGGAATCCCGCCAAGGTTGGCGCCGGATTTGAACTCACGCCGATCCTGACGCCGCTAGCGCCGGTGCGCGATCACATCAATGTGCTGAGCGGCCTGTCCCATCTTCAAGCCGACACTTTCGGCGATGGAACCGGCGATCACCCCCGCGCTTCGGCGGTGTGGCTGACCGGCGTTCACGCCTATGACCGGACCCAGCCCGGCATCGAAGTGCGCTTAGCCACTACCCTGGATCAATTGATCGCGCGCGAAATTGGCAAGACCACGCAGGTCCCGTCGATCGAGCTCAATCTGGATAGCCCGCAGCAGAGCTCCTGCGATTCGGGAGACTGCTTTTACGTCAATACCATCTCCTGGCGCAGCGAGACTACGCCCAATCCCACGGAATCCCATCCGCGCATCGTGTTCGAGCGTTTGTTCGGCGACGGCGGCTCCGCCGCGCAGCGGTCCGCGCTGGCCCGTAACGAGGGCAGCATTCTCGACTCGGTAATGCACGAAGCCGGCCGCTTGGCGAACACGCTGGGGCCGGGCGATCGCACCAAGCTCAGCGAATACCTCGACTCGGTGCGCGAAATCGAGCAGCGCATCCAGAACACCGAAGCTCAAGGATCGGAAACCATCGAGCTGCCGGAGCGGCCCATCGATGTCCCCGACACATTCGAAGAACACACCAAGATGATGTTCGATTTGATGGTCCTGGCCTACCGCGCCGACATCAGCCGTGTGTTCACCATGATCATGGCCCGCGAACTCAGCCCGCGCACCTATCCGAACATCGGTGTGCCCGAGCAGCATCATCCGGTCTCGCACCACCGCAATGATCCAGAATTGATCGCTAAGAAGGCCAAAATCGACACCTATCACGTCCAATTGTTGACATATTTCTTAGAAAAGCTGAAGGCCACGCCGGACGGCGACGGTTCGCTGCTGGATCACAGCTTGACTTTATACGGAGGCGGCATGGGCAACGGCAATCTGCATCGGCATGCGGATCTGCCGTGTTTGCTGGCGGGGAACCTGGGCGGGCAGGTGAAAACCGGGCGGCACCTGCAGTATCCCGAGAACACGCCCATGTCGAACCTACTTGTAACGCTCGCGGACAAGGCCGGCATCCACGTCGAGAAAATCGGAGACAGCACCGGCGAGTTGCAGCCCGATCCGTTGACCGTCTGACGCTCAAGCGGACTTAGGCGCTTTCATCCTGACTCTGCCGCAAGTCGGACACTTAAATTTCCGCTTCTTGTGGTAAATGTGCCCCTTCAATTCCTTCATCGGGGTTTTGCATTTCTTGCAAGTCACGCCGCGTTACTCCATTGCGAACAGCGTCCCTTGCCCTAACAGCCACTGCGGATCGAAGCGCCGTTTCACGGCTCGCATCGCGGCGATCACCGCCGGCGGGTACTGGATTTTAAGCAGGTGCGCCTTGCGCTTGCCTAATCCGTGTTCGGCGCCGACGGTTCCGCCTAACCGAACCGACTCGTATGCCAGATCCGTGGTGACGCCAAGGGCGCGCTCGTATTGCGCTTGCGAAGTGGGCAGAATGTTGACATGGAGATGCGCGTCGCCGATGTGGCCGAAGATGACGTATTGACCCGGGAACTCGCGTTCGAGAACTCCGCGATAGGTGGCCAGCATAGCGCGGTTCTGATCCAGCGGCACGGCGTAATCGGTGCCCAGCTTGACAAATCCGCTGTGCCGCAGGCGGGCGTTGACGCGCTCGGGCAAGGCGTGCCGAAACTGACGGAACCGCTCGCGATCCGCGGCGGTGGTGGCGAACCAGGAGTCGGCTTCGATCGCGCCCGCCAGATCCAGATCCATTTCCAGCTCAGCCTCGCCCTCCATCTCAATCATGACCGCGGCGGAGTGCCGCACGTCCATCAATTGAAGCGACGCCGCATCCAGATATTCGAGCATGCGCAGTCCGCGCGCAGACCGCCAGCGATCCACGGCATCGAGCGCCGCCCCCTCGGATGGGAAAAACACCACGCCTCCCGTGACCTCTCCCGCCGCCGGGAGCAGACGCAGCACAGCCTCAGTCACCACTCCGAGTGTCCCTTCGCTGCCGGCGAAAAGATCGACGAAGTCCATGCCAGGCGCAAGGCGGTATCCAGCCGAATGCTTGGTGGTGTGGGGCAGGGGAATCGCCGGAACGTCGAAATCCACGGCCTCGCCGCGCCGGTATTCTTCGATGCGGCCGTCCACCCACACCACGCGTACCGCCAATACATGGTCGCGCGTAGCCCCGTAACGGAAACTGCGGGAGCCGCTGGCGTTGGCCGCGATGTTGCCCCCGATCGAAGAAGTGTTTTCGGTGGGATCGGGCGCATAGAAGCGGTGGACGCCGGTCGCGGCTGCTTGAACGTCGCGCAGCAGGACTCCCGCGCCCACACGGGCGTGATCCCCGAACACATGGTCGTGCGCGATTTCAAGACGGCGGAAGCGAGCCATCGACAATCCCCAACCACCCTGCGGCGCGGCTCCTCCCGCGAGACCCGTCATGGCGCCCATCACCGTTACGGGAATCTGTTCGGCCGCCGCGCGAGTGAGAATTTCGGAGACTTCTTCTTCAGTGCGCGGCTCGAAAACCCGATCGGCGTGGCCGCGATAACCGGATGCGTCGGCGATGTCCACGAGTTTTCATTTTACAGGGGGCGCTGTTTACTATGCTGAAAGTCATGGAACCCCGTCTAGAAATTCACAAAGTCGCCGCACCGGCCTACCGGGCAATAGCTGGCCTCGAAGCGTATGTGAGAAGCTCCGGGCTCGAACCGGCGTTGCTGGAATTGGTCCGCCTGCGCGCCTCGCAGATCAACGGTTGCGCATACTGCATCGACATGCACACCAAAGACGCGCGCGCGGCGAACGAATCGGAACAACGCCTATACGCTCTGACGGCGTGGCGCGAGACGCCGTTCTTCACGGATCGCGAACGCGCGGCGCTGGCATGGACCGAAGCGCTAACGTTGATCGCTGAAACTCACGCAGAGGATCTCATCTACGAAGAAGTGCGCCCGCACTTCAGCGAAGAAGAGCTAGTGAATCTCACCTTGGCCATAGTGGCCATTAACGGCTGGAACCGCCTCGCGCTCGGATTCAGGACCGTGCCCGGAACCTACCAACCCAAGGCCGCGCACTCCTGATAGCTGCCGTGGAGCACGCACTCGTGCGTGCCACGTCCCCACTCTTGGGGACGCGTGATTCGTCCCGCGCCCGCAAATGCCGTCACGAACGCCGGCAAGGCAAACCGCAGCGCGTGCTTCACGTCAAACTTCCAAAATCACCGGCATGATCAGCGGCCGCCGCGAAGTCTTCTTAGTCAGGAAGCGCTTCAAGTCGGCGCGGATTTTCTCCTGCATCACGCCCCAATCGCCGCGCTCCTCGGCGGTCGAGCCGTCCAGCGTCTTCATCACCACCTGGCGGGCGTCCTGCAGGACCTGGGTGCTATCCTCCATCGACATAAAACCGCGGCTGACGATCTCCGGCAATCCTTCGCTGCGGCCGGTGTGCTTGTTGATGGCGATAATCGGCAGCACGAACCCGTCTTCGGAAAGATGCCGGCGGTCGCGAATCACGATATCCTCGACCACCTCGTCGAGCGAGCCCGAGTCGATGCACACGCGGCCCACCGCGATCGGTTCGCCCTTGCTCGCGCCTTTTTCATCGATATCGAGCGTGTCGCCGGATTCCAGAATAAACGTGCCTTCGAGGCCAGAGTGGCTCAAATGCTGCGCGAGTTGCGCGTGGCGGGCCAGCTGGCGGTACTCGCCGTGGATCGGCACGAAGAAGCGCGGACGCACCAGGTTCAACACCAGCCGCAACTCCTCCGCGCTGCCGTGGCCGGATACGTGGACGGGCGGGTTCATGGTTCCGTAAACCACGTCGGCGCCGCGGCGCGCCAGGTGGTTCATCATGCGGTAAATCGCTTTTTCGTTTCCTGGAATGATGCGCGCGCTCAGCGCCACGGTGTCGCCCGGTTCGATCGACAAACTTTTGTGGTTGTCCACCGCGACGCGCGACATAGCCGACATCGGCTCGCCCTGCGTGCCGCTGACGACGGTCACCGTTTTGTTGGGCTGCATTTGCATGATGTCCTGCGGCCGCAGCAGAATCCCGTTGGGCAGCGTGAGCAGTCCCAGATCGTGCGCGATTTCCGTGGTAGCCATCATGCTGCGGCCCAGAAACGCAACTTTGCGGCCGTATTCCTGCGCCAAATCGACGATCTGCTGCAAGCGATGAATGGAAGAACTGAAGCAGGTGATCACCAGCCGCCGTGGCGAGCGTACGAACAAGTCTTCCAACCGCGGCGACACGGCCCGTTCGCTTTCGGTGTAACCAGGACGGTCGACGTTGGTGGAGTCCGACAGCAGCAACAATACGCCCCGCTTGCCGTATTCGGCGAACGTATGCAGGTCGAACAGGAGGTTGTCGGTGGGTGTCGGATCCACCTTGAAATCGCCGGTGTGGATGATCACGCCGAGTGGGGTGGTGATGGCCAACGCCACGCAGCTCACTATCGAATGGGTGACGTGGATAAAGTCGACGGAAAACGGGCCCAACTCGATTTTGTCGCCGGGTTTCACCTTGTGCAGGTCGGCTTCGTCTAACAAGCCGTGTTCTTCCAGGCGGCGCTCGACCAGCGCCAGGGTGAACGCGGTGCCATAGATCGGCACCGAGAGTTGGTTCAGGAAAAACGGGATGGCGCCGATGTGGTCTTCGTGCCCGTGGGTGAGGATCAGCCCGCGAACGTGGGCCGCGTGCTGTTCCAGGTAGGCGAAGTCGGGAATGACGATGTCCACACCCAGAAGCTCGGCATCCGGGAACATCATTCCCGCGTCTACTACGATGATGTCATCGCCATAGCGGATCGCCATGGAGTTCATCCCGAACTCGCCCAAGCCGCCGAGTGGAATGATTTGCAGTTTTTTGTCGGACATTTAAGTGAAACTTCAAGCGTAGCAGGGTGCGGACAACAGAGTTGGCGATAAGATTCCGGTCAGGCTTCTGCCTGTGACTCAGCCTGTGACGTGGGTCAGGCGGTCAGTGCGGCGACGCGCTGTCCGAGCTGAGGATAGAATTCGGAGGCGTTGGCGCTTCGCTCCCGGCCCACCATGCAGGACTGGATGTGAAGAATAGGACCAGTTCTGTCGAGCGCGCCCGGCGGAAAGCCCGCCGCGAGCTCCTGCGTCACGATCGCGGCGGTGTCCGCGGCGGCAGCCGGATCGGTCTCGATGATCACCGCGAGCACGTCATCGCTCCAGCGCCCCACCAGCCCCTCGGCTCCGAACTTCGCCTGGAGATGCGCCACCAGCGCCTTGAGACAAGCGTCGGCGGCTTGCGGGGAATGTTGGCGCGCCGTAGTCCGCCAGTTGGCGATTGCGAGCAGCAGCACTGCGAACGATTCGTCCAGTTTTAGCAATTGATCGAAGCGTTCCGCGAGTTTGCGCTGGTTCCAAGCGCCGCTGGCGGCGTCGGTATACAGGGCGCGCCGCTCGGTTTCCATGGTCTTGTGCAGGCCCCTGATCTCATCCTGGAGCTGTGCCACGGCGGCTTCATTGCGCTGCCGCATTTGCTCGAAGCTGTGCTGAATCGCCGCCGCCGAGGTGTTGATTGTCGTGCGGATGGAGTTCAAATCCTCCATGGTGGCGGCTTCCTCCAGGCGCGACACCTCGCGGTTCAGCTCCGCTTCGTAACCCGCCCCGTTCGTCGAAACCGATTCGGTAAGGGTTTGTATCGCCACCGCCGCCGCGGACACTTCGTTGCGCAAGCGGGTCAACATTTCGCGGCAGCGATCCCGATAGTGACGCAACTCGCCGCGGAACGACGACTGCAGCGCTTTGTATTCTTCGGCCGACAAGGCTGCCGCCAGATCCTGTTCGATTTGCTCCATCCGCTGGCGGAAGCGGGCGGCTGCACCGGGTTCAATCTCGATGGCGTACTCGCGCATAGCTTGGATGGCCGCGGCATAGCACTCCCGCAGCAACCGCTCGCACTCTTCGCGCTGCTCGATTTCTTCCAATGAATGCCGGATTGAGATCACTTGGCCTCCCCCCAAACTAACCTCCGGGAGTCAACGAAAGGTTTTCGTACAAAACCTCATCGGCTAGGGGTAGGACTAACTTGAATGGAATCTCATGCCGGCGAAGCTCACCACGCTCGCCTCGTCGATGTTCCACTGCTGGTAGCGCAGCGCCCGCGCGCGCGCTGCCGGCAGGATCTTCAGCAGCGTATAAATCGGAGCCGACCCGCACCACTTCAGGTCGTCTTGATTTTCCTTCACCAACTCCCAGAAGCCAGCCGCATCGCCGGCCTCAATCCGGGCGATGCGCGCCAGATCCCGCTCGGTCACTCGCTCCATCTCACCCCGGCCCGCTTCCGCGTCGAACGGATCGCCATAGCGGCGGCCCATGTGGGCCATGTCCACGCCCAGCACCCATAGCAGACAGTCGCCCTCGCGCGCCGCCAAGTCGCTCAAGGCGCCCAAGGCGCGCTGCGCTTCCTCGTTTTGTTCCGGGAAATGGCCCTCGTAAATCCCGTGTGCAAACGCCCCGCACAGCACCGGCACTACTTTGATCCGCGGCCCGAACAGGTGTTGCAGATAGACCACCTGGAACTCGATCGAGTGCTCCACTGCATGGCAATAATCTTCCATCACCGCAGCCGGACCAGCCTCGCGCGCCAGCCGCTCCACAATGCCCAAATCGGTCGAGGTTTCCCCGAACGGCGTGACGAACGACTTACGTGTCAACCCCAGGCGTTCCGGCTGCCCGTAGTGCGATGTCCCCAGCACCACGAACGTCCGCTCGGCATCCGACGGGTCCAGCGCCGCATAGGCCGCCCGGTACGCCTCCACGCCTCCGAACGGACTCACGTGCGGAGCCGCGATGGCCAGCGTGCGGCCGGTCCGCGGTGGCAGTTCGTTTCCAGGCGACAGCTCGTTTCCAGATGAATGTTCGTCTCCATTGGGCGTCATGTACTCACGCATGACTTCAGTCAGGTCCGCCGCCTGGTCGGGATATCCGCTGCCGGCGTGTGCGGGTTCCCGCTGGGGCGCCTCCGCGAAGGCGCGCTCGGCTTCCTCTTTGCGCCGCGCGAAATTGTCGTCCTCGAGGAAACCGGCCTCGCTCAGCGCGCCCGTCAGATGATCCTGCATCGGACCCACCTGCAAATCGCCGGTCATCCGCACCAGGAATTCGCGCAGGTCGAGCGGCGTGTGCGTGCCATCGAAGAATTCCAGGCACGGCAGCAGTTGCGGAGGAATAATCAGCGTTCTTTTGGAGAACTGGAACGGGTCGCGCAGCACCAGTCCGGGTCGATCTTCGATGGGCGAGGGCATGAAATCGAGCGTCGTGCGCAGCCGCGGTATAAAAGCGTTTTCCTGAGACATGATCGAGCACCAGCATAGCGGTTTAGAATCGGAAGTGCCCGCCGTGCAGAATTCCAACCCCACAACTGAATATCGCCACCGCTTGGACCGCTTCGAGCTTTTGCGTGAACGCGCCAGCCTGCGCTATCGCCGCCTGGGTAACGCGCGTCTCGCCACCGGTGTCGCCGCCGCGGCGATCGCTGCCGCATCGCTTGGTGGTGCATGGATCTCGGCGTGGTGGTTGCTCCTGCCGGTGGTGATTTTCACCGCGCTGGCCATCGTGCACAATCGCGTCGATCGCGAGTTATCGTCCGCCACCCGCGCCGTCGCGCACTATCAAAAGGCTCTCGCGCGCGTAGGAAACCAGTGGATGGGCAATGGCGTCACCGGAGAAGCGTTCCGCCCGCCCGATCATCTCTATGCCGACGATCTCGATATCTTCGGCCGCGGCGGACTGTTCGAACTGCTATGCACCGCACGTACGGCGACGGGAGAACGAACGCTGGCCGAGTGGCTCCTCGGGCCCGCGTCGCGGGAAACCGTCCTCGCACGCCAGCGCGCGGTGGCGGAGCTGCGGCCGCGCATCGATCTCCGCGAACAAATCGCCCTGCTGGGCGAAGACATCCGCGCCGCGGTTGACGATCGCAAGCTGGCTGCCTGGGGCGCAGCCCCGGAGGTCCGTTTCTTCGCAGGCGCCCGAGCCCTCGCGATCGCGCTGGCCGCCGCCGCGCTGGTCACGTTGGCGCTGTATCTTTCTCAAACCCTCACCCTGCGCCCGTTCCTCTACGTCATCCTGGCCGAGGCGATGTTCGGATTCTCGATCCGCCCGCAAGTCGGCGCGATCGCCCAATCGGTGAACTTGCCCGCGCGCGAGTTGCGCCTGCTGGGCCACATGCTGGAGCGCCTGGAAAGTGAGGTCTTCTCCTCACCGGCGCTGGACACCCTGCGATCCAAACTCAACTCCGGTGGACCCCGCCCCACCAAGCAGATCCGGAGTCTGGAGCGCTGGGTGGAACGTCTGGACTGGACCCGCAATCAGTTCTTCCGCCTGATCGCCGCGCCCCTGCAGTGGACCACTCTGTGCGCCATGGCGATCGAAGACTGGCGCGCCCGCAACGGAGCCCACATCGCGCAATGGGTAGCAGCCGTGGGCGAATTCGAAGCCTTGCTTGCGCTAGCCGGTTTCGCCTTCGAGCGCCCCAGCGCAATGTTTCCCGAGTTGCTTGAAACAAGCGAGCCGAGCTTCGAATTCCTCACGCTGGTTCATCCGCTGATCGCGCCGGAAGAAGCCGTGCCCAACGACGTAGCCCTGGGCGGAGAGTTACGCCTGTGGATGGTCAGCGGCTCGAACATGTCCGGCAAGAGCACTCTGTTGCGTGCCGTGGGCCTGGCGGCGGTCATGGCCTGGGCGGGAGCGCCAGTCACCGCCGCGCGCGCCCGCCTGTCGCAACTGGAGGTGGGAGCGTCCTTGCGCAACGTGGATTCCCTAGCCGACCACCGCTCGCGATTCTACGCCGAGATTACCCGCCTGCGCCGCATCCTCGATCTGGCCCGCGCCGCCAAGCCCACGCTCTTCCTCCTGGATGAGCTGTTGAGCGGGACCAATTCGCAAGACCGCCGCCTGGGCGCTGGGGCCCTGCTCAAGGGCCTGGTGGACCGCGGCGCCATCGGCCTGGCGACCACCCATGACTTGGCGCTAGCCTCCATCGTCGACGAACTGGGCCCCCGCGCCGCCAACGTTCATCTGGAGGACCACATGGAGGGCGGCGAAATGCGCTTCGACTATCGCCTGCGCCCGGGCGTAGTCACACGCGGAAACGCCTTGGCGCTGATGCGAGCGGTGGGTTTGGAAGTGTGATTCCCGGCTCACCACTCAGTCTCTAGTCGACGAAAGTAGCACGCACATCGAAGATGCGCCCCTCATCTACCCCAGCGCTTGGCGGAAGCGCGGGAGGTCAGTTGTGATATTCGCCTCGCAAGTCGATCTGAATCCTCATGCCAATCCACGGGACGAGGAACGCGCCCCGATCTTTTACTCTTGAGCCCGCATCTATCCGAAGGTTCCCTCCGAGCCGTTCGGGCGGTGCTTCTTTGCGTGTAGTGACGGGCGTCGCGAATTTCAGATCCCTAGCGGTTCCAAACACTTAGCCTTCGACCTTCCCGCGCTTCAGCGCCCTGCCAGCGTAGAATTGCAAGATGAAACTCAACGGTTCCGAGCCACAGTCGGCCCATAATACAATTCGAAATACAAAGCGGACACAATCGCGCTCCGTGGCCAGCGGAAAAAACTGCAAAACGAACCCGAGACTCCGCGCTCGCGGCATGCGACAAAAACCACAAAACGAACCCGAGACTCCGCGCTCGAGGCCTGCGACAAAAACTACAAAACGAACCCGAGACTCCGCACTTGCGGCCAGCGACAAAAACTACAAAACGAACCCGAGACTCCGCACTCGCGGCCTGCGACAAAAACTACAAAACGAACTTGAGACTCCGGACTCGCGGCCTACGACAAAAACTACAAAACGAACCCGAGACTCCGCACCCGCGGCCTGCGGTGAAATTACAAAACGAACCCAAGCTGGGCGCCGGCGGCCATTCCCGTCGACCCCACGCCCCGCGTCGGAGGAGCCGTAAATGGGTCCGTGTCGGCCTGAGCAAGCCCTTGCCCGTCAGCAGGATGGCGCTCAAACTGGGTTCGTTTGGTATTTCCCCGCGCGGGCGCGATACAATGCGGCAGTGAGGCCGGGCTACCTGAGAACCGCGCGCACCGCCGTAGCCGCGCTGGGCCTTTGTCCACTCTTCGCCCTCGCGCAATCGTTCTCCGCGTCCCCGGCGCTCGACGCGCAAGTCGAGGCATCGATCCGCGCGGGCCAGATCCCGGGAGCGGTTCTGGTGGTCGGTCAGGTCGCAGGCGGCCAGACGAAAATTCTCCACCGCAAAGCCTACGGCCAGCGATCGCTGGTTCCCACGCGCGAGCCCATGACCGTCGACACCATCTTCGACGCCGCCTCGCTGACCAAGGTTCTGGCCACCACGCCTGCCATCATGAAGCTGTTCGAGCAGGGCAAGATCGTGTTGTCCAATCCGGTGACCACGTATCTACCTGAGTTTCAGGGCGGCAAGAGCGCCATCACGGTGCGCGACCTGATGACGCATTTTTCTGGATTGCGCCCGGATCTTGACCTGGAGCCGGCCTGGAGCGGATACGACACCGGTATCCGTAAGGCGCTCGCCGAAAAGTCCGAAGCCCCGCCCGGCCAACGCTTCGTCTACAGCGATATCAATTTTGAATTGCTCGGCGAGATCGTGCGGCGCGTGAGCGGCAAGCCGCTCAATGAGTTCGCGCGCGAGGTGCTCTACGAACCGCTGGATATGCGCGACAGCACGTTTCTGCCGCCGGCCTCTCTCATTCCACGCATCGCTCCCACCGAAAACAATCCCGCCACTGGCAAGCCCTTTCGGGGCGTGGTGCACGATCCCACGGCTCGCTACATGGGTGGAGTGGCGGGGCACGCCGGCCTGTTCACCACCGCCGACGATGTCGCTCTGTATGCCGGGATGCTGCTGGGAGCGGGCCCGCGCGTTTTCTCTCCACTGACGGTGACCAAGTTCACCACCCCCAACTCGCCGCCGGATCAGCCCATTCTGCGCGGCCTCGGCTGGGACATCGATTCGCCGTATTCATCGCTGCGCGGCGAGCTGTACCCCATCGGTTCCTACGGCCACACCGGATTCACGGGCACGTCGTTGTGGATCGACCCAACCAGCAAGTCGTACGTGATCCTGATGACCAACCGCGTGCATCCCAACGGAGGCGTCAGCATCAACGCGTTGCGCGCGCGCCTGGCCACGATTGCGGCCGCGGCCCTAGGCGTGACCGCGCCCGGTGTGACAGTCGCCGGATACAACGAAACGCTCCCCGGCGCGCGTCGCGCCATCGCGCCGAATCACCAGGTGCTCACGGGGCTCGACGTTCTGGAAGAGGACCGCTTTGCCGCGCTGGCGGGCCGCAAGGTGGGCCTGATCACCAACCACACCGGCGTCGACCGCGCGGGCCGCCGCAACATCGATGTCATGCGCGCGGCGGGAGTGAACCTTGTCGCCATCTTCGCGCCCGAACACGGACTCTTCGGCAAGCTCGACCAACCCAACATCAAGGATGAAACCGACGCCGCTACCGGGCTCCCGGTTCGCAGCCTGTACGACAACAGCCGTTACCAACTCACGCCGGAGATGTTGCGGGGCGTCGACACATTGGTCATGGACATCCAGGACGCCGGCGCGCGCTTTTACACCTACGGCTGTCTGATGCTGATTGCGGTCGAAGTAGCGGGCAAGAACAAGCTGCCGTTTTATCTGCTGGACCGGCCCAATCCCGTAACCGGAGTTCACGTCGAAGGGCCGGTGCTCGAAGCCGCGCTGCACAACGTGCCCAACTGCTACGCGCTTCCGGTGCGCCACGGCTTGACTCTGGGCGAACTCGCCACCATGGCCAACGCCGAGCGCAAACTCGGAACAGACCTGCACGTGATCCGGATGAAAAACTGGCAGCGCGGCGACTGGTTCGACTCCACCGGTCTGACGTGGATCGACCCGTCGCCCAACCTGCGTAGCCTGAATGCGGCGACGCTCTACGCGGGCGTGGCGATGATCGAATCCGCCAAGAACTACTCGGTGGGCCGCGGCACCGATGCGCCCTTTGAGCAGATCGGAACGGACTGGATTCATGGCGCGGAGTTGGCGCAGTTTCTGAACGCGCGCGCGATTCCCGGCGTGCGCGTCTACGCCACGCGCTTCACGCCCACCGATTCCGTATTCAAGGCCAAGACCATCGAAGGCGACCGCTTCGTCATAACAAATCGCGATCTGTTCGACTCGGTCCACTTCGGCCTCGAGATCGCCCACGCTCTGCAAAAGCTCTACCCAGGCAAGATCGACTTCGAAGCCTGCCGCTTCTCGATCGGCAGCCGCAAAGTAGTGGACGCGCTGAAGTCCGGCGAAGAACCCAGCGCCATCGAGCAGCGCATTCAAGAAGAGCTAGCGGGATACCTAGAACGCCGCAAGCCGTTCTTGTTGTACTAGTGGGGCAGGCTTTTTAGCCTGCGGACCCGCTTTCCAGCGGGTCCATCGGACTCGTTGAATTACGCGTTACTTCTCGTACAGGCTGTCGTAGTACGCCTGGAAAAACGCGGTCTGCGAAGGGTTCAGCACGGGACCCATCTCCACCTTGTCGCCCAGCAACATGGCGCCCGGGTTCTTGGCGTCGTCGAGCGGAGCCCACTTCGGCAAACCTTTGCCATTGGGGTCGCCGTTGGCGGCGAAGTTCACCCAGTAGCTGGACATGGTGTCGGCGAGTTGGCGGTCGGAATCGGTCCACGGCCGATTGGAACGCTGGGTCTCAAACACGTAGGCGATCTCGGAAACGTGCGTGGCCGTGCCGAACTTGGTGGGCGCGAAGGGGCCCTTCGCGTTCGGCTGCATGGGAGGCTGCTTGGTGAAGAAGTACACGTACGATTTCGATTTGCCGGTCTTCGCTTCACTGTGCGCCCAATTGCGCATGGTCCACGCCATTTCGTCGCGGCCCGCCAGGAACGCCGAGTCCTTGGCCTGATCGTCGGAGCCCGCCGGATACAGCTTCAGGAACGTGTCGCCGAGATTGCCGTACTGCTTGCGGGCCCGCTCGGCGAACTGATCGGCGTTGCTGGGGCGCGCGCCGAAGGATTCATCCCGATTGGAGCCCACCAGCACGGGCACGTCGTTCTGCTTGCCCTGGGCGAAGGTCAAACCGGGGTCTTGCGGAATCGACCACCCGTCGACCACGGGTCCCGTGCCGCGTCCGCCCTTCAGAATCTCGGCGGCGGACTTCGCGCGCAGTTCGGCCAGCGATTTCGCGCCCATGCCGTCCGCGAGTTTCACGCCGACTTGTTCGGCGTCCGCCAACGTGCCGATTCTGCCGATGGTGGCCGTATTCCAGGAACTGCTCTCGCCGATCACGCGATGGAACAGGCCCTTGGCCAGCGGCGAAGCCATCAGGTTGGCGACCAGCCCCGCGCCCGCCGACTCGCCGAAGATGGTCACGCGCTTCGGATCGCCGCCGAACGCGGCGATGTTCTTCTGCACCCACTGCAGCGCGGCGATCGAGTCCAGCACTCCGAAATTAGCGGCGCCCCGCCGGTCGGACTCGCGGGTCAATTCCGGATACGAGAAGAAGCCGAACACGCCCAAGCGGTAGTTGAACGTCACCACCACGGCGCCCTTGTGAGCCAGCCCTTCGCCGTCGTACATGTCCTGAGATCCGGAGCCCGTGTTGTAACCGCCGCCGTAAATCCACAGCATCACGGGGCGCTTTTCGCCGGATTTGGCCGGGGTCCAGACGTTCAGATACAGGCAGTCTTCGCTGGACTGCGGGTTCGCCTGCATGCACACAGGGCTGAACTGCTCGGCCTTGCGCACGCCGTCCCAGCGCGCGGCAGGCTTGGGCGCGCGCCAGCGCAGATCGCCCACCGGCGGCGCGGCGTACGGAACGCCCTTGTAGATGCGCATCTCCGGGGTGGCCCCGGCGATGCCCGAGACCAGGCCGGCGTCGAGCTTCACCGGATCGTTGGGAGCCGCGAAAACCAGGGCGGAAGCTAAGGTGGACGCGAGGGATGTCAGCAGGATCAGCCGCATGAATGTTCTCTCCAAAAGGGGAATGGTTTCTGCGACCAATCAGTATAGCAGCGTAGCCTATGCGGATTGTATGATATCCACGTGATTGCCGGTGCCGGACTGAAACGTGGTCTGCAATCGCTGTGCCTGTTCGCCGCGGCGATGCCGGTGTTGACGGCCGGTGGGACGCCGCAAGCGCCTAGGCACCCCCAGGGCGTCTACGTTATCGTGGGCCCTGCTGAACTGAGCGCCATACCGAGCCTCGTCAAAAACCCCGCGATTTCGGGCTTGGACGTCTATGTGCAATGGAGTGTCCTCAACCCCAACGCTCCTGCGCCCAACCAGCTCCCAACCCCTCTCGATTGCAGCAATCTTCCCAAGCACCAAAGCTCCGACCCCTATGATTGGAGCCTTACGGACGCTGCTTTCTGTGCGGTTGCGGCCTCCACTCCTCCCAAGACCGTTCAGCTCGTCGTGAGGCCAGGCTTTGATTCGCCCCAATGGATCTTGGACCAGATCAATACCAACTCCTGCTCCGGACAATTCGTTTTCGTGACCCAGCCCTACTACGTCCCTGCTTCTCCAATGCCTCCCGAGCCGCCGAACCCGAGTCCAACGTGCCATCTGGCCTACTTCTACTTCAATGAGGGGCTGCCCGTGCCTGCAAATCAGAACCTGTATAGGCCTCTGCCGATGCCTTGGGACTCGACCTACAAGAGCGCCTGGCAAACCTTCCTGCTCGCGATCAATGCCAGATACGGGCAAAACCCGGCCTTTGTTTCGATCGCGGTCGCCGGCCCCACGGCTGAGTCAGACGAAACACTGCTGCCGAACGTTTTTTCCGAGATCACGTGGTGGAGCACTATCCTGCGGAACCAGTTTTCCGATAGTCGGTATTGGAATTCGGACCAGGCCTTCATCGACGAGTGGCAAAACTCCATCGACACGTATGGGCAGATTTTCAGCGATGTCACTCTCGTCCTCATCTTATGCTGCGAAAGCAGCGGAGGCTTAGTCACCTTCTCCGCTCCCTACACGCCTCCGACTGGCGCTAGCGCGTATTGTGGCGCTTCTCCGAACATGGGTTGCGGAGCTGTTTACTCGATACTCTCCTACTTCGTGCAGCCTGGGGTCGGGGGCCGTAACGCTAAGGCCCTAGAAGATGACGGGCTGTCGGCAGCTCCAGGGACAGTTTTGGGACCGAGCGCCGTGAAGCTCATGACCGGGAGCACCGCGCAATCGACTGGTATCCTCGGTGGGCTACAGTTCGGCGGGGGACTTGGTCCGTATACGGTCCTTGCGGATACGCAAACATTGTGCCCGGACGCAACCGCCGCCAACCCCGCCTGCTCCCCCCAGCAAGCGTTCTACAACACGATCGCCAATATCTTCGACGGCACCGCCGCCTCCGCGCTTGCTCCCCGCCTCTACGACGCCGCTACGATCTCTCACTTCCCCGTTCTTAGCGCTGAGGGAACCAAGAACGGCGCTGCGCCGCTCAATTACATACAGCTTTATACCAATTCCATCCCCCCCTCATCCACCGCACAAGTCGATACCGGCGTAGGTGCCAGCCCTTCCTACTCGGGGCAGGACTTGCTCAATCTCGCGAGTCAGGGGATCGCCCAGATTGCCGAACAGCCACCGGCGCTGGCTCCAATTCCTCCCGTGATCACTTTGGTGGCCAACGCCGAAGGCGAAAGCCCGACCATTGCGCCGAACACGTGGGTCGAGATCAAGGGATCGAACCTGGCTCCAGCTGGGGATTCACGCATCTGGCAAGGCTCGGATTTTGTGAACGGCCAGATGCCGGCGGCGCTGGATGGCGTCAGCGTCACTGTGAATGGCAAGAGCGCGTTCGTGTACTACATCAGCCCCACGCAGGTGAATATTCTGACGCCGCCCGACGCGATGACAGGCTCGGTGCAAGTGGTCGTGACCAACAACGGCACGGCAAGCGCGGCGTACACCGCACAGGCGCAGGCGCTGTCGCCGTCGTTCTTCGTGTTCAACGGCGGGCCGTATGTCGCCGCGACGCACGCCGACGGAAGCTTTCTAGGGCCGGCCGGTCTGTATGCGGGCCTGACCACGCCAGCCAAGCCGGGCGAGACCGTGGTGCTCTACGCTAACGGGTTCGGACCAACTTCGACGCAGGTCGTCAGCGGGTCGAGCACACAGTCGGGAAGCCTCGTCCCGCCTCCAGTGATTTCCATCGGCGGCACGGCAGCGACCGTGACGTTTGCCGGATTGGTTGCACCGGGCGAGTATCAGTTCAATGTCGTGATTCCCAACAATACAGCAAACGGCGACAACACACTCACGGCTACGTACAACGGCGCGGACACCTCGCCGCAGGCGCTGATCGCCATCCAGGGATCGGCGTCCGTGTCGAGCATGTTCTACGTCGCGCCGAACGGCAACGATTCCTGGAGTGGCACGCTGGCCGCTCCCAATGCCGCGAACACCGACGGCCCGTTTGCGACCTTCGATCATGCTCGTGCCGCGGTGCAGTCGCTCAATAAAGGGGGGCTGAGTCAAGTGACCGTGCAGTTCCGCGGCGGGATGTACTTCCTTTCGGCGACCGAGCAGCTGACGGCGGCCGACTCGGGCACCGCGGGTACTTTCGCGCCCGAGCTGCTGATCGTGTACGAGAATTATCCGGGCGAAGCGCCCGTGATCAGCGGCGGTGTGCGGGTTCAGAACTGGACCAACGTGAGCGGGAACGTTTGGAAGACGACTCTGCCCGCGTCCACTCAGTATTTCGAGAATTTTTTCTATAACGGCGTGCGGCGGCTGCGGCCGCGCCTGGGCGGCTACCTGGGCACATACTTTCGGGTCGAGGCCACGGTCTATTTGAATGCACCGGGTGCGCCGGCCTCCGCGCCTGATCCGAATTGTGCCATCTATGTCACGGGCAAGGGTTGGGAATGTTTTGACAGATTTCAATACACCCCCGCGGACCCCATCGCGAACACGTGGCGGAATCTCGCTCCACAGGCGGGAAACCATTGCAGCCAGCCTGCGGGGAACGCGGCTCTGGCCGGCGATATCGAACTGGTAGATTTCGAGCAATACAACGTTTCCAAATTCCGCATCAGCTGCGTGGATACCGCGAACCACATCGTGTACCTGACGGGTCCGGCGGACATGAATCCAAATTCGTACGCCGCCAACGGATTCATCCCCAAGCATCGTTACGTAGTGGAGAACGTCCAGGACCAGCTCACGCAGGCGGGGCAATGGTTCCTGGATCGCTCGACGACGCCGTGGACGCTCACCTATCTGGCCAACAGCGGGGAAGATCCGAACACCGATACAGTTGTGATTCCGCAGCTCACGCAAGTGCTGATCGCATCCAATCTGCAATACGTGCAGTTCCGGGGGCTGACCTTTGCGCACGACAACTACACGCTGCCGGACGCGGGGTATAACGGGACTTCTCCCGCCAGCGCGGCGGTGTCCTTCCAGAATTCCCAGGCGATTACGTTCGACTCGAGCATCGTGGCGCACACGTCGGGCGCGGGACTGGAGTTCATTTCCTGCATCAACACGACCTCGCCATCCTGGTGCGTTTCCCGCAACGCGAACGCCGTCACGTTCGACAATTCGATCGTAAACAGCGCGTTTTACGACATCGCTTCATCGGCCGTGCGCATCGGGATGCCGGGACGATTCGGCGACACGGCCGCCAACACGCCGCAATCCACGATGGTCGCTAACAACGTGGTGGAGGGCTGGGGGCGCGTGTTTCCGGACTCCAAGGGCATCTTGGGAGGCAACGGGCACGACAACACCTACACCCATAACGATGTCTATGACGGTTATCACGGGGCCATTGGCGTCTGCTATTGTTCCGGCCTGACGCCGTTCACGAACAATAACACCATCTCCTTTAATCATGTTTACAACCTGTTTCAAGGAATCGGGAATGACGGTGGGTCGTTGTATTTCGGTACCGCCGTTTTCGCGCAGTCCGCGATTTCGTCCACCGGCAACAAGATGCTCAACAACAAAGTGCATGACGTGAGCGACGCGTCCACTATGGATGACGACGGCTACGGCGGCGACGGATTATATATCGACGACTTCACGGGATCGGTGGACGTCGAGAACAACCTGGTGTACCGCGTGTCGGGCAATGCCGTGAGTTTCTCGGGACCGCGGGCGGGTCCCAACCAGACGACTACGATCAAGAACAACATCCTTGCGTTCGCGCGCCGGTCCCTGATCAACGCCTACAATCCGTATTCGTACAACACCGCGCCTCCCGCTGACGCGTTTTTTACAGCGTCCAACAATCTCTTCTATTTCGACCGCAACAGTGCGTCGTCTCCGACGTTCTACGCGCAGGGCGGGTGTACCTATAGCGGAGGGATCGCTTACACGGCGTTCCAGCAGTGGAACAGCAACCTCTATTGGCGTACCGACGGCGGCTTTGCGAACGACGCCCAAGCCTTTCACGTGCAGCCGAGCGCCGCTCCAACCGTGCCCTGTTATTTCGGCAATTCAGCCAAATGGACCTTCTTCGATTTGTCTGGCTGGCAGAAAATAGGTGAGGACGTGCAAAGCGTGGTGCAGGATCCGGGGTTCAAGGACCCGGCGTATCCAGCGGACGATTACTCGATGCCTAAAGGATCGCCGGGCGTGGGCTTCGTGGTGTTTGATCCAAACCAGGCTGGCCGGAACGATCCAGTGATCAATCCGCCGGCGGTTCCTGCCACGTTCGTCACGAAGTCCTTCAACTTCGCAACGGACTACTAGCAAGCTGTCCGGCATGGTGGGCAAGTACGATCAAGCGTTTTTGTCTTGTATCATGGCCTGTATGCGAAAAGGCTTGGCCTGTGTGCGGAATCACTTGAAATGTGTCTTCGGTGTGATTGCGATGGTGCTGCTGGCGGGTTGCTCGCGCCAGCCCACGGTGGATGACGCCAAGAAGTTCCTGGACGAAGCGGAACAGAAGTCATTCGACTTGGGCAACGAGTCGCAGCAGGCCAGTTGGGTGCAGGAGAATTTCATCACCGACGACACCGAGGCCATTTCGGCGAAGTCCAGTCAACGGGCCATCGACTACAGCGTGCAAGCGGCCAAGGAGGCCAAGAAGTACTACGGGCTACAGTTGCCCGATGACATGCGGCGCAAGATGACGCTGCTCAAGACGGGGTTGACGCTGGCGACTCCGGCCGATCCCAAGGAAAGCGCGGAGGTGACCAAGCTCGCGGCGGCGCTCGATGCGGCTTACGGCAAGGGTAAGTATTGCCGGGAAGAAGCCAAATCTGGCGTTTCCGGACCCGGCGGTTCCGACAAATGTCTGGACATTGGCGACATCACGCGCATCATGGCCAACAGCACCAATCCGGCGGAACTTCTGGAGGTGTGGAAAGGCTGGCACACAATTTCGCCGCCGATGCGCAAGGATTTCGCGCGCTTCGTCGAGCTGTCGAACAAGGGCGCGCGCGAGTTGGGCTTCGCCGACACGGGAGCGATGTGGCGGTCGAAATACGACATGCCCGCGGACGATTTTTCGAAGGAATTGGACCGCTTGTGGGAACAGGTGCGTCCGCTGTATCTGTCGCTGCACACCTACGTGCGCTGGAAGTTGCGCGAAAAATACGGCGACGCGGTTCCGGCGAACGGGCCGATCCCGGCGCATCTATTGGGCAACATCTGGGCGCAGGACTGGACCAACATCAACAAGCTGGTGGCGCCGGCGGGCTCCGATCCGGGATACGACCTGACGCAGATTCTGAAGGCTCGCAAAACCGAGCCGCTGCAGATGGTGCGTTACGGCGAGGGATTTTTCAAGTCGCTGGGTTTCGATCCGCTGCCGGAGACGTTCTGGCAGCGCAGCTTGTTCGTCAAACCGCGTGACCGCGAGGTAGTGTGCCACGCCAGCGCCTGGGACATCGACGGGGTGAACGACCTGCGTATCAAGGTGTGCATCGACATCAACGAAGAAGATTTCACGACCATCCATCACGAACTGGGCCACAACTTCTACCAGCGCGCGTACAATCAGCAGCCGCCGCTATTCCGCGACAGCGCCAACGATGGGTTCCACGAGGCTATCGGAGACACAATCGCGCTGTCGGTAACGCCCGAGTACTTGGTGAAGCTGGGGTTCATCAACCAGGCGCCGGACGCTTCCAAGGATATCGGATTGCTGCTGCACCGGGCTCTGGAAAAGGTGGCATTTCTGCCTTTCGGATTGATGATCGATCAGTGGCGCTGGAAGGTGTTTTCGGGCGAGATCCCGGCGGACAAATACAACCAGGGCTGGTGGCAGTTGCGGCAGAAGTATCAAGGCGTCGCGCCTGCGGCCGAGCGCGGGGAGGAGTTTTTCGACCCGGGCGCGAAGTATCATGTGCCTGCCAACGTGCCGTATACGCGCTACTTCCTGTCGTATATTTTGCAGTTTCAGTTTCACCGCGCGCTGGCGCGGGCCGCGGGTTGTCCGGCGCCGGGCAGCCAAACGCCGGTGCATCGCTGCTCGATTTACGAGAGCAAAGAGGCCGGCAAGAAGCTCAACACGATGCTGGCGATGGGGCTCAGCAAGCCGTGGCAGGATGCGTTGTTCGAGCTGACCGGGTCGCGCCAGATGGATGCGACGGCGATTCTGGATTACTTTGCTCCGCTGAAGGCGTGGCTGGACGAGCAGAACAAGGGCAAGCCGTCAGGCTGGTAGGGCTAGTTATGCTATTATGTATGCATAATTATGCCTGACCGAACCACTATCGTTATGCCTCCCGATCTGAAGGAACGGGCGGTGCGGCGGGCCCGCGCGCAAAAGATTTCCTTTGGCGAATTTGTGCGCCAAGCCGTGGAGCAGCAACTGAAGGTCCGCCTGAAGCCTCTCGGCAAGAAGAAGACTGGCGATCCGTTCTGGGACAACTGGGTGCCGATTGACGACGATGGCCCAACGGATATGGCCCTCAATCACGACAAATACCTTTATGAGGCGCTTGAGGATGAACTTCGCGGACACCGGCGCGTTTCTGGCCAAGCTTCATCGAAACGACCAGTACAACAGAGAAGCCGTTCGGTTGTGGCCAACTCTCAATCCGCCCGTGCTAACCAGCAATCTCGTGGTCGCTGAACTCGCGAAGTTGTTGGCGCAGCGCTTGGGGTACAGGTTCGCCGCGGATCGAGTCGCTGACCTCTACGCTTCGCCGACGATCGACATTCTTGCCTCGACGCGCGAAGACGAGATCGAAGCTCTGGCCTGGATGCGCCGGTTCGCAGACCAGCAGACGAGCTTCATTGACTGCGTTTCCTTCGCGATCATGCGCCGCCACAAGATCCGCACGGCTTTCACCTTCGATCGCCACTTCCGCTTGCCGGGCTTCCACGTGATTGGGCTGAAGTAAAGCCCGGCGTGGGAGAATGGTAGTCACTCATGACTGGGTCCCAGGTTCGCCAGAAATTTCTCGATTATTTCGCTAGCAACGGCCATCGCGTGGTGCGCAGCTCCTCGCTGGTGCCGGCGAACGATCCGACGCTGCTGTTCACCAACGCGGGGATGAACCAATTCAAGGACGTCTTCCTGGGTCAGGAAAAGCGCGACTACTCGCGGGCCGCGACGTCGCAAAAATGCGTGCGCGCGGGCGGCAAGCATAACGATCTCGAAAACGTCGGTTACACGCGGCGCCATCACACGTTTTTCGAGATGCTGGGAAATTTTTCGTTCGGCGACTACTTCAAGCGCGAGGCGATTGCCTTCGCCTGGGAGTTGATCACTAAGGAATACGGGCTTCCGAAGGACAAGCTGTACTTCACCGTGTTCCGCGAGGACGACGATGCGGAGCGGCTGTGGCAGGAGGTGACCGGCGTTTCCAAGAGCCGCATCTTCCGCTTGGACGAGGAAGACAATTTCTGGCAAATGGGCGAGACCGGACCGTGCGGGCCGTGCTCGGAGATTCACTACGACTTTGGTCCTCAAGCCGGCTCCGGCGAATTCCCCAACGATCCCGGCGAGCGCTTCGTGGAGATCTGGAACCTGGTGTTCATGCAGTTCGACCGTGATTCGTCGGGCAAGATGACGCCGCTGCCCAAGCCTTCGATCGATACCGGCATGGGACTTGAGCGCATCGCGGCGGTGATGCAGGGGAAGGTGTCGAATTACGAGACGGATTTGCTGCGGCCGGTGATCGACAGAGCCGCGGAACTGTTTGGGAAAACGTATGGCGAGGACGATCGCGTGGACACGGTCCTGCGCATCAACGCCGATCACGCGCGGGCCACGGCGTTCCTGATCAACGACGGCGTGTTGCCGTCCAACGACGGGCGGGGTTACGTGTTACGCAAGATCATGCGGCGGGCGATGCGCAACGCTCGGATGGTTGGGGTTACGGACCCGTATCTGTACAGGGTCACCGGCTTTGTCGCCGAGCTGATGCGTGACGCCTATCCCGAAATGATGGAGAGCGTCCAGCGGGTGGCGCGCGTGGTGAAGGACGAGGAACATCGCTACGCTACGACGTTCCAGGTAGCGGAGAAGATCTTCCGCGATGAAGCCAAGTCCGCTATCGGCGGCGAAATTCCTGGTGCAGCGGCGTTCAAATTGTACGATACTTACGGGCTCGCTCTTGATGAACAAGAAGAGATGGCGCGTGAACTGGGCCTGTTCATCGATCGCGACGGCTTTGATGCCGAGATGGTGAAGCAACGCCTCCGTGCGCGGGCCAGTTGGAAGGGAGCGGAGAAGGCGCAGGTCAATCCGGCTTATCAGGCGCTGCCGAAGACCGAGTTTGTGGGCCGCGAAACCCTCCGAGAGGTGGCCCAAGTCTTGGCCGTGCTCGACGGCGAGATCGTTCTTAACCACACACCCTTTTATGCAGAGGCTGGAGGGCAAGTTGGCGACAAGGGCTGGCTGACCTCATACGACACGGGCGAAACAGTTGCGGACGTTGAGGGGACCTACGCACCCGCGCCCGGAAAGATTGCCCACAAAGTGAAGCTCTTAAGGCCGGTGGAAAAAGGCGACTTAGTCATTGCCAGAGTCGATCCGGAATCGCGTCACGCCACTATGCGTAATCACACCGGCACGCACCTGCTGCACGCGGCGCTACGTACGGTTCTGGGTACGCACGTGAAGCAGGCTGGCAGCGTGGTAGAACCTTCGCGGCTGCGCTTCGATTTCACGCATTACACGGCCATGGATCCGGATGAGCTGGCTGAGGTCGAACGGCTGATGAATGAGCAGATTCTCGGCAATCGCGAGGTGGTCACGCGGGTGATGGATCTGGATCAGGCGCTTGAAACCGGAGCCATGGCGTTGTTCGGCGAAAAGTACGGCGACCAGGTACGGGTCGTGTCGATCGACACCTTCAGCAAAGAGCTATGCGGCGGGACGCACGTTTCGCGCACTGGCGACATCGGGATTTGCAAGATCGTGTATGAAGGCTCGATCTCGGCGGGTGTGCGCCGCATCGAAGCCATCACCGGCGCGGGTGCGCTGCGGCGGTTCCAGGATGCCCAGGCGCAGCTGGCGCGAGTGGCAGGCGTGGTCAAGGCTTCCGAAACGGAATTGGTCGATCATGTCGAGAAGCTTCTGAGCCGCGAAAAAGCTCTGGAGCACGAGCTGCAGCAGTTGAAGACCAAGATGGCGCAGGCTCACGCGGGCGAACTGGAAGGGCAAGCTCGGGAGTTCAAGGGCGCTAAGGTTCTCGCCGCGCGCGTCGAAGGATTGGACCGGGCGCAACTTCGCACGCTGGTGGACTCGCTGCGCAACAAGTGGAAGACGGCGGTGATCGTGCTGGCTACGGCGGAAGATTCGAACGTTTCGATCGTCAGCGGCGTCACCAAGGATCTGACCTCTAAGGTGCATGCCGGGAAGCTCGCGGGCGCGGTCGCGCAGGCGGTTGGCGGCAAGGGCGGGGGACGGCCGGATATGGCCGAGGCGGGCGGCAAAGACCCGGCGGCGCTCGACGGCGCGCTGGCGCAGGTTTACTCGAGCGTGGAAGGAATGTTGTAGGTGGAGACCACCGATGTTGTGATCGTGGGCGCGGGTCCTACCGGACTGGCGTGCGGCATTGAGTTGAAACGGCGCGGCGTGAGCGCGGTGCTGCTCGACAAGGGCTGTGTGGTGAACTCCCTGTACAACTATCCCACTAACATGGTGTTTTTCACCACCCCGGAACTGCTGGAGATCGGCGACATCCCCATGACGTCGCTTAACGAAAAGCCGGTGCGGGCCGAGGCGCTCAAATACTACCGGCGCGTGGCCGATCATTACCAACTAGACATCCGCCAGTACACGCGGGTCGAGCGGGTGGCGGGCGAAGACGGTTCGTTTGTCACCCACGCTGTGGACGCACACGGATGCGCGCAACAATTCGCATCCAAGAAAGTCATTCTGGCGATGGGCTACTACGACATTCCGAACCGGTTGAACGTGCCGGGCGAGGATCTGCCCAAGGTGATCCATTACTACAAGGAGCCACATCCCTACTACAATCACGACGTGCTGGTGGTGGGCGCCAAGAACTCGGCGGCGATCTCCGCGCTGGAGCTGTGGTGGAGCGGGGCGCGCGTGACGCTGGTGCACCGCGGCGAGGGGATGCACAAACACGTCAAGTATTGGATCAAGCCCAATATCGAGAATCGCATCAAGAACGGCGAGATCCCGGCGTATTTCAAATCTCGCGTGGCCGAGGTGCGCGAGACTTCCGTAGTGATCGAAACGCCGGAGGGCGTCAAGGAGTTGAAGAACGATTTCGTGTTCGCAATGACCGGTTATCGGCCGGACTTCGAGTTTCTGGCGGCGCACGGAATCACCCTCGATGCGGCTACGCAGAAGCCCTACACCGACGCGGAGACGCTCGAAAGCGGGCGTAAAGGGATGTATCTGGCGGGCGTAGTGGTGGCCGGCGTGCACACCAATGAGATCTTTATCGAGAACGGACGGTTCCACGGCAAGAAGATCGCCGAAGCGATCTCCGCCGAAATCACATAGGCCGCGGGGCGCGGAAACGAGTTCTAAAGAATTAGTGGGACGTGGCGGTGACTGCGTTGGGCGGCGCCGGGGTTTTGGGGGCCGACGATGTCGCCGCGCCCGCGCCTTCCTTCAACAGGTCGCCCAAGAACTTCCGCAAGAACGTGTCGTCCTGAAGCTGCTCATAGGGTATCGAAGAGCCGTTTACGTTGGCCTTATCCCCCATGAATTCGCTCTGCGCGCGGATCGTGCCCTTGCGGTCCACAATGACGATCTGCGGCACCACCATGCGATCCATCACCGAAATCCCCAGATAGCTCATGACCGTATCGCGCGGGGCGAAACCCACCGGGAATCCCGCGAACTGCTTGGCGTAGTTGGTGATCATTGCCGGGGTCGGAGGCGTTCCGTCCGGCGTGCCGGCGGGGTTGTCGAATCCCAGGCCGAGCACTTGCAGACCCTTCGGCGCCAAATCGGCGCTGATCTTGGTCATCACTTGCGAAAGGTGCTGGCAGTGCGGGCACGTGGTAAACAGAAACTGAATGTAAACGACCTTCCCCTTGAGGCTGGTCAGCAGAGTCTTCTTGCCCGAAGGCTCGGTGATCACAAGTTCTTTGGCCGGACGGGGGACCGGAGGCATCACGGCGAAGGCGGGCAGGGCCGCAGCGAGGATGGCGGTGACGGTGGCAATTCTCATAGGCACAGTGTACCGCAGCGGAAACGGAAATGGGCGAGCGAGGGTGGGCGGCGGCACTGGTAGCTGAAGCCGTTTGAGAAGCTGGCTCAGATGTTGCTGGATCGCCTGGAGGGCATCCTGAATTACTGCCGCACCAAAGTGCCGATGGGTGTCGTAGAAGCGCTGAATGGAAACATCAAAAGCCTTCTCCGGCGCGCCGCGGCTACAAGAACCTGCCCTATCTGCTGTGGAAGGCTCAACGGATGGCGGTAACCAAGACAGAATTTGTGACCCTCACCAAAGCAGCGTGAAATGCCCACTTCCACGAATTCTCGCGCAGAGCCCTAAAATCAAGTAAATGCTACGGCCCCGCACGGCCCTCCCCACCGAGCTGAATTCGATCCCCGACCAGCCGGCGGTATTTCTGCTGTGGGCCGGCGAAAGCGCGCCCTACCTTGCGCGCACGGGCCTGCTGCGAAGACGGCTCCGGCGCATTCTAGGCGACCGCGGCGGAGCGGACGCCGGCCGCATCTCGCGGGTGCTGAATCTGCGCGGCGTGGTCGAGCGCATCGAGTATTGGCCCACCGGATCGCAACTGGAATCCTCGCTGGTCCATCTGGAACTGGCCCAGCGCTACTATCCCGAGCATTGGCCGCGCCTAACGCGCCTCCATCCACCGGTTTTCGTGCGGCTGCTGCTCGAAAACGCGTTTCCCCGGATGCAAGTGACCTCGCGCCTGTCTCGCGGCCTGTATTACGGCCCCTTCCCCAGCCGCGCCGCCGCCGAGCGCTTCGAAACCGGCGTGCTGGACCTGTTCCAACTGCGCCGCTGTGAGGAGAACCTGGAGCCGTCGCCCCAGCATCCCGGCTGCATTTACGGCGAAATGAATCGCTGCCTGCGCCCGTGCCAGGAGGCGGTTTCCATCGACGAATACCGCACGGAAGCCGTCCGCGTGGAGCAGTTCTTGCGCACCGGCGGAAAGTCGCTAGCCGAAACCGCCGAATCGGCCCGCGACCGCGCCAGCGCGGAGATGCACTTTGAAGAAGCCGCCCGCCTGCATCAGCGCGTGGAGCGGATCATCGAAGTGCAGTCTCTAGCCGGCGAAATAGCCCGCGAACTGAGCCGCCTGCACGGTGTGGCGGTAGTTCCGTCCGAGGAACCGGGGTCGGTGGACCTATGGGTGCTAGCCGGAGGACGTTGGTTGGAACCTCGCCGTCTGGCCGTAGGCGCAGCGGGCCAATCCCTGGATCATCAGGTCAAGGAACTCCTGGCGGGAATAACTCCCGAAGGCCCGCCCCATCCCGAGCACCTGGCCATCTTCCTGCGCTGGCACGGCTCGAACTGGCGCGACGGCGAGTGGATCGGCTTCGATTCCTTCGACAAAATCCCCTACCGCAAGCTAGTCAACGCCGCCGCCCGCGTGGCCGCCAGCCCAGCGTAGGCTTAGACGCCCAGCCGTGCACGAAATGGGCCCGCCCAATTTTGATGTAGACTACTGAGCGCTCCGAAACCCAACAATCGCGCGGAAGTCCGGGGCAGATGCCATCCGGATTAATCCAATCCGACGATGCGGGGCTTCGTGAGGTCGACTGGCTTCACCTCTAACTCGGCGTTGATGCTGCGCTCATCCCCTGGAGCGAGAGTGATGGTTCGCTCCCAGCGTTGGTAACCGGGCTTCTTCACAACGATAGTGTGATCACCCTCGGGTAGCCGCGTCACGGCGGCCGTCGGCGTACTCCCCCAATATTTACCGTCGATCTCCAGTTCGGCATTCATCGGTGTCGAAGTGAAACGGACCACGATTCCCTTTATCGGCTCGACCTGACTCCTGCTCACCTGACTTACGGAGGTGTCGCGCACTTTGGCAGGCTCCGCCGCGGGATTCACACTCGAAGGCTCTCCTGCGCTTTGAACACTTACAGGTGCGACTGCGCTCTGCCGCGGGACAGCCTTGGGGGAATCTGCGTCCACGGCCGTCCTGCCAGTAACTCCTTCGAGGGCCGCCAGCAGACCGCGGTATTCATTCTTATCGGCCTGGAGTGCGATGCCTCCACTGGTATCCCCGTCCCAGGAGATTCCGATATAGTGTTTCTTGGATTTGCTGAATGCCACGATCACGCCGACCCCGAGTGAAACGACCGCGAGAGCGGCACCAGTACCGATCCGATGATGGACCTCCTCCCCGTAGGTCACCTCGGTGATCGAGGGCGCCGGAATGGTCAGGAGCGTATCCGCGCCGTGTTTTAGGAGCAGCCGCTTGGCTTCGAGATACAGTCTTAAGCCCTCGCCGGTCTTCGCATTTGAGAGCGAGCCTCCTGCGTAAGCCACCGAGAATCCCCCTCGCAATTCAGCCGCAAGAGAGGCAGGCGGAATCGCGCAGCACAGTGTTGCCGCTATACACAAACGTCCGATTTTTAGATTTCTTCTCATGGCATCAACACTACCCCCGATCCACCTAAATCGACAATCGGCCTTAATACCTAGAACAACAAGTCTGCACACCGAGGGCGGCTCCGATTGGGTCTATGCTCCGTAGCCAGCATTGGGTGGATTGATCGGTGGCGCGTTGGCGGGGGCAGTGTTCCGGGTTTTGATGTAAAACATGGTGGTTCCCGGCCAGGGGGGGCCCGCCCCACATGGTTGCACAAGCCATCCGTATCACGGGCGTTCTGTATGACACTGGACTGGAACCCGTGCACAGAACCCCTCGCCCAGCCGATTACAATAGAGGAATGAAAGCGCGCGTCCACGTTTCTCTAAAGACCACCGTTCTCGATCCGCAAGGGCAAACCATTCAGACCGCGCTCAACGGCCTCGGGCACAAAGCCATCACCAGTGTCCGGCAAGGGAAGTACTTCGACGTCGATCTCGCTCCCGGCACGGCCCGCGAAGATGCCGTTCGCGAAATGGAGCAAATCGCGCACGAAGTACTGGCGAATCCGGTGATGGAAGACTATCAGGTGGAGATTCTGGACTAACGGCAGCGCAAGGGCGCGAGTCTGTAGCGCAGGAAATAACGTTCGCGGAGGGGGAAAACTTATGTGCGGCATCGTCGGATACATTGGACCGCGCCAGGCTGTGCCGATCATCCTGGACGGATTGAAGCGCCTGGAATATCGCGGTTACGACTCGGCCGGAATCGCAGTTCTGGAAAGCGAAGATTGCCTGTCGGTGCGGCGCGCTTCGGGCAAACTGCGCAATCTGGAGGAAGCCCTGCGGCTCAGTCCCATGGACGGTCCGTACGGTATCGGCCACACCCGCTGGGCCACGCACGGCCGGCCTACCGAAGAGAACGCCCATCCGCATCGCGATTGTCACGGCGACATCGTGGTAGTGCATAACGGCATCGTCGAAAACTACCTCGCGCTGAAGCACCAGTTAATCGAAGAGGGCCATCACTTCTGCACCGAAACCGACACCGAAGTGATCGCACATCTGGTGGAGAAGTTCTACGACGGCAATCTCGAAAATGCCGTGCGCGACGCCATCCGCCAGTTAACCGGCGTGTTTGCGCTGAGCGTGATCTCGCGCAAAGACCCCAACAAAATCGTGGCCGCGCGCTCCGGACCCCCGGTAGTGGTCGGCCTGGGCGACGGCGAATACTTCGTCGCCAGCGACGTCCCGGCCATTCTGTCGCACACTCGCGACATGTTCTTCCTCGCCGATGGCGACGTGGCCGTGCTCACCCGCGACGGCGTGCATCTCACCGATTTCAACGGCCGCGCGGTGAAGCGCCAGGTCTCGCACATTCTGTGGGACCCCATCATGGCGGAAAAAGGCGGCTACAAGCACTTCATGCTCAAGGAAATCTATGAGCAGCCGCGCGCCGTGCGCGACACCACGCTGGGCCGCGTGGGCCAGGAGACCGGGCGCATCTTCCTGGACGAGATGGATATCTCCGCGCGCGAGTTCAAGGAATTCAAGCAGGTGCGCATCGTAGCGTGCGGCACCAGTTGGCACGCCGCGCTAGCCGGCAAATTCATGATCGAACGATTGGCCCGCGTGCCGGTCGAAGTCGACTACGGCAGCGAGTTCCGCTACCGCGATCCATTGGTAGATCGCAGCACTCTTACGGTAGTGATTTCGCAATCCGGCGAAACCGCCGACACGCTAGCGGCCCAGCGCGAGGCCAAGCAGAAGGGCGCCAAAACTCTGGCCATCTGCAACGTAGTGGGCTCGATGATCACGCGCGAAGCAGCCGGAACGCTGATCACGCACGCCGGCCCTGAAATCGGCGTGGCGTCCACCAAGGCGTTCACCTGCCAGTTGACCGCGCTGTTTTTGTTGGCGATGCACTTGGGTCAACAGCGGGAAGTGTTATCGGAAGAGACCTCCAAGCACTTGGTCGAACGGCTGCTTCATCTGCCCAGCCAGCTCGAAGAAGTGCTGCGTCGCGATGCCATCTACGAAGAACTGTCTAAGACCCTCGCGCGATCCGTGGACTTTTTGTATCTGGGCCGCGGCATCCACTTTCCCATCGCCCTCGAAGGAGCGCTCAAGCTCAAAGAGATTTCCTATATCCACGCTGAAGGCTACCCGGCCGGCGAAATGAAGCACGGTCCCAACGCCTTGATCGACGAGAATCTAACCGCCGTGGTGATGGCCACGCGCGACCATTCGAGCGAGCCCAGCCGGCTGCTCTACGAAAAGACCCTGTCGAACATCCAGGAAGTAAAAGCCCGCGAAGGCGTCGTGATTGCCGTGGCCTGTGAAGGCGACGACGAAGTCGACAAGATGGCCGACCACATCATCCGCATCGGCACCACCCACGAACTGCTGCTGCCGATCCTCGAAGTGGTACCGCTGCAACTGCTCGCCTATCACATCGCAGTGCGCCGCGGCTGCGACGTGGATCAGCCCAGGAATTTGGCCAAGAGCGTCACCGTAGAGTAAACCTGTGGAGTGAACCAACAGACCCATCGGTTCGAACTCCGCACGCGCGGCAAGGCGCTCTATCCATTTACCAGCGACGTGGGCAAGTGGCTTGCGTCGACCAAGGTTGCAACCGGCCTCCTGACGCTGTTCGTGCAACACACTTCGGCATCGTTAGTCATTCAAGAGAACGCCGACCCGGACGTGGTGTTAGATCTTGCGGATTTCTTCGAGCGCCTAGCGCCGGAAGACACACCGCGAAAGCCGCCGCGCTATCGCCACGCGACCGAAGGCCCCGACGACATGCCCGCGCACATCCGCGCAGCGCTAACCCAGACGCATTTGTCGATCCCCGTCATCGAAGGGCGCATGGCTCTGGGCATCTGGCAGGGGATCTACTTGTTCGAACACCGCAGCTTGCCGCAGCGGCGGAGCGTGGTGGCGCACTTGCTGGGTTGACCCGAACCATCTACAGCCGCAGCAGCCGGTCCTGAACCTCACCGGTGACGCGCGCCGCATCCTCGCCGACGAACACGTTCACCTCGCTGCGAATTCCAAACGCGGGAAGATAGATTCCAGGCTCAACCGAAAAGCAAGTCCACGGAATCACGCGGCGTTCGTCGTGAGTTTCCAGGTTGTCCATGTTCGCGCCGGTTCCGTGAACGTCTTCGCCAATGGAATGGCCGGTCCGATGGAAGAAGTACGACTCAAAGCCGGCTTCGCGTATGTGCGAGCGGGCAGCGTCGTCGACCTCGTAACCGCATAGCGGCCTCCGCGCGGCGGCCGCTTCTTTCACCAGAGCCACAGCCTTATCGCGCGCGTCTCGAACGATCGTGAACACGTTTTCAATCTCCTCCAGCGGCCGCGCGCCGCAATATCCGGCCCAGGTGATGTCGTAATACACACCGCCGGGCGAGTTGAGTTTGGCCCACATGTCAATCAGCACCAAATCGCCCTGACGAATCTCCGAACAGGCATCCTGGGTGGGATTGTAATGCGGATTGGAGGCATTCGCGTTGACAGCAACGTCAGGCCCGTGATCGGTGAAGAGATTCTCCTCGCGAAAGCGAGCCAGGATGCACTGCTGCATCTCCCACTCGGTAACGCGCTCCCGCGCACGCAGCTTCGCCGAAATCCGTTCAAACGCTTCCGCGCGGATGCGGTCCACGCGGCGTCCGGCTTCCAGATGCAGATCGAGCTGCCGTTGGTTCCATCGCGATTCGAAGCGCTGGATCAGATTGGCGGCCGTCGCAACCTCCACACCGAGCGACCGGACCAGATCCACCGTGCCCGCGTCCACCATGGCTACATAAGGCACGGCGCACAGCGGCGAATACTGCATGGCGACACGGCGGGCTGAGCCCAGCAAGGAACCAAGACCATCGACCATCTCTTTCCACCCGGCATAGTGCGCAATCGAGCCCGGCAATTCCTGCAGCGTGTTCGGCTCGATACGATGCGCCAACCCGCGCGGCTCGCCGGAAGCCGGAACAAAGTAATACCAGCGTCGTGAAACCATCGAGCCCGGCGTGAAGTCGAGCACCCGATAAGCAATCGGATCCCGATGGTGATGGTCGAAGAACAGCCATCCGTCGAGCTGTTCCTCACACAACGCTTGCTGGATTTCAGCCAGTTTCATAGGCGGATTATTCGAAAACGCTCTTCAATTGAGCCGGCGTCGGCGGAGGCGTGAGCAGGCTCACCACAATCAGGCTGAGCACCGAAGCCGCCAGCGCCGGATAGACGGCGTCCACGTCTTTTTGGAATCCCCACAAAGATTGTGCCAGATTCCATCCCACTGTCACGACGGTTCCGAGAGCAATCGACGCGATCGCCCCCTGCGTCGTAGCGCGGCGCCAGAAGAAGACCGCCAACACGACCGGCGTCACAGCGGCGCCATAAATCGTGTAAGCGTAGAGAGAAGCCCGCAGAATACTCTCAAATTGCGCCGCCTGCAGCAGGGCGAACGCTCCCAGGGCGACCACCAACAGGCGCGAAACAATCAAGGTCTGGCGTTCCGTAGCGTTGGGATTGACGAAGCGCTCGTAAACGTCGTGAATCAAATTGGTCGCGGGCGAGAACAGATAGTTATTGGCGGTCGAAATCACCTTGGCAAAGATGCCTCCCAATAGAATCGCGCCGATCAGCACCGGGAGCCCCTGCCGCGCCGTGAGTGGGATGATTTCTCGCGGCTGCTCAGTGTGAAACTTGCTGCTCCCAATCACCGCGAACATGATCAGCAACGTTTCGAGCAACAGCGTTCCCACGATCCAGCCCGCGACGGCGAAGTTGGCGTCTCGCTCGGACCGCGCGGAGAAGAACTTCTGATACATGCCCTGGTTGCCGACCAGCAACAACATGGTTGGAATGAAAAACCCCAGCGCTTGCGAAAGGCCCACGTCTCCGAGCACCGTGAAATGGCTCGGTGGCAGCGTCTGCCGCACCTGGCTCCATCCCCCCGCGCTGCTCAGCATCAGCGGCACGGCAAACACAACCGTAGCGGTGACCAGCGAGCCGATGACCAGATCCAGATACGCCACCGACGCCATCCCCGCCGCCGCTGTAAATAAGATGACGAACGCCGCGATGATATACATTCCCGTAGCGCGCTCGAGCTGCGGAAAAATGAGATGGAGAATGTCGCCACCGCCTTTAAATTGATAACTGGTAATAACGGTGTAGGAAATAACAATCGCGATAGTCCCCAGTACTCGAGCGGCCGAGTTGTACCGAGTCTCTAATAAATCGGGCACCGTGAATTGCGCAAAGCGCCGCGCGCGCCCGGCGATCAGCGCGATCACCAGCAGCCCGGCCCACCCCCCAGCCGGTTGCCACAGCGCCACGAACCCGTTGCGGTAGGCGTTCTCGCCGCCGCCGAGTAAGCTGCCCGCGCCGATCCACGAGCTCAGCAGCGTAAACACCAGCACAGGCCAAGGCAATTTGCGCCCGGCAACCAGGAAATCGGCGCGCGAGTGGATCGATAACGTTTTGAAGAACGTCACGCCGCAGAGCGTCGCTACCACCACGCCGAGGACGATTACGTAAATCATGGAAGCCGGGTCACGCGGGAATGCGCCGCCAATTCACTTTCGTTTTGAAATTCGCCAGTCCCGCAACATCGCGCGCGTCGACCACGGAAAATGAAATCACATCGTCGAGCCAATCCTGGCTAAAGCCTTCCGGATACTGCGTGGCAACCGTTAGTGTATAGTCTTGCCGCGTCAACAAGCAATCGAAACTGAAGGTGGCCTCGAATGTATCGCCGGCGCGAACGTGCCCGGTTTCAATGCCTTCAATGCGCGTGTTGGTGCCGAACACATCGATGCCCAACCGGTTGCGGATCAGCACGCCCACCACGGGATTGTCCAGACCCTTCGAAGCTTGTGCCCGCACGCGAATGGTAATGGACTCGCCCGGCGAGACGCTACGCAACGGCTGGCCGCGATCATCCAGTAATTCGGCCTCGACGATCCGGCTGGCGTTGTCGCCATGCCGGAAATGTCCGGTGTTCAAATCACGCTGTGCCGGCTGATTTTCCTGCCGCTCCAGCACGAGACCCACGTAGCGGTTCACCACTTCGCTGGGATGTCCTTGTGCCGCGATCCGCCCATCCAGCATGAGGATGGCCCGATCCGCGAGGCGCTTCACCAGTCCCAGGTCGTGTGAAACAAACAGAACCGTGATCTTGCGTTGTTTCAATTCCTCGAATTTCTTGATGCAGCGGTTCGCGAAGATCGCGTCGCCGACCGCCAAAGCCTCATCGACGATCAGGATCTCCGGATCGACATGAATCGCCGTCGAAAACGCCAGCCGCACGTACATGCCGCTCGAGTATTCCTTCACCGGGCGATCCATGAATTTGCCGATCTCGGCGAACGCCTCGATCGCCGGGAACACCCGCTCCATTTCGCCGCGCGGAATGCCCAGAATCTCGCCGTTCAAGAAGACGTTCTCGCGCCCGGTGAATTCAGGGTTAAAACCGGCTCCCAATTCCAGCAATGCGGCGATGCGCCCGCTTGCTCGCACCCGCCCCCGCGTAGGTTCCAGGATGCCACTGACGATTTGCAGGAGCGTACTCTTGCCGCTGCCGTTTGGTCCCACGACGCCCAGAATCTCGCCGCGCTCCACCGTGAAACTAACGTCGCGCAGCGCCCAAAAATCGGCCGGAGGGTGGCGGGAAACGAATGGAAGCAGTTCGGCGAGACGGTCCACAGGCCGCCGGTACAAACGATAAGTCTTCGAAACGTTTTGGACCTGTAGCAACCAGTCTAGTTTAGCAGCTGCGTTTAACGCCCCATGCGCGCGCTGCGTCGCAAGCCTTGCGGGAGCGGCAGGTGGTACCCGATGAGGCAGAACTGATCCAGCGCGAAGAGCACCGTGCTCTCGAAGCCCTTGCCCTGCGCGGATCGAACTTCTTTGTTCCACGCGGTGGTCGCGTCGCTAATGCCCACCAGATGGGCGCGCTGCGAATTCGGGAACCCCAGCGACCCGCCGAGCAGAATCGTGGCTTCGCTCTGGTCCAGATTGCGGCCGAGAGTGAACCCGAAGCACTCCGTCTTGAAGCACGCGAGCAAAGTGGAAGTCCAAACGGATCGCGGAAGATTGATGGCCTGGTTGAATGCGGTTTGATTGACGTCAGTCGGATACAGCACTTCAAAGCGCGCCGTGGGCTGGGTTCCGCGAATGTAGTTGATCACAGACGTCGTGAACGCCCCGAGTTCTGCAGCCAGGAATGCCATTTCTTGCGGATATTGAGATGGATCGGCGGAATTAGTGGTAAATACGGTCATCGGCCGCCCATACGCGGTTTGAAATTGCGCCGTGCTCCACACATCATAGAACGGCATTCCGGAAAACGCGTGCCCGGCGCCGTCATTCGGGAAATACCACCACTGGACTTCGCCGAACTGCAGGTAGGGCTGCAACCCGGCCGACGCCTGTAACACAGCCATCTCCGCGTACACTTCTTGCCAGAACGCAAGACTGGCGGGGGAGAAGTTCGTCTGCAGCGACGGTGTCGGCAGAAGAATGGGGTCGCCCGCCGGCCCTCTCTGCGCGATCCCCGCGGTGGTTGACGGATCGCCGTTCCCCAATTCCATGCTGAACGCCGCGACCGAGTCGATACTGTAACTCTTAAGAGCCGCAAAAAAGCTCATGTTCCAATCGCGAGCCGCCCGATTCAATCGTGGAGTCGCCGTCAAGTCCGTCAGCCACGACCCATCGACGCCGGCGGCGAGGGTGGCTCCCGATGTTGCAAAACTCAAATTGGCGCTAGTCGTGGTCACCGCCAGCGTGATCAAGTTCCCATCCGCGCCCAGCGATCGGGAAGTAATTGTCAGTACATTTCCAGAAGCACTGGCCCAAATTCCCGTGTATCCGCGGTTCAACTCCAGAGCAAATGCAATGGCGAGCGTCGCGGGCGTGTCTCCGGCGTGGATCAGCTTCTGGAGCACGGTATCGGAAGACGATGGCTGACCCGTCCGGCCCAACGTGACGGTTACTGAGAAGTTCGGATCGGGGGTACCGCTAAACGTTACCGTTCCCGACGCATAAGTGTTTCCGGGGATCACTAACTCATAGAACCACAGCGCGCCAACGTAATGATTCTGTCGGCCGTCAAAGCCCAGCGTGTCGATCAGCCAGGCGGTGCGCTCCGGCGCGAGTTCCAGAGAATGCGCGGTGTCCCAATCCGTCGCAAGGGTCGTTCGCGGCTGGCTCGCGAATGCCGGCAGAGTAGCGGTGGGCGCCGCTGCTTCAACAAAGTCAAGATAGAAGTCCGCCCCGGCGGGTCCGGCGTGCGACAAGGTCACCGTGTGTGTTCCAGCGCTGAACTGGCCCACCGGCCAGCGAATCAGCACATCTTCGCCGGCCAACGCTAGATTCACAGTGCCGGCGGAATTTCCATCCACCTGAATGGCAACCGTGGCTCCGCTAGTTAGATACCGCGTTCCGATGTAAAGCGTGTGCGACTGCGGCGCGGAGTACTGACAACTAGCCGATGCGGTCTGCGTTTGGGTGTCATGGATACCGCCTCCGGAGAAGTTGCCCCGAGACGTGGTCCACGCACCGGTAAAACTGATCGCTGCATCCTCGATGCGAACGCTTCCGAGCCCCGCCACCGAATACGCGCGTCCGGTCCCGGTCACGGTCCAGTTCGAAACGACAACCTGAAACTCGCTTCTCGCAAACGCCGCGCTTTGTAAATCCGCCGCGTAAGTCCACCGCATTTTGCGAATCTTGTTGGTGGGCACGGTCTGACCGTTTTTATCGGTAAGCGTGGAAAAGTTCAGCGTGACGTTCCACTGTGTCGGCGACGTGCCATTGCTGAATGTCTTCGCCGGCGCGTCCCACGTTTCCGTGTCTGCGCCAGACGTGTATGAATACACCCCAAAGCGATTCCCATTGGCGCCCGCGGTGCTGGCTGCGATCGATTGACCGTTGGTGTAGTACAGCCGGATCGTCGATCCGCTATTGGTTGCCTTCAAGACACTGGAGAACGCGTTCACGCTATTGGCAATGGCCTGCACGATGCTGGCGATAGTATCGGTTGCCAGCACCTGATACGTGTAATGTTCCTCCAAGAATGCCAGTCCCGTGAAGTCGCCCGCGGTGACGCTGCCCGACAATGTGAAATCGGCGTAAGCGCATTGATAGCTCCCCGTCACCGGAGTAGCATGCGCCGCCAGCGGGACGTAGTAGATGCTTTCATTGCCATTGTCCCCGGCCCAGATCCGCAACGACGGCCAATCGACCGTCGGAAAAAGACCCGAGTCCAACGGGATGCAATTCGTGCGCGTCTCGTCATAACTCAACACCAGTCCGCTCAAGTCGCCGTCCGGTAGATTCCGCAGAGCGGGGTGCTCATAAACGTTGTCGCGATTCCACTCGATCACAGCCCAATCGAATTGTTGACGCCACGTTCCAGAGACCGTGAATCCGCTCGCCGACGTGCCGCTCAAAGCCGCGATCGCGGAAGGTTGGAAGAAAAAACATTGTAAATCCCCATTCGGGGTCAATTTATTAATTGTTCCTGACATAGGATCTCCGGTCGGTTACAGCCGGATCGTCACCGTAAGATCGCTGCCGGGCAGGGAATTGGCAGCCGTCGGCACAGTGAGAACATCCAGGTTAAGTTGCGAACCCGACGTCAAAGGCGTGAGCCCGAACCCGCCCACAACGTTCGACTGTGTGGCGCCAGCGGCAATCGTCAGCGTGCAGTACACCGTCGATCCCTGGCGCAGTTGCAGCGTGACCGCACTTCCGCTCGGTGCCTGACTCACAACCGCGAATACATCCCGAACCGCGTGCGCAGCTTCAACCATTAGCGGCGGAGCAGCACCGGTCTGCGTCGCCAGATATCCTTCGATCTGAATCGAGAATTGTCCCCCGGACAGCGTGCGCAGTCCTTGGTCGACAGTAGCGCCATACGAAGCGGGCGCCGTCAATCCGCCCCCGATCGCGTTGGTCATGAACAAATCCGCCGCACCCACGCGCACATCCGGGAGAAACACTGAGTAACTGAAGTTGCCGCTCGCCGGACTGCCAAAAAAGCCCGGCACAAACGGAATAATCGAAGTATTGCGCTTCAAATGATACACAAGAGTGCCGGCAATATGCGCCGCAGCCGTACTCCCCTGCGACGCCCGTGTCACGGTGTACTGCGCGCCCGTCACCCCGGTAATCTGCAGCATTTCCGCCTCCATCTGAATCAAGTCCCCAACTTGCCCGGGACCCGCTGAATTCAGAGTGACGGACGTATCTGTAGCCGCAATCGCGCTCGCCAAACTGTAGCTCGTCGGGCTCGCGAGTTCATCCCAATAAAACAACGTCAACGTGCCGGCCGAAATCGTATGAGTATTCGTGATGTCGGTAAATCCGATGGCCGCCAATTCGATAGAACCCTGTCCCGAGAGGCTCAGACCAAACACCGGAGCTGGTGGCGTGTCCTGGTCCACTCCCGGCCCCGCCGCTCCGCCGATTTGCCACCGCGTCAGGGGATTCAATTCATAAGCGCTCTCTTGATCGAACACATTCGCCGATCTTCCCGAGATTTGTACCGTCGCTCCTGGCCGGTTCGGAACGTCAATCTCCGCCGGACTACTCAACGCGACTCCCGCTAAAGTCCAAGTGGATTCCGCCACCGTGAAATAGCTGCTCGAATCTGGCTCCACAACCCACGCCGGCGTCACGGTAAGAGTCGTGGCGTTGTTCGTCACCACCGGCCGCTCCTGCCCAGCTCCCTTGCCGCGCGTCACCCGCACCAGCGCGCCTTTGAAGTCATCCGGCAACGCGCCCAGGTTCGCATTGCCGATCGTGGTCGCACTATACAAACCAGTTTGCGTTTCCGGTTGGAGTTCCATCCGCCAGTAGAAGTTCGCATGATCGTAGCTCTCATCCGGTGGACCCACGAGTTGTGCGGGAGCGCCGCCGGAATCGGTAAATGAAACAGCCACACTACTCTGCGAAGCGATGCGCAGCAACTCCACCGGATTGGTTCCCCGGTAAACCACGAACCCCGTGCTCCCCGGCGAAAAACTCAGCCCAGATAACGTGACGGCATTCGTGTTCGTGCCCGCGGGAATAGCCGCCGTGACCACAAAGCTCAAGCCGCTCTCTCCTCCCGCCCCATCGAGAGCACTCACGGCGTAATACAGCGTTTGACCACCCGCCAGCGCCCCACCCGTTGTGGCGATCGTCGGATTCAAACTCAACAACGGAATGTTCGCTCCGGTGGACGAGGGCTTGCTCGGCACGGTGAACGCAGCCGCCAGCTCGACGCTCGACCCGCCGCCCGCCACCGGGATCACGGTCTCGGTGACACCGAACTCCTCGAGGCCGTTGCCGTCGACGACCGTACCCACCAGCGGTCTCGGCAATCCGACGCTGCTGCCCACAGGACGTCGGCCGCCCGCCGCACTGGCTCCCCCGCTCGGATACCACGCGTCGTCGTGCCATTGCGCCGTAACCAACACCGTTTGGTAGTTCGCCCCGGGCGCGAGTTTCACCACGCGAAAGAGTTGCCGCTCCAACCCTTCCTTGAGATACGTCAAGGTGAGCAAATCCCCCGGCGTAAGCCCGATGCCTCGCACCGTGGTCTCGAACTCCACGAACACATTTCCCACGATCGTCTTCGCCAGTTGCAGGTCGAGCATGCGCGTCGCTTGGTCGAAATTGGGCAGCCCCAGCGCCGCGAACGCGGCCGTGACCTCGCGGCCCGTCAGCGCCGCATCGTCGGTATCCACCAAAGACAAACTGTCCTGTTGATACTCGTTGAACTCGTCCTGGAATTCGACAGTAAGCCGGTTCGGAACGTCCGCTCCGCTGCGCGAGTACAGCCGGATCGCCGGACTCGCATCCGCGTTCCGCAGAATCCCCGAGAATGCCGCGGTTGCGTCGCTGAATTCATACACCGGCCACCCGCCGTCGAGTGCCGACGTGCTATTGCTGCCGTCGGGCAGCGTCGGCTGTTGCACGGCCAGCGTGCTCTCGGCGCGCAGCGTCAGCAGCCCGCCGGAGCCGTAAGTGAGAATCAAAAACGCGCCGTTACGGATCCCGCGCACGATCTCCGCCGCGCTCGTGCGCGTTTGGATCACCAGGTTGCATTGATACCGCGGAGTAGAAACCGTATTGCCGTACAGGTCCGTGGTCTGAATCGCCGCAGCGCTGTAAGCCGCAGCCGCCGCGAAGCTCGGCAAATCTACGTCCGTCGTCAGCCACCCCGTGCGTCGCAGCACGTCCAACAGGACCCACGCCGGATTGTTTGTGAACGAGGCGCCGAGCGAAGTACCGTTAGCGTCGAACTGTTCCAGCATCAGCCCCTGCAACAGTACCTGCACGGTTGCCAGAGATTGTCCATTACTGATACGGTTCGGTGTGACCACGCTCAAGTACGCCATGCTCCCGTAAGGATCGCCGAACGGATTCCCCGATCCATCCGTGAAATCCATATTGAAAGCGCCATTCCGCGTTCCCGCGCTCACCACGTTGTACCAACCCGTGGCCGTCATGTCCGCGCCGCTAACGCCCGCCGGAATCTGTACGTTATTCACGACCACGCTCACCACCGCCGAAATCTCTCCTACTCCCAACAGCACTTCCATACGAGTAAGATTTCCGTCGTTGCGCGAGAACACGATCGGCGGCTGATACCACGCCGTCCCGTACACGATCGGTACGTAGTCGTTGTAAGCCGCCAGGTTATCGATCACCGGCGACACATGCCAGCCGGGTTCGCCGAAACCGCGCACGGCAATTTGCGCGGGTACGAACTCGATCCCTCCGAACCGTCGTGTGGCGTTGTTCGATTGGTCCGTGGAAAACATTCCACGCGCCGTGCAGTTAGCTCGCGTGAAGTCACAATCTGTGAACACAGCACCCGCGTTCAGATTTCCCGCGCCGCCAGTTTGATCCGCCGAATACCCGCACTTGAACAACGCCGAGTAGCCGCCCTGTGCCCCGCCATTCAACGCCTCTTGCCGCTGTGCCGCCGTCGATGGAAACCGCCACGGGCACCGCCGCTCGATTTGCACGTCCGGCAGCATGATCCGCTGCAAACTGAGCCGGTTGGTGAACGTAACGCGCAACGCGGATTCCGTGATTTCATCGGCCGTATTCCCCGTGCCGCGAAACACCACCCGCGATTCGGAAGCGGCTTGATTCGCCACCAGATCGTAAAACAGGAACTGCACCGTGACCTGCGCTCCCCGAAAGCCCGTCTCCCGCTCGATCTGAGAAAAGTGGGAGTCCGCATTCGCCAGCGTGATGGCAACTTTCGTAGCGCCATCCAATCCGTCCTGCGATGAAGCTTGCAATTCGAACAGATTATGTTTGAGCAGCCGCGCCCCATAAGCGTTCAAGTTAAACGTGACAGCATGCGTGCTCCACCGTTCGGTATTCCCGTTACTCAGTAAACAGTCGAATAAAAACAGCGGTGTAGGTGCAACCTCTTGCTCCTTCAACTGATCGATAGTCGCCATCTCTAAACTCCCGAGTGGGGCCAGGCTTTCAGCCTGCCGCCGCCTTTAAGGCGGCGCGTGTCTCCGCGCCGCGCAATGTCCAGACGCCGAGCACCGGCAGTGCGCCAGCGCCCCGACCCCACTTCCTTCACAAATCCCTGTGACAGGACCCTAGTAGCCATTAGTCACAATCCGAACCACCGCATCATAAACATCCGTTCCCTGCGCCGTAACAGAGATCTGATCCCCATCGAATCGAGCGTTCGCATAAACGCCTCCGCCAGCGCCAGTTAGTCGATACTCCGCAGCCGCCGGCTGTGCATCCACCTGCATCCCGAACAAATCCACCGACCCTCCCGCGTCCAATTGCGCTCCAAACGTAACGCTGGATGTGTTCTGCGCCAAATTAGCGAACAACGTGACCCGCTGCCACAGCCCACCCGGCGAGAACGCCTTCGAAACCTGAGCCCCCGCCGTCGACGCGATCAAAGTAACCGCCGATCCCCCCGCACTACGCGCCCACACGCTCAACGAGTATTGAAAGTTCCCAGGAACATTCAACGTCTGCGCCACCGCCTCTGGAACCTGACCCGCATTGACAGCCCGCGTCGCCCGCAGCGTCCCCAACGGATCGTCGATGCCTGTCGTAAGTTGAATCAGCGGCGCATTGCTCCAAGCCGCCGCGCCGAAGGCCTCGCTCGACGCCAACAAATTCCCCGCCGGATCGAGAAAAGTGAACACCTGCAGTTGCCCCGACACAGCCTGAAACAGCGCTTCGATCGCATTCCATTCCGCGGCCGTGAGCCCCGTCCCACGCAGTTCCCATTGAGTCTGCGCCGCCCCCGGATCGGCGTACACCACGGTGTGGCCGTCCCGCAATGTGTTGATCGCCGTCCGCGCCGTGCGCTGTCGCGTCACCGGATAAAGCGTCGCAGCCCCCGTGGCCAGTTGTGGAAACACCAACATGCTCAGCGATTCTCCTTAACCACAACCTGCGTGGCCCCTCGCCCTACGTCCTGGAATTCCGCCGCTACGGTACCCGATACAAAACTGCAATTCGGATACACCGTCCCATCCCACGGATCGGTAAAGCTAAAACTCCCCGACTCTCCCTGTTCACTCAGAAAAAATGCCTCCAAATTCACCAACTCCGTTTCCGTGAGCAGATCCAACCGGATCGTCCAGCGCAGCAACGGCGTCCCATAGTCCGGAAAGCGCTGCTCGCTTCCGTCCAGGAAGCGCCACACGTGTGTCGAGAACTGCCGCGCCCGATCCGCCGGATATTGCGCCACCGCCCCGGTGCTTAGCACTGGAAAACTTGCCACGATCCCTCCCGCGTCACAGCCCTTGAATCACATCGTTCAGCACGTTCGACTCGAGCATCGCCTGCCGCACCGCCATCGCAATATCCGTGCTGTGGTCCAAAAACGACTGGCTATCCAGCGCCTGAACCTGCACCGTAATCTGCGGACCGCTCCCCGCACCACCAGCCCCCGAGTTCGACGTGGACACGGGCCGCGGCTGCCCGCCCTGTGAGTAATCGACCCCAAACGGTTGCGTAGGCGCCGCCTCGCTGATGCCCGCGTTCACGTTAGTTTTCGGAGGCATAATCAGAGTCGCCAAAGGAGACTGCTGCGCGCTTCCTCCTCCTCCGCCGCCGAACAAACTCATCAACCCGGTTATCAGCGGACTCAATCCCGTCCCGATCCCCAAAACATTTTCGAGCACCCCGCCGACCGTACCGGCCGTCGACGATCCCCCCTGCGCCCGCACCGTGGAATTCAGCGAAATAGCCTGAGTATTATCCTGCGTAGCCTGCGCCGCCGCTTGGTTCACGGTCTGCAACTGCTGCAGTTGTTCCGTCAACTGCGTGAATTGATCGGTGAGGCCCGAGCTCGCGCCCGCCCCGGATCCCCCCGCGCTCCGCAAGGGCCCCACCGCCGCCGTCACCACGTCCCCGATCGTCTTACTCGCCACCAGCCACCTCCGCCCGATACTCCGCGTCCAATAACACAAAGGCATCGGCTTCCCGAGCCGTCAATTCGTCCCCGCCGCGTCGCCCCGAAAACGTCCACACGAAAAACTTCTCCAATAGCGTCACGCTGTCCGTCGTGATCAACGATTTCGGACACTCTTCGCTAACCCTGCGCCCGCGCACCCACACCGGCCGCCGCGCGCCGCGCTGATCTTCCGGCAAGAAGCCGCACCGCCGGCTCTTCTCCAGACCCTGCCGTCTGCACCGCTCGCAATTCCACCCGGCCTGATCCGAACGCAGAAAGTGGAACGCGACGATTAGTTTTTTCTTTCGCCCTCGCTCAAACCGCACTCAGCCTTGATGCGCGCGAGAATCTCCATAGCCAGCGCCATCGGCCCCCTGTCGATCAGCGTCCGCGGCGTAGCGTCTTCCCCGTCGATCGACAAGCCCGCAATTTCCGCCAAACCCCATTCCAAGTAGGCCTGATCGATCTCCGTTTCCAGCACCGCCGCCTCGATCTTCTCCCGCGGATCGCTCCCCGCTTCCAGAAATTCCAGCTTCCGTCCGATCTCCCGGATAGCCCGCGCCAGCTCGATCCGCCGCGATACCGAAATCCGCGCGACCTTGTACCGCACGCCCGCGCATACGTCGGATTCCAGCCAGACCCCGCTCTCGTGTTCTGTCTGTCCCCTGTCCCCTGTCCCCTGGCCCCTGCCCCTACCCGAACGCCACATAAAGTTCATCGTCCGCCGTCCCCTGACCCCGGCTGCTTTGAAACTTCCACTCCAGCCGAGTCTCGCCGTCGTCGAATTCCGGAACCTCCGGAACCATCGCCGGCATATACGCGCCGAATAACTGCCCCGCCTGCGCACCCAACTGCAACATCACCCCGATCGGCGACCGCTGCCGAGCCGCCTGATACAGCAGCCGAGTCTGAGCATCGTCTTGTTCGAACAGCGTAAACGCGAGGTTCACATTCCGTTGCCCGCCCGCAATGCATCGCGCAAAATCGCTGCCGAATTCTTTCACCCGCAGTTCCAGGTTGTTCTCGAGCGTCAATTCCGCCGCCGTCAGCGTGAGAAACTGCGCCTGCGTCGTTCCCATCCAAACTTCGCCCAAGTGCCCCGGCACCACCGTGTAATCGAATCCCGCCAGAGTCGGCTCAACCGGGAACTGCGTCAATCCCCCCTGGCCGCTGGTGAAGCTAACGCTATCCAGCAGATCCTGCGACTGCCCCGAAAACTCGAACTCCTGAAAGTCCCCGTTCACTTTCACCTTCAGCACATCGATCGCCGCGCCATTCAGCACTCTCTGTACCACGGTGTTCGGGTCCCAGTAGTCGTAAATCGTAGCGCTGCCCACGCCCGTACTCAGCTTGTACGTCATCGTAGGTCCCACCGCCGATCCCACGCCGGCGTTCGCAAACGGAGCATTCACCACGACGGTAGTTGTATTAAGAACCCCCGCCACGAACCGCAATTCCCCGCCGCACATGATGCCCTGCCCCGCCGTCAATCCATGCGCCGCGCCAAATTGAATCTGCGTCAGATTAGTGATCGCCGCCACCGTGCCCCCAGTAAAAAGCAACGGCGCAGCCCCCATAGCCGCCTGAAACAGCGGTCCATGACTAGGCGCCGCACTCTGATTAATCCACTCCGTCATCAGCGTGCTCAATTGAAAGGTAGTCTTCTTTCGAATCCGGTTCGGCAACCCAACGAACGTACGCGTGCCCGTCTTATCCTTCCGCTGGGTAGTCTCCAGCACCTGCTTGGCCCCCAGCTTCAATAACGGAATCCGATTCTGCCCAGTGACTGCCGCCGCGCCCCCATACGTGGATTCCAACGCCACGTACACTCGATTGTTGTTAGATGATATGTAGCAGCTCATAAGTTCCCAGCCATTCTGACTCCTGACTTCTTATTCAGATCGACAAGTCCACCTCGAACGTCACCTTCGCGATCTGCAGGAAATTCTTCCCCCCATGCCGCACGGAGTCGTACGTGACCTCATACGCTCCGGCGAAAAACACGCCCTGCCCCCAGCTCCCCCGATTCGCGTCCAGCACTTGCGTCACAGCATCCGCATACAGCCGTAACTGATCCTCGATTCCCTCCAGCCGGTCCTGCGAAATCCGCACCTCCACCACCGTCCGCACCTTCCCCGAAAAGGTCCGAAACTTCTCGGTGAGCAAGTTCCGCACGCGGTCCGCGTACACAAGCACCACCGGATACTTCACCACCTGGCTCCGTTCCGCCAACTCGAACGGCACGTTCTGATCCACGATGTGTGTAGCCGGTACCGGCGCCAGCGCAATCCCGCTATCGTTAGCCAGTTGCGCAACGATAGCGTTCAGTCCCGTGCCTGGCGCCGTCAGAAACTCCACCAGCTTCTGCGCCGCGATACTAGCCGTCTGCGCCCCAGTCAAAGGCATGGTCCTAACCTCGCCTCAGCATCGGCCCGCCGGTCACATACACATCCGGATTCTGCCCGTTCCCCGGCGCCCGCCCCGACACCAGGCCCGTAGACGGCAGCGTGAAACTCTGTGCCACAGGAACCGCAGTTGCGTTCTGCAAAGTAGCCGCCACGGAACTCAACCCCATATACACGTTGAACCCAGTAGCGCCCGAAGGAGGATTCACGACGCTAACCACCGGCACACTCCCCGCGGCCGCGTCAAAGCTGGTCGAATCGCTAACCTCCCCCTCCTGCCCCTGCGCCGAAACCCACGCAACCTGGATGAAGTAAGTAGCCGCCGCCTGTTGCACGGCCGCGAAGCTCACCACCGGAGCCATCGCCTTAGCCAGCGGCGTCAGCGACAATCCGATCCCGTACCGCACAGTGTGAGTCTTGGCGTCGTTAGCCACATCCCGATACTCGGTGAACTTAGCCTGATACCGGTCGTTCAATTGATTATTGAAGGCATCCCGATAAACCACCGCCAGCGTGTGAGCCGCATGCCACCGCTTCATCTGCCGCGTCACCACGACATCCGAAACCCCAATCTGCCTCCGCATATTCCACTGCAAGACGCCCAACTGCGGATCCAGCGCCCGAGTATGATCCAGCAGCATATCCAGTACTTCTTGAGACAGTTCTTCGGTAGCCAACCCCAGCTTCGCGTCCAAGTCGATCTGTTCCGTGTTAGCCACGTCCAGAATCGCCGACTCATAAACACGCAAGTCTTCCGTAGTATTCGGATTTCCATCCGTCAGCAACATAGATGCGCTCCTATCCCCGTTCCGCGCCGCCGCCCGAAGTTGAGCCGCCCCAAGTCCACCGCCCCGCGCGTCTCCGCCGGGTGAGCCAGCACAGCCTTCCCGTCCACAATCAGCTTCGCAGCCAAGCTCCGCGGAACCGTAGCGCGTACCCCTTCGCGTCCCCCATCGGCCGTCTCGCAACTAACCACCACAACCTCGGCGTCAGCGATCCCCGCCTCAGCCTTCCGGATTGCCTCGAAATAAGCCCGCAAATTCATAACGCACCTGATCCCCGTCGGCCCAAAAAAATGGCGGGCCCGCGAAGGCCCGCCAGCATTCTGTATTCTGTATTCTGTCTTCTGTATTCTTCTTCAGCTATTCACCTGCACCGCGAAATTATTCCGCAGCGCCCCGCACCCATACAACACATCCACGGTGAACTGCTGCGCCAGAGTGTTCGGCTGATAGCTCATCACCACGCGCAGCCCGAAGTTGCCCAGTTCCGCGTACTCGGCGACGGCGCCCGTACCCGGAAGCGGTTGCGGCAACCGCCGAACCACCAAGCCGATCGAGTCCCTTCCGAACGCCAGATTGTGAGTGTTCACCGGGCTGCTGCCCGTCTTGGTAACGTACTGCGACCGGAAAATATAAAAGTCCTTCATCTTGCCGATCGCCCCGTCCACCACCGCGCGCAGGCCCGCCTCGCCCGCCGTGTTGAACTCGCTGAAGCGCGGAATCTGCCGCAACGCCGAATACGTCACCGGGTCCACCACCAGGTACTTGGCCGCGCTAGGCGGCATCTTAGCCGAGAACAACGCCGTTTCCGCCGAATCCACAACCGCTTCCGTAATCGCCGTTCCGGCCGTGCCCACCGGGGCATTGGCCGAAAACGCCGGATACAAATTCAGCAGGTTCGTTTCGATGCTCTCCGCCAGAGCCACCACCGCCGGCTGCATGTACAGCTTCAGCAGATCCGGCACCGCGAGCACCTTCGTCACGTCCGGAATCTGAAACGACGCTTCGACGTGGTTCGTCAAAACGATTTGCGCATTACCGATGTTCGGGTTCTGCGTCTGCACTGTCCCGCCCTCGGCGATGTTGTTAGCCACCAGCGTCGGAGGAATCGGCACGTTGATCGTGTCCCCCGCATGCGCCAAGGTCGGCTCGTAGTCGCGATTGACCAGGTTCCCCATGACCAGGTTCCCCACCAAAGCCGGCAGCGCATCCGCCGCCACCAGCTTGACAATCGCTGACGCTACATTACTGGAAGTAATTGCTGGCATTTGTCTCTCTTTCTCTCCTTATTCAACTGTCCGAAGTCATTCTGACTCCTGACTACTGACTCCTGTCTCCTGTCTTCTTCAAAGCCCCTTAAGCGTCTGCGACGCCACCCGCGCGATTTCCTCCCGCGCCCGTTCACGATCCTCCGCGCTCATCCCCGGCCGGATCTTGTCCAAATCCACTCCACCGCCGTTCCCGGCGATCCTCTGTCCCCCGCTAGCCCCCGACCCGCCAGCCAACCGCCCCGGCAGCAATTCCGGATTCTCAGAAACGAACCGCGACAAGTACTCTTTCATCTCCCCGCCATCCCGCGACTGCAGCCGCCCGTCTTCGCTCCGCCCGATATCGTCCTTAACCGCCCGATAAGCCAGCTCCAGCTTCACCACGCCCAGCCGTTGCAGTTCTGCCCGCACCGCCGCGCTCCGCTCAGCCTCTTCCGCCACGGCCCGCGCCCGAGCGCTCTCGGCCGTCAGCTCATTCACCCGCAGCTCCAGGCTCTCCCGCCGCCGCCGCTCTTCCTCCAGTTCCGTCTTGAACGTGGGCTCGACCTTGGCCCGCTCGGAACCAAAAAACTCCTCGATGGCCGCCCGCACCACCGTCCGAAGATCCTCGGCCGGCTTTTCCTGCTCTACGTTCTCCATCTCCGCCATGCCGCGTTCAGCCTCCTATCGCGTGACCCCTTCGATCTCCGCCACAATCCGGTCCTTCACTTCTTGCCGGGCGTCGCATAAATATTTCAACGCCAGCTTCTTGAAAACTTCTTTTTTAAGCGTCGGCGAATCCACGCCCATCCCCAGCAGCGCCGAAGCGTCCTGCAACTCCGTGGAAAAGTCCGCGATGTCGAACTCATCCATCCCGGTAACGTTCACCGCCAGCCCGTCTTCCCGAGCCGCCTCAATCGCCTTCAACACCCGCCGCACCTGGTCCTTAACGGCGTCCCCATAAGCCTGCAGCACTTCTTGCGTAATCGAAAAATCCCGCTGCTTGCTCAACCCCGATTGATGCATCCCCCGGTCGAGCGACCCACCAGCCTGCGGCAAATAACAAACCCGATAAATCTCTTCCTGCAATCGCGTCAAATTATCCGCCGCAATCTGATAAACCTTCCCCTCCGGCTCAGTCCATCCAAACCGATCCCCCGGAGCGAGTTGAATGTAATAACTCTCCCCCACCATCTGCGACCACTCGCGGTCCGAATAAACCACCGGCATCGCAAATAATCCCATCGTGAGTGCCCAACTCAGCGCATTCGATTTATTGAAATGCTCGAGCTGCAGCGATCCAGCTCGATTCAACATCCACAACCCCGAAGGAATCCGCAGCCCAAACAAAGGCACCTGCCGCAACCGAGCCAACCCGTGCAGCCCCTCATCCACCAAAGCGAAAGCAGGGCGGACCCCCAGGTCTGCCGGGAGCCCAGCCCCACTTCCACCGTCCCCGCCCGCATCCGTCCCGCCCCCATCCCCATAAATCCGAAAATTCTCCTTATCGTAGTAAGCCCACCGAGTCTCAACCCGCCACTCCTGATCCTCAACGCGATCCTTCCGTAGCGTCCGAGTCCGCAACACCACCCACTCGAAATTCCCCTCCGCGTCCAAACTCCAATTGATAAGGTCGTCCGCACTGTAATCCACCAAATAAGCCCGAGAAGCCCCCGAAGAATCCTCCTCGGCTTTAGTCAATCCCGCCCCCGCCGGCCGAGGAAAATCCACCAGCACGTAACAAGTCCCCAGAATCAACCCCTCAGCAAACTGTCGCCGAAAAAAGTCATTCAGCGCCGTCCCCCGCCGGTCCGCATCTTCGACCAACTCCGCAAAAAACGCCTTCCCCGCCTCGTTCGATCCCTCCAGCGTCAACACCGGCTCAGTCCGAAACAAAGTAGCCGCATACCAGTCCACGATCGAGCCCACATAGTTCTCGTAAAACACCCGGCTCAACCGTTCCGCGTAAACATCCCCCGGCTCCCGCTGCCGCCGGATCAAATAATCCTGAGCATGATGCTTCAGCTGATCCCCGCCCGCATACAAGTCGCGATACTTCCTCCAAGCCGCCTTCCGCTCCCGATATTCCGGATGTTCCAGATCGATGTCCAACATTGCTCAGCTCCCTTTCAGCCCACCAGCGGCTTCCCCCGCTCGCCCACCGTCCGACCCTCGCCAAATTCCTGCCACACCAAATACCCCAGCGCATCCGACAAATGCGTCAACTTCGCATCGCGCTCCTTGTCCACCACCTGGCTGCCCTCCTTATAAAGGACCTGCTCGAAATCCCGCACCAGCCCGCCGCACCGCGGATCGACCACCAACTCCACGTCCCCATCCGCCGACTGCAACTTCGCGTTCATCAGCGTCACCCGATCCCGCACCGCCGGATTCGAAAGCGGAATCTTGTACGCGACCTCCCCGTACTCGCCCCCGCCCAAACATTTTCGAACCATCGCGACATCCGACAACCCGGTCGTCTGCATCCGCGCCCCCGTAGCGTCCGCATAAACCACCAACCCCGCCGCATGCCCCGGATACCGAGCCGCGAACTCCTCGCAAGCCTGCTCCGTCCGAGCCCGCGACAGCACGATCTCATCCAGCACCTTCACCGTCCGCCCGCAAACCTGCGCCACCACCGAAGCCATCGGGTCGACATTGAAATCCAAAGTCCACATCAGCGGCAGCCGCCGATCCACCTCCACCGCCGCCACATTCGCTTCCCGAGTAAACGAGTAATAAACCCGCCCCGAATCCATGCTGAGATACGACCCCAGCACTTCCTGCTCATAAAACCGAGCATCGTAGCTATGCCGCAACCGTTCGTAATAATCCGGCGTCTTTTCCAACAAATACCGGTTCTCAAACGGCTGAGCAAAAACCGTCTCATAACCCGCAACCGGCGTAGCCACAAACCGCTCATGCACCCAATCGAACCCCTTAGGAGTCCAAACCCCAAACCCGCACAACCGAGTAGCCCGAGGGTCCCGCAACCACCCCTCCAACCGCAGCCAAGCTTCCTCCGGAACGTAAGTCAGCTCATCCACCCCGAACCAAGCCAGATTGCTCCCCCGCAACCGCTCGAACTCCTCCACCGCCCGAAACAAAATCCGCGATTTTGTCTCCCGAATCCGCACCAGGTTCTCCGCCTTATTCACCTCGTGCGAAATCCCGAGCCCCTCCAGCGCCTCGTACAGCGCCATCAACGTAGCGTCCCGCAACATCGGAAACGTCGGAGCCCCGATCAACCCCGTCCGCCCCGGATTCACGTACGCCAGCTTAATCGCCTCCCGGCACAACGCCTGGCTCTTGCCCGACCCAATCGGCCCCGAAAATCCCTTGAACCGCGCGCCCGAGTCATGAAACCGCTTCTGCGACGGCAGCGCCGCGTACCCTATTTCTCGCTCGACGATCCCGGTGGCGGCTCTGTCCACGTAACCCTGATCTCCTTAGGCTCGTTTTCTTCCAGCTCCTTCAGCATCTGCACCAGCTTCAAATAATCCCCCAGCGCCTTCAGGTCCCCCGCGCCGATCTTCGATTCCACCTTCTCCAACATGCCCCGGAGCATAGCGGGCAAACTCTTCGATCCCTCCAAGCCCCTCTCCAAGCCCGCCTCCGAGTGATCGTCGATGTGCTGCCCGCCGTCCTCCCCCGCTCCCTCGCCTCCGCCCTTACTCTCGCTCTGCATCCCGCCGCCTGTAGTTCCGTCGTTGTTTGTCGTTCTCACCGAGCTGCTCTCCCCGCGACACCAAGCTACACCACGCCCCAGCGCCACTCCCCGCAGCCAGAAATCCATCCCCTTGATTCCGAATCTGTTATTACTCCAACATCCCGCGTGATCGCCCAACCATACCTCTCTTCTGTGAGGACTTTGAGCAAGTTTTGTACGTTGAGCACGTGGGGCAGGTTTTCAGCCTGCCGCCGGCTTTTAGCCGGCGTTCTTCGGCCCGGTTGTGCTGAAGTATTCTGCGGAACCTCGGCCGTTTTCGACGGACAACTTTCCGAGATGAAGACAAGGGCGTCCCAGCTTCGATATACTCTCCATTCAGCAAGTGTCGGAACTCGCTGAATTTAGTCCCTATGCCCATCAACTGGCCATTCTCGAAAACATACCGGCACAAGTGTCCAGACGGGACAATCAAAACGGTCTATCGCAACGTTGACCACGCGTTTCCCCTTTTTATCCCAGGCTGGAAGGCGAATATGGCCGCTGCGGCGAAGGCTCAGGAACTGGGAACAGCCGAGCTTAGGGCCGACTACGCTACAAAGATCGAGGGCTTATTGTTCAGCCTAGATGAGCTAAACCAGAGCCTGATGATGAACTTTCGTGGGGCGTACGTTGCGTATACGACCGATCCCTGCGGAAACGGCGCCATGCTCAATAGGCAGGTCGAAAACATTCTTCGAGAGCAACATCGTTTCCAACTCGTACGCGTCCAGATTCGTGCGCTGGTCAGCTTGGCCGGAGGCAAAGGCAACAGCCACGACAAGATCATGGACGCGTTCCAACGCTCGTCGACCAGATCGGCGGGCCGATCGCCGAAGCTGCGGCTGATGAAATCGCCGGGAGCCGCGCAGCTATGCGGAAGTGGATCGGAGAACCGAAGTGAGTGCGAAGGTTCTTTGCTTCGCCAGCGCCAAAGGTGGTGCCGGTAAGACGATGATCACCGCTTCAGTCGGGGCGTTCCTTAAAGCGCTTGGGAAGCGGGTTGTCCTTGTTGACGCCGACGCAGCCACAAACGGGCTGACGCTCTTGTATATCAAGGAAGTACTATCGAGGCAGGGCGAAACAGATGAAGGGCGCTTCCCAGAAGGCCTTTTTGAAGGGAATGACCTGACTGACGCCACGGCCCTTCACCTGCCATCCGGTGTCGACCTCATACCGGCGACTTACCACTTCGTGAACACGGAGGCCTATCGGCAGGAAGACTTTGTAGCACGGCTGTCTCGGGAACTTGGAAACCTCCGGAGCGAGTACGATTATGTCCTTCTTGACGCCCAGGCTGGCTCGGATTTCTGTGCCAGCGTCGCGATGCGTAAGAGCATTTCGGATCTTGTGGTGCTTGTTGCCGAATACGACCCAATGTCGGCCGCCGGAATAGAGCGGTTGAAGGGGCTATTGCGCGACGATCTCACCTACTCCCGCACCTGGATTCTCCTGAACAAGATACTGCCTGAGTTCGCGAAGAATTTCAGTGATTTCTTGGAGATTGCACGATATTTGAATCCGATTCCGTGGGACGCTGATGTAGTACGCGCTTACGCCCGCCGTCGGTTGGCGTTGGACACAGAAAACGGTAACGCGTTCACGATTGCTCTGATGCAGACAGTGCGCACCCTACTTGGAGACGACATCGAAAAGGACGTCAAGCTGTGGACCGAGAACCGTGCCGAGGCGATACGGCTGCCAATCAAAGCCCAGTACAACGACCTCGAAAACGAACTCGGATTTATTCTGGAGGAGTCCGCAAAGGCAGAAGCTCAACAGAGACGACTTGACCGGTGGTCGTTCATGGGGAACATCGGCATCGCAGCAGCTTCTGCCGGTATCGGTCTTGTTTTTATTTCGGATAAGGGTGCGGCGAACGCAAACCTCGTCGCACTGGTGACGGGTGCAGTGTCGATAGCGGCCATCGGTCTAGCGATCCACAAATTGTTTGTAGTTCGACTGGCGCCGAAAACGGCCGATAAGCTCGATCTGGCGAAGTTAAACCGCCGCCGCCAGGTGATTGAAGATCAGCTGAAGAAACTTGAAACGCTTCGCGCCGCCGATCCTGAGGCACTCCTCCGAGCTCGCCGGGAAACCTAGTGCCTGCGCGCGGGGTTCCCCGTCTGCCGTCTACTGCCCGACCCGCACTTGCAGCTCCCAGGACCGAGCGCGATCCCCTGTGAAAATCGAGCAATATGCCACCCCAAGCGCACCGCTCCAGGCGCACGAGCTCCGACGATCGGTGGATGCGCCTGCCAACCCGCCCCCACTATGAAACAATGTCTCCATGAAGCGCCCATTCGCCGCTGTCAGCGCCGGTGCAAAAATCCCCATATAGCCGGTTGAAAATTCCCCACCCCCTGACGGGGGTATAGCCGGTCGATCCTCCGCAGAGGAGGGCCGTGATGCTAAGGGGAAGAGACATGCAAGAGTT
>Ga0209517_10000583_pt1 | contig 61386 bp, 58 predicted proteins | sample PeaSoiMetSII2010_FD_187695 | JGI IMG/M metagenome (GOLD analysis project Ga0209517, IMG submission 187695) | Peat soil microbial communities from Weissenstadt, Germany - SII-2010 (SPAdes) (version 2) | ecosystem: Environmental > Terrestrial > Soil > Wetlands > Peat | place: Germany... | reverse complement strand
CGTCGCTTGGCATCGTATGCCAAAGCCCTTAAAGAAATGGGCTATAAAATCGAATCATTAGCTGCCTAGGGGACGTTCGTTGCCCCCTGAAGTTTCACAAGAGGGGTTTTCCGTATTACATAGAAATCAAAGCACTGGACCCCGGCTTAAAACTTGTCGGGGTGACGTATGTGGCGTCCTATCCACCTGGATAATATGAAGCATGCCAACGCTCCAGGCGCTTTGAGCGACCCATGGTTTTCCAGGCCTCCGGCTTGGCCGGAGGTATGTGCGCCTGGGAGCAGGCGCGATCTGAGAGGTGCAAGTCCTCTCTCGGGAGATGTCCACTCCCGGTAGCCAAAGGTAACTGCGTTGCCGCGAGGCGGGGTGGAGAGCAACCTGAGGCGAACTTGCAGTCCGTAGTAAAGCGAACACGTTTCGGCCTTACGTATCGACGAGCCTTCATACCTATGGTGAAGTCCAGACCGGGTCACGGGCAAAAGCACGAGGTCTGCCAGAGGTTTGCGAGACCCCGACAGGGCATTGGAGTAGCCGGTCGGAGACCAGGCCCCGGAAGTCGGTCACGCTGGATGGGCAGCAGAAGAGCGATGATCGGGTGCGTAGGGTGGTTGGTGACGGAATGCAGGGAAGTTCGTGTCGTGTTAACCAGGGAGACCTGTCCGGTGTAAGGTTGGTGTTCATTGCCCTTAAACAAGGTACGAAGAGCCAGCCGGGCAGGAGTCAGAGCGTCCATAGGAGCGAAGAAACGGGGCAATGCCCGTGGAGCAAAGGGACGCAGGAAGGTGGATGAATGAAGACTGCACAGGTTGAAACACAACCCGAGGTAGTGTCCGAAAGGACTACACAAGCGGGAGAAGCCTGCCCCAAGGATTGGGACTGGGTGGAACGACATGTGTGGACGGAACGCATGCTGGAGGCCCTCGTCAAGGGGGTGAAGGGAGGCGTATGGTTCAGCCTGATCGATAAGGTCCATAGGCCATCGACACTTGCCGCCGCCTGGTTGAAGGTCAAGCGAAACAAAGGCAGCGCAGGCTCGGATCATCAGAGCATCGAAGACTTCGAGAAAGACCTCGCAGGAGAGGTTACGCGGCTTTCCGAAGCTCTCCGCACCGGAAGCTATCGGCCTCGACCGATTCGCCGAGCCTATATTGACAAGCCCGGTAGCAAGGAAAAGCGTCCGCTTGGAATACCCTGTGTGCGGGATCGAGTCGTTCAGAGAGCGCTGCGGATAGTGATCGAACCCATCTTTGAGAATGTCTTTGTCAGCCACAGCTATGGATTTCGCCCTGGCCGAGGATGCAAGGATGCATTGCGGGAAGTGGATAAACTCCTCCACGCCGGCTACACGCACGTGGTCGATGCCGACATAAAAGCCTACTTCGACAACATCCCACACAGTCCGCTCATGGCCGACATCGGCCGATGTATTGCTGATGGACGCGTGTTGGACTTGATCGGGTCTTTCCTCAAGCAAGACATTTTGGAGGATCTGACCCTGTGGACTCCAGAGAAAGGCAGCCCTCAGGGAGCTGTGATAAGCCCTCTGCTCGCCAATCTCTACCTCCACCCTGTCGATATGGCTATGGCAGTCGCAGGTTATGCGATCATCCGCTATGCGGATGATCTTGTAATCCTGTGTCGCAGTGAGACCGAAGCCCGCAAGGCTCTCGGTCTTCTCGGCGAACTGACCGCAGAACGAGGACTTGCTCTGCACCCGGACAAGACCAGACTGGTGGATATGAGCATTGCGGGAGAAGGTTTTGGCTTTCTCGGCTACCATTTCGAGAAGGGTACGCAGTGGCCTCGTCCGAAAAGTTTGAGGAAACTCAAGGACACCATCCGTTCCAAAACCAAGCGCAGCAACGGACGCAGTTTGGCTGTGATCATCGAAGATACCAACCGCACTTTGAGAGGCTGGTTTGAATACTTCAAGCATAGTCACAAACCGACCTTTTCCATTGTTGATAAATGGGTACGGAGACGCCTTCGGAGCATCCTGCGCAAACGCAAACGGCGCCATGGTATCAGCCGAGGATACGATCATTATCGCTGGCCCAACGGGTTCTTTCGGCTTCATGGACTTTACAGCCTTGTAGAAGCCCATAGAGCTTTGCTCCAGTCCTCAATGAGGTGAACCACTAACCGGAGAGCCGGATGCGGGAGATCCGCCAGTCCGGTTCGGAGGGAGGGGCAGTGCAATCCAATGCGCTGTTCCTACCCCTATCGGACTTCTCAGGTGTCAGTAGAGCTGTGGAGTTTCTCCTTTTCGAGCCATTGTAGAAGTGGAACAGCATTTGTACGATTAAATATATCTACACTCTTTGCCTCGCTCGTCGTCAGCAAAGTCAGATGAACAGGGAGTCCATACGCCATCTTAATTTCTTGAACGAGCCCAGCGTGTTTAGCAAAAGCGTCATATGGTAGGCATTGGTCTTCGTCGTAAACTATTAATAGATCGAAATCATTTGGATCAGACGAAGTTAGAGTCGATCCGAAGACATAAGCCTTTGAGTAATTAGGCACTTTTATAGCTATAGACCGGATCACCATGTTTATTCTTTTTGTAGTACTTCTTGGGGTCAGTCCAGTTCAAGGCTCCGAAGAATTCGCCGACATTGAAGATGCCAATAGAGTTCTTAGTACCATAATCTTTCGCCTCTGGCGTGTATCCATTCCAGTTTCCACCCGTAACGATGTACTCTGCCTCATGAAATTCCTTTCGAGCGCGCAAGACAGCGGCCAGTCCCAATGCATACTCGTTCACCAAGAGTACCTTGATGACTTTCCCGTTTTTCAATGTGATAATGAATAAAATATCCTTGATACGATTGTAGGAATCGACCTTGTCGTGCCCGCCCAGCGCGCGACAGAAGAATTGGATTACTGAGTAAGGAACATCCCAATCATTCAATTCAGGCATAGCGATCTATAACCTCTTCAAAGGCTTTGGGGAAACGCGGGACACCCTCAGTTCGAACATAACAATTGCGCTCGAAGCCCTCAGCGTGCTGAACGAACTGCATGCACGACTGAAAATCATTTACTTCAAAGAGATCCTGATTCTGCTCAACAATGCGTATGATCTTTCTATTGTTTGGCACGATAGTGTCCAACTTCCTGAGTTCCCAAACTTCATGTGAATTGCTGAGCGGATTTCGCTTAGCTTCCTCAGATTCGGGGCCGTATTGTTGCCAAGTAGCCTTGTTTTTTATTAATAACCTTTTTATTGCGCCAGCGAGCTGCGTACGATCAGAGTAGCGGGGGCTCAGAAATGATTGTCTGACGCGCTCTTCATGCCGTTGTTTCCAACGGTGGAGCGCAGTGGCTGGATATACCCCTTCATGTGCTTTGTCTACTTGCCTGTGATGGGTTGGACACAAGAGAATCAGATTTTCGTACGTGTCGTCACCTCCATCAGGCACTCCCCTCGGCCCGTCTGGCTTTCGTGCGATTACATGCGCCATCTCGCCAATCACCGTTGGATCATCAGGGTCCAAAAACGTAATACACTCCTCCTCGCATCCCGGCTTTGAACAACGGCCAGCGGCAAGGCCCCATAATTTCTTTATATCCTTTTCTGAAATAGCCATAGTACTCACGCGGGTGGCACGGGAAACGGCTTTTTGTTGCCCGTGCCATGGACAAGAGGGAAGCACATGATTGCTCCAGCCAGTGGAAATAGGGCATCAACGCGGCCCCTCCTGACCTTCGGGCCCAGATAACAAACCACATTGCCTGGGCCGCCCTCGTACCTTTTGTTCTGTGATACTCTCTCACCGCAGTGGATCATAATTATTTGTAAATATAGCATATTCAAGAAGGATCTTAAAATAGTAGTGGAGCTTTCGAAGACATAGCCGCATTCCAGGCAGAGGGCCGGAATTATTTCGAGCTTCATGTTGTGCGATTTTACCGAACGGCCGATGTGCTCGAGGTGTTCGAAAACCTCTTTTTCACTTATCCGCAGTATTTTCGAAATCGCTTTTGCTCCATACTCGCCCTCTGACAGGAGGGATATGATCTTCTGCCTGGTTGTATCCATATCTGCCCCGATTTAAGATCGCCGTTGCACCGGTTATTTTTTCGCCTCAAAAAAACCTGGGCGAAAAACAAAGACATGTTGTATCCTTATATATAGTCTATCCTAATGCACAGTCTATCTTAGAAGGAGCGATCGATGCTGGAGTTGCTTAAAAAAAGTGTGTTTGCGGGAATCGGCGCTGCAGTGCTGACTCGCGACAAGATACGCGATGCGACCCGAAGGCTCGTTGAAGAGGGAAAACTATCGAGCGATGAAGCCGAAACGCTCACTGAAGACTTGGTGACGAGCGGCGAAAGGGAATGGGAGGATATAAATTCAAAATTCCAGTCATCGTTCAAGAAGGTTTCCGAAAGCCTGGAGATTGTCCACAAAAAAGATTTTGTGGACCTGAAAGCAAGGGTCGAACTTCTTGAACAGCGGCTGGGCCTTCTGGAAGAGACCCGTAACCGTGAGAGTGGGTCAACCGGAACCGGGAATCTTTAATATCATATGCAAAACAGAGGGAAGAAGAAGGCTGACATTTTGCTTCTAAACGGAGTCGTGCTGACTCTTGACTCGACCTCAACGGTCTTCGACCACGGGGGGATCGCCATAAAAGGCGGCAAGATCGAGTCAGTGGGGCCCTCCGATGAAATCCAGTCGACTTTTGAGTCATTGGAAACTCTGGACATTTCGGGATGTGTAGCCCTTCCGGGTTTGATAAACGCTCATACGCACGCCGCGATGACCCTTTTTCGTGGTCTTGCCGACGACCTTCCGCTCATGGACTGGCTGCATGGCCATATTTTCCCGGCCGAAAAAAAACTGACCGAAGATTGGGTCTACTGGGGAACAATGCTCGCATGCGCAGAGATGATTCTGTCGGGTACGACCGCTTTCTGTGACATGTACCTGTTCGAGCACAAGGTCGCAGAGGCTGCAAAAAGGGCAGGGATTCGTGCGCTGGTGGGCGAGGTGCTCTACGATTTCCCGTCTCCCTCCTACGGGAAAATCGAAAACGGTCTGAGGCACACCGAACTGCTTATCGAGAAGTGGCGGGGAGATCCGCTTGTAAGCATTGCGGTCGAACCACACGCACTCTATACGTGTTCGCCTGATCTACTGAGGAAGTGCATGCAAATATCGGCGCGCAGCGATGCGCCACTTGTATTGCATTTGTCTGAAAATGAAGCCGAGGTCAAACAGATACTCAACCTGTACGGCAGGCGTCCGGTCGCGCACCTTAACTCCCTTGGTCTTTTGGGGCCTCGCCTGGTAGCCGATCATTGCGTTGATCTGGATGAAACCGATATCGCTATGCTTGCCGAAAACCAGGTGAAGGTCGTCCATAATCCCGAAAGCAATATGAAGCTTGCCTCCGGTATCGCTCCCGTCCCACGCCTTCTCAACTCCGGCGTCACGGTAGCCCTGGGCACGGACGGATGCGCGAGCAACAACAATCTGGATATGTTCGGGGAGATGGATACCTGCGCCAAACTCCACAAGGTAGCCGCACTCGATCCAACTGTACTTTCTGCCGAAACGGCGCTCCGGATGGCAACCGGAGCGGGCGCCAGGGCGCTCGGCTGGGAAGGGCTGACCGGACAGCTCTCGCCGGCGATGCTTGCCGATCTGATAGTGGTGGATTTTAGAAAGCCGCACCTTACACCCGTCTTCAATCCGGTAAGTCACCTGGTTTATGCGGCCGGGGCCGCAGATGTCCGCCACAGCATCATTGGAGGGCGATTAGTGATGAAGGACCGCATGCTGCTGACACTGGATCTTGAGGAAATCTTCGCCCATGTCCGGGAATTTACTGCGTGAAGTCGATTGGCTTCTAATTAACGCCGACTGGCTTGTTGCGTGCGATCCCGCAATGAGCCGGTTTCGCTCGGGGGGCGTTGCGATCGAGGGTGACCTCATAGTCGCTGCCGGCCCTTCCAGCGAGCTTCGATCTCATTTCCGCGGCCGACGGGGAATCGACCTCTCAGGGCATCTGCTCATGCCGGGCCTTATAAATACGCACACCCACGCGGCCATGAGCCTTTTTCGCGGAATTGGCGACGATCTGCCCCTGGACAGGTGGCTGGAGCAGATCATCTTTCCTGTCGAAAAGGCTTTTGTAAGCCCCGAAAATGTATACCTGGGGACCCTGCTTTCAGCGGTTGAAATGCTAAAGAGCGGGACGACAACCTTTTGTGACGGCTATTTTTTCGAAGAGACTGCCGCCCGCGCAGCCATTGAGTCAGGGATTCGCGCCGTCATGGGCCAGGGGATTCTCGACTTCCCGACCCCGGACCTCCCCGACCCGTCTAATTTTCAGACACGCGCCGAGGCTTTTCTGGAGGGTTTCCCCGCTCAGACCGACCGGGTTCGTCCCTCCCTTTTTTGCCATTCTCCCTATACATGCAGCCCGGAAACGCTCAAGCGCATAAAGGAGCTTTGCCGCAGCCGTAAAATCCTCTTTCAGACCCATCTTTGCGAAACCAGGTGGGAGATCGATGAAGTCGTGAAAAGGTACGGCTTAAGTCCCGGGATGCATCTGGATGCGCTGGGGGTCCTGGATGAGTTGACGTTGTGCGCTCACGCAATCTGGCTCTCCAAAGAAGAGATTTTGTCCATTGCGAGGAGCGGGGCGTCGGTTTCCCACTGTCCGGAGGGAGCGGCGATGCTGGGCTCCGGGATAGCTCCAATTCCCGACATGGTTTCCCATGGGGTAAAAGTAGGCCTTGGAACTGACGGATGCGCCAGCAACAACGACCTGGACCTTTTTTCAGAAATGGGCTTTGCGGCCAAAATTCATAAGGTTTTCAGAAAAGATCCCCTGGCCTGCCCTGCAGGGCAAGCGCTTTCAATGGCCACCTTAGGAGGCGCCTCAGCGCTTGGGCTTGAAAATGAGATCGGCAGCATCGAACCAGGCAAAAAGGCGGACCTTATTGCCTTAAGCCTCAATCAACCCCATCTGACCCCCATCTACGATCCGGTGAGCCATATCGTCTATGCGGCCCGGGGAAGCGACGTGAGATTCGTATGGGTTGACGGACGGCAGGTTGTAGAAGATGGGCAGGTGCTCACCGTGAATGAGGCTGAGGTCCTTTCCGAGGCGAAGCGGATCGGTAATAATATTTTGAGTTTCAGGAATCGACAATTGGCTAAACTTCGACGCTGTTCGGGACCTTAAAATCCAATGGAGTTAAAATGAAAAAAATCTCGATAGTCTCCTGTGTTATTCTTGTGGCGCTTGTGGCGTTTTCCATTTCAGCCGGCGCCCAGGCAAAGGGGATTCCTGGAAGAATTGAAAATCAACAACACCGGATCACTCAGGGGGCCGCCCAGGGCTTGCTCAGTCCCGCAGAGGCCGGAACGCTCCAGGGCAACCTCGGTTTCATCAGGTCGCATTATGAAAATGCTATTGCCCGGGGTACTCTGGGCCAGGAAAAGGGCAGGATCATGAGCATGCTTAACGAGAACAGCCGGATGATCGGAAAAAAACGACATGCTCCCGTTAGAAAGCTCTATTAAATTGTGAAAGATATGCGATGTTGAATAACCCTGCCCTTACACCAGCTCACAAGACCACTTCGGAGCCTCTTTCGAAGCTCCATGTGACCGGTTTGAGTTTGCTCCTTGCCACGATAATTCTTTTCGGCGCATGGGTTGAATTTCGCGGAGCGCTGGCCAATAAGCATAGAACAGATATTGGTTCCTACCTGAGGGCCGCCTGGACGGTCCGCACAGGCGGGGAGATGTACAAGATAACCGATGACCGGGGGTGGCATTATGTCTATCCGCCCTTTTTCGCCATCCTTATGACCCCGCTTGCAGACCCTCCCCATGGAGAAAATCGGACGGGATATCTCCCTTACGAAGTAAGCGTTGGAATCTGGTATATCATCACCATGGCTCTGGGGGCCGCGGGCATAGGGGCGCTTGCAAGGGCTGTAGAAGATCCGTTCAGAAATCTTGCGGCTGGCAGGGGGCGCCGCTTTTCACAGCGTTGGTGGACGTTGAGGGCCGCTCCGCTGTTGATCCTTCTCCCGGCGATCGGGCGGTGCCAGGTGCGCGGACAGGTGGGTCTTCTCATCGTATTTCTATTGTGTTGCGCTGCCGCTTCGATTCTCAAGGGCAGGAGATTGCGGGCCGGCCTTTGGCTTTCCGCTGCAATCAGCATAAAGGTAATTCCAGTTGTTCTGCTGGTCTACCCTTTGTGGCGGCGTGATTGGCGGATGCTCTCGGGCAGCGCAGCCGGACTTTTGGTAGGGCTTGTGCTGGTGCCGGTCATTGCGCTCGGACCCGCCAGGACAGCGGCCTCATATAAAGCATTGTATCAGGAGACTCTCAATCCCGTGATCAGGGGTGATTCCGGCGGCAGGTTCGGCCAAGAGTTGACCAGAATTACGAATACGGACAGCAACTCTCCAATGGTCGTGCTGCATAACTTGATTCATCCCGATCGAAATAGCCGCCCGATGGTGACAGCGCCGGGTGTCCGCGTTGCGCATTGGACGGTGGCGTTTATCATGCTGGCGATTACCCTGCTTGTATCGGGCTGGAAGGGCCGATGGTATTCGGGGAAAGTAGAGGCCACAATAGCAGAGGTTTCCTTGCTCAGCGCCTTTATCCCTTTGATGTTTGTGGCCAGTCCGATATTTCATCCGCATTACGTTTCAATGGCTGTCCCGGTAGTGATGATCCTCATAGTCATACTTTGGGAGAGGTATTCATTTGGACATATGCCGCTCCGGTGGAAGGCGCTATTTTGGTTCATTGCAGTGAGCCAGCTTTTGACGTCGATAGACATGGGGCCGTTTCTATACCTCAGAGATTTCGGGCTGGTCTTGTTCAGCACCATGTCGCTTTGGGCGGCAACCCTTGTGGCGATCAGACAGACCGCTCCAGTGCCGTTTGTATCCGAAGTGCCGATTCCAAGGCCGTTTCGAATCGATATCGGGAAGATAGCCGTGATTCTGCCGGCCTTTAACGAGAGGGAGGTAATCGGACGCGCTGTGGAATCGGCAATCGAGTTTTCTATAAATAACCCGAACTACCATTTCCTGTTCGTCGATGACGGGTCCACCGACGGCACTATTGAGGTGCTCAAAGAATCCCTCAACGAACGCGAAACAGCGGGCAACGTCGCCTTTGTAGGCTATGTATCGAATAAGGGAAAAGGACACGCTATCAGGACCGGCTTCGAGAAGATGGACGCAGATGCATATTGTTTTATGGATGCGGACATGGCTTATTCCACAGATTATTTGAAAGTTATGAAGGAAAAACTGGAAACGGCGGATATGGTGATCGGGTCCCGCAGCTTGTGCGCCAGGCTGTCGGGAAAGGTGGAGGCCATGAGGGCATTTCTGGGGACCTCCTTTAACTGGATGGTAACCTCCGCCCTGAATTTGCCTTTCCGGGATACACAGGCAGGCTTGAAGGGTTTTCGCCGGGAGGCCGCAAAACATTTATTTAAAAAAAGCAACGTAAGCGGGTTCAGCTTTGACGCGGAGATCCTTTTTCTTGCCCGCAAATCCGGTTTTTGGATCGACGAGTTCGAGGTGTACGCAAGCGGAGAGCATGAGTATAAGAACGGTTGGCGCGTGCTCGGCATGTCGCTCACCATGTTGCGGGACCTCCTCCACATCAAGTGGAGAAACTTCAAGGGTATGTATGACTGAGCGGGGTGCAAATGATCAAAACCGCAAAGCAGCTCTATGAAGAGCGGGAAAAGCGCATTCTTGACGCCATTGCTCTAAGGGAGCCTGACCGCGTGCCTGTGGTCCCGCTATTCGCGTTTTTCAACTGCTATTATACCGGCATAACTCCCGCAGAAGCATATCGAGACCCTGAGAAGGCCATCAGTGCCTGGCGAAAGACGATTCTGGACTTCGAACCTGACGCTTCCTACAGTGTTAATTTCACTGTCTATGCCATGGATGAGGTTCTCTCGGGACTGGATTTCAGGGCGATGAAATGGCCGGGACACGGGGTTCCCGAGACCCGGTCTTTCCAATTCGTAGAAGATGAGTACATGAAGGCTGAGGAATACGGCCATTTCCTCAACAATCCCGGTGAGTACCTGCTCAAAAGCGTGCTGCCCCGCCTGGCCGGCAATCTTCAAGGTCTTGCAAAACTGCCGCCTTTGGAGACGATCTGCCTTGGGTACACATGGCCGTCCGTTCTCGCTGCCTTCTCCGACCCCGATGTCGTCAGCGCCCTTGAAACGCTTCTCGATGTTTCGAAAAAACAGCTCAAGTGGGTCCGAAAGTTCTCTTCTTTCGCCCTGGAGCTAAAGGATTTGGGATTTCCATCCATTAAGGAACAGACTGTATTTGCCCCTTATGACATGATCGCAGACAACCTGCGCGGCACCAGGGGCGCAATGCTCGACATGTTCCGAAGGCCGGACAAGCTCAAGAGCGCCGTGCAGCAAATTGCACCGTTCATAACTTCTGCGGCCATCAAAGGGGCCAAAGCCAAAGGTAACCCCAGGGTTTTCATCCCTCTTCACAAGGGAACGGACAAGTTTATGTCCCCCCGGCAATTTGGTGAATTTTACTGGCCGACACTGCAGAAACTCATATTCGACCTGTGTGATGCCGGATGCACCCCGTATCTTCTCATTGAAGGTCTTTATGACTCGCGCCTCGAGGTCATAAAGGAGGTCCCGGTGGGTAAATGCATATACCATTTTGAAGGGACAAACATTTTTGAGGCCAAAAAGAAGCTGGGTGACAAAGTCTGCGTCATGGGAAACCTCCCCAATTCGATCCTGGCGACCGGGTCCGCCGAAGACGTAAAGGAATATTGCAGGAAGCTGATCGATGTATGTGGAGCCGGAGGGGGATTCATCCTGAGCAGTTCCGCCCTGATTGACGAAGCCCGCGTGGAAAACGTACGAACCATGATGGAATTCGCCAGGGAATATGGGCGGTACAGGTAAAGGCAAAAGGCAAAAGTAAAAAGTGTGGGGACTTTTAATATGCAGAGGACGCGGAGTGCGTATCTTCTTACTTTTGCCATTTTGCTTTTTGCTTTTGCCTTGCCGCCGCCGCCGAAGGTTTGAGTGGCGAGTCCGGCGGGCGGTCCCACCGCCTAATAGCCGGCGAATAGTTCTACGCAGATTTTATCAGAGCACCCTACACCAAGGTGGTTGAAGCGCCGGTCAAGGATGTTTTTCCGGTGGGAGGGGCTTTCCATGAGCGCCCTGTGAATATTTTCAGGCGTATCGATGCCTTTTGACAGGTTTTCGGCTGCCGGGGCCCTGACTCCTTTAGACGGAACACATAATTTAACCACGTCCCACACGGGGTTTTTGCCCGTTTTGGGGTCCTCATGATCAAAATAGTGCGCGGCCCCCATGCGCTTGGCTCGCATAAAAGCCTGGGTGGCCAGGCATCCGTCCCATGAGAGCCTCGGATTTTCTCTGCTTGTCAGCCGGTAGAGCCTATCGGCCCTTTGTCTTTCGGATGGGGCCGGCCCAGCATTCTTTGCCTGGGGAAACACTTGGAGTGGTCTGGTTTGTTGTGCAAAACAGGGCCAAATAAGTACCCCCATCAACACAATAACTACAATGGCAATTGCGTTTTTCATCCGCCCACCTGCTTGTTTCACCTTTATTTATATTCCGGTTGGTCCATGATTTTATCACTTACATACAATCGCAACATCATAGTCCGCCCTTTTGAATAGTTGAAGCCATAAAATGCTCCTGCCGGCTTGACTGCCAGACCGAGGTTTTTGACCTCCGTTTTAAATTCGGCGTCCCCGGTGAGATCAACAAGGGCCATTGCCCCGGGAGTATTTTTGAGGAAGATCGCTGCCCCGTCCGGTGAAGTCAGAAGGGTACGGGTACCAAGCTGGAAAACCAGGCTGGGTTCATGGTAGCCCGAGGAACAGAGCATGACCTGTTTGCCGGCGCGCAGTTTGGCAGCATTGCTCACATTCCTGCTAAGCCAGAACCAATTGACGCCAGGCGCTATCCAGTGAAGTGAAGGTCCCAGGACGAGTGCGGTAGCGACTATTGTGACAACAGCAGCGTGGATGTAGCGGCGCTTGAAAAACTTCCAGGTGGAAAACAGAGTCGCACAAACGGCTGAGGCTGCGGGGATCAGGCCAAGCGGTTCGAATCTGTGATCCAGGAGCCAGGGGAGAACAAGGGACCCCAGGCCAAGAAGCAAAATTACCAGTTGAGACATCACATAGCCGCTCCTGACGAACCTGGAGTCCAGTCCGGGAGCATCGCCATTCTCGCTGGAAACAATGGTATGGGCGGCCAGAAGGCATAATGCCGGGTAGAGCGGCAAAATGTAATGAGGCAGCTTCGTCGGGACCAGTTCGAATACGATCCATGCGGGTAATATCCAGGCAAGGCAAAACCTTACTGCCGGAGCGGTCCTCGATTTCCACGCCCGGAAAATAGCTATTCCAGCCACCGCTGATGCAGGCCAAAGGGTGAGAGGCATCAAAAGGAGATAGAAGCCGGGTGGAAATCCGTGCGATTCCTGCCCCGTTGCCACCTTGGAAAGAAAGTCGCCCACAACTGCCTGCCGGAAGAAAGCGCCCTTCGTAGCCAGACCTATGGCAATCATCCAGGGACTTACAAGCGTCGCCGTGATTGCAAGCCCGGCAAGCGGCCTTAAACGCTTCAACCAGCCTGCATCCCTGTCAGCCGCGGCCAGGCAGCCAATGGTCAGCAGGCTGATCATCGGCGTGACAGGGCCTTTCACCAGGATTCCGATGGCCTGAGCAGTCCAGAATGTCAGGAAAGTTCCGATCCCCGGAGATTCGTTTTGATCCCTGCTCATATAAAGACTGCTCAAAGCACCCTGGGCAGCCATTATCGTTGCGAGCAGCACAGCGTCCGTGGTCGCAAGGTGCGCCTCCATGACAAGCAAAATGGACCCCGCGGCAAAGGCGGCCCCGAGCAAGCCTGTTCTCTCGCCGAATAGCCGTTTTCCAATAGAAAAGGTGAGTAGTACGGAAACAATCGCGCCAAGGAGCGATGGAATGCGAAAGGGCCAGATTTTCCGGGTTTCGGGCGCCCCCCAAAGAGCGGCACTCGCGGCCTGGAGCCAGTAGATAGCGATCGGTTTTTTATTGCGGGGCTCATCCTGGAATCGAATCTGTACGAAATCGCCAGTCTCGAGCATCTGGCTCGTGGCCTGTGCATACCTCGATTCGTCCCGGTCCACGGGCGGAATTGTGGAAAGCCCGGGAATGAAAAAAGCGAAACAAATCAGGATAAGAAGGATCGGGGAGCGTAAAGCGCAGAGATCTAAATTATTCGCTTTGGTTTTTTCTTCGTTGTCCATTGTTTCAAAAACCCCTGCGCCCTCTGCTTCTCGCAGCCTGCCCCGGCAGAGCTTTTGGGCCGGGGGTGGATTTCTTCTTCTAACCGAGTTTTTTCAAAGCCCTTTTCACGGCATCGAACCCCTGATCGATTTCTTCCATGGAGAGCGCATAGGAAAACCGGAGGCAATTGTCTTCGCCGAAAGCACCTCCGGGGACGACGGCCACATGTGCTTCTTCCATCAGGTAGCCGGCAAGATCAAGAGAGCCGTTTATGGTCCGCCCCTTAAAAAGTTTTCCGAAATGCGCGCTGAAATTCGGGAAGACGTAAAATGCGCCGTCCGGCTTCGTGCACGTTACCTCCGGAAGATCGGAAATGCGCTCCAACACCCGTTTGCACCTTTGTTCGAAGATTTGCACCATATCCACTGCCGGCTTCTGGTTGCCAATCAGCGCCTCTACGCTCGCCCACTGTGATATCGAGGTGGCATTGCTGGTAACCTGGCTTTGGAAATCGGTTGCCGCTTTTATGACCCCCGGGTCGCCAATGAGGTAGCCGATTCGCCACCCCGTCATGCAATAGCTTTTGCTGACGCCGTTTATAATGAAAATGCGATCTCGCAGCTTCTCCTCGACCATACCCATGCTAACCCATTTGTGGCCGCCGAAAAGAATGCGGTAATAGATATCGTCGCTGACGATCAGAACGTTTTCATGCCGTAGGAGGACTTCGGCCAGTGCTCTTAGCTCATCGGGGCCATAATATTTGCCTGTCGGATTCGAGGGGCTGTTCAAGATCAGAAACCGCGTCTTCGGGGTGATGGCCTTCTCGAGAGACTCAGGTCCGAGTATGAACCCGTCCTTTTCCGGGCAAGTCACTATTACCGGTTTGCCATCGGCGAGTTCGACCATATCCGGGTAACTTACCCAGTAGGGCGAAGGTATGATGACTTCATCTCCCGGATCGAGCATGGTCATGAACAGGTTGTAGAGGGCATGCTTTCCGCCGCATGAGATCAGGACGTTTTCCCGCCCGCAGGCAAAGCCGTAGTCAGCTTTGACGGAATTGGCCACAGCATCCTTCAGTTCGTCTATTCCCCCAACGGCGGTATATCGGGTTTTACCGTTGCAGATGCTTTGTATCGCCGCGTCGCGAATATTTTGAGGAGTATCGAAATCCGGCTCCCCGACCCCGAAATTGATTATGTTGATGCCGCTGCGTTTGAGCCCGTTAGCCTTGGCGTTGATAGACAAAGTGGCTGAGGGTTTAATCCTGCCGATTCTACCGGATAATTTCATTTCGCTTCCTCGTAATTCACGGAAATCAGGTAAAGACCATGTCCGGGAGCGGTCATTCCGGCCTGCTTTCGGTCGCCGCTCCTGACAATGCGGTCAAAGTCCCGGGTCGTCCTCTTTCCCTTGCCAACCTCGACTATTGTGCCGGTTAGATTCCTGACCATGTGCCGCAGGAAACCGGTGGCCTCGTATGTGAATTTCACCCTGTCGGGATGCGGCCGCGCAAGTTCCGCCCTCAGCATATTTCGCTCGGTCGATGATGCCCTGGACCCCGAGGCCATGAAGGCGGAAAAGTCATTGAGTCCGCAAATTCTTTCAAGGCACTCCTCCATCGGCTCCGAGGCAAGAGGCCGTCGGACGTGCCATACGTATTTGCGCATGAGCGCCGATGGGACCGGGCGATTGAGTATATGATATTCGTATACTTTGCTCACGGCCGAAAAGCGTGCATGAAAAGACTCGTCCGCCTCCTCGGCGCTCAATACAACGATGTCGGCGGGAAGAAGGCTATTTAGTCCCTTCAGAATCTCTTCAGCCCTGAGGCTGGTCCGCGTGTGAAAACTGACAACCTGTCCCTTCGCATGAACGCCAGCGTCCGTACGGCCGGATGCGCTAACCCCCACCCTTTTGCCAAGCATAACACCCAGGCGCGATTCGATAACTTCCTGGATCGAGAGTGAGACCGCCTGGCGCTGCCATCCGTGATATCCGGAGCCGTCGTATTCGAGGACGAGTTTTATGTTGCGTTCATTGTTCACTGTTCTTTATGGCTGCCAGGGCGCTTGTTTGAGGCCAGTGTCCTCAGGCAGGCCGTGCATTATGTTCATATTGCAAACGGCCTGTCCTGATGCGCCCCTGGTGAGGTTATCGATAACGGAGATCACAATCACTCTCCGTGTCCGCGCATCCACGCGCCAGCCGATATCGCAGTAATTGCTTCCCCTGACCTGAAGTGAAACGGGCAGCTGGTCTGGATTGCTGAGGCGGACAAAAGGCTCATCTCTGTAATAATCCCGGAAGGCCTCCTCCACGTCCGGGGCTTCGACCCCCGGTTTCATATTGGAGTAAACGGTGCTGAGTATTCCACGGGTCATCGGTACCAGATGGGGGGTGAAATTGATCGTTACCGGTCTTCCGGCCAGAATGCCAAGCTCCTGCTCTATTTCGGGCGTGTGACGGTGTTCGCCAACTTTGTATGCTTTAAAGCCCTCGTTGACCTCGCAGAAGTGCACGCCCTGAGCCATGCCCCTGCCGGCCCCGGAGACCCCGGATTTTGAATCGGCAATAATCGTTCCGGCATCTATCAGGCCTCGCGAAAGCAGCGGCGCTGTGGCCAAAATAACGCTTGTCGGGTAGCATCCGGGATTGGCGACAAGCCGGGCTGTGCGGATTTTTTCGCGGTATAGCTCGGGAAGGCCGTATACGGCCTCCTTAAGAAGCTCCGGCGTAGAGTGCGTCGAATACCACTCCCGGTAAACCTCAGGGTCTGTTAGTCGGTAGTCAGCGCTGAGATCCACGACCTTGACGCCCCGATCGAGCAGGCTCGGGATTATGTCCATCGAGGCCTGGTGCGGTAGGGCAGTAAAAACCAGATCGGATGAGGAAGCAAGTTTCTCCGGATCGGTGTCCTCAAAGACGAGATCGCAGTGACGCTTGAGGGCCGGGTAGAAATCGTCAATGCGCTGTCCCGTTTGCTGCCTGGAGGTAATAAGGGATACCCGCACGGATGGATGAGCGCAAAGTATGCGCAACAGCTCAAACCCTGTGTAGCCGGATGCCCCGGCTATGGCGACCCTCAACATAAAAGAATTCCCTTCATTTGCGAGAAGCAAGAGGTGAGGGAAGCAGGGAGCGCAGAGGCGACTCGCAATAGCCCACCGGATATGATGGACAGGTGATATAGTCTATCTTAGGAGGAAGAACGCAGCCGCTCTTTTGGTAATTAGGCCGATGTTGCTCCCGATAAAAAGCAAGGGCGCGTGCACCCTTGTGCAGCGCCCCATATTCAAACCGAAAAATCGGCTTCGGTTGCGAATAAGATGCGAGGAGCAGGTAGAAAGTAGTTCATTACTGCTTCCCGCGTCCCGCGTCCCGTTTCTTGCTTCAGGTGAGCGAATTAACGCTTCGAATACTGGAAGCGCGCCCTGGCGCTCTTACGGCCATACTTCTTGCGTTCCTTGATGCGCGAATCGCGAGTAAGGAAACCGGCCCGCTTCAGGACCTCCCTGTATTCGGGATTGAGTTCGAGAAGCGCTTTGGAAATCCCGTGTCGAATCGCTCCGGCTTGACCGGAAATCCCACCGCCCAGCACGTTGACTGAGACGTCAACTTTGCCGAAAGTGCCGGTGAGCACCAGCGGCTGAGCGATTACCATCTTGCTTGTTTCCCTGTCGATGTACTGTTCAGCCGGCTTTTTGTTTATAACGATCAGACCCGTTCCGGGTTTGAGCCAAACCCTCGCGATCGAAGTCTTTCTTTTACCTGTGGCATAAATGCGTTGTTCGGGCATTTAAAAATATCTCCTAGTTGTATTTCTCGATAAGTTTAAAAGCCTCGGGTTGTTGCGCCTCGTGAGGATGAGCCGGGCCGGTGTAAACCTTGAGCTTCTTTATAAGTTTGCGGCCAAGCCGGTTTTTGGGCAACATTCCCCAGACAGCAAGCCGGATCATTCGCTCCGGGTGTTCCTGGTTAAGCTTGCGGGCGGTCGTTGATTTCATTCCCCCCATATAGCCGCTGTAGCGGTAGTAGGTCTTCTGGTTCCATTTATCGCCGGTAAGCTTGACCTTGCCGGCATTGACGACCACTACGAAGTCACCCAGGTCCACATGTGGAGTAAAAATGGGCAAGTGTTTGCCGCGGATGCGGAGGGCAATCTGACTCGCAAGGCGCCCCAGGACCTGGTTTTCCGCATCAACCACAATCCATTTGCGCTTTTGCGCTTCGAACTTTGCGCTTTGCGTTTTCATAAGGTGGGTCTCCAGAATCTAGAAATTAACCTAAGCCGTGAACAATACAATTACGAGCATGCATTGTCAAATAAAAAACGTTTATCCCTTGGGGCTACCTGGATGAAATCCAGCTCTCAGGATGCTGATACCCGGGAAGGACCTCGCCAAAGAACGGCTTGCCGAAAAAGGCCGATGAAGAGCCAATACTGCCGATTCCCATCAGATCCAGTGTTAACGCAACCCTGTTATCGCCGCCCGTACGTTCATATCCGAGGCCCACTCCCCAGCAGCCCCGGATGTACCTCACACCGTAGCCTTGCGTGAACATAAGTCCAGCGTCCAGAGCGTAATCATGGTAGGTGTTGATGTAGAAATCCTTATACGTTTTAAGATAAGTGGCGACTGTTATTTCATTGACCGCGAGGTTGGGAACCTGCGCGTAAGTAACAGTCACGATATGACCCACAGTGCTGTCGTAGGTCAACGAAAAATCCTGCGCGCGTTGCTGTCCGGCTGTTGAAAGGTCCAAATCCAGGTCATAAGAGACGGTGACGTATTTTCTTGGCTTAACATCCAACCTGAAGCCTATGGGCGAAAATCCCTGCTTCATAATATTGTCGGTGTCGAACATTGGGTCCTCTATCGGAGGCGCTTGCACATTGAAGAATTGAAAGACGCGAAATCGGGCTAATTCTATATATGTTGGGGAGGACTCTCCACTTGGGCTCGGCAACAGTTCCTTTCCGGTAAAGAAGGTCGAGAAGCCGTAGCGGATGCCGTTTCTGGACTGGTTGGCGTCAAGCTGGTCAATTTGGGCAACAGGGCCGCTTGCGGTCTGGGTAGCGTATTCGTATGAAATTTCGGGCCGGATGGCATTCTGCAATGCTACAAGGTTCCAGAAATCCACGTTGAATTCCCTGTTAAGGCGGGTGCTCATCTCCACTTGGGTGTCTGGTATGGCCCGTTCGACTAAATTGTCGTTGCCGTTTGTTGTCGCCCATTGGACCGAATATGCGTCGGCGCGAAGACCCACGGAAGACTCGACATCGAGATAGTTGCCGAAGTGCAGAGGGTAGTAGGCTCGCGGATAGGCGTCCAGTCGCTGCTCCGTATCGCCCTCCACCTTCCAATAGTTTACCGCTGAACTTTCAAGACCCCAATAGAAGGCCGTGTCGTCGATCCTTTTTGGAATTACGTCATAGGAAAAAGAGGGCAGCATCTGTGTGGTTTGATCCTTAAAGCCGGTCTCGAAGTTTTCCCAATATCGAAAGTCCATACTCAAGAGTTCCGAATCGCCCCTCTTCTCCAGATATACATCGGATTCCCGCACCAGTGAAGTCGGATCGTAGAGAAGGCCGCGGCCGAAATTGCCCAGAAACATGTTACTGCTGCGATATAAAGAAGGCGATCCGAGTGCGAATTCCTGGAGAAAATTAGGGTCGCTGACGTAATCCAAATCAATTTTCGCCTCTATGTTCCAGGGAAGTGCGATATCCTGTTTGCCGCGCAACCAATACCGGTCTTGCGTCTGGAAAGGGAATCCCTGGTTGAATAAAAACGTTTTGCTCACCTGGTCGTCCAGGTAATTGATCGCCCAGATACCCTTGCCCCATTGCTGATTGTCTATGCGGTATTCGGCTCCCCCCATAAGCCCTCGGTTTGACATGTATTCTGCATAAAAGGTGGCATCCATGTCCGGCCGAAAAGCCCAGTAGTAAGGGATTTCGATTTGATATCCGTTTAGGGTGCTGTGGCCCTCAATTGGTAGTAAAAACCCCGACTGGCGCTGTGTCTCAACCGGCACTCCCAGCAAAGGCCAATAAACGACCGGCCAGTCCCTGGCCCATAAAGAAACGTCCCGCGTCCAGGCAGTCCCTCCAACTGTAACTTTCATGTCGTTGAACTGAATTTTCCAGTCAGGTTCGGCCGGATTGCAACTGGTGAGGAACCCTTCTTTGAGTTCATATTCGGTGGCGCTGGTTTTAGTTATCTCTTTTCCCTGAATGAAGAAATTATTTTCGGCAAAAAAAAGGACTCCGGAATCCAGCCACCCGGTCTCTTTATCCAGGTTCCAGATTACGTGTTCGCCTTTGACCCAGTTTCTGCCGTACGCAACTGTAACTTTACCGCTGAGGTCGGCCTGGCGGGTTTGGTTGTTTACGGATGCATAATCCGCCTCTATCAGTCTGTCCTTGGCGCTTATCTTGACATTTCCCTCAGCTTCATAGAGCTGCTTCTCCTGGTCATACATCAGCTTGTCGGCCTGAATTGTCCATGGGAGCGGGCTGTTTTCGGCAAGCTTTGCCGAGCCTGTAACCGGCGCCGGGGTTTCCGCCAGGGCATAAGCCACAGAGAACGCACTCAGGCCCAGACAATAAAGAATCAGGCAAGCTCTCGAGAATATGTGCCTTATTGAGATTTGCTTCACAGAGAAGGTTCTCCGAAAATCTGTTTTACCTCACCGGCAAAATAAAGCGAGCCGGTAATACAGATAAGATCATCCGGACCTGCCAAATTCTTTGCTTCCTGAATAGCGGAGGCCGGATCGGGGATTACGTAATATTTTTGTATGTATGGTCTGGCCATCCTGCGAATGTCATCGGGATTGGCGGCCCTGGCATACAGGGGCCGGGTAAAGATGGCTGTTTCAGCCATAGGAAGCAAACGTCTGAGGATCCCCAAAATGTCTTTATCTGCCATTATTCCCATAACCAAGTGAAGCTTTTTGTAGGTGAAACTCTCTTTGAGAGCCTCACGAAGGGATTCTGCGCCCTGCGGGTTGTGCGCTCCGTCCAGCACGATAAGCGGGTTAGTCTGGAGCACTTCCAGCCGGGCCGGCCATTTAACCTCGCTCATCGCACGCTCGATCAACTTTGGCCAAAGTGTAATCAATCCTTTTTGTTCGAGGACCTCCATGGCCGCAAGGGCCAGTGCAGCGTTGCTTACCTGGTGCGGTCCCCTCAGATTGAGAGTAAGGGATGGCAACTGCAGATTCAGTCCTCGGTAATGAAAGAATCCTTTGGAATTGCGCCTCACACTGAAATCGGACTTGAACCTGTACAGGGGTGCGTCTTTATTCATGCATACAGTCTTTAGCACGCTCTGCGCCAGGGGCTGAAGCACCCCCGTTACCACCGGGATCCCCTTCTTGATTATTCCAGCCTTTTCGCGGGCTATGGACGACAGAGTCGATCCGAGGAAATCCTGGTGATCGAAACCAATGTTTGTGATGACACAGACCTCGGGCACAATGACGTTTGTTGCATCAAGCCGGCCTCCCAGTCCGGTTTCAGCGATGACAAAGTCAGCTTCCTCCTCAGCAAAATAAAGGAATGCCATCGCGGTTACCATTTCAAAAAAAGTAGGGGGGTTGCTCTCATCAAGGGTCGCCCGGATCTTTTCGAAGACCTGGAGTATCCTCTCTGCCGTGACTTCTTCGTCATTGAAGCGAAAACGTTCTGTGAAGCGCACGAGGTGGGGTGAAGTATAAAGGCCGACCCTGACACCATGTTGGCAAAGAATACGGGACAGGATAGCAGCCGTGGATCCCTTGCCGTTTGTCCCTGCTATGTGAATGAAGCGAACCTTGCGGTGCGGATTGCCTACCCGCGCAAGGAGGTTTTCCGTGCAGTTGAGACCGAACTTGATTCCGAGCTTCTGAAGTCCGTAAAGGTATTGCAGAGATTGCTGAAAATTTGACACCTGCCCCTCAGCTTCCTTCCTCGGTTGCCCAAAGGCAAAAACCGCGGCCTTGCCCCATTCTGAAGAGATCAAAGCAATAGATGGTTCCGGATTCAACTCCCTAATAGCACACTTCTCGGGCATTAAAAATAGTGAAGAGTTAACTCTAAAGCGTCAATAGCGAGTTAGTGTCCATCCGGAAACTCCGGATGTGACACTAACAGTTTCCGATTCGGAAAGGAGGCATTTTTTGTTCTGGCCAGGAAATCGAGGGCTTGCACGGAGGCGTACATGGGTACGCCGCACAAGCAAACCCGAAGATTGACGCCGCCAGAGCGGAAAAGGACCCTTGCCGAATGGAAACGAGTTATGACTTCGCCTGGACAGATCTGCCGCGCCCTGTGAAATACTTGACTTTACAGGGCAATCCCAGTAGATTGCCCTACGTTCATCATTAAATAGGTCCGGAAAAACTGATTTATGAACCCAAATGCGCGCCGCCTGTCCTGATAATGAAATCATTGTCGCTCAATAAAAGGACTCGCAGCGATAACCTTTTCGCGAAAGCCGCTCGGGCTTTCTAATGGAGAAATTTTATGGCTTGGGAAATGCCGCCCGGAAGACGGGCGCCAGGAGGGGGGCCGCCCCAGGATTTTGAGGAGGTTTTGAGGCGATTGGCGGAACGATTCAAGTCTTCGACTTCATCTTCCCGCCGTTTGATCCTTATTGTTGCTGTGATCGTAGCTCTCGTGATCGTAGTGGGCACTTCGTTCTATAAGGTCGAACCCCAGGAGACCGCCGTCATCCAACGGTTTGGCAAATATGTGGGCACGGCTGACGCAGGGCTCCATTTCAAAATCCCGTTTGGCGTTGATGTGGTGAGCAAGGTGGTTACCGGGCGAGTTGATCAGCAGGAATACGGCTACCGCACACAAAAACCGGATGTTCGCTCCCAATTCGTTGAGAAGGGGTTCGAGGAAGAGTCGCTCATGCTCAGCGGGGATCTCAACGTTGTAAACCTCCAGTGGGCGGTTCAATACAAAATAAAAGACCCCGTCGAGTATCTTTTCAGGGTAAACGGGGTTTTGCGCACTCTCGATGATATCTCCGAATCCGTAATGCGCCGGATTGTTGGAAACCGCTATTCGGACGAAGTAATTACGGTTGGCCGCGAATCTATAGCCAGTCAGTGCAGGAAGGAAATCCAGGAAATCATGGATCGCTACGAGACCGGCCTCGAGATCGTGGCTGTAAAGCTCCAGACCGCAAATGTTCCCAATCCTGTGATGGCCTCATTCAATGAGGTAAGCGAAGCCGGGCAGGAAAAGGAGCGAATGATAAACGAGGCGCAGCGGTCTTATAACGAGAAAATTCCCAGGGCAGTCGGCGAAGCCCGGCAAACGGTAACCCAGGCCGAGGGCTATGCTTTGGAGCGCGTGAACCGCAGCGAAGGCGAAGCTAAGCGTTTTCTCGAAATTCTTGCCGAGTATCAGAAAGCTCCGGACATAACCCGCCGAAGAATGTATCTCGATTCATTCGAAGCCCTGATGGGAAAGACCGGCAATCTGGTTGTGGTTGACGAGGCGCAGAAAGGCATACTGCCCCTGCTCGATCTGAACAAACTCAAGGCGCAAAGTGCAAATATTCAAAGCCCGCAGGCGCAGCCCAAAGGGCAGTGATCTTTCGAGGCGAAGATAAGGATATAATATATGATCCCCCGTGAGGCCAAAATAGGCATAGCGGTGATAGTCGTTCTGGCTATAATCGCCATATCTTCCTTTTTCGTGGTGGGCGAGACCGAGCAGGTGGTAATAACTCAGTTCGGCGCCCCTGTCGGGGCTTCGATCACTGAGGCTGGACTCCATTTCAAGTTCCCCTGGCAGGCGGCTAACTTTTTCGAAAAGCGCATAATGAAATGGGATGGACGTCCCGATCAGGTTCCAACCAGGGACAAAAAGTTCATCTGGGTGGATACAACCGCCCGCTGGCGAATAAAGGACCCGCTGCTTTTTCTTAAGCGGGTCGGATCGATGTCGAGCGCGCAGGGCCGCCTTGATGGGATAATTGACTCGGTGGTCCGCGATCATGTTTCCGAAAATGATCTGGTGGAACTGGTTCGAAGCGAAGGTTGGGAAGAGGCAAAAGTGAAGCGCGGTGAGGCTGGACTTCCCGAATCCGAGACGATGAAATCGGGGTTTGAAGCAACCGAGTCGTCGGATCATCTGGTGAAGGGCCGTGAAAAAATCACGCGGGAGATGGTAGCCGACGCCTCGAAGCTCATTCCTGAATTCGGAATGGAACTGCTCGATATTCGAATTAAGCGCATCAACTATGTTGACTCCGTCCTAAAGACGGTTTTCGACCGGATGATTTCCGAACGCAAGCGCATCGCTGCCCAGTACCGGTCTGAAGGCGAAGGCGAACGGGCTGCGATTCTGGGCCAGATGGACCGGGAAATGGCCAAGCTGACCTCCGAGGCGTACAAGAAATCCCAGGAAACACGCGGCAAAGCCGATGCTGAAGCAACCAGGATTTATGCGGATGCTTTCGGCAAGGACCCTGAATTTTTCTCTTTGTACAAGACTTTGGAATTGTATCGCAATTTCAGCAATAACAGCTCATTCTTGCTAAGTACCGATGCTGATGTTTTCAAATATTTAAAGGGCAGCGGCGCACCTCCCCGCAAATAGAGCTGGAGTGAAACAATGGCGTTTTACGAGGAAAATCCCGGACAAATTACCGGGGCGGACATAGTCGTGGGAATACCTACGGCAAATGAAGTGGAAAGTATTGCGGTTACCACCGCAAGGGTGGACAAAGGCCTGAGCGAGTACTTCCCCGGTATGCGATGCGTGATCATCGATTGCGATAATCACTCCTCGGACGGCACGCGGGAAGCTTTCTTCGCCGCTCCTGGAACAACGCCGAGGCTCTACATTTCCACTGAGCCCGGAGTTGGCGGAAAAGGCAGAAACATCGTCAACTTTTTCCAAAGAGCACGTCAGCTCGACCCCAAGGCCCTGATAATCCTTGAAGCCGACATAAAGAATATTTCGCCTGTCTGGATTCGAAACCTTGGGACACCGATACTCAAGGGGGCGGGGTTTGTATGCCCGCTCTATGTGCGCCATAAATATGAAGCCACACTCACCAGTTCCATAATCTATCCGCTGTTCCGCTGTCTCTACGGCCGGCGGGTGCGGCAATGCAACGTGGGGGTCTACGGCTTCAGTCCAAAGCTCCTTGACTCCTACCTTAATCCGCCCTTTTGGAGCGAAATGCTCGATAATTACGGGGCGGATATTTGGATGGCCAATGTGGCGCTGGCCTCCCGGCTTCCTGTCGTTCAGGCCATTATGGGATCTCCAAAAGTGCATCGGCTCAAGGACAGCTACCTGCATCTGCCGGTGTTTTTCCATGAAGTAGTGGGCACGATTTTCGATCTGATGCAGGTCTACCAGGATTTTTGGAAACAGGTAAAATGGAGCAAACCGACTGCGCTTTTTGGCACTGACCTCCAGGAAGTTGAAACGCCTCTTCCGGTGGACATGAACACTAAGCGCCTCCATGAGATGTTTATCGAAGGTTTCGACAATTATTACGGACTGTGGGAACAGGTCTACGGTCCTATGGTGGTTCCAAAGCTCCAGGAAATAAGGTCGATCGGGCTTCAACATTTTTCATTCCCGACACAGACCTGGATGACTATTCTATTCGACTCAGCGGTTGCCTACAGATGGATGTCACCGGCGGAAAGGAAAAACTTACTGGATGGACTGCTCCCGCTTTACCTGGGCAAGGTCCTTTCCTATGTTAAGAAAACCGAGAGGATGTCTTTGCAGCAGGCTGAGGATTACATCGAAAATGAGTGCATGATTTTCGAAGAAAATAAACCTTATATTTTAAAGGTATGGACTAAGGGAGAAGGGGGCTGAGTTATGCCGAAGATCCTTGTTGTCGATGATGAGGAACACATCAGGCTTTTATATTCGGAGGAACTCAAGGAAGCCGGATATGAAGTTATTACGGCCGAGAATGGGTTCAAGCTTTTGGAGAAAATCGAGGAGGAAAAGCCGGATTTGGTCGTCCTGGACATAAAGATGGTAGACTATAATGGTCTGGACATCCTCCAGGACATCCGAAACCACTTTTATGACCTGCCCGTCATACTTTCCACCGCATACGACACCTTCAAAGAAGACATGAAATCTATTGCCGCCGATTTCTATGTTGTGAAAAGCTTTGATTTGACCGAACTAAAGAAAAAAATCGCTATGGCCCTCGAAACCAGGCTCCCTGGTTGACACTCCCTGCGGCAACCCAAAAGACCCATTCGTCATTCCGGCGGAAGAAACTGCGTCACAAAGCCTCTGGTTCACATGTCGCCCCCCGTTTCCAAAGGGGGGCAGGGATGGGCAGTGGCGATCTTTCTTGCCGCCGATGAAGGCGGCGGCAAACCTGGCCGGCGGTCCCACCGCCACGACGGGTCAAAGATAGTTTTGAAAACAATGCCGGTGGTGATATATATGCGTGATTCAAATCCAGTCCGGGAAGGATTTTCAAACGGCATGGGCAATGTACGCAACCGCCTCGAATCCATGATAGCCGAGTCTCTTCACTCTGTCGCGGGGTATAAGGATCTGAAGGCGGAACTAAGCATAGAACTCGATATACCCAGGATCTCCGATCATGGGGATTACGCTTCGAATATCGCACTCGGTTTGACCAGGCATCTTAAGAGAAATCCCAGGCAGATCGCTTCGGAGATTGTCGCCAACCTCAATGATTCGGATTCCATACTCGAAAAAGTAGAAATAGCCGGGCCGGGCTTCATTAATTTTTTCATAAAACCGGCGGCGTGGTATGGAATTATACGTGAGGTCCTGGACAATGCCAAAAAATACGGAAGGCTGGAGATTCAAAGAGGACCGAAGGTCCAGGTGGAGTTTGTGAGCGCTAACCCGACGGGTCCGCTTCACATCGGGCACGGCCGTGGGGCAGCCATTGGCGATGTGCTGGCAAACATTCTCGCGGCTCGCGGTTTCCAGGTCCAGCGCGAGTATTATATTAATGACGCTGGAAACCAGATGGATACTCTTGGGCGCAGTCTTTATTTTCGCTACCGACAGGAACTTGGCGAAGGTCTCGAATTTCCCGATAACCACTATCGGGGCGAATACATGCTCGATCTTGCAAAAGACTTCAAGCGGTCTCATGGGGACAGCTTCCGCAAGACCCCTTTGGAAGAGGCGCTGCCGGTTTTTACCGATTACGCCGCCGAGCGCATCCTCGATGGAATTAAAGAAGATCTGGACATTTTTGGCGTCCATTTCGACAACTGGTTCAGCGAACGGGATCTCCACAAGATTGATTCCATCGCAAAGACCATAGAGTACTTTAGAGAGCGCGGCTTTATCTATGAGAGCGAAGGGGCGGTCTGGTTCAAAAGTACCGCATTCGGCGACGAAAAAGACCGTGTTGTAGTGCGGGCAAACGGCGCGAGCACATATTTTGCCGCAGACCTTGCGTACCACAGGGATAAATTCGAACGGGGTTTCGAATCGGTAGTAGATATATGGGGCGCCGATCACCACGGATATGTGGAGAGGATGCTGGCCGGTGTGCAGGCGATGGGGCGCACCCGGGACGACCTGCGAATCGTTCTTGTTCAACTGGTAAACCTGTTGCGCGGGGGAGCGCCGGTGGCAATGAGCACCCGGGGAGGGGAGTTCGTCACCTTGCGGGAAGTTATCGATGAGGTCGGAAAAGACGCAACCCGTTTTATTTTTCTCACCCGCCGCACGGATAGCCCGCTGGACTTCGACCTGGAGGTGGCAAAGGCCCGGAGCAATGACAATCCGGTCTTTTATGTGCAATATGCCCACGCGCGGCTTTGCAGCGTGTTTGAAGTGGCACGGGACCGTGGGGTTGAATTCGACCCCGGGTCGGTAAATGATGAGGCGTTTCGCCTCTTGAATCTTCGGCAGGAACTTGATTTAATCAAACAGGTCGGGGAATTTCCTGAAATGGTTTGCGAATGTGTGAGATCCCTCGAGCCGCATTATATTCCATATTACCTGCACCAATTGGTGTCTCTTTTTCACAGCTACTACCATGATAACCGCATCCTGACTGAGGATGCCGAACTGACCCAAGCCAGGCTCTGCCTGGCCTGGACGATAAAAGAAGTTATTGGAAACGCTCTGGAGCTTCTCGGAGTCACGGCGCCACAAAAAATGTAAAGAGGTTTTCAAAATGATTCGCCCGAAGCTTGTCGTCGTCAACAATGACCGGGACGAACAGCCCCGCTCTTATCGGGAGGGCAGAGGTTATCGTTTGGACCTGAGCGGAAAAAAGCTGGTATTGGGCACGTTGAGCTTAGTTTTGTCACTTTGTTTCATGTTCACCCTGGGTGTTTTTGTGGGCAGGGGAGTTCCCCTGGTAAGTGCCGATGATTTTTCCATAAGGGGCCTGGTCCTGCAATTTTTGGGACTTGAGAAACAAACCGGCCGGCCTGCCCCCCGGGCTGCGGCAACCTGGGAAGACCCACGGAAGATGCTCGAATCGCTCAACTATTATGAAGATTTAACGCATAAAGGCGGCACGCCCATAGCGGCGGCGCCCAAAGCGATCGAACCCGCCGCTGCGGTCCCTGCCGCAGAGCCGGCAAGGGAACCCGTAAGACGCGCAGCGGCAGTGAGCCGGCCGGCCGAAAAGACATCCGCACCCCAACCGGAAAAGCTCCAGGCGGCGGGAAGTGGGACCGGGCAGTATATGCTGCTCGTGGCCTCGCTGAAAGAACCCGATACGCAGGCCCTGCTGGATAAACTGAAGGCCAAAGGCTATTCGCCCCGTATTGAATCGCTCGACCTCGGGGCCGCCAAATGGAACCGCATCCTTCTTGGATCTTTTCCCTCCCGTGACGCCGCAATAATGTTTGCCGACGAGTTCAACAGGAAGGAAAACATGGAGGCGATGGTCGTGAGCAGTTCGAACTGATCAACCACGAACCACGGATTTCACGGATGATCACGGATAAAGAGATTCGTCCGGATCAGAATATCCGTCCTCCGACTTGCGTTTGCAGTTCAAGGGACGTGTGTTGGTCGCGGTAATCCCGCAAGGCCCCAGCCCAATCCTGCCGCAACATTCGCCCGCCTCTAAGAAGGAGTTCGACAAAATAGCGCACTTCCCCATGCAGGTCGAACGCTGCAAATACAAACGTCGCTCGCTGAGTTTTCCGTCCCTGAACTGTCAAACTGCGCGGAACTCGAGATTGTGCTTCCGAAGGCGGTACAGAATGCGTTGGATCTCGCCTTCCGTCATTAGTCTTTGCTGGACGAAATATTGCCCGATCGGTTTTTTAATCTTGTCTTGCTGCCGCAGCAAGACCTTGAGCTGAAAGGGGTTTATCAAATTATGGATCAACATCAGCTCCCCGATGAGTTTTCCCTGCCCATTCTTAATGAGACGGGTAATCTGTGGTTCATCCACCCAGCGCCATTTTTGGGCTATCTCACCTAATCGGGGGCGATGCTTGCTCTGCCATTCCAGGGCCTTTGTCAGCACCCTCCAGTCGATCATTCCGGAATAATAGAGAAACTCCCCAAATCGCAGCCCGCGTCGGGGCACATCCTTCTGCCAAAAGGTTCGCGTGAAATTGTGGTGCGACCGCTCGAAGCGATCTTCCGAGCTGTAAGGCTGCCTTGGGTGTTTATTGCACACGTTTGAGGACCAGTTTTTTTCAGCGGTATCTCGTGTGAAATTGAATCCTCTCGATTTGGCTCTAAGGTAGGTGATCAGGGTTTCATACGCATTGTTGACCTCAATAAATTGCTGCGAACAAAGTTTCTGGTACTCAGTGCTCCGAGTTGCGAACCTGTCCGGATGCGTCAGCAGGGCCTTCTTACGATAAGCTTTCTTGATCTCCGATTCCTGCATCGAATCCAAAACTTCGATGCAATGTTGCTCTTCCGACGCCAAGAGCAGTTGGAGAGCAGCAAATATCTCTGGTTCGCTAAGCAGAAGGTCAGCCATGATAACCTGTATCAATAAACATTTTCCGGCTCTATCCCAAACCGTTGATGAAGTCCGTACGCATTATTGCCCTGCCCCGGAAGAAACCGCTTAAACGCGACAATCCTATATCCGACATAAGTGAAGCACTGACAGTCAGTAGAGTTAATCTATTATTCGGAAACCGGCGCCAGGAGCTTAAAATAAATTGGCAAACGCAATTTGAGGCGAACCGCTCTCTGCAGAGGATACCCTGCTTTCCCTGAGGAACTGCAACCAAGAAGCCGGATCGTAATTCTAACCACATCCGAAGAGCAAAGGGATGTAGACCGCACAATGAAATATTTTTTTCATTATTTTTAATCCCCGGATCGAGTTCGGGGCAGGCTCTGTTAATCCTGTCTAATTTTCGCAGCCTGCCCAGGGAGAGCTTTTTGGCCGGTGGTGAATATCGCGTTGAGTCTTTTGGTTGCGGCCCTGGCCGCACCATGGGCTCAGGTCTCTTGGTGTCCAAAAATGCAGTTGATCTCACGCAGAGGGTTTCTCTTGACTTTTATTTGCCGCTTCTTTAGAAGTATTCGATTGTACTGAAATTTTGATCGTTTCTGGGGAAAAAGATGCAAAGTATTCAAGCCGTTAGAGGCATGAATGATATTCTGCCCGATCAGGTCCGCTGGTGGCAGAGGGTTGAAAACAAGGCCCGTGAGGTGCTCGAAAGGTTCGGGTACCGCGAGATCAGGACTCCTGTCGCAGAGAAGCTGGAACTTTTCGCGCGCAGCATTGGGCAGAGCACTGATATAGTCGAAAAAGAGATGTACGCCTTCCAGGATCGAAACGGTGACATGCTGGCCCTGCGGCCGGAGGCTACGGCCTCGATCGTCAGGTCGTATGTGCAGCATGGCCTCCAGACCGATTCTGCCATCCTGAAGCTCTATCAGATCGGTCCGATGTTCCGGCATGAGCGTCCTCAAAAGGGTCGATACCGGCAATTTCACCAGATCGATGCCGAGGTTTTCGGCACGGACAGTCCTATGATCGATGCCGAGATGATGCACATGCTGAGCCTGCTGATTGAGGGGGTCGGCATTTCCGGGATCGTTTTGAACATCAACACGCTGGGTTGTCCGCAGTGCCGGCAGGCTTACAGGGAAACCTTGAAGGATTTTCTGGCGGCGAAAGGGGACGAGTTCTGCCAGGACTGCATGCGCCGCCGGGAAACCAATCCGCTTCGCGTCTTCGACTGCAAGGTCGAGAAATGTCAGGCCCTGCTCGAAAGCGCTCCCATGCTGATCGATTACGTCTGTGAAGATTGCCGTGCACACTTTGACGCGGTAAAGGATTACCTGGAGAAACTCGGAACGCGCTACGCGGTAAATCCCCGAATCGTTCGCGGGCTTGATTATTACATGCGTACGACTTTTGAGGTGATTTCGGACCGTCTCGGGTCTCAAAACGCAATTGGCGGGGGCGGGCGCTATAATGGCCTGGTTCGCGATCTGGGGGGCCCCGATGTTGCGGCGATCGGGTTTGCGATTGGCATGGAGCGGCTTATAATGCTGCTTCAGCAGGAGCAGCAAGATATGGAGCGGGCCCCCGGTATTTTTATCGCCGGCCTGGGTGAGTTGCCTCGACAGAGAGCCTTTCTACTAGTGCAGCAGTTACGCGGGCGTGGTCTCGAAGCCGAAATGGATTATGAGGGGCGCAGTCTCAAAAGCCAAATGCGCCGAGCCGGTAAATCAGGGGCCGGATACGTGCTGATCCTTGGCGAAGAGGAGTTGATGGGGCGCCAAATCCAGTTGCGTGATATGCAGGCCAAAACTCAAATGGTATTATCCCTTGACGATGTTGTCGAGTCAATGCTCCGGATAGCTTCGGGAGCAATCTAAACGTTTATTGCCGCCACCGAAGGCGGCGGCGGACACAGAATTGCAGATTGTAGATTGTAGATTGCAGATTGTGAAACCGCCTTTTGCCGCTGCCGAAGGCAGCGGCCAATTTGGCAGGCGGTCCCACCGCCCCGGAGGAAATCCCCGTGAATTTGTTTGAACCTACTATGGATAGTGAATCAACTGAGGGGCAGGAAGGTCCGGTAGCTCTCGACCAGTTGGGAGAATTGCGAAGGACTGATGATTGTAACGGCCTCAGGGCTGAAGACGTCGGCCGGGAAGCCGTACTGATGGGATGGGTGCAGAAGAGGCGCGACCATGGCGGCCTGATATTCGTTGATTTAAGGGACCGGGAGGGAATCACACAGGTTGTCTTTGACCCGCAGATCAGCGGGCAGGCACATGAACGCGCAGGCATTCTGCGCAGCGAGTACGTCATAGCGGCCAAAGGCGTAACGCGATTTCGTCCCGAGGGAATGGCCAACTCGAAGCTGCCTACCGGAGAAATCGAAGTTGCGGCAACCGAGCTGCGGGTACTCAACAGCTCTAAAACTCCTCCTTTTCAAGTTGATGACGATGTTGAAGCAAGCGAGAACATACGCCTCAAATACAGATATCTTGATTTGCGCCGCCCGAAGCTCTTCAAAAACCTGTTTCTAAGGCACAAGGTCGCCCAGTTGACGCGTGGCTACTTCAACGAAAGGGGCTTCATCGACGTTGAGACCCCGGTGCTCACCCGCAGCACGCCCGAAGGGGCCCGCGACTACCTGGTGCCCAGCCGGGTAAATGCCGGTAAATTTTTTGCTTTGCCCCAGTCGCCCCAGCTTTTCAAGCAGCTTCTCATGATTTCCGGGTTCGAAAGGTACTATCAGATCGTGAAGTGCTTCCGGGATGAAGACTTGCGGGCAGACAGGCAGCCTGAGTTCACTCAGCTCGACATTGAAATGTCGTTTATCCGTGAAGAAGACATTTTCGAGCTTATCGAGGGCTGGATTGACCTGATTTTTCACGAGATGAAGGGTCTTTCCCCGAGCATTCCCTTTGCTCGTATGACCTACAGCGAAGCCATGGACCGCTACGGGACCGACCGGCCCGACATGCGATTTGGTCTTGAGCTCACTGATGTGACCGGAATCGTAGCCCAATCCGAGTTCCGGGTTTTTCGCCAGGCCGTTGAGCGCAGCGGGATAGTCAAGGCGCTTCGCGTTCCCGGCGGCAAGGACCTTTCAAGAAAAGAGCTGGATGATCTGATCGAATTTGTTAAAATCTTTGGAGCGCAGGGCATGGCGTGGATCAAGATACAGCCTGATGGCTGGCAGTCGCCGATAGCCAAGTTCCTGTCGCCCGACATTCAACAGGGGCTGGAGAAGCGCCTCGGGATTGAAACTGGAGACATCATATTCTTTGTGGCCGATCAGCCCAAGATCGTAAACGATAGTCTTGGAAACCTTCGTGTTCGTCTGGGCCGGCAGTTGGGGCTGATAGATCCGAACGAATTCAATTTTATCTGGATTACGGATTTTCCGCTCGTACAATGGGACCACGAAGAGAAAAGGTACACTTCAGTCCATCATCCCTTTACCGCCCCTGCGGAATCAGATATAGGGCTGCTCGAAACCCATCCCGAACAGGTGAGGAGCAGGGCGTACGACCTCGTGCTCAACGGCATTGAGATTGGCGGCGGAAGTATTCGTATCCACCAGCAGGAGGTCCAGAAGCGGGTCTTTGACGCGTTGGGGATTACGGCTGAGCAGGCGCAGGAAAAATTCGGGTTTTTGCTCGAAGCGCTTCAGTTCGGCGCTCCTCCTCACGGCGGAGTTGCCTTTGGACTTGACCGGCTGGTAATGCTTCTTTGCGGATCCAATTCGATACGCGAGGTGATCGCATTTCCTAAAACACAGAAGGCAACCTGCCTGATGACCAGTGCGCCTTCTGAAGCAGATGTCAATCAGCTTCTGGAACTGTGTCTCAAGGTTGAAGGTGAACGGAAACAATAGGAATTAATACAATGGCTCGTTGGAACCCAAAAAAGCGGGTGCTTGACCATGAAAAGCAGCGGCACAATGTTCAGGATTTGGACGAACCAAACCTGATGCGGGATGTCTTTCCTTATGACGAAGTGCCTCGAATCGATTTCGACCACAAACTGCTACCCATCGATCCGGCCGAAGATATATTCATAACCGATACGACCTTTCGTGACGGCCAGCAGGCCCGGCCCCCCTATACGGTCAGGCAGATCGAAGTGATATTCGAGATGCTTCATCGCCTTTCCGGTCCAAACGGGGTAATTCGCCAGTCCGAATTTTTCCTCTACACGGACAAAGACCGGCAGGCGTTGGACGCCTGTCTTGCCAAAGGGTATGAATATCCGCAGATAACCGGATGGATACGGGCTGTTGCCGATGACCTGGACCTGGTGGTCGAGCGTGGTTTGAAAGAGACCGGAATCCTGACTTCAGTCTCCGATTATCATATTTTTCTCAAGCTCAATGTTAATCGCAAGGCGGCCATGGAAAAATATCTGAAGATTGTCCGGGCCGCGTTGGAAAAAGGTATTATTCCGAGGTGTCATTTCGAGGACGTAACGCGAGCCGATATTGGAGGCTTCTGTATCCCCTTCGCGATTGAACTGATGCGGCTAAGGGAAGAAAGCGGCATAGACATCAAGATTAGGCTCTGCGATACACTCGGCTTCGGCGTAACTTACCCGGGAGCGGCCCTGCCCAGGAGCGTCCCGAAACTGGTGAGGGCGTTCATTGATGAAGCGGGAGTCCCGGGCCGCCTCCTTGAGTGGCATGGCCACAATGATTTCCACAAGGTAATGGTAAATGCTGCAACCGCCTGGCTCTATGGATGCGGCGGAGCCAACGGCACCCTGCTCGGTTTTGGCGAACGCACGGGCAATGCCCCTATCGAAGGACTCATTTTCGAATACATTGGGCTAAGAGGCGGCTCCAACGGAGCGGATACAACCGCAATTACCGATATCGTTCAATATTTTCAGTCCGAACTCGGCTACACTGTACCTTCGAATTACCCGTTTGCCGGTGAGGAGTTCAATGCCACAAGGGCCGGCATACATGCCGACGGGCTTGTAAAAAACGAAGAGATCTACAATATATTCGATACAATGAAATTGTTGAAAAGACCGATCGGCATCACCATTACGGACAAATCGGGTGTTGCCGCCATAGCCTATTGGGCCAACAAGCGTTTGAATCTCGAAGGTGATCGCCGGCTGGACAAGAGGCACCCCGGGGTCCTCAAGATCTATAAGCGGGTGATGAACGAGTACGAACAGGGGCGCAATACTTCCATATCCAATGATGAACTGGAGCGTTGGTCAAGGCGGTACCTGCCCGAGTTCTTCATCTCTGAATTCGACCAGCTTAAGCAGCGCGCTTATGCTCTTGCCGCCCACCTGGTTGAAGAGGTCGTCGAAAGCGAGATGATAAGAAGCCTGGACCCGGAACGCCAGGAGCCTTTGCTTCAAACTCTTCTGGAACTCAATCCCTTCATTCAGTATATATATGTGACCGACAGGCAGGGGCGCAAGATCACCCGCAACATCACGCACATAGTGGATAAATCGAAGTACGAAAGCGCCAGGGTGGGAGAAGAGCTTTCCGATCGGCCCTGGTTTATAGAGCCCATGAAGGACGGAAAGGTGCATGTAACCGACTTTTACTCTTCACGCTACACGGGGGCGCTCTGCATAACGGTTTCAGCCCCTATCAGAGATGCAACCGAGGAGATTGCGGGAATCCTCGGCATAGATATCCGCTTTGAGGATCTCGCCAAGATGGAGAAAAACGGCGAGCTGTGAAAAGAAAGGCAAAAGTAAAAAGGCAAAATTAAAAAAGTGAAAAACCAAAATCGTAGAAAAGATAGGGTTCTCTTTCCCTTTCGCCTTTCGCCTTTTTGCTCTCGCCGATCTTCTGCTTTTGTTTTTTGCCTTGCCGCCGCCGAAGGCAGCGGCGAACCCGGCCGGCGGTCCCACCGCCTTACTTTTTACTTTTTACTTTTTACTTTTGCCTTTCTTCTGTCCGCTTGTTCCCAAAATTATGCCCCTCCCTCGCCGGGGGTTACACCCGCACCCGGACTGAAATCCCAAAAACCATACCGGATAAACGGCGTTTGGTATTATCCTCTTCCCAGTGCGGAGGGCTATGTGGAAGATGGCCTGGCCAGCTGGTATGGACCCGATTTCAACGGCAAGCCGACCTCGTGCGGAGAACTCTACAATATGTGGGCGGATACCGCCGCGCACAAGACACTTCCCCTGGGAACTTATGTAAAGGTGATGAACCTCGAAAACGGCAAATGTACAATTTTGAGGATTAACGACCGGGGGCCGTTTGTGTCGGGAAGGATCATCGATCTTTCCGCCAAAGGGGCCGAGGACCTGGGTTGCCGAAGGAAGGGGCTTGCAAAGGTGAGAGTGGAGGCGGTCCAGTATGCGACAGCGCAAGTGGTAGGCAACGCCACCTATTGGAAGGTGGACCCCGTTCCCTCGTTTCGCTACGGCAAATTCGCCGTTCAGATCGGGGCATTCCGCGATCAGGCCAATGCCTACAGGCTCAAAGAGAAAATGGCTCGCCAAAACCTTGAGATCAGGATTACGGACAAGCCAGTAAGAAACGGTTTGTGGTATAGAGTGCAGGTCGGTTCGTATCAAGACCTGGTTGTCGCCAAGGCGGAATTGGAACGGTTCAGGGCGAACGGTTTTCCGGATGCATTTGTTATAGCTATTGAAGGACAATAAAGGTGATCGACGTAATTGAATACCCCTCGGATGAGGCGGAACGAAAGATTTCGGCAATCGCCGGGCGCAGGCCGGGGGCCGATCCGATGCTTGAAGCTAAAGTTTTGGAGATAATCGGGGCGGTCAAGTCGGAAGGCGACGCCGCAGTGCTTCGCTATACGCGTCAATTTGACGCTCCGGGGTTGGAAGAAGGGCGGGTGAAGGTATCCGGCGCGGAGATCGATGACGCATGCACTGAGGTGGATTCGGATTTTTTGTCCATCATCCGGGCGGCGATCCAAAATATCGAGGACTTTCATAAACAGCAGATGCGCTACTCTCATTTCATGACCAAACCGGACGGGACATTTCTCGGGCAGATTGTCAGGCCGGTACGGGCCGCCGGGGTATATATCCCGGGCGGGCAGGGGGGTGAAACTCCCCTTATTTCCTCGGTCCTGATGAATGTAATACCCGCTCGACTTGCAGGGGTGTCTGACATCGCCATGGTTACTCCCCCCCGAAAGGACGGCAGCATAAACCCTTACCTTCTGGCCGCTGCCCGAGAGGTGGGGGTCAACCGGATTTACAGGGCCGGGAGCGCCTGGGGAATTGCCGCCCTTGCATACGGTACGCAATCGATCACCCCGGTCGATGTAATCGTGGGTCCGGGAAATATTTACGTTGCGCTCGCCAAAAAGCTCGTTTCCGGCGAGGTGGGGATAGATATGATCGCAGGTCCGAGTGAAGTGCTGGTCCTGGCGGACTCGAGCGCAAGGGCGGACTATATTGCGGCTGACCTTCTCAGCCAGGCCGAGCATGACAGCATGGCAAGTGCAATCTGCATAACCACCGAAAGAAGCCTTGCAGGCGAAATAGCGCTCAGCGTGTCCAGCCAGTTGGCTTCGCTCTCCAGAGCCCAGACAGCGGCAGCTTCAATCGAGCGCTACGGCGCAGTTTTTATCGTAAAGAGCCTGGATGCTGCTTTCGAGCTTGCAAATCGGATAGCGCCCGAACACCTCGAACTGCATCTGCAAGATCCGCTTCCCTGGCTAGGCAGGATCGAAAACGCGGGCGCCGTCTTTATTGGGGACCACACTCCGGAGCCTGTCGGAGACTACTTTGCCGGCCCCAATCACGTGCTCCCCACTGCCGGCTCCGCCCGGTTCGCTTCCGCGCTGGGGGTGGATGATTTCTTGAAAAAGACCAGTGTAATCGCCTATTCGAGAGCCGCTTTCGACCGGGACGCAAAATCGATTATCCGTCTCGCGGAACTCGAAGGGCTTACGGCGCATGCCGAATCGGTGAGGATTCGGCTCGCAAAGGGAAGCGGGTAGCGGGTGGCGGGAAGCAAGAAGGAAGAAGTAATACCGATTTGCGTTCAAATCGGGTGATTCGGGAGGGCATGAAGCCCTCCTATTGCTACGGCTTGCCTCGGGGCAGATCGGTAGGGGCGGGGTTAACTCCCGCCCGATCTTGAAAGCAACTTGGCATAAGAAGCGAGTGAGCAGTGAGCAGTGAACAGAAAAAGACTTAGAAACCAAAAATACCCCTGGGAGGTGGGACCGCCGGACAGAAAATCTCCCTGCCACTTTTGGAAATTGTTTCGGTAAAGTAGCGCACTTGCTTAATCATCTGCGATCCCCATCATATCCGCAAATCCCAGGGTAAAGTGAACATAGATGTCGCTTGGCTCGTCCAGGGGAATCCAGTAGGTACTCAGCGTTTTACCATTACGTGTCACTTCGGAACGCGTCGCAACACCTTGGCCGAGCGCTTCGTTTGCCCGGCATTGACGGCACTTCCCGTCGGGCGCTCCTTCGGGATTTAATGTGAAACATTTAATCCCTGGCTGAACCCCAGCTGTCTGCGCCAGGGCATTAACGGCAAGAACGGTGCGGTCCTTTTGAATGAGCAAGACCGGCTCAGGGAATTTGTTCCACATGATGTGGAATGCATCCAGGATAGACTTATCGGCCATACCATTTTCCTTTTCAATGAGTGCTGGTTCTTTACACATCACCGGGCGCGGTAATTGCCTTATTCAGTTTATGAAGAAGGCGGCCAAGATGCCTCAAGGCTCGCCGCGACTTCTCGCTCAACTGATTTCGGGCCAAAGGCCTCATTAGCTTCTATGACGGCTGATCGTTCGAAAACTCGCGGAAGGACTTTTCGCCCTTCTCTTTCCACCACTCGTCATATTCGCGCCACCGGCCGCCATGAGGGCGGCGATCATGCCATCCTCTTCCATGTCTCAAACCGCCCACCAAAATCCTGGTCAAAAGCAACAGCCCTACACCTTGCAGATAAGTCAGGGGCCGAACGCCCAAAAGATCGGGCAGGATGCCGTTCCAGAGCAACTTAACGAACAAACCGAGCAACAACGACAAGGAAACGGCGATGAGCAATCCGAAAGCAACATGGATAAAGATTCGATAAGCGCGTCCGTGTTTCGACTGCGCGTCCGTGGGGTAATGGTTCATCATAGTCAGCTCCTATATTATTTTTTGTACTCGCTGAGCATTTCGCGCAAGTGCGCTTTCGCACGTCTTTTCCGGGACAGCAACGTCCCGATCGGTTCGTCCCATTCTTCCGCCAGTTCTTGAAAACTGAGGCCGTCCATCTCTGTTGCCAGGAAAATGGCCCGTTCCTTGGGAGAGAGTCGTCCGATCGCATTGAGCAGCCGCTCCCGCATCTCGCGCTGATCAAGAGCGATATCGGGTGCCGGACCCCGGGCGTGAAGTTCCGGTTCTCCAGACGCTACGGTTTCCTCATCAAGGGAAACAGCAGAGACACGATTGCGCCGATGATCCAAAATTCGATTTTGCAACGAGCGATAAATATAAGCTGTGAGATTTTCGATCTCTCCAATGATATCAGCTCGTCGAAAGAGGCTGAGTGTCACTTCGGAGACAATATCCTCGGCGTCCATATTGGAAATATCGTCGAACTTTTGCCTGACGAACCGCAGAAAGCGGATTTTTTCCGTCCGAAATATTTCGGCCAGCCTCTCTTTGCCGTGATCCATTGCATTTATCCTCTATGAACGCCGGTCTCGACAGTTAAGACGCAATAGCTGTCAAGTTATTGCAGATCCTGTCAAAAAAGAGAACAGGCTGGGAACAAAGGATTTAGAACAACCTTGATGTGCTAAAAGTCTTATGAGGATTTTTGGGCCGAAGGGCAACCCATGGTTGGATAATCGGGATTATTTTTCTTGCCGCCACCGAAGGTGGCGGCAAACCCGGCTGGCGGTCCCACCGCCCACGAAGTGGGGCAGTGTTAGCCTGCCGTTTCCACCTGCACCCATTCAAGGTATTGCGGCAACCCCTGGGCGATTGGAAAGGCTATGATTTCGGGAACTTCGTAGCTGTGAAGTTCTTTGACCCTCTTTTGTACTGCTTCGAACAATGACGTTCTGGTTTTGATAATTATAAGAAACTCCTGTTCGTCGTGAATTGCCCCTTTCCACCGGTAAATTGACCGTACGTGAGGCACTATGTTTGCGCAGGCCGCCAGACGTTCCTCGACCAGCGTTCGTCCGATTGCCGCAGCTTCTTCTTCGCTTCCGGCGGTTACCAGGACGATGGATATTTCATTCATTGTCACTCGCTCCTTTCCTCCGGAAGGCTCGCCTCCCCCCCGCGAACTTTTAGTTTGTTAGTTGTTGCTTTTTTGAGTCTTTAAGTTTTAAGTTGTTAATTTTACGTAAGCAAAGATGCGCAGGAGTGGGTATCACTTCCCTGACTGCAACTTAAAACTCAAAACCTAAAACTCATGGAGTCCGGCCTGAAGACCAATGAGATTCTTTCCAAATTACCGGCCCGGTTCTACGAGCGTATAATCCGAGACATCCCCTCATCGGCCTGGGTCCTTATTTTGACCTCCGATCCTATTTTAAAAAAAGTGGTTTTGGAAGGTTTTTCGCTTCAACCGGCAAAGTTTTCCAGGATGGTCTTACAGCCCCCGATAATGAACCGCCTGCGCCGGGAGCTTCAAACGAATGAGAAATTCTTCGAAAAGATTCTTGCCCAATGGAAAGAAGAACAAACTGCTGTGGTTTCCTATCTTGGGATGCTCGACAGTGATTTTATTGCACAAAATATATGGAAGCTAAGAGATCTGCTAGGCCCGGAGCGCTTTTGCATCGGCCTTTGTGCACTCGGTTTGCAGGCCGTGCAGCGGGTCGCGGAGACCGTGGTAGAAGAGGACTTCTGGTCAAAGTTACCCGATGCCGATCTTTTTGAACTTCTCGTGCCTACGTTGACGGTCTGGGGAGAATTTATCGAAAAACATCCCGGCCTCTCCGCAGACTTCCTCCAAAGCCAGGAGGGAAACAGCTTCCTCTTCGATATCGAAGGTGGTCAAACCGAGCAGGAAAAGCCGGGGGCCGAATCGAAGGAGCCGTTCAAAAAAGTCGAGAAGAAGCTGAAAAAGGCTCAGTTGGACCTGGTGCATATCGGAGAGCAGTTGAGCGGTGCGAGAGGTGAAAACGAAGATCTCAGGAAGAGGATAAAGGGATATGAGACGGAGTTCGAGAAGAAGCTCGCTGACGCGGTTAGCCGGATAAGAAGGGAATGGTTCGAACGCTATCAGCACTTTGACAGAGAAGGGGCGGTCAAGGAAGCGGAAAGACTCGAATCGCTTCTCCAGAGAACCAGGCGTGCGCTCGAATTGCAGAAGAAGGCCGATGAGGAGTATGGCGTTATCTCGGATATCAGGGCAAAATTGCTTGAGATCGATTTGTCGCTGAACCGGATAGAGGCCGTATACGCAGATTCTCTCGTGGTTCACAAGGAAGTGGAAAAGGTCAAAGAGGCTCTTTTGACCGAAAAAAGCCGTCTGTCGAAACTGCCCGGAATCCGGAAAGTTCTCGGGACCCCGCATGGGAATGGAGGCGATATCGTAGCCCGAATAAACCTTTTGGATCCAATTCCTGCCAATTTGCCTAAAATGAATAATCTGCGTAAAATGGCCCAGTCCCTTTGCGAAATCGGTCTTGTAAGCGACACGGCCCAGTTGGAAGAGGCTGTGCGCCATAAAAGGCGTCAAATTTTGGAGCGGCTTTATTCGAAATTTGAACCGGAAAGGAGAAAGCGGGCCCCTGATCCTCGATTTCTTGAAGATTTTATCAGTTCCGGCCAAAGCAGGCGATATGAGCTGTTTATTGACGGATATAACGTCCTGCTGCGGGTGCAGGAGGGAGACGAACATTCCTTGCGGCCCGGCTTCACGCAATTTCGGGAACAGTTTATCGAGGCTGTGGCGGCTAAGGGAAAATATTTTGCGAAAGTCTACCTGGTATTTGATGGAGTCGAGGATTCGAGGGACCTTCAGGCCAATACAGAGATCATTTACACGGATAAGACCAGGCGCTCGGCCGATGCAGTTATAATTGAACGAATAGCTGCAAGAAAGGACAAAAAGGTCCTGCTCGTTACAGCGGATGAGGGGATCATTTCAGTCGTTGAAGACAGGATTTTCGCCCTGGTGGACGTAGTTGACTTTTACATGTATTTATTCGAGCAGCCAAAATGAAAAAAGCGATAGTGTTGGTTTCCGGAGGGGTCGATTCGACTACCTGCCTGGCGATCGCCAAGCATGAAGGCTACGGCGCCTTTGCGCTCAGCTTCGATTACGGGCAGCGTCACAGAGCGGAGCTTGAAGCGGCCAGGCGGGTGGTAAAGGCATTTGATGTAAGGGAGCATCTAATTTTAAAGGTCCCCCTGGATGCCATAGGAGGTTCTGCGCTGACATCGGAAATCGAAGTGCCCAAGGATGTTGCGCTCGAGGAGATGCAAAGCCGTATCCCGGTCACCTACGTACCCGCCAGGAACACGGTTTTTCTCTCCCTGGCTCTTGCATGGGCGGAAACGCTGGGGGCATCGGACATCTTTATTGGCGTAAATGCATTGGATTATTCCGGATATCCCGACTGCCGGCCCGAATACATCGAATCTTTTGAAAGAATGGCAAACCTGGCCCTCAAAGAGTGTGTCGAAGGCAGAATACACATGCAAATTCATACGCCTCTAATTAAAATGACAAAGGCGCAGATCATTAAAAGAGGAGTAGAACTGGGGGTCGATTTTTCAATGACCCATTCCTGCTACGATCCCGATCCATTTGACAGGGCATGCGGGAGATGCGACAGTTGTATCTTGCGAAGACATGGCTTTGACGAAGCGGCAATAGCCGATCCGACTAAATACGCTCCATGACCCGAACGGACTGAAAAATGCTAAGAGATGCCGGCGGACTTACCCAGCTCGGGAAAAAAGCCAAAATACCCAAGACCCCGGAAACGGCTATCCTGGAGACATTTAAAAATGCAAATCCCGAAACCGTGTACGTGGTTCGCCTGAGCGCCCCCGAGTTTACCACGATGTGTCCCATAACCGGCCAGCCTGACTTTGCCACAATTGTGGTGGACTATGTGCCGGCCGATCTGCTGGTGGAAAGTAAATCGCTCAAGCTTTTTTTAGGGAGCTTCCGCAACCATGGCGCCTTTCACGAAGATTGCACCGTCTACATTCATAATCGCCTGAAGGAAGCCATGTCGCCAAAGTTCATCCGGGTGACCGGTATTTGGAATGCAAGGGGTGGAATCGCCATAGACGTCATGGTGGAAAGCGGCATCATGCCTCCATCTTGTACTCTTTTGCCCATGGGCAAAACCGACTACCGGGGAGGAAGGGAGTAAGCGGGCGGTGGGACCGCCAGCCGGGTTCGCCACTCAAACCTTCGATGGCGGCAAGAAATCTTGACAAATTTCAAGAAACTCGATGTTAGTTACACAGAGAAAAGAAAAAAGTGGTCAGATGCCTTGGGAGTTTTTTCCCTCTGTGCCTCTGTCTCGAAAAGTCGCTGGATTCAGGTTCAAAAACCCTGCCGGAATGACGAACAGGGGGTTTCTCACCTTTTCATGGCTTCAGGGTGTACCAAAGGTACATGAGGTGCTGTTACGAAAAGACTTGGCGGGGGCTGCGCGCCGCTTAGCCCACCTACGGGTCTTTTCATGGTTTCGGGTATCCCACAGGGGCATGAGAGACTGCGGTGAACGGATATCTATTATGAAACTTTCCTTCAGCACCAATGCATTCGTGAGGTTTTCCGTTCCCGAGGCGGTTGAGATCATCGCCAAAACCGGATATGCAGGTGTGGAGATACTTGCGGATGTGCCGCACTTGTATCCGTTCTCGACAACGGGCCAAGGACTTGCCGAAATTGCCTCCTGTCTGGAAAAAAACCGTATCCGGGCAGCCAACATAAACGCCAACACCGCTCTTGGCTATTATGGGGCGAAGTTTTGGGAGCCTCTTTTCGAACCCTCGCTTGCCAACCCCGAAGCTGACGCTCGGAAGTGGCGTGTTGAGTACACCAAAAAATGCATAGACATGGCCCGGTTGTTCTCGTGCCGCAATGTCAGCGTGACTTCCGGGAGGATGGTCCCCGGTACCAGGCCTGAGAGGTCCCTGGCCCTGCTGAAGGAATCGCTCCTCGACGTTGTCGAATATGCGGCGGCTAAAAACGTCCGGGTAGGTATGGAATATGAGCCCGGACTTCTTGTCGAACGGGTTGAAGAGCTGGCGTCTTTGATCCGGGAAATCGGTGCGGACAACTTCGGGGCAAACCTCGACTTTGGCCATAGCCATGTTGCAGGGGAGGATCCCCATTATGTGGCGCGGATGCTTGGTTCAGGGATTTTTCATGTCCATGTGGAAGATATTTGCAAAAGAAAGCATTATCATCTTATTCCAGGGCAGGGGGAGATCGACTTTACAGAGATTTTCCGGGCGCTTGACGGTATCGGATACGATGAGTTCGTAACGGTGGAGCTCTACACTTTTCCGGAAATCCCCCGGGAGGCGGCCGAAGAGGCTTTCAATTATCTTGAGAACATATTTTCGAATGGGACTGTGAAATGAAATTCGCCTTTAGCTCCAACGCGTTTCTCCATTGCACTCTTTTGGAAACCATCTCAGTTCTTGCCGACATTGGCTACGAGGGAATTGAAATCATGGCCGATGTCCCGCATGCCTACCCGCTCTATTTCACCGATGATCACATCAGGCAAGCAAGAAAGCTGCTCGATAAGAGAAACCTCCGGATAGCGAATATCAATGCCTTTATGCACAACGCCGACGGAGACACTTACCATCCTTCATGGATAGAGAACGACCCGGCCGAGAGGGCAAGAAGAATCGAATATACCCTCAGGTGCATTGACATGGCCGAAAAGCTCGGGGCGCCGCACATTTCGACTGAGCCCGGCGGCCCCCTGGAAGGGATTTCCCGTGAAGAAGGAATGTCGCATTTCCTGGCCGGCCTCAGGGCCGTGGAACAAAGTGCCCGCAGGAAAGGAATCAGGATACTTATCGAACCTGAACCGGGACTTCTTATCGAAAACAGCTCCGAGTTCCTGGAGATTTACAAAAAGCTCGACCCTGCTGTATTTGGCCTGAACTTCGACATCGGCCACTTTTTCTGCGTAGGTGAGGACCCCTGCGCCCTTGTATTGCAGTTGAAGGAATGCGCCGCGCATTTTCACCTCGAAGATATCGCCTCCTCTCGCAGGCATCACCACCTTACGCTGGGCGATGGCGCCATAGATATACCCGGAATACTTAAAACCATAGAAAATACCGGCTTTTCCGGCTTCGTCACGGTTGAACTCTACACCTACTCGGAAGACGCCGGCGAGGCCGCAAGGAATGCCTTCAGATACCTGAGCGATTGGCGGCGGAACTCGCCGCAAGAGCGGGTGGAAACCGTGGGGTTGCTGAAGTCCTGACTGTATCACGACAAGGAGAGGGCGGCCATGAGCGAGCCCGCAAAAAAGAAAGCCACCTATCAGGATCTTTACACCATCCCTGATAACATGACCGGGGAAATCATCAACGGTGAACTGATTGTCACTCCAAGACCATCAAGGCGGCACGTTAGCGCGGCTTCTTCCTTGGGATATAAAATAGGCCCTGCTTATCAATTTGGTGAAGGTGGAGGTCCAGGCTGATGGATCATCCTCATTGAACCGGAAATCGGATTGGGAGAACATATCATGGTCCCAGACCTGGCAGGCTGGAAAAAGGAAAAATTTCCGGTTGAAGAAGATCATAACTGGATTTCTGTTACTCCGGACTGGATTTGTGAAATCCTATCCCCGTAAACAGCTAGTCTGGTCAAAGCCGAGAAAATGCCCATTTATGTCCGGTATGGGGTTGCGCATGCATGGATCATCGATCCAAAAGACAAGACTCTTGACATATACAGGCTGGAATCCGGGAGATGGTATCTATCGGACAGCTATGGCGAGCGCAACCAGACAGTGCGGGCTGAGCCCTTCCAGGAGATCGGAATTAATCTGGCAGACCTGTGGCTCCAAAGCTTATAGCGGTTCAGCATCATGTCTCTATAACTACTACCGCCGCCCCGTAGTCCCCTTCGTCGGTTAAACTCAGGTGCCAGGAGCGGATGCCTTTTTGGGTGCAGTATTCGAGTGCCCCGGGGGTGAGGGAGATTTCGGGTTTTCCTAGGGTGTCCGGCCTGACTTCGATATCCTTCCAGAGCACCGGATGTCTCATTCCAAGACCGAGGGCTTTTACGAAGGCCTCTTTAGCGGCAAACCTCAAGGCCAGGCAACCGGTGCGGTTTCTTCTTGCGGAGCAGTACTCCCTTTCAAATTCGGTGAATACCCGGATCTCGAAGCGCTCGCCCCAGCGGTCGAGTATCTGTTTAAGCCGGTCCACCTTCACCAGGTCTATCCCAATACCGTAAATGGGCATCTCGCTCAGCCCATCAACTGGAGCATTTCGCGAACGGCCCTGTCCATCCCTATCAGGACGGCCCGCGCGATTATGGAATGACCGATGCTGTATTCCTCGATTTCCGTTATATTCCTTAACCAAAGGATATTCTGATAGTCGACCCCGTGTCCGGCATGCACTCCTATCTCCAGTTTCTGCGCCAGCCTTGCCGCTGTTATCAGCCGTTCATATTGCTCCTGGCGGCTGTCAAAAGATTTGGCTTCGGCAAAAGCTCCCGTATGGAGTTCTATGTAATCGGCTTCGAGCTTTCGGGCGGTTTTGATGAATTTGGCGTCGGGTTCTATAAAAACACTGACCGCGATGGCGCTGCCGTGAAGTTTTTCTATTACCTTTGCCAGGGAGGTTTCGAAATGAACAACGTCGAGGCCCCCTTCTGTGGTCAATTCCTGACGCTTTTCAGGTACAAGGGTTACGACGTCGGGTTTTATCTTCAGGGCGATTTCGACCATCTCCTTTGTCCCGGCCATCTCGAGGTTCATCTTGGTTTTGATGGTCTTGCGAAGGACGGCTACGTCCCTGTCCTGGATATGGCGGCGGTCTTCCCTTAAGTGAACCACTATGCCGTGGGCCCCCGCAAGCTCGGCGAACATAGCGGCGGCGACCGGGTCCGGTTCGGGGGCGAGACGGGCTTGCCGAATTGTGGCTACGTGATCTACATTGATGGCGAGTCTAGCCAAAGTCACTCCTGATCCACATCGAAGAACCACTCGAATTCATCGCCGCAGTGGCCGAGCATCTCAAGGAGTTCTTCGGTTTTAAGTTTCATCTCTTCGGCTTCGGCCGGTCCCGCCTCATGGTTCAGGCCAAGAAGGTGCAAAATGCCATGGCTGAGAAGCAAGTCCAGAATCGATCCCAGAGCGGCTCCGGTCTGCTCGCTTATTGCTTTGGCGGTCTGGGCTGAAATGACGACGTCTCCCAGCATCTCGGGGGCGATCTCGCCACATTCGCCTTCAAGCATCGGAAAGGAAAGCACGTCCGTGGTATGACTGATCTGGCGGTATTGTTGGTTGAGTCTCGCCATTTCGTCGTCATCGACGATCAGGACGCTCAGTTCCGATTCAGTGTATCCCAAGGCGTTTAAGATCCGTTTTGCCGCGTTCTTTATTGACCCCGGACTTATCTTTATCCTGCTTTGGTTCACGACCTGTATCAGGGGCATCCGCTTTTGCCTTTCCGTTTGATGCAGCCGGATATTCAATGCGTTTGTGATGTATAGTTGCCAGGATCTGGTTGAAGTGCTTGGCTATCTGGTGGATGTCCTTGAGGGTAAGCTCGCATTCGTCAAGCTGCCCGTCACTGAAAATGCCGTTCATCAGCTTGTTGACCATACCCTGAATCCTGGCGGGCGTAGGTTCTGTGAGGGTGCGGCAGGCTGCTTCGACTACGTCGGCGAGCATTACCAGGCCGGCTTCTTTAGTCTGTGGTTTGGGGCCGGGATAGCGGTAGTCGTCGGCATCCAGAGCAGGAAGGGGCAGGGGCTTGGCGTGCTGGGCCTTTTCGCGTGCTTCGAGGGCCTTTTTGTAGAAGAAAGAAATAAAGCTCTTTCCGTGGTGCTGGCTGATAATGTTTATGATTTCCTTGCCCAGGCGGTGCTGCCTGGCAAGTTCTATTCCGTCTTTTACGTGAGAGATGAGAATGAGGGCGCTCATCGAGGGGGCCAGCTTTTCGTGACGGTTTTCCCGCTCGAACTGATTTTCGATGAAATAGAGAGGCTTTTTTATCTTACCTATATCGTGATAGTAGGCCGCAACTTTGGCCAGAAGGGAATTTGCGCCTATCGAATTTGCTGCCGCTTCGACCATATTGCCCACTATGATGCTGTGGTGGTAGGTACCCGGCGCTTCCACCATGAGTTCCCGCAAGAGCGGCTGATCCATTGTGGCAAGCTCGAGCAGCTTGATATCCGTAGTATAGCCGAAAAGCATCTCGGCAAGGGGCGTCAAACCGCTTGCGAGAATGCCGGCAAAAATCCCCCCGGACAGCCCGAAAAATGAGTCGGTAAGTACCTTAAGAAACACCCACTGGTCCTGGAGCAAAGCGCTTAGCACGATCAAAATGACATTTGTGGAACCCAAAAGCAGGCCGGTCTTTATCGGGACCATGCGGTTCCTGCACTGCGAAACGCCATGGGCGGCAACGAACGCACCTATCATAAAGTAGAAGAACATCGCGAACTCTTTGCCGAAAACCATGCCGGAAAAGAGCGTCACCACCAGGGAAAAGATGAGCGAAACCGTAACCCCGAAAAAAATGCAGGCAATCATTGCGCCTGCACTAAGGGGAATGGCATAGATGAAGGTTTTTGTTGAAATTATTCCCGAAGCATCGCCTATGCTGTCTCCGACCCAAAGCCCCGCCCTGGACAGCACCAGCAGGAAAACCAGCAGAATGCCCAGGAACATGCAGTCGTGCATGTCCATTCTTATATGAGGAAGGCTCTGTTTTCCAACATGGAGGACAACTCCGAGGGAGACCATGCTAAATATGAAAACGGCCAGGAAGACAAAAAACCAGGATCTATCGGATGAGTTTCTGAGTTGATACCTCAGCTTTAGCAGTTCCTCGCGGCCGATGCTTTGCCCCTCCCGCACCAGCATCTCGTTTCGGGCAATTTTAATGAAAACGGGCTTAACCGCAGCGAATGCTTCCTCGCGTTTTTTTTGGGTGACTTCCTGATTGACAGCAAGATTGGGCTGCAAAAGAGAGGATACGACCGAAGATATCAGCATCAGCTCTCCTACGTCCCGGCCTGGTTCCAACGCCTTCATGACAATCATCTTGCGGGCTTCATCGATATCCGGATACGGAATCGGGGGTGTAATCACCTTCTCCTCACCGGTCTCCGATTTGCGAATCAGCAGGCTTGCCCCCAGTTCTGCCTGCCCCCATTCCTTGGATGCAACAATGCCGAGGTCCATTGTAGTCTTTACGAGATTTTGGATCTTTTCCTGGACTTCCAGGCTAAACTGCTGATCCAGAAGGCACTTGAAGACGTCACCTTTGAGCGAGCAGCCCAGGAACCCTTCGAAATCCTTTTTCTTTCCCTGGAACCGGTCAACATCACTGGGGACAGGAGATGAACGATTCGAATTTGTTACAGAAGTCCCGTATGGCTTATCCGCTATCCCTTTTAGCGATTGCCGGTCTGGGGCTGCTGGAAGGTTTTCCGCTTCGAGGCCGCCCTGAGGCTCCCGCATTGCCTTAAATGAGGCCTCGAGTTTATCGAGGAGGTCCCTGGTGATCTTCTCATTATAATCATATACAATAGGCGACAGGCGCATCGCCTCTTCGCGCTTCTTCGCCGTGGCCTCTTCATCTTCTATCAAAAGATCATGTTTGGCCTTTACATTCCTGTCCGCGATATCACCCAGACGGTAGCGAGGATTTTCGACTATGAATGTGGGACTGACCAGGGTGGCTATTACAGCACTTAAGATTGCAAGCAGCAGCCACTTGCGGCAATAAAAGTCTTGAAGACAAAAGGAGGTCAGAATGCCCAGGAGTTTAGGCTTGGATTTGTTCCTGGCTTTTTCGGGGTCCCGCTTATCCCTGTCCATGTAAGTTTCTCTCGGCATTTTAGGGGTCAGAACCCTGCTTCTCTAGGCTTTCTCGTAGGCATCGATTATGTCCTGTACGAGTTTGTGCCTGACTACGTCGCGTTTTGTGAAATAGACCATTCGAATTCCCTTAACTTCCTTGAGCAGGCCGATTGCTTCCACCAGCCCTGAAGGCTTGTTCTCGGGAAGGTCTATTTGGGTTATATCGCCTGTAATAACAGCCTTCGAACCAAGGCCCAGTCTCGTCAGAAACATTTTCATCTGTTCAGCCGTCGTATTCTGCGCTTCGTCCAGTATTGCGAAGGAATCGTTCAAGGTACGACCCCGCATGAAGGCAAGAGGCGCAACTTCGATTGCTCCCCTCTGGATCAAATTATTTGCACGCTCGAAATCCATCATGTCGTGCAGCGCGTCATAGAGGGGCCGCAGGTAAGGGTTCACTTTCTCGGCAAGATCCCCCGGAAGGAACCCCAGTTTTTCACCGGCTTCAACAGCAGGGCGAACAAGCACTATTCGCCGGACGGCATCCTTTGACATTGCCGCAACCGCCATCGCCATAGCCAGGTATGTCTTCCCGGTCCCCGCCGGCCCCACGCCAAACACTATATCGTAGGTGCGAATAGCCTCTATGTATTCTTTCTGTTTGACGCTTTTGGGGCTAATGGCCCTTTTATTAGAGGCTATAAAAACCTGGTCCAGGAAAATATCTCTTAAACGGCGGTTGATATTATCACTGAGGATCTGAATCGCAAAGAGGATATCGCTTTCGTAGAGTGGGTAGCCGTCCTGGACAAGGTCGGCCAGTTCATGCAGGAGACGCTCGCCGACTTCCACATCGGCCCGGGCCCCCGAGACGGTAAGTTGATTGCCACGAAGGTGAACCTCTACGTCAAGCTGTCTTTCAATTATCTTAAGATGAGCGTTTTGCTCACCTGCGAGCAACTGGATTAATCGGTTGTCGTCAAAAGTAACCTGGGTGGAGATCCTGCCAGGTTCTTTGCTGCGGTTGTGGACTGCGTGAGCCAATTATTGTTTTACCTCGGGAAATTAGCATTCACGTTGCCGTATTATCGGAAACAGGCATTATTATCATGCAATTTTCACTCTGACAACAGACACTTTATCAAGATGGCATTTACTATTGCAACCACGCGAGAATGCAGTTAGAAGGAAGGTAATCCAGGGTGCGGGAAACGAGGAGCGGAAAGCGGAATGAACACACTTGATTGGGTCCTGATTTGCGTAAGTGCTTTCTGGGTGCTCAGAGGCTTTTTGCGCGGCGCTGTCTCTCAGATATTCGGCGTCGCCGGCATTTTAGCGGGTTTCCTTGTAGCCTCTCACCAGTACCTGTTGGTGAGCGACCTGTTAACCAGGCAATTTCATTCCATTTCCGCTACTGCCGCCCAGCCCATCAGCTTCATGCTCCTGTTGATATTAACCTGGTTCGCCGTTGCGGTGGCGGGTTCATGGATAGTCAGAGTCATACGGGGCGCAGGATTGGGGTTTTTTGACCGGCTCTGGGGCGCCATGATAGGATTTGGAAAAGCACTCCTTTTTGCCATTGTGGCGATCTCTTCTTTGACCTTATTCTCCCCTGATGGAAGCTCCAATCTTGTCGCCAGCTCTAAACTGGCGCCCGCAATCATGAAGGCTTCCCAGTTTTTATTCAAGCTGGCGCCGTCAAAGGTGCAGGAGGAGCTTTCCAAAAGACAGCAGGATATGAAAAAGATTGTGTCCGATCGAACATCGAACCTGCTTGAATCGTTTTTTGGACAGGGCACTGATTCAAAGGAAAAAGGTGGAACAAACAAAAAATGATCGCTGCAAGGCAATAGAGCCAATCCTGCGGATCATCGAGCGCCTTCGAAGTGAAACGGGTTGCCCCTGGGATCGAAAACAGACTCCTGAAACGGTTCAGACCTACCTGGTCGAAGAATCGCACGAAGCCGCAGCAGCCGTGCGTGCCGGAAAAGTGGAGGAGGTGGCCGAAGAACTCGGGGATGTCCTCTTTATGGTGTTTTTTCTCGTCTATTTATACGAGCAGCGGGGAGACTTCAGTCTCGAACATGTTTGCCGGCTGATAAACGAAAAAATGATTCGCAGACATCCGCACGTTTTCGGGGATGTGAGCGTCAGTTCGGCCGAAGAGGTTAAAGGCAACTGGGAAAAAATAAAAATCGAGGAAAAGCTCAAAAGAGGCAAGACCCAAGCCGAACCTGTACCTGAGTCCCTTCCGGCCCTAATTCGAGCGCACAGAATTCTGGCGCGCCTCTCGCAAGAAGGTCCGGATTGGAATGACCTGCGAACACAGGGGCTTGAGTTTGCCAGGGAAAGCAGCCAACTCGCCGGCGGAATCGAACAGGGCCGGATTGAAGGGCCGGACGATCTGGGCCGCATCCTCGCTCGACTGGTTAACATTGCACGGCTTCAAGGTTACCGCGCCGAAGACATCCTTCACAATTTTCTAAGAAAACTCGAGTAGAGGTAAGAAATATCTCACGCCAAGGCGCGAGGAATACCAAGTAAGACATATTCCCACGCGAAGACGCGAAGGAAAAAAGCATTCTACAGAATAACTAAGTCCCCCGGAAATACCCCTCAACTAAGGCCTCGATGCTTGTTTAAGCACTTGTCTGCACTAGAATAATTTAAGTGGCGTCAATCTAAAATCTAAAATTTTCAGGACTTCCTTCCGCTTCACACCGCATCTTCCATTCTCTCTCCCCGCTCCCTGCTTCCCGCTCCCTGCTTCCCGCTCTCCGCTTCCCGCTTCTCGCTTCTCGCTTCATCCCGCATATCTTCTTTGCCTCGGCGGCGCGACGCCATTTGAACGCTTTTCTTCAAAAGTTCCATCATATCGACGACCTTGCGGCTTTCTTCCTTTCCTTCACCTTCGCCCTGAGACGGCGGCATCGCGCCCTGCGCCTCGGCCTTTTTCTCTATCCAGTCCATAATGGCTTCGCGGTACTCGTCATGGTATCTGCCGGGGACCCATTCGCTTGTCATATTTTCTACCAGCATCTCGGCTATCTGGAGTTCCTTTTCGGAAATTTTGTATTTATCGATACCTTCGGACGGGAAGTTGAATTCGGATGGATCGCGGATTTCGTCGTGAAAGCGCAGGATGTCCAGGATCAGGCCGTCTCCTTCGGGAATTAGGGCCGAGAGGTACTGACGGGACCGTATCACAACTTTGGCTATGGCCACCCTACCCGTGCGCTTGAGTACTTCCCGCAGCAGCACATACCCTTTCTCCGCCTTTTTCTCGGGAACGACATAATAGGGTTTCTCAAAAAAATTGTAAGTAATCGAACTCAGGGGAACGAAATCGGCAATCTCTATGGTTTGAGTGGCTTCGACGGCTGCCTGCTTGAAGTCCTCATCCTCCAGAACGATGTAATCGCCACCCTTGTATTTATATCCTTTGACCACCTGGTCGGGAGGCACTTGCTGCCCCGTATCGGCGCTTATCTTCTCGTAGTGGATTTCCGATTTGGTGCGCTTGTCCAGCAGTTTGAAATGCATCTCGGTTTTCTTTTCAGCCGAATAGAGCGCAATGGGTATGTTTACGAGTCCGAAAGAAATGCTTCCTTTCCATATTGGCCGGCCCATTTGACTGCCTCCGATGAGGATTTTAAATTTATAACATAATCCCGGCCCGCACCTTTCGCCACTGCCGCCTGCAGCAAGGTAAAAGTAAAAGGCAAAAGCGCAGAAAACGCAGAGAGCGCGGAGACACGGAGGACGCGGAGAAATATAAAGACAGGTCACGACACTCGGATGTCGTGCCTCATTATTTTTGCGTTGCCGCCGCCGAATGGCAGCGGCGAACCCGGCTGCGGTCCCACCGCCCGCCGCCGATTGAAACATCATCGCTATCTTCTTAGATTAACTTTGAATCCCCTATTTTATGACTGGAGGAACACATGGACACTATAAAAGAAGAGCAGGGGAGGATTTTAATAAGGAGCGTTTTGCTTTGCGCAATAGGATTGCTGTTCATTGCGCTTGGCCTGAGTTTCCTTCCTGTTATCGGAATCGTCATGGGAGCTGGTTTCCTGTGGTTTGGGCTTTCCCCCTGGATGAACGTCCTTCGCCGCAATAATGTGAAAGTGCTTGTCGGCTCGCGCAGTGACAATAACCTGCTGGAAAGAAGAATCCCTGTTGCAATACTTAGCGCTACAAAAGAACGGGACGGCTTCGACTTCGACCCGGGGCGGGTGGACCCGCGTTCGGTAAGAATCGGACCGGGGAAGGTCGGGCCAGTTGACGATGTGGCCGACCCGGAGATTTATGCCCTAAGTCTTAAGGATATAAATGATGACGGCATACCGGACCTGATTCTCTATTTTTCAGGCGATTCGGCAGGAATAAACGAAAAGGTGGAAGAGGTCTGCGTCAGGGCAAAGACGCGGGATGGGGAAAGGGTCCTTGGCTGCACTGACATGGAGACGGGATACGAATCCGTGCTGATGCGGAAACTGGAATACATATGAGCTTAACTCTTTTGCGCGCGGCGATTTTGCAAGCGCGCATCCCGGCCCGCGGCGGCTCGCCGTAATTTCTCTTGACAAACTGCTCGCGATGAAGTCTATTCTCATTCCGACAGGAGAGAGCATGGTTAATGGTTTCTACTATTATTATTCTTACTTTTACCCCACCGGAGGGAACGCTTCGGGTATGCTCGGGTCCTGACAGTACCATTTGTCTGTTTTGAAGCCGTGTGCGCCTGAAGCGCCCACGGCTTTTTTGTTTTTTGGTACGATCGTTCGACAGGTTCATCCAATATGAAATCAATAAGGGGAAAATCGTCATGATCATTGTAATGCGGCCGAATTACGAGGAAGAGGACCTGGTCAGAATAGTGCAACGCCTCGAAGACATGAACCTTCGGGCTCATATTTCCAAAGGCGAGCACAGGACTATTGTAGGCGCCATCGGAGACGAACGGATCCTTGCGGAAATCCCTATGGAGTCCTTTCCCGGAGTGGAAAGGGTGTTCCCCATCTTAAAGCCTTACAAGCTGGTCAGCAGGGAATTCAAACCTGAAAACACCGTAGTTAATGTAGACGGTTTCGAAATCGGCGGTCCTCAGATTCAGATTATTGCCGGACCCTGCGCAGTCGAGAGCCGCGAGGTGCTCGAAGAGATAGCGGAGGCGATCGTGCCTGCCGGGGTTCATTTTTTGCGCGGCGGCGCTTTCAAACCGCGCACATCACCCTATGCGTTTCAGGGCTGGGGTGAAAAGGGTTTAAAATACCTTGCCGGAGTGCGCGAAAAGACCGGCTTGAAGGTAGTAACCGAACTCATGGACCCAAGAGACATCGTGCTGGTTTGCAAGTATGCGGATATCGTCCAGATCGGCACCCGCAACATGCAGAATTTCAGGCTCCTTACAGAGGTCGGAAACATCGATAAGCCGGTTATTCTCAAACGCGGCCTTTGCGCCACCATAAAAGAGTTCCTGATGTCGGCCGAATACATCATGGCGCAGGGAAACGAAAAAGTAATTCTGTGCGAAAGGGGTATCCGCACCTTTGAATCCGAGACCAGAAATACTTTGGACATCAGCGCCGTGCCTCTTCTAAAGCAACTGACTCACCTTCCGGTTATAGTTGACCCTAGTCACGCGGTAGGCAGGGCGGACCTGGTGACCGCAGTCTCGAAGGCGGCCGTTGCAGCCGGCGCAGATGGGCTATTGGTTGAAGTCCATGTCCGTCCGGAGGAAGCAATGAGCGACGGCCCTCAATCTCTTCGCCCGGAGGTTTTTCTCTCCATGGTCCAACAGTGCCGAAGGGTTGCCGAGGCGGTCGACAGGTTTATATAAATTAGTTGCTAAAGGAAAACGAAGTTATGGATTCCGGTCACCTTGGCGGCCTGACCAGCTCGAGTCCCCAGTGGACTAACCGCTCCTCGATTGGAATAATTGGCGGGCAGGGCGAAATGGGCCGGCTTTTTTCGAAACTTTTCAGTTCGCACGGATTTGACGTCCGTATTGCCGATGTGGATACGCCGCTTACGCCTGAGCGTGCAGTAGAGCAGTGCGATATAGTCATTTTTGCCGTGCCTCTACACAAGACTGTGGAGATAATCAGAAGACTTGTGCCGCATACCAGGCGGGAACAGCTTCTGATGGATCTGACCAGCCTGAAGGTCGCCCCTGTGAAGGAAATGCTGGAATCACCGGCCAGCGTTGTCGGCCTTCATCCGATGTTTGGAGGCCGGGTATCGAGTTTTACCGGCCAGACCCTGGCTGCCTGTCCGGTCCGCATCGGCCCTGAGCAGTGGCAGTGGCTACGCGGGCTTTTTGCACAAAGCGGCATCAGGGTCAAGGAATGCAGCCCGGATGAACACGACAGGATGATGAGCATCATCCAGGTGCTCTTTCACCTCACGACCATGCTCATCGGAAGGACCTTGAGGGAACTCGATATAGACATAGAAGAAACTATGAATTACACCAGTCCGAGCTACCGGATCGAAATGAACCTCGTAGGCAGGATCTTCGCGCAAAGCCCTGAACTCTACGGCGCAATCACCCAGATGAATCCGAATACAAAAGAGGTCCTTTCGGCTTTGAAGGACGGGCTCGAGGCCTATGAACAATTCTATGGCTCGGCAAACCTCAAGGGCTTCATGGAGGATTTCGAGCGAAGCGCCCGGCACCTCGGGGATTTTTGTTCAAACGCGTATCGCGAGAGTTCTGAAATCCTGGATTTTTCGGTCGAATTGGCCAATAATAAGCGCAACGGTGTAAGAAGTTGAGACACGGATTAACTAGGATAAACACGGGTAAACCGGTGAACGCGTACGGAGGTTCAAATGAAAATTAGATCCAGACTGCTTGCAGCGTTGCTGATGGTATTTGCTCTCAACTGTTCACTTTTGAGCTTCGCCGGTGAGACTGCGCCGGTTCAGCTTCCCAGTCCTCAAAAGGATGGAGGAAAGCCCCTGATGTCGGCACTAAATGACAGATCGAGCGGGCGATCGTACAGTGGGGAAAAACTTTCGATGCAAACTCTTTCAAACCTTCTTTGGGCCGCTTTCGGAATAAACAGGCCCGATGGCAGGCGAACAGCCCCTTCGGCGCATAACTGGCAGGAAACGGATATCTACGTGGCAACCCCTGACGGCGCCTATCTCTACGATGCAAAGAATAACACGCTGATTCCGATTGTGTCCAAGGACATCAGGTCCGTGACAGGGGTCCAGTCATATGTAAAAGACGCTGCGGTCAATCTTGTCTATGTGTCGGATACCCCAAAGCTCAAAGAGGCAGGTCCTGACAGCCAGATCCTGTCAGGCGCCGACACCGGGGTGATTGCCGAGAATGTCTACCTGTTTTGCGCCTCGGAAGGCCTGTCGGCAGTGCTGCGGGCTGGAATTGACAGAGACGCGTTGGCCAGGGAACTCCAATTGAAACCGGAACAGAAGATCATTTTGGCCCAATCTGTGGGATATCCGAAAAAGTGAAAGAGTTTTCAGTTTTCAGTTGTTAGTTTTCAGTTAACTCAAAACTCAAAACTAGCAACTGAAAACTGTTCAATTGTTTTTCATTCGTAATTCGTAATTCCTGAGCCTCTTGCAAAACTCAATAAGCCCGTCACCCCGGCGAAGGCCGGGGTCCAGAAACGATTGAAGAACCTAGATTCCGGCCTTCGCCGGAATGACGATGAAGGAGTTTTGCAAGAGGCTCTCCTAATTCGTAATTGCACCTAATAGTCCACTCCCGGCTGTGGCTCTATACCCTTGCGGTAGGCATGGGTGATCTCCCTCACTTCGCTAACGGTATCGGCCAGCGCTATTATCTCCGGGGCCGCGTCACGGCCGGTCAGGATCAGGTGGAGAAGAGGCGGCTTGCTGCGGATCAAATCGATCACCTGTTCCAGATCCACCAGCTTAAGGTGGATGGCGTTATTAATCTCATCGAGGACGATAAGATCATATTTGCCTGATGTGATCCGCTCCTTTGCCATAACGAGGGCTCTTTGGGCTGCTTCGCGGTGCTCGCCGTGCGAGTAAGGATTTCCCTGTATGCCGCAAAACCCCATGCCCGTGGCGACCAGTTCCACATCGCAGTCCATCTTCTTGACCGCTTCCCATTCCCCTGTGAATAAATCTCCCTTCATGAACTGGAGCATGCAAACCTTCATGCCGTGCCCGCATGCGCGGACGACCATGCCCAGGGCCGAGGAAGTTTTTCCTTTTCCATGCCCGGTGAGCACGACCACAAGGCCGACCCTTTTGTCCGGTTCAAGAGTCGTGACTGCAATCTGAGGGTTCAATCGAGTCAGTTTGCGGTCGTCATAGGGCATCGGATTTTCTCCTTGGTTCGGCACGCGTTTATCGCTGAGGCGCAGACCGACGGAGCAACGAACCAAAACTTCTTCGACACGGATGGACACGGATGGACGCGGATAGAAGAGGGCGAACTCAGAGATAGCCATTTCATTGTTTTGTGTTCCCGCATGTTCGGCGCCTGTCGATCCGTGTTTATCCGCATCCGTAGAGCGTTCATCGACCCCTTTTGGAACAGATGAAGACGGATGAACACGGATCAAATTCTGTCTTCACGATCCTTGCTCCATGAGGTTTTATGCATAAGATAAATTTGAATTTAAACACCTGCGGAGGGAAGGGCAACATTGCGGAATCTGTCGTGCCTCCTTCGTCCCGTGAGCCGGGAAAAGACTTGGACAGGATTAACAGGATTTACAGGATTGAAATAATAAACCTACAACTTTTAACCTGCTGTGCCTCCTATGTTCTGTGAGCTGTGAAAAGCCAGACCGATACGGTCTGGCTACGCAATCCCAAGAGAAAGGAGAAAACCCCGTGCAGGCCACGTTCATTGTGGTAGCCAGACCGTCCTCGGTCTGGTGATGGCGATGGCGGGTTGAAAAGCCCGTCCCACAAACCAATGACCCTAAAGCAACAACATGGGGGCAGAGCTCCTTACACTTTTCAATTTGGAGTCTCGCTCTAAATACAGGTGAAAAGTGTGCCAATGGACAGTGATCAGCAAAGACCAAATCAACTTCGCAGTGGTCAGGTCAGCAAAGACCAAATCGCCAAGTCCGCAAAATCAAATCTAAACAGCCCGTATTTTACCATGAGAGATTTGACGGGGCCAAACGGCAACCAGAAACGGTAAAAAGGTACCACCCGCGCGAAATGCACCACTCCTAAATGCACCGAAATGCAACTCATAACCCTGCTGTTAGAAATCTGAGAGTTCCCCGTCATCTAAAGGGATCATCAGTTCCGGTTTCTTCGCTTGCCCTGCTTTGTAATGGCTCTGGTCCTTTCCATTATCTTTCCGGGCGTAACCGTTTCCTTTCCCATTTCCCGGGGTCTGGAGGGGTTTTCCCTTGTTTGTTCAATGTCCTGCGTCCCCGCCTTTCGCCGATGCCGGCAGGCCACCGTCGCTCACTTTGAAGCGGCCGGTCGCCTTTGCGAGTCCTTCCGCACCGAAGGCATTGTCCTGGACCGCCTTTGCGATTTCGCAAAATGCTTCGTTAATCAGTCCTATTCCTGTTGACTGCTCGTCGGAAGCCACTGTTATCTCGCCAATGAGTCCGACAATACCGGCCATCCCAGTTGTCACATCCGAAAAAGCCGCATCTGTTCTTTTCACCAGTCTGGAGCCGTTATCGACTTCTTTGATAGTGCTTTCGATGAGGGTGGTAGAATTTTTTGCTGCTTCAGCGGCTCTCAGGGCCAGATTGCGCACCTCATCGGCTACCACGGCAAACCCTGCCCCGGCCTGGCCCGCTCTGGCAGCCTCGACGGCCGCGTTAAGCGCCAGCAGGTTGGTCTGAAAGGCGATTTCATCGATGCTTCGGATGATTTTTGAGGTCTGGTGGCTCACCTGTGATATTGCCTCCATCGAGCCGGTCAACTCGGTCATGGAATCCTGCGCGTGGGTTACCGCCTGATTGACCGTGCCGGCTATTCGGTCCGCCGTCTTTGTATTTACGGCATTTTGCCGGGTCATGGAGGAGATCTCCTCGAGTGAGGCGCTTGTCTGCTCGACGGATGAAGCCTGTACGCAGGCCGAGTCGGATAAATTTTCGGAGGCTGTGATTATCTCGCTTATCATCGTCCGCAGACCTTCTCTTATCAGGTTCATCCGGGCACAGATGTGGCTAATCTCATCGCGGCCTTTCACTTCGATTTCCCCGGTAAAATCACCCTTTCTCATTTTTGCGCCCGCATCGGCGAGCTGTCGAACGGGGAGTTCCACTATTCTTCGCATCATTAGATACATTGTAAACACCAGGATGAGCGATCCCAGGACCCCGAAGAGGATGCTCCTGTTTCGCGCAGACGAGGCAGCATCGACGGCGTTCTTCGAGGAGGTGCGAACCAGCACGCCCCCCAGGACCTTTCGCGAGTTTCCGTGACAGTGAGCACAGCGGGGCGAGTTGAAGATGGGGCGGAACATACTGACGGCAGGGTCACCGTTTAAGCTGCCATCGACCTGCTCGACGGGAAATTCCCCGGTTTTGAGCATGCCGGCGATGCCGTCCAAAGCCGTTCTGTTGTGAAGGACTTTATCCAGTTGTTTCCTTATCAGAGCGGTTTCGGTTGCAAATACGATCTCGCCCGAGAAGTTGAATACCGCGATCTCCAGCCCTTTTGTTTTCTCCTTAAAGCTTTGGAGTTCGTCCTGGACCGTCTGGTTGTCTCCTCTTGCCAGGGCTGCAAACATCCCTCCCTCGATCGCCGTGATGAGCATACCGCCGTCATGCTGTATCTGGTCGCGGATAAGACTCTTCTGGGTCTGAATGTTTCCCCATATGATGCTCCCGATTATGATAATAACCAGCACCAATAAAGGTAATGTGAGCTTGACCCACAATCTTTCTCTGTAGAAGGCGAACAGTTTCATTTAAAAGGCTCCATACGATGGATTTTACTTCTTCAGTGAGCACCGCCGTAAATCAAAGGCTTGTATCTAAACGCGGCGACCCTGTCCGCACTATGGCACCGGTCGCAATCCGCCATAGTAAGCTTTCCTTTGATATCATCTTTATCGCCGGTTTCGCTATGGGTCCCGCCTGGGCCATGGCAAGTTTCACACCCTGCATTCTTGAGCTGCGGGGTTTCCTGTTCGGAGCGGAAACCGCCCGGTTCTCCATAACCGGTGGTGTGGCACTTATAGCAGCCCTGTAATTCGGAGCCGGACAGTTCCTTCTTCATCAGGGCGATACTCTGGTATGATCCGACCTTTTTCGAATGCTTCAGGAAACTCTCGTATTCTTCTGCATGGCACGCCTTGCAAGTCTCCGATCCGACATATTTGTTCCTCTCCTGTGCTCTCCCATAACCGAGCCACGTACAGACGATTCCAAGGGAAAACAAAAGCGCGAAAACTCGCCGCATGCCAATGGCCGCCATATCGGCCCCCTCCTTATAGCAAAAGGTTCTGTTCAAAGGCGGCCCGGTCAGACCGCTTGGGACGTTACCGTCAACAGTTAGAAAGAAATTACTGTGGGATGTTCATAAATCGTCAACTACGGCTGGAAGCTTTAAAGTATTCTCCAAATGAATAGCGGGCGGTGAGCTGGAAGCGTGAGGCGTGAGGCGTGAGGAGTGAGGCGTGAGGTGGGAGCGGTCGCCGCTCTGCACCGTATTGGATAAGTTGTTGGAAAACAATCTTTCTTCTTGAGTTAACAGCGGGGAAAACTCCCTTTCTGGCAGAATTCCCGCAGGATTAGGAATAAAAAAAACTGCAACTTTTAAACTGCTGTGCCTCCTATGTTCTGTGAGCTGTGAAAAGCCAGACCGAGACGGTCTGGCTACGCAATCCCGAGAGAAAGGAGAACGCCCCGTGCAGGCCACGTTCATTGTGGTAGCCAGACCGTCCTCGGTCTGGTGATGGCGATGGCGGGTTGGAAATCCCGCCCCACAATTCAATGACACTAAAGCAACAACTTGGGGGCAGAGCTCCTCACGCTTTTGGAGTGTCGCTATAAAATAAGAACAGCAGGGCAAAATGAGCGGATTGCAGCGGGAAATCGGCTGTTTTCGCTGATAATACAGGCAAATATGAAGCGGACGATCCCATAACTAACCTATTTAGTTGCAAATTTTGATTTGCGGACCAGATCGGA
>Ga0209517_10000582_pt1 | contig 61425 bp, 41 predicted proteins | sample PeaSoiMetSII2010_FD_187695 | JGI IMG/M metagenome (GOLD analysis project Ga0209517, IMG submission 187695) | Peat soil microbial communities from Weissenstadt, Germany - SII-2010 (SPAdes) (version 2) | ecosystem: Environmental > Terrestrial > Soil > Wetlands > Peat | place: Germany... | reverse complement strand
TGTCGCCTGAAAAGAGAAAGAACAAACAATGAAGAATAAAATCATACTGACAAACGTAATACCCCGGTTCGGGCGATTCGGCGCGGCTCTGGCGGCTCTCCTGCTGCTGGGGATCGCAGCTTTGTCCTCGTCGGGCCAGGTTTTACCGCCGTCGTCACTGCCTTATGGATGCAGTTACGAGGAATGGTCGGCGAAGTGGTGGCGGTGGTATCTGGGCCAAGACACGAACGATGTGGAGCTGGTGGGCAGCCCGGACATTTGCGAGGGCCCTGCCAGCCGCGTGCGGTTTCTAGGCGAACAACCCGGCCCAGCAGGCCTCACTTTCCAAACCAATCATGTCATCATCCCCGGTGAAACTCCGGTGTTTTTTTTGATTGTTGCCGGTTATTACGACAACACCGCCTGTCCCCTCTCCGCGTCCACTTCCTATACGGCGGATCAACTGGCGACGATGGCTGAGGGAGGCCGTAGCAACATCGTTCAGATCACTTGCACCATTGACGGCGTCCCGGTCGCCGGTTTGGAGGATCCGCTCGGCACAGTCTATTACGTGGTGTCTCCGCCTTTCAGCTACACCACGGCGGAGGAGGGAACCATTGTTGCGGTATTCGAGGGTGAACCCTGCATTCCGGGGGGGCTGACCGTCTATCCGGCGGAGGCGGCGGGCGTCTATCTGATGCTGTCGCCTTTTTCGCCAGGCAAGCACACGATCCAGTATTTCGTCAACGGCGGCGTTTATGGCACGGGAGGCGCAACCTATGACCTCCCGGTGCTCCCGGACTTCCGACGCGACGGCAAACGAGTAGAGTGAAAAGTATTCAATCGCCCCTGGTCTTGTGGGAACACCCTACAGGATCAGGGCAAGCGCAGGCGGGCATCAGCGAGCCTGAACCCTTGCGAACCGATGGCTGGGGTGATTTTTATTATGACGATACAACTCATTCGTTTGTTCAGGAGCCTTCTGGCGTTTGCGGCCACTCGCCCAGAACGCACTGTTCATGCCTCAAGGGCGGCTGTGGATATGTTGTGTAAACACGAGCGTGACCACCGCGTGAAGCCGCTGACCCTCATCCTTGTTTTGCTGGCAGGGCCCCCGGTGCTGGCACGGGCCGATATCATTGGTCCGGTTACCCGTTATCCTCTCGAGGTCTTGCCCGACAAGCTCGACCCGACTCGCCCCGAGTCGCCCGCTCCGCCGCCCGGCCGGAGCCGGTCCTTCAAGACGAGCGGAACCTCAGCGCTGCTTGGTTTGTCTTGCTCCGCCGCGGCTTGGATCGCCATGGGACGATTCCGGAAAAGGCCCGAGCCTGGCGAAGCGTGCGCTCTGGATAGATAGCCGGTAACGCGCACGCGTGCCCAAGCCCCGCTAAAGAGATGCCGAGACTGTGTACAATCAGAGGCCTTGCTTTTTAAGCTCCCCATGGAGCTTAAGGACATCCGAATGTCTCCACTTTTTGTGATGCATGTGATCCGTGGTTAAGAACCTCTTTCCCCGTGATACTGTCCTGCCATGATTCTGTCTTTTCCCCCTTTCAGATTAGCATCAGACTAGCCGGAGATTAGCGGTTAAAAAACTTGATTCTGCACCTTTCATTCTGGGTTCTGCATTTGAATAAATCCTGGCCTTTTCGCCATTCAGGAGTAGAATCTGGGGTATTCCACCCATGGACCGTTCGCCGGATCGCGAGTCCGAGAATTCTTCGTCTTGGCCTTGTTCCGCGAAGATCCGCTTCATCGGTTGAGCCTCGTCACATCCACGATGCGCAACTCCTTAACTGGGTGGTCGGCCCAAAAGGTGATGGCGTAGCCGCTCACCAACACCATCTGGTTCGTTCGCCCGGTTTCGTCGAAGACTTCCAACTCGCCGGTAGTCAAAGGCTGCCCTGCCAAGACTTCAATTCGACGCAAAATTCGATGCCTCACCGAGGCAGGACGCAACGCGAGAATTTGACGGAGCGCCTCCTCGCTATAGACCGGCTTGTACAATCAGAGGCCTTGCTTTTTAAGCTCCCCATGGAGCTTAAGGACATCCGAATGTTTCCACTTTTTACCCCTATCCATTTCCCTGTGCCTCCGCGCCAAAGCTCCCATGAAATCGCTCTGACGAGCCAGTTGATGGGCGGCAATCAGGGCAGCAAAGAGCAATTGCTCGGATTCCGGCAACCGTTCGTACGCCTTTTTCAGTTCCTGCACGCTCACACCCGAACCATTTACCATGCTGGCGCGGGTTTCAAGAGCAATGTTCAATGACTAACAACAAATCCCTTGCCTTTTCACCATTCAGGAGTAGAATATGGGGTATTCCACCCATGGACCGTTCACCGGATCGCGAGGCCGAGATCTTCAACGCTGCGCGGCTTTTGCCCGCGAGCCAGCGCGCTTCCTACTTGGCCATGGCCTGCGCCGACGATGCCGCGTTGCGCCAGCAAGTCGAGGAACTCCTTCAGGCTGGTGAGGAGGCGCGGGAGTTCCTAGGCGCGCCCGCGCCCGAGGCAGCCACCGCCAGGGCGGCGCACCGGCTTCAAGGTTCAGCCGCCGCCGAAAAACCCGGCGATCGTATCGGCCACTATACGTTGCTTCAGCAACTCGGCGAGGGTGGCTGTGGCATCGTCTATCTGGCCGAGCAACACGAGCCCGTCAGGCGGCGCGTCGCCCTCAAGATCATCAAGCTGGGCATGGACACCAGGCAAGTCGTGGCGCGCTTCGAGGCCGAGCGTCAGGCCTTGGCGCTCATGGACCATCCCCACATCGCCAAGGTGTTCGACGCCGGCGCCACCGACACTGGCCGGCCTTTCTTCGTCATGGAGCTGGTGCGCGGCGTCAGGATTACCGATTACTGCGATCAAAACCTGCTCTCCACGCCCGAACGGTTGGACTTGTTCATCCAGATTTGCCAGGCCGTCCAGCACGCTCACCAGAAAGGCGTCATCCATCGGGACCTCAAGCCTTCCAACATCCTGGTTTCGGCCAATGATGGCGTGGCGGTGCCCAAGGTAATTGATTTTGGCATCGCCAAGGCCACCCAGGGCCGGCTGACCGATCAAACGGTTTTCACCGCCTTCGAGCAATTCATCGGCACTCCCGCCTACATGAGTCCGGAGCAAGCGATGATAACCAGCGTCGATATCGACACCCGGACGGACATTTACACGCTGGGCGTGCTGCTCTACGAGTTGCTCACCGGCAAAACGCCCTTCGACGCCACGCAACTGCTGGCCGTGGGACCGGACGAGATGCGCCGCACCATTTGCGAGCGGGAGCCGGTCCGACCCTCGACGCGCTTGAGCACGATGCGCGGTGTCGATTTGGAGACCACCGCCAGATATCGCCAAGCCGACCCGCCCAAGTTGCTGCACCTGGTCCGTGGTGATTTGGACTGGATCGTGATGAAGTGCCTGGAAAAAGACCGCGCGCGCCGTTACGAGACGGCTAACGGCCTCGCGCTGGACGTTGAGCGCCATCTGCGCGACGAACCCGTGGTGGCCCGGCCGCCCAGCCGAACCTACCGCTTGGCGAAGCTGGTCCGCCGCCACAAACTCGTCTTTGGCGCTGCGGGCACCGTTGCCGCCGCCCTCATCAGTGGCATCGCGGTCTCCACATGGCTGTTCGTTCAAGAGAGGCAGGCTCACGAGAAGGAGACCGCTTGGCGCATGGCGGCTGAACAAAGTGACCACGACGCCAGCGTCGCCTCTGCTCGCGCTCAAACTGCGGCCGAAAAGCTGCGGAGGAACCTGGAAACCTCGGACCTGGTCCAGGCCGTCCACCTCATTGCCGCGGATAATTGCGCCGATGCCCTGGCATACCTGGCGCGGATCCTCTCAACGAACCCGACCAACGACGCGGCCCTGACCCGGATGACGACCTTGCTGACCTACCGTTCGTGGATGATCCCCACTCTGATCTTAAGACACAGCAACGTGGTGAGTTCAGCCCAATTCAGTCCCGATGGCACGCGCATCGTCACGGACTCGTCTGACTACACCGCGCGCGTGTGGGACGCTCAGAGCGGCTTGCCTGTGACCTCGCCTCTGAGACACAACCATATTTTCGAGTCCGGCAGGTCGGTTGGGTTCAGCCCCGACGGATGCCGGGTCGTGACCGCTTCATTCGACCGTACCGCCCGCGTTTGGGACGCGCAGCGTGGCATCCCGCTCACCGGTCCAATGCAGCACGACGGCGCAGTGTGGTCAGCTCGCTTTAGCCCGGATGGCACCCGGATCATCACGGCTTCGGAGGATGGAAAGGCGCGGGTGTGGGATGCGCAAAGTGGTGTCCTGCTGCTCATGCTGAAACACGCTGAATCCGTAATCTCAGCCGAATTCAGCCCGGATGGGAAGTGGCTGGCTACGGCCTCGCTGGACAAAACCGCCCGGGTGTGGGACGCGCAGACTGGTCTGCCGCGAACTCCCCCTTTGCAACACGAACGCGAAGTTCGCGTGGCGCGCTTCAGTCCCGACTCCCAGCGGATCGTCACAGCTTCGTATGACGGAACCGCCCGGGTGTGGGACGCGCGCGACGGGCGGCCGCTGACCCGGCCGCTGCCTCACGGCGACAAGGTAAGATCAGCCCAGTTTAGTCCCGATGGCAAGTGGCTCCTGACCGCCTCCTACGACCATACAGCACGTTTGTGGGATGCCGAGAGTGGCCTTCCTCTGGGTGATCCGTTAAAGCACGGAAAGCTCGTCATGTCGGCGGAATTCAGTCCGGACGGCCAGCGGGTCGTTACCGCGTCGTGGGACGAAACGGCTCGGGTGTGGGACGCACCGAGCGGCCATCCGCTCACAGAATTCTTCACCCATGGCGGATCGTTGAGTGGAGCGTGCTTCAGTCCGGACGGCCGGCGCATCGTTACTGCGTCGTATGACGGCACGGCGCGGGTGTGGGAGCCCCGGAACCGCCCGCCTCCGGGCCTGACGTTCAAGCACAGCGCGACTGTCTATCGAGGGCAATTTAGTCTCGATGGAAAACGCATTGTAACCGCCTCGGACGACAAAACCGCCCGGGTCTGGGACGCCCTGACCGGCCAGCCCATTACCGAACCTTTAGAACATCGAGCACTGGTCAACGCGGTGCAGTTCAGCTCCGATGGCTTGAGGGTTCTAACGGCCTCAGGTGACCACACGGCCTGCGTTTGGGATGCGCAAACAGGGCGTTCTCTGCTGGAACCGTTCAAGCATGGCGGCCCAGTCAATGCAGCGCAGTTCAGCCCGGACGGCAGCCTCATCGTAACCGCCTCGGACGACAAAACCGCCCGGGTCTGGGACGCCCGCACTGGGCTGCCTGTTGTCGGGCCCTTGCAACATTCTGCGCCGGTCTCCTCAGCCAGTTTCAGCCCCGATGGCCTGCGGATTGTCACCGGTGCGAACGACGGCACGGTCCGCGTGTGGGGTGCCCACAACGGGCGACTCCTGGCTGAATGCTCGGGACACCGTGGTGCGATTTCCGCGGCGCAGTTCAGTCCGGATGGCATGCAGGTCGTGACCGCATCAGACGACGGCACCGCCCAGGTGTGGGATGCCCAGAATGGCCGCCCGGTCACCGGGCCTCTGCTGCACGGGAGCCATGTTGGGTCGGCGCAATTCAGTCCCGATGGCAGACGGGTCCTTACGGCTTCCTGGGACCAGAAGGCGCGCGTGTGGGATGCCCAGACCGGCCATCTGCTCATTGAATCTCTTAATCACGCCTCGGGGCTTACGTTCGCCCAATTCAGCCCGGATGGCCGGCGCATCGTCACGACCTCAGATGATTACACCGCCTGTGTCTGGGATGCGCAGACCGGTCAACCGCTCACCGACTCCCTCAGACACAACGGCAACGTGTGGTTCGCTCAATTCAGCCCGGATGGCAAACGGCTCGTCACTGCTTCGGTGGACCGAACGGCCCGCATCTGGGACCTGGCGCCTTCAGCCTCAACTTGCCCGCACTGGCTGCTTCCATTGGCCGAAGCGATCTCCGGCAAAGTGCTCAACGAACAGGGGTTCTTGCGTGAGACCAAGCTCGACCGTCCTCAAGTCCTGGCACAGCTACGCGACCAGTTGAGCGCAGCGCCCGACAACGACGATTGGGTTCAGTGGGGCCGCTGGTTCCTGGCGGACCCCGACACCCGGACCGTCTCCCCCTTCTCCACCATCACGCCCCAGGATTATGACAAACATTAGTTTAATTTATACATGTGCGGCAGGTGTGTTGGCCCCGCCCGGCAACCGCTCAACTTTTCGCCGGAAGCCCCGCACCGCCTCGGCGCGTTCGGGCAGCAAATCGTCGAAATTCTCCGTTGCTTCACTCCCTCCCCACGGAGGTCTTCGCTGGCCTATGACCTCCGGCTCTCAGCCAACCCTAAAGCAAGGCTTTCGGCGGGCGTTGACAATCCTAGAAGGGCCGTTACTCTTTGCTAAACACTTGCGTGGCGCGCGTGGTTCGATTCAAATACTACTAACGTGGCTGAAAAAGACGATTATCTGGTGGACATCCTGGTGGATCTAGGGTTTGTGAGTCCTGACCAAGTGGCGCAGTTGCGGAGCGAAGCGCAGGCGGCGGGAGTGGGAGTGGTGGACCTGATGCTGGCCAACCAGGTGGTGCGGCCGGCAGATGTCACGCAAGCCAAAGCAGCCCACTTCGGGGCGGAAGTCGTCAACCTGAACGATCTAAAGATCAGCGACGACATCATCGCGATGATTCCGCGCCACATCGCGCGCAAGTATCGTGTGGTGCCGGTGTTCAAGCACGATAACAGCTTGACGGTGGCGATGGCGGACCCGTCGGATTTGGACACGATCGATAGCCTCACGCACCTGCTGCACATGGAAATCGCTTTGCAGGTCGCCTCGGAGGCGGACATTGAAAACGCGCTGAGCCGGTATTACGCCGAGCGTGGGGGTGTGGCGGCCGATCCTCGGTACACGGAAGTAATCGAGGACCTGACGCGGGAACATGTGGAACTGGAGGCGGCCGAGGCGGGGGACAATGCGGTGGTGGAAGCCGACGCGCCGCTCATCAAGCTGGTCAACTCCCTCATTGTCGAGGCGTTCAAGATGCGGGCGTCGGACATCCACTTGGAGCCGTTGTCCAAGACTTTCCGCGTCCGCTACCGGATCGACGGTGTGCTGCACGAAATCAAACCGCCGCCCAAGCGGTTGCAGGCGGCCATCATCAGCCGGCTTAAAATCCAGTCCAACATGTCGATTTCCGAGCATCGGATTCCGCAGGACGGGCGCATCCAGACTTCGGTGGGCAGCAAGTTGATCGACTTGCGCGTATCGTGTTTGCCGACCAATCACGGTGAGAGCATCGTCATGCGTATTCTGGACAAAGAGGGGCTGCGCCTAGGGCTGCCGGAGTTGGGGTTTTTCACGGACGACCAGCAAACGTTCGAGCGGTTGATCGGGTTGCCCGACGGGATTTTGCTGGTAACCGGCCCGACCGGCTCGGGCAAGACGACGACGCTTTATTCGTGTTTGCACTTCATTAACCGGCCGGACCGGAAGATCATCACGGTCGAGGACCCGGTGGAATACTTGCTCTCGGGAATCAACCAGGTGCAAGTCAACGAGGCGGTCGGGTTAAGCTTTTCGATGGCCTTGCGTTCGATTCTGCGCCAAGCCCCGAACGTGATTATGATTGGGGAAATTCGCGACTTGGAAACGGCGTCGATCGCGATCAATGCGTCGCTCACGGGGCATTTGGTGTTCTCGACGCTGCACACGAACGACGCGCCGAGCGCGGTCACGCGCTTAATTGACATTGGGGTGAAGCCATTTTTGGTGGCGTCCTCGACGCGGGCATTGATGGCCCAGCGACTGGTGCGGAAGGTGTGCAAGCAGTGCGCGGCGCCGGCGCTGCCGTCGGAGGCGGAAATGCGCACGCTGGGACTGGATACCGCCAGCACGCAAGGGGCCACTTTTCAAAAGGGCAAAGGCTGTTCCAACTGCACGGGGACGGGTTATCGCGGCCGATTCGGGATCTTCGAGATTTTCGTGATCGACGATGAAGCCCGGAAGTTGATCTACGAGAAGGTGCCCTCGTCGATTCTTCGCAACCGCGCGCGCGAAATGGGCATGCGCACGCTGCGCGAGGACGGCATCCGCAAGGCCTTGGCGGGGCTGACAACGTGCGATGAAGTGATCCGCGCCACGGTCGGGGACGTGGAATGAGTGGTGAGCGGGATAAGCCAGTTCATCGCCGTTGAGGGAAGTCCAATGATTTCACACCCGCTCGTGACAAAAGCGCTTCACGGCTGTCTAGTTTTGGTAGTAGAATGCGCGCTTGTAGGGCATAGGATTTAAGCATGTCATACTCGATGTCAGATTTGTTGCAGTTGGTGGTCTCGGAAGGGGCCTCTGACCTGCACATACGCGTGGGGACGCCGCCGGTGATTCGGGTACACGGGATTTTGCACCGGGTGGAGGGGCCCACGTTGGGGCCGGAGGATACCGAGGAACTGATGCGCAGCATTACTTCCGAAGAACACATCCAGCATGTGCGGGAACGGGGCGGCTCGGATTTCGGGTTCGCGTTTGGGGAGATGGCGCGTTTCCGGGTGAGCGTGTTCAAGGAGAAAGGCAACTTTGGCCTGGTGCTGCGCCAGATCCCGAGCAAGCTGCTGACGATGGAGCAGATTGGCATTCCTCCGTCGGCGAAGGAACTGCTTTACAAACCGCGCGGCCTGGTGCTCGTGACGGGGCCAACGGGTTCGGGCAAGACCACGACGCTGGCGTCAATGATCAACATTATCAACGAGGAGCGCGACGAAGCCCACATCATCACCATCGAGGACCCGATCGAGTACTACCACAAGCACAAGAAGTCGCTGGTGACGCAGCGGGAAATCGGGGTGGACGTGCCCAACTTCGGCGAGGCGTTGCGCCGCGCCTTGCGCCAGGACCCAGACGTGATCCTGGTGGGTGAAATGCGCGATTTGGAAACCATCGATGCCGCGATCACGGCGGCGGAAACGGGGCACTTGGTGTTCGGGACGCTGCACACCACGGGGGCGGCCAAAACGATTGATCGCGTAGTCAATGCGTTCCCGACCAACCAGCAGGAGCAAATTCGCATCCAGCTTTCGACGGTGCTGCAGGCGGTCATCTCCCAACTGCTGATCCCCCGCGTGGATAAGCCAGGGCGCGTGGCGGTGTTCGAGATTATGATCAACACGCCGTCCATCGCCGCGCTGATCCGGGACAACAAGAGCTTCCGCATAAATTCGGACATCCAGACGGGAGCCAAGTATGGGATGGTGACGCTGGACGGTTTCCTGATCGAGAAGTACTTGGCGGGGATGATTGCGCGAGAAGAGGTGGTGACCAAATCGCAGGATCCGGTCACGATCCAAGCCAAGCTGCAGGAGTTGGAATTGGCGGCGGCGGTGGGGGTGGACACGGGCCCGGGGCCCGAAGCAAAGAATTAAGCCATGGCCGAGGAACTCACTAGTCCGTTGCTTTCGTTGATCAAGGAGCAAGGCTTGATCGACGACCTGCAATACGAGGAAGTCGCCGCCGAGTTCAAGCGTAACGGGAAGGCGGTGTTCCAGATTTTGCAGGATTTCGGTTTGATGGATGCGGACGCGATCCTGCACACGATCGCGACCCACCTGGGGGCCGACGTGGTCGAATTGAACAAGCGGGAGATCAAGCCGGACGTGGTGCATTTGATTCCCGCCAAGATGGCGCGGATGTACCAATGCCTGCCGGTCAATTTGTCCAACTCAACGCTGCAAGTGGCGCTGGTCGATCCGCTCAACCCCGCGCGCATCGACGAGTTGGGGTTTATCGTCAAGAAAGACATCCAGTTGGTGGTGGCGGACCCGACCCAGATTCAGGCGGCCATTGACAAGTATTACCCTGAGGAACTGGAGAGCGTCTCCGACGTGCTCAAGGAATTGGGTTCGGACGAGGACATCGCCAAGGAAGCTAGAGAGGTCGAGGCAACGGACAACGCCAGGATGATGGAGGCACTGGCTGACGCGGCGCCCATCGTGCGCTTCGTCAACCTGGTGCTCTTCCAGGCGGTGCAGGATCGAGCCAGCGACATTCACTTCGAGCCTTTCGAGACGGAGTTCCGCATTCGCTACCGCGTGGATGGGGCGCTCTACGAAATGTCCCCACCACCCAAACACCTGGCGCTGCCGGTCGTCTCTCGCATCAAGGTCATGGCGGGTCTGAATATCTCGGAACGGCGGCTGCCTCAAGACGGGCGCATCAGTTTCCCGATGGGCAACCGGGTGATTGATTTGCGCGTTTCGACACTCCCAACGCAGTTTGGCGAATCGGTCGTGTTGCGTGTCCTGGACCGGTCGGCGGTGAATCTGGAGGTCGAGGCGCTGGGTTTTCCCAAGTACCTCTACGATTATGTCATCGAAGCGATCCAGCGCCCGAACGGGATTTTTATCGCGACCGGACCGACCGGCTGCGGGAAAACGACGACGCTGTATTCGTGCCTGCGGCGGGTGAATACGATCGACTCGAAGCTGCTGACGGCCGAGGACCCGGTGGAGTATGACATCGAGGGGATCATGCAAGTGGCGATCAACGAGGCGGTCGGGCTGACGTTCAGCAAGGCGTTGCGGTCGTTTTTGCGCCAGGATCCGGACATCATCATGGTGGGGGAAATGCGCGATTTGGAGACGGCGCAGATTTCGATTCAGGCGTCGCTGACGGGGCACTTGGTGCTGAGCACGCTGCACACCAACGATGCGCCGGGAGCGGTCACGCGCCTGGTGGATATGGGGGTAGAGCCGTTCCTGATTTCTTCGACCCTGGTCGCGGTGGTGGGCCAGCGGCTGGTCCGCACCATTTGCAAGGGCTGCCGGACACCTTTTGAGCCGACGGAAACCCAGATGGGCTTGCTCAACCTTTCCATCCACGATGTGGGCGACAAGGCATTTTATTACGGGCGCGGTTGCTCGGTGTGCAATGATACCGGGTATCGTGGTCGGAAGGGCATTTTTGAGTTGCTGGTCATTACCGACCCTTTGCGGGCCTTGATCAACGAGCGTGCCCCCAGCGTGGTGATGCGCCAGAAAGCCGTCGAGTTGGGAATGATTACGCTGCGCGAAGACGGCTTGCGCAGCATATTTGATGGTGATACAACAATAGAAGAAGTTGTGAAGTACACATGACCTGACCCGTTTCTCGCTTATGCCAAAGTTCAATTACGTCGCCATGGACCCGCATGGCAAAGAGACCAAGGGCACTCTCGAGGTCTCCAGCCAAAACGAGGCGATCGGGCGCGTCAAGGAAATGGGGCTGTTCCCGACCAAGATCGTCGAAATCGAGAAGAATCGGGAAACGGGGCAAAAGCACGCCAAACCGGCGGCGAAGGGGGCGGGCAAAAAGAAGGGCGGCGGCGCGCTCAACTTCCAGATCAAAATTCCCGGCCTGAGCGGAAAGGTTAAGTCAAAGGTACTGACCACCTTTACGCGGCAATTGGCGACGCTGGTCGATGCGGGTCTGCCGCTGCTGCGGGGGTTGCGGGTGCTGGAAAAGCAGGAGAAGAATCCCACGCTCAAGAGCATTATTGCCGAACTGGCGTTGTCGATCGAGGGCGGCAGCACGTTCTCGGAAGCCCTGGCCCAGCATCCCAAGGTTTTCAACCGCCTGTTTGTCAACATGGTGAAGGCGGGCGAACTGGGCGGCGTGCTCGAAGTTGTGTTGACGCGCTTGTCCGAGTTCATGGAGAAAGCGCAGAAGATCAAAGGCAAAGTCATCGCGGCGATGTTTTATCCGTGCGCGGTGCTGGTGGTGGCGACGGCGATTTTGTTCATCCTGATGACCAAGGTAGTGCCTAAGTTTGAGGAGGTGTTCCAAGGGATGGCGGAAGGGGCGGCCCTGCCGGCCTTCACGCGCCTGGTCATGGGCTGCAGCCATGCCATCGTGGATCATTTTGTGGTGTCCGCCATTTCCATTACGGTTTTCGTCGTTTGTTTCGCGCTTTTCATTCACACGAAATTTGGACGACATGTTTGGGACAAGTTCAAACTCAAAATGCCCGTAGTCGGTCCCGTGGTGAGCAAAGTGGCTATCTCGCGCTTCACGCGCACTTTGGGTACCTTAGTCAGCAGCGGCGTGCCCATCTTGCAGGCCTTGACCATCGTCAAAGAGACTGCCGGCAATGTCATCATCGCCAATGCCGTCAATTCGGTGCATGAAAGCGTCAAAGAGGGCGAAACCATCACCGCTCCGCTGGAAGCCTGCGGCGTCTTTCCGCCGATGGTCATCAGCATGGTGGACGTGGGCGAGCAAACCGGCGCCCTGCCGGAAATGCTCCTGAAGATAGCGGATAACTACGATGAGGAGGTTGATAACGCCGTGGCGGCGATGACCTCGCTGCTCGAACCCATCATGATTGTCTTTCTGGCCGTGATCGTTGGCAGCATCGTGATCGCGATGTTCCTGCCACTCATCGACCTGATGAACCGCGTAGGCGACACCAGCGGCGAGAAAGGCAAAGGGGACTAAGCATGGGATGGAATACGTAGGCCGGGATCTGGAGTGATGCCGACGCCGAGCCTTCTTTCGCCCCTGCCGGGGCTTGGCCGGTTTTTTTGCGTGGGTTCCCACTGTTGAAACGGTGGGCTATTCTCGGACGTCCCTCCGGGACTCAATCCGACGGTCGGGTGGCGTTGATCAGTGGGCTAAGGGCGAGTGCAAAAATAAAGTCGGATTTTCACGCGCGGAGCAATTAGATTACGCCGGCTGGCGGGCGCTTTCGGTCAAGATCGGCATTCGACAGCGGCAGCCCCGAACTCCGAATGCGTTCGCGAGCAGGAGCGTTCGGGGCGCGCAGCGCAAAACGCTTCGCGAGGTCGGGCCGGCACAGCATACCCGAAAGCGCAGGCATCTCTTGGAATTGCGCCTTGAAACCGGAACTTATCTTATTTCTGCACAGACCCTAAAGCCGCACGGCGCTTAACTTCAAATCATCGCTCCGCGATGGATAAACGTAAGGCAGAAGCTTGAGCATTTTTCATCGACTATCGAGTAGTCGAACATCGGACCGATAAAGCCGGGATGAAAAAAGTTGCGCTGGTTTTCGTTGCGGCCGTCTTCGTGCCCAGCCTGGTGCTGGGCTGGCTGGCGGTGCGCACGCTCCGCGATCAGCAGTTCCTCCTGGAGCGGCAGCAGTCTTTACTTTACCAAGGCGTGGCGGACGCGCTGGCCAAAGCCGTGCAGGATGCGCTGGCGGAGGACCTGCGATCGTTCGCCTCCCAGGTCGCCGACCTGCTTCGCGGCCAAGAGCCTGCTGACGTGGCCGCTTCGTTCGATGATTTGCTGCTCGAAAAGTGGCCCCTCGCGGAGGTCGGTTTCGTGGTCAGCCTCAAAGGCGATCTGCTCTCTCCCTCGCCTTTGGGACGGCCGGAGGCGCGGACGTTCTGCGCCGACAATAGCCGGTTCCTTTGCAACCGCCAAAGTGTCGAAGTTTATCTGAATTCCAAGCAGTTCCTGGCCAAATCCTCGATCAATGCCCAGGCGCAGAACCCGTTGCGCAATGTCGTTCCCGAACAAAACAAGGAAGCCTTGGGGGAAAATCAGCAGGCGGCTTCCAAAATCGCCGCGTCCGAAGCCGAGTTCCGCCAGCTCATAGCCGGCGAAACGCAGGGAACCATCGCGCGGTTTGTGGATAACAAACTGGACGTGCTGTTGTGGTGGCGCGGGGCGGTGGATTCGCCATTAATCTTTGGCGCGCAGTTGGCTTTACCCCGGCTGGCTGGTGGGCTGCAGCCTTTGCTCGAACGGTTGGACCCGGCTTTGCGCGGAACGATTTGCGTGGCGCTGCTGGATGACGCCGCCAAGCCCGTGGCCTTGTCGCAGCCGGGCTTTCGCGCGGCTTGGAAGCGGCCGTTTGTGGCGACCGAAATTGGTGAGGCACTGCCGCACTGGGAAGTCGCGGTGTATCTCCTGGATCCGGCCAGGTTGACGCAATCGGCGCGAATCATTGAGCTAACCCTGGGCCTGTTGATAGCGGTGCTGCTGATGGCGATCACGATTGGAAGCTGGCTCATCGTGGCGGATCTGAAACGCCAGCTTGCCCTGGCGCGACAGAAAACGGATTTCGTCAGCAATGTCTCGCACGAGTTGAAAACGCCGCTCACTTCCATCCGGATGTTTTCGGAATTGCTGGCCGAGCAACCCGTCACAAACCCCGAGAAACACCGGGCTTACCTGAGCATCATCACGGCCGAGACCGCACGGCTCACGCGCCTCATCAACAATGTTTTGGACTTTGCCCGCCTCGAACGCGGTGAGAAAAAATACCACTTCACGCGCCTTGATCTCGCGGCGGTCGTGCGCGAGACGGTGGAGACCTATCGCCCGCAACTCGAAGCCGGGGGCTTTCGCTTCGAGGTCGAGATCCCAGACTCCCCGCTGTGGGTCAGGGGCGACCGGGACGCGCTGGCGCAGGTGCTAATGAACCTGCTGTCGAACGCGGAGAAATATTCGGAGGGCCGCAAGGAGATCACGGTGCGCGCAGGGCCCGGCCCGACGGGGTGCGTCGAGGTGAAAGTGCTGGATCGCGGCCTGGGCGTGCCGGAAGGATGCGCGGAAAGGATTTTTGAACAATTTTACCGCGCACACGACTCGGTCAGCAGTGGCATCCAGGGATGCGGGCTGGGCCTGACGCTGGCGCGGCAAATGGCTCGCGCCCACGGAGGCGATGCGGTTTATGAAGCGCGCGAGGGCGGCGGCAGTTGCTTTAGCCTGCGGGTGCCAATTGAAACGAAGGCGGATTCGTAGCCCCAAGGCTAAAGGCATTGGGGTAAGGATGAGAAATCGGCCGCCCCCCCGCTTCGCTTCGCTGGCGCCTGCTTGAAATGGGCTAAAGAAAGTCGATAACTGCACAACAAAAGGAGGTTAAATAATTGCAATTTAGGCGTTGTAAATGTTTAGCAGTGAGACTAATTTTAAAGCAGATAAATAATTGAGGATGAAGTGCTTATGATAGCCACAATCCCGAAACAAAAAGAAAAGTTGTCCCGCGTGATGCAGCACGCCAGCGGGGACAAGCGCTTCAAGATCCTTGAAGCGCACATGAAAAAGTACCAGTTCCGGCAGGATTCCCTGCTGGAGGTATTGCACAAGGCGCAGGAGCTCTTCGGCTACCTGGAGGACGATCTGCTCCTGTTCGTCTCCTTCAAGCTCAAGCTGCCACCCAGCCGGGTTTACGGCGTGGCCACCTTTTACCATTTCTTCACGCTCAAACCCCAGGGCCGCCATACCTGCGTCGTCTGCCTGGGCACGGCTTGCTACGTCAAAGGCGCCAATAGCGTCATCCAGGCGGTCGAGAACGAACTCAAAATCAAGGCGGGTGAGACGACCCCGGATAACCAGGTCTCGCTCCTGACCGCGCGCTGCATCGGCGCCTGCGGGATTGCGCCAGCGGTGGTTTATGACGGAACCGTCACGCCGCGTGCGACGGCGCAATCGGCACTGGACCAAATCCACAAGTGGAGGGCGCAATGATTTTCAACGAACTGCTCGAGATCAAAGAAAAGGAACTGGCTTCGCGAAAGAAGATCACCCTGCGTTGCTGCATGGCAGCCGGGTGCATGTCCTCGGATGCGAAGAACATCAAGGACCAACTGGAAAAGGCGGTAGCGGCGGCGGGGTTGCAACAGGAAATCGAAGTTCGGGGAGTGGGCTGCATGAAGCTGTGCTGCGAGGGGCCGCTGGTGGCCGCTGATCCGCAGAACGCTTTGTACATCAGAGTTACGGCACAGAACGCGCCCTCGATTCTTGCGGCCATCAAAGGGGGCCGATGCGAAGTGGCGCAAGGCGATCCTAACGCAGCTTTTTTCACGAAACAACGCTCGATCGTGCTGGCCAACAGCGGGCTGGTCGATCCCGAACGCATCGAAAGCTACATCGCGGCGGACGGTTACCAGGTTTTGCATGAAGTGCTGCATGAGATGACGCCGAAGGACGCGGTCGAGGCCATGGCCAAAAGCGGGTTGCGTGGGCGGGGCGGCGCGGGCTTCCCAACCGGCCTCAAATGGGGCACGGTTGCCAAATCGGCGGGCGCGAAAAAATACGTGATCTGCAACGCTGACGAAGGGGATCCCGGGGCGTTCATGGACCGAAGCGTCCTGGAGAGCGACCCGCACAGCGTGTTGGAGGGGATGGCGATCTCTGCCTACGCGGTGGGAGCGGACCAAGGCTTTATTTACGTGCGGGCGGAATACCCCCTGGCGATCTCACGCCTCCAAATCGCCATCAAACAGGCCAAGCAAATGGGGCTCCTAGGCGCCGGCATTTTCGAATCGCCGTTCAATTTCAACGTTGATATTCGCATCGGGGCGGGGGCGTTCGTTTGCGGAGAAGAAACGGCCTTGATGGCCTCGGTGGAAGGCAAACGCGGGGCCCCGCGGCCGCGGCCGCCGTTTCCGGCGGAGAGTGGGTTGTGGGGCTGCCCCACGTTGATCAACAACGTCGAGACGTTCGCGAACGTCCCCTCGATTTACCGGAACGGCCCGGAGTGGTTTGCTGGGATCGGCACGGAAAAAAGCAAAGGCACGAAGGTGTTCGCGCTCGCGGGCAAGATCAAAAACACTGGGCTGATCGAGGTTCCGATGGGGACACCTTTGCGGACGATCGTCGAAGAAATGGGCGGTGGGGCACCGAACGGCGGTCAAATCAAGGCCGTACAGACGGGTGGCCCGTCCGGAGGTTGCATTCCGGCGCAGCACCTAGACACGCCGGTGGATTACGAGTCGCTGACGAAGCTTGGGTCGATCATGGGCTCGGGCGGTATGATCGTGATGGACCAAACCACCAACATGGTGGAAATCGCCCGGTTTTTTATGGATTTCTGCATGGACGAGTCGTGCGGCAAATGCGTGCCTTGCCGCGCCGGCACCGTGCAGATGTACCACTTGTTGGATAAGATTGCCAGCCGGCGGGCGACCCGCCGGGACTTGGAGAAACTGGAGGAGCTCTGCGACATGGTGCGCCACACCAGCTTGTGCGGGTTAGGGCAGACGGCGCCCAACCCCACCTTAAGCACGTTGCGGTTTTTCCGCCAGGAGTACGAAGAACTGCTGCAGCCGGACCATTTCGGCCCGCGCAGCAATGGCGAAGCGAAAAGGCCAACCGTCCCGGCACCTTAGAGGTTTTTATGGCTGCCAAAACACTAACCATTAACGGCAAAGAACTCAGCGCCGAGGAAGGCGCGACGATCCTGCAGGCCGCGGAGGAAGCCGGTGTGAAGATTCCTACGCTGTGCCACCTGGATGGCGTCTATGACGTGGGCGCGTGCCGTCTGTGCCTGGTCGAGGTCGCCGGAGTAGCCAAGCTGCTGCCCGCCTGCACCACGAAGGTGGGGGAAGGCATGGACATCCAGACCGACAGCGAGCGGGTGCGCAAGTACCGCCGCATGACGCTGGAACTGCTCCTCGCGGAGCGCAACCACCTCTGCGCGGTTTGCGTAGCCAACGGACATTGCGAGCTGCAAACCCTGGCCTACACCCAGGGAGTAGAACATGTCCGCTACGATTATTGCTTTCCGAGATGGGACGTGGACAACACGCACCCGCTGTTCGGCATGGACCATAATCGTTGCGTTTTGTGCACTCGTTGCGTGCGGGTGTGCTGGCACATTGAAGGCGCGGGCACCAAAAACGTGGCCGGCCGGGGCGCCAGAGCCAAAATCATTACCGACCTCAACCTGCCGTGGGGCCAAGCCGAGTCGTGCACCAATTGCGGCAAATGCGTGCAGGCCTGCCCCACCGGTGCCCTATTTTACAAGGGCTCGACGGTCGCCGAAATGGAACGTGACCGCTCACGCCTTGAATTCATTGTTACCGCTAGAGAGAAAAAATTATGGGTCGCACCCGATTAGCCACAGTTTGGTTGGGCGGCTGTTCCGGCTGCCACATGTCGTTCCTCGACCTGGACGAGTTCCTCCTGGAGCTCGCCCAGAAAGTGGATGTTGTCTTCAGCCCGCTCATAGATGTCAAGAAGTATCCTTTGGATGTGGATGTATGCCTGATCGAAGGGGCGGTGTGCAACGAAGAGCACACGGAGCTACTATATCAAATCCGTGAAAGGACGCGGACGTTGATCGCTTTCGGCGATTGCGCGATTACCGGCAACGTGCCGGCCATGCGCAATCAATTGGGGCTGGCCAACGCGGAGAATGTCTTACAGCGCGCGTACGTCGAAGCGGCACAACTCAACCCGTGCGTGCCGGAGGAGAAAGGGATTGTGCCGGCCCTATTGCCGCGCGTCATGCCGGTGCACGAATGCGTCTATGTGGACTACTATTTGCCGGGATGCCCGCCTGAGGCGGAGCGCATCAAGGCGTGCCTATTGAGCTTGCTGGCCGGCGGCGAGCCGAAGCTGGAGGGTGCGCAGCTTAAATTTGGTTGAAGCGGGCCGAGCCCGCCGCAGGCGCAGCGAGGAGGCTGGCGGCGGGTCGGCTGGCTTGCGAGGATTATTTTTATGGCAAAGCGAATTGTTATTGATCCGGTCACGCGCATCGAAGGCCACGCAAAGATCAGCATTTACCTCGATGACGCCGGCAACGTGTCCGACGCCACCTTCCACGTCGTCGAATTCCGCGGCTTTGAAAAATTCTGCGAAGGCCGGCCCATGAGCGAGATGGCGGGTATCACGCCACGCATCTGCGGCATCTGTCCGGTCAGCCATCTGCTCGCCTCGGCCAAGGCGGGGGATGCCATCCTGGCGGTGGACATCCCGCCGGCGGCGGAAAAATTGAGGCGTTTGATGAATTTGGGACAAATGGTCCAGTCGCATGCGCTGAGTTTCTTTCATCTGAGTTCGCCGGATTTTCTGCTGGGATGGGACACGCCGCCGGCCCAGCGCAACGTGTTCGGTGTCATCGGCGCGCATCCCGACCTGGCGCGGGCGGGCATTCGGCTTCGGCAATTCGGCCAGGAGGTTATCGAGGTGCTCGGCGGCAAAAAAATCCACCCGGCTTGGGCGGTTCCCGGAGGCGTGCGCAGTCCGCTCACCGAGGAAGGACGCGCGCGCATCCGCGCCCGGCTGCCGGAAGCTTTCACGACGGCCAGGCTCGGTTTGGATGTGTTCAAAGACGTGCTCAAGACCCATCAACGCGAAGCGCAGATCTTCGGCAATTTCCCCTCGCTGTTTATGGCGCTGGTGGGCACCGACGGCCAATGGGAGCATCACGGGGGCAATCTGCGCTTCGTGGACGCCAGCGGCAGCATCATCGCCGACCAACTCGACCCGCAGAAGTATTACGAGTTCATCGGCGAGGCGGTGGAAAAGTCCTCCTATCTCAAATCGCCTTATTACAAACCCTTTGGCTATCCTGACGGGATGTATCGGGTAGGCGCGCTGGCGCGGCTCAATGTATGCGAGCGCATGGGCGTGCCGCAGGCGGACCAGGAGCTCGAGAACTTCAAGGGCCTCGGGCGCGGCGCGGTCACCTCTTCGTTCATGTATCATTACGCGCGCCTGATTGAAATCCTGGCGAGTCTCGAATTGATTGAGCGCTACCTGGAGGACCCAGAAATTCTTTCAAACGAGTTACGAGCCGACGCCGGCGTCAACAAGCTCGAGGGAGTGGGCGCCAGCGAGGCCCCACGCGGGACGTTGTTCCACCACTACCAGGTGGACCGCAACGGCATTCTCACCAAAGTCAATCTCATCATTGCCACCGGGCAGAACAATCTGGCCATGAACCGGACCGTGGCGCAAATCGCCAAATTCTATGTTCGGGGCACGGAGATTCCGGAACCGATGCTCAACCGTATCGAGCACGGCATCCGGTGTTATGATCCGTGTTTGAGCTGCTCGACGCACGCGTTGGGCCAAATGCCTTTGCGCATCGAACTGCTGGCCCCCGATGGCCGCGTGCTCAATGCGGCTGGGCGGGGGTAAGGGTATCTCCTTTATGGCAAGATTTGGACGCGGTAGAATCGTACCGCATCAGGCACGTAATTTGTGAATTTAGTTACTGCTCCGTTAGCCGTAACGCTTCCACCGATCGGCACGAACCGAATGTTCAGGTTGGTGGTGGACCAAACCTGATAGGTTTTCCCGGAAATGCTGTTCCAATCCAACACGCGCTTGCCTTGCATACCCAAAACCGGGATCCAGGTTGGATCGACCAAAATCACCCCTGTGCTGCTGGCACTGAAAGTCCCTGGTATGCCGGCGAGGCTAATCGCCCTGACTTGAGCGTAAAGCGTGGCCCCGTAGGCGTTCGTCACGGTAATTGAGGTGGTTTGGACCACCCCGCTGAACACGTTGGACGCGCCGGGTGATGTCCCAATCACTACCTCATAGCCGGAAACTCCACCTTGTGGATCGTTAAGGGGGAGCCAATTAAAGGCCGCTATGTTGCCAATAACATAGGGTCCTGCGGTGGTGGGCGCGGCAAGAGTGGCCGGCGGCGTAACATCGAAAAGCTTCAAATACTGCGCTTCGAAGGGAGCGTTGGTCCAGCCGGCATTGTTGATGGGAACAGGATTGAGGGATACAAATAACCCATTGCTCAGCAGCGTGCTGCCCCGAATTCCATTTGAGCCCCAGAGCAAGTAACTACTCCGGTTTAGATCAGTTCCCTGATAGGCCGCGATGTTCTTCACATTATAAATCCGATCGGGATTAATGCCAAAAATGTTCGTTCCATTCTGCGAAACATTGACTTCGAAGTAGCCCTGCTCGGTATTGGTATAGGCGAGGTTTACAAAACCGAAGACAACGTCGTTGAAATTTGGCGAGCCATTGGTGGTTAAGAATTTCGCCACCGCGTAAATATTGGGCTGCGGCGCAGTCGGGTTCAGGAAAACGCGATTGGCACTCTGCAACGCTGGGCTAAATTGACGGGCGCGTCCCACCGCAGCAAAGAGAGGATAAAGCCGGCCTGTCCTGAAGTTGCCGGCTCCGGCAGCAACGGCCGGCTGCAGCGAATTGAACGCGAATAAGTCCGGGACCTCCTCGGACCCGCTTACCGTGTAGAGACTGAAGCCGAAACCGGCGGCAGTCCCCATTTCCTGGCCGTAGAAGATATGAGGAACCCCATCGATGGTTCCGCCCACCATGAAACGGAGCAAGGCCATATAGGGATCGTTATAATAGCCACCCACATCGTGAGAGGTGCTGTTCCACAACATCAGGCATTGGCGGTAATTGCTTCGTTCTACCTCGAAAATGTCCTGGTAGTCGCTGGCGGTCGCAGCAGTTCGGAACTCATAAAGAACGCTGTCGTTGACGATGTCGAACGCGCGGCTGGAACGATAAGAAGGCGCGCCTCCGTTCAGAGATTCCGCCAGGAAGACGAAATCCCACTTTTGTGACCGTACCTTGTTGATGATATATTCCCAACATTGCGGCGGTAATCCCTCCGCGAAATCTGCGCGAATCCCGTCGATTCCCACGGCCGTTTGGCTAGCCGGGGTGTCGTGGGTGCAACCCGTAGCGTTTAGCCAATACAGCAGGGTATCGGCAAAATATTTCCATACATTTTGAGTGATGTAATCGAAACTCCCCGTGCTGGGGCGGTAGTCAAACCAATCGTCATTGTTTAGATAGTTATCATTGTCCTGGGGATTTTGGCAAACCAGCGCATCATACACGCCATAAAAAACATCGCTCACATCGCTCCATTTTTGAAAGTCGCCGCGGTCGGGGGCTATGGCGATGGTATTGGGAGTGGACGCGCGGCTGCAGTATTCGTTGGTGGCCGAATAGAATTGAGGCACACGAGTTGCAATCGGATCGGTGGGCTGCCAATTGCCCGGATTCCCTGCTCCCGCAAAGTCGGCGACGCCTTCATTGTCCAATTCAGCATCGTGAGCAGTATGATCAAAAGGCACATCTATCATCACATTAACCCCTGCTGCATCCGCCGCGGCTACGAAACCTTGAAACTCCTGCAGGGCGGCGGCGCGCGTGTTTGCCTTGCTCAGCCAAGGGGACACTTGGAAATAGTTTTTCACGCAGTACGGACTATTGATACTGCCCTCGATCCCAATGGGGTGGACTGGCTCCAGCCAGAGCCAGTTTACGCCGAGGTTTGTCACATAGTTGAGATTAAAGCGGTTGGAGATTGGATCATAGGCACGTGATCCCGGTCCGTTATAAAGGTCCACGAAAGTGCTGCGCTGGGAACCGTCGCTTGCCGTACCCTGCGCACCGATATTGCTGACCGCCAGCTCATAAAGCACCATGCCAAGCGCCTTTTTCGGTGAAACAACGATCCCAAAGTCGCGCCGCTCGCCAATGCTGCCCGTGTACGGAGCGTTGGTGCTATACCAGATCCAGTTCGTGCTCCCCGCCACCTTAAAACGAGCCGTGAGGCGATAGACGCCTGTCTTTTGCGCGTAGAGCGTTAGCGAATACTGTCCCGGAATGCCGGTCGGCGACATGGCATAGGCCTCGTAATAGTTATTGGTATCCCCAGTAGCTATGGTGTTAGCATCCGGCGGCAGAATGCCATCTTCGATGCCGTCGCCGTTTGCGTCCAAGGCCGCGTGGTCGCGCCGATTCAGATTAGAAAAAACATCCGCTTCCACGACGTTGCTTGCGTTGGGTGAAAACAAAATCCGTAGCGGCACCACGTCGTTCGACACTTCATTAATGGAGACATGGGCGGTCGCATAGTCAGCGTTGACATCATTGACGGTCAATATGGGTGGAGGATTCGTGGACTCGCCCGCAGTCGCCGGAATGGGCACGGTGAGGTATTGACCGGCGGTCGATCCAAAATTAAACACCCCTCCGCCGGGACCGTACTTTCCGCCGCCCGCGCCCAGGTTGCCGGTGCCAATGGCCAAGCCGGGAAGGAATTGATCGGACCAGTAATCGAACCCCTTCCCGTTAATGCCAGCCCGGATTCTGTCGGAACCGCTCGGATTACCCAGGGCATAGAGGGGAATGCCCAGCTCGAGACCGGTGGTGACAGAATCCGCAGCGGCTTGGTCGGCGCTGGTCCCACCGTTGCCGTTCACGCCGCCCGTGTTCGAATTGTTGAATCCCACCGCTAGGCCACTTCCACCCAGGTCCTGATCATTGCCGATACCGCCGCTCAGGGCAACGCTGCCGAGGTTTGACACAGTACCGGAACTGCCTGATAGGACCACTTCGTCAACCGAAAGAGTGGCGACGCTATTCGTAAAGGAAAACAGGAGGTTGGGATGAAAGCCGGCGCTAAACGTCGAGCCATTCATCGCCGCCTCGGCTGGCGAACCGCCAATTTCCAGAACCGGCTGGCCGCCAGCCTGGCCGTCCGCGATGAAGACACCGATGTTGTTGCCGTTGGCCTGAAGATTACCCGCGATAAAAAGGTAGAGGTAGCCATTGGTCACCACGGCATACAAGGCATCCAATTCCGAGCCCCCGCTGGAATTGCCACTTGAGTCCGAGATATTATCGCCGAACCCGGTGTTGATCGTCTGTGTGGATAATGGGCTGCCGTACCCTTCAGAACTGCTCAAACTCCCATCGATCGTAATCCCGGCGCGGGCACTCGCCGCCCACCATCCCAGGCCTAACGATAGAGAGAGGACCCAAAGAATTGGAAATCCTTTTGCCGTCACGATATTCAATCCTGGTTCGCCGCGAGGCGTAACGCAAGAGTCAATCATCGGGACGAGCGATGATAGATGCACCACTCGAAGCCGGTGAGGCAAAGCATCGGCAACAGGCTGCGTGTGGAGCCCGGCGCACTGGACAATTCCAGTGGTACAAAGCCGTCCACGCTTTTCAATTGCACCTTGCCTTCAAAGGGGCGGTTGGAAAAATTAATGACAATTAGCAGTTCATCCTGGTTGTCTGCGCGCAAAAAGGTCAGCAGGCTTGTCTCATCCGAATTGGGCATCCAATCCACGCGTGAGTTGCGCAACGCGGCGTATTGCTTGCGTAATAAAATCAGTCCATGGTAAATCTCGCGCAAAGGCGGACGGTCCTTCGGCGACCAGTAAAGGGGTAACTTGTCGAAAAGTGCTCCGCCACCGGACTCAGTGGCGTCGCCGACCTCCATACCGTTGTAAAGGAGTGGGACGCCGTCGAGGGTGAACATCAGGACGGACGCGGCCAGCGCACCGTTGAGGCCATAGCGCGCGACGGCGCGCGCTTCGTCGTGATCGTCAGAGATGCGCAGGTGCAGCGCACACTTGGGAAACCGGCGGCGGCTGTCCTCCCAGGACTGGCGGATGTTGCTGGCCGGGGCGCCGCGGAGGAGGACATTGTTCACTGTGGAGAGGAGCGGCCAGGAATAATCGAGGTCAAAGGCCTTCGCGAGTAGTCCCGGCTCGCTTGCCTCGGCTAGGAGCACGGTGTCAGGCTTGATTTTGTTGAGTTCCTGGCGGAGCTGGTCCCAAAAGTCGGCAGGCACCATCGAGGCGGCGTCGCAGCGGAACCCGTCCACGTCACAGCTTTGGACCCAAAACTTGACCATGTTGATCATGTATTCACGCAACGCGGCATTTTGGAAGTTCAGCGCAACAACATCCTTCCATTCCGGCACGGGAGGGATAACCCTGCCTTGGGCATCATGCTTGTAATATTCCGGATGGGTCATCATGACGCTGTCCCAGGCGGTGTGGTCGGCGACGAGGTCCATAATGACCTTCATGCCGCGCTGGTGGGCGCCGGCGACCAGCGCCTTGAAGTCGGCGACTGTGCCGTAGTCGGGATCGACCGCGTAATAGTCCTTAATGGAATAGGGGCTGCCGAATTCGCCTATGCGGCCTCGCGCCCCGATGGGGTGAATCGGCATAGTCCACAAAACGCTCACGCCGAGGTCACGCAGTTCGTCGAGTTTGGCGGTGACCCCCTTGAGATTGCCGGCGGGCGAAAAGGCGCGGGGGAAGATCTCGTAAACGGTCCCTGAGCGCAACCACTCAGGGGAATTGCGCGCCTGGAGACCGGAGCAATCGACCTCCGCCTTGAGGCCCTGGGCCAGGCACAGGAGTGCGGCGGAGAGGGAGAGTAATCCCTTGTTGGAGCGACTTGTAATCATAGTCCTGCCCAGCCAGCTTGATCCACGCTGGCTGGGCCTGACCCGCGCTCACGCTGCTAATTCGGCTTCACTAAGCGGAAGAAGGAGTTTCCTTGGCCGGCCGGCCAATTGGTCTGGCTGACAAAACCATTTGTCGAGGCGAAGCCAGAGGTCCAATTTGTGCCATCCGTCTCGGTCAGATCGCGCCAGGCTCCGCTCGCTAAGCTAGTGTTCACCTGCAGGTGCCCGCCTGGCCGGCCCAGCCATTGGACCGCAACTTTGCCGGCGACTGGGAGTCCAACGCTTAGATTGCCACCGCCGAGATTGCCAAGCCCTTGGATGTTGCCAGTGCTGAAAAACGGTTCGTTGTATTGGAACCCGAACGTGTCGATGGGCATCGTGTAGGAATCGGAGGCGGTCGAGCGAACCACGCGAACGTGATTATTTCCCGCGGCGGCCTCATTTTCCAAGGGCCCCCCATACGCACCGGCAGGGTCGATACCATACTGATAACTCAAGGCTACCACCGTGCCCGGGGGTAGGATGATAGTATTGGTATAAACGGTCGTTGTTCCCACCTCCACCATTTGGTATCCGGGTGGAGTCGGTTGAGAATTTGCGGTGCCCGCCCAAGTGTACCAGAGTTGAGGATAACCAAAATTGGCGAACATGCCGTTGATATAGAGCGCATCTGAGGTTGGATCGAACACATGGCCATCGGTCCCGATCGCGCCGTTCATGTCCACGCTGAACAACACCGGCGTCGCTTGTGGTAAATAGTCGTTCGGGGCCAGGTCCAGAAAGAACACGGGCGGCACGTTGGTGTTAAGGCGCGTAGCCGTGATCGGCAACAGGAGAGAGCGCCTGGCGCTGTCGTTATAAACTTCGTCATTACCATAGTCGTAAATCCAGCCATTTAACGCTGAATTGGTGTACCTAAACTGATAAATAATGCCCGCACCCTCGCCCATGCTGACCCCCGCGCTGAAGAGATTCGGGTTTGGGCTCGCTGGGTTATTGGTCATCGGTATGCCGGAAGCCCAGTTATTGAAAGTTCCCCAGACACTCACCGAACCGGGAACGTAGTTGGTGTCGTAGCGAATCACACCTGACATGTCTAAGTTCAGGGTAACGTTGGCGAGAGGAGAATAGGGCAAATCGCCAAAACTGACGATCGGCAGCACCTGGTTGGTACTATTGCACCAGAACCGGTTGTTGGCGTCATCCGCATTGGCCGGGCCGGGCGACTCCCAATCGGAGCTGGAATTGCCCGCACCAACATCCTCCACGGCCTTCCACTCCATCATCGCGTTGGTAGCCGGCACTCCCGGGACCTGAGCGCCACTGGTGATGGGAACGGTCAAGGTATAGACGTTGGACTCGACCAGTCCACCAGGGAAATTATGGTTCGTCACCAGGATGGTGGGATCATTGGTTAAGTACGCGCCCGTATTGCCCCAGCCATTGAAACTGCCCCTGACATCGACTTGATTGACGCCCGGGATAAAGTGACCGAGCTCGATCTCCTCGGACATGTCCACCTGAAAAGTCACATTGATGACCACCCCGGGTCCCACGTCGCCGTAATAAGGAGTTGGCAGCACCAAGGTGGCTCCGCTGGTCGAAGGCAGATGAGCCGCGCGGTTGTCCCAGCATGCCGTGGACTCATTATTACCATTGATGTTAAAGCGGTAATCCACCACGCCGCCATTCGCATCCCTGGTATCGTTGTAGGAGTTTGTGTAAACCGTGCTGCTGCCCTGTTGAACCAGTTGCAGGCCCGGCCCAGACCAGCCGTTGAAAGTTCCGAACACGTAAACCGAGTCGGTGCCCGGGATGAAGTTGGCTTGAGCCATATCTACGCTGAAGGTGATGATCGTGCTCGAAGCCTGAGCGGTCACAACTGCGCCAACGCAAAGCGTGAGCAAGGTTGCCAGCACATACTTCACTGGCCTGAGCGTCGTCGAGTTGAGTGTTCCTGCGCGATGAATTTGCGCGTGGGTGGTGAGCGTGCCCCCAGTTGGGAGCCGGCGCCGGGAACGGATGAGTGGCTTTTGTTCCATAGGATGATTAATGTTCAGTTCTTCATGACGTGGTTCGCCGGGCCCGCAGCGATCCCACGCCTATTTTTGCCTATCACGAGGCCCGACAAACAACGTATCACCCGCTGGCCGGGGCGGGTATCGCATGAATTGTGGGCCGGTCTGAGGGAGGTTAGTAGAGCGCGTTCCCCGACCCGCCCCTTCAAAGGCGGAGATACTTGGCGACGGCCTGAGTGCGCGACTGAACATGGAGCTTCTCGTAGATATGTCGCAGGTGAGTACGGATGGTATTGATGCTGATGCCGAGCTGGTCACCGATTTGCTTGTAAGCCAGACCTTCGGCCAGGCAATCAAGAACGGCCTGCTCCCGCGCGGAAAGCGGGCTGGGCTGCTTGCCCGCCTGCGGGTTCTGCTGAAACGAAGCCACGACTTTGCGGGCAATGGTTTTGGACATGGGTGACCCGCCGGCCTGAACATCGCGAATGGCTTGCAGCAGTTCCTCGGGCTCATGCCGCTTCAAAAGATAGCCTGTCGCGCCCGCCGCTAACGCTTTGAAAATTTGGTCGGTATCCTCATAGACTGTCAGCATCACAAACTGTGTTTGCGGCGTCAGGGCCTTGAGCTGCCTCACGCACTCGATTCCATCCATCCCGGGCATATTGATGTCCATCAGCACCACGTCCGGTTTTTCCGCCGGCAAGTGTTGCACGGCCGCCTTCCCGCTCCCATACATACTCACACAGCGAAAGCCCGGCGAGTCATTCAAAAAGGTGGCAATTGACTGGCACAGTTTCTTCTCGTCGTCCACGATGGAAACCGAAATCATTGGTTTGCCTTTACTGTCGCTTGGCCGTGGAAAGAAAGCGTAAACCGGACTATCGTCCCATGGTCAGGTTTGGATTCTACCCGGCACTGTCCACCGATCTCGGTCAGGCGCCGGTGCATATTGTCCAAACCGTTGCAAAACCCGTCTGCCCGGCTTGACGAGTTCGTGTCGCTGCAGCCGGGAGAGAAGCCGACGCCGTTGTCCGAAACGATAATTTCTAATTCGTGGTCGTCGCAGGCCATGGTGATTTTAGCCCACTTTGCTTGCGAATGCTTGAGGATGTTGGTTAGCGCCTCGTGAACTGCCAAGAACAAATGGTGGCGCGTTTGCGAGGAGAGGGGCTGTGCCGGAAGCTGTCTGGGAAATTCCAATACACACTCAACTCCAGTCTTGCGGAAGTATTCCTGGGCATACTGGCCAAGGTATGTCACCAAGTGGTCCAAGGTGTCGTTTTGTGGGTTGACTGCCCAGACAATTTCGTCCAGAGACCGCAGCACTTCGCGGGAATCGTCGGAGATCGAACCGATTTCCTCCTTGAGTTCAACCGGAATGGCCTGGCGGCGCTGCGCATGCTCGCTTATGAAGGAAATCCGGCACAGTTTCGCGCCCATTGTGTCATGCAGATCCCGAGCGATGCGCGTTCGCTCCCGCTCGAGCGCCCGCTCCTGTTCCAAAGTTTTGAGGCGCTGCCGCAAGCGCCGCTTTTCCACCATGCGCCCGCTGCCGGTGACCACAATCCCCGTCAAGACCACCGCACTCCCTAAGAACCACCAAGTCTGCCAGAAGTGCGGCAGCACTTTCAGCGCGAGGCTGGCGCCGGCGGTATTCCAAATTCCGTCGCCGTTGCAAGCGATCAGCTCGAAGCGGTAGTTGCCCGGAGGCACGAAACTGTAAAAGGCCACATGCCGGGTTCCTGCCTCCACCCACTCGGGATCCAGCCTGTCCAGCCGGTAGCGAAACCGCACTCGCTCGGGCGCATCGAAACTGAGGCCGGTGTAACGGAATTCCAGAGTATGCCTGCCGGGCGACAGGCGAAGTAATTCGCTCGCGGCATCACTTTTTCCACGCCGGTTGTTTGCGCCATCGCTGCCCCGGACTAGCAGTGGGAGCTTCGGCACTCCATCGACTAAGACCTGTTCGAGCGTCACGGCGGGCGCGGGCGAACTGACGACTTGATGAGGATCAATTACGGCTACCCCCTTCAGCGTTGGAAACCACAGCAAGCCGTCTCGCATCCTCAGCCCCGCAGGAAAAAACCCGCTCATGCACTCCTCGGACGGCATGCCGTCGGTTCGGCCATAAATCAACGGATAAAACGCTGGAACAATATGCGCCTCCAAATTATCGAGGTCGCTCTTCTTTACACGCACGATTCCCCGGTCTCCGCCCAACCACAGGTTCCCGTCATCATCGTCCAGAATCAGCGAAACCGTGTTGTCAAGGAGACCCTCGCGCATGGTAAAGGTGGTAACCCGTCCGCCTTGCAGCCGGCTTAGGCCGCCACCGGCGGTGCCAATCCAGAGCGCGCCTTTGCGATCAAGAAAAAGCGTGCGCAGCCAGTTGCTGGGAAGGCCGGCGAACCTCCCGATCCTCCGAGTGCGGCCGTCAAGCCGATGCAGTCCATCGCCATCGGTACCGATCCATAGACCACCCTCCGGCTCAGGAGCCAACGCCGTAATCGCGTGTCCTTGTAAGCAATTGGTTTCGGCCTGCCATTGTCCCTCAACCAGGTGCCAAAGGGCGCCCGTGCGCGTGCCTGCCCACACCCCGCCGCTGGGGCCCTCGGCCAAGGCGCTGAAGCTCAGATTCGTCAAAGCTGGCTCGCCGCCTCCTTCTTCCTCGGCGTTGAGCGGGTTCCTAAAATGGAGCAACCCGCGTGGTCCCCCCATCCAGCAACCGCCGTCCCGCGTCGCCAGAAGCGCGCTGACCGAGGGTTCCTGCGGGGACAGACCGCTGAGCCTGAGCCGTCGGAACATGCGGCCATCCCATTGATACACTCCGTTTGGCTGGGCGGCCCAAACCAGCCCCGGCCGGATCTCCGCCAAACCATGCACAGCGCCGTATTCCAGCCCTTCGTTGTGAGTCAAGCCGGATACCTTTTTGAGCGAGACGCGATTCAGTCCTCCATGCGAGCCGACCCAGAGTTTTCCTTCCCGGTCCACCAGGAGCGCTTCGATGAGATTGTCCTGCAATCCGCTGCTGGCGTTGACCGGCACCAACCTGCCGGACTTGAACTCAAAGAGGCCCTCCCCCGCCGACCCCGCCCAGACCGTTCCATCCGGAGCTTCCGCGAACGCGCTAATGGAATGTGTCGCCAGGTGCCGGGGCATACCGAACCGGCGCCAACGGCCGGCATCCAGGCACAGCACAACCGCGTCTCCAGCCCCGATCCAAATCCGCTCCTGCTGATCCACCAGCAGGGAGCGAGGATCTTGAAGCAGGCCATTCAACCTCGCATCGCGTAGTTGAACGAACTTGCCGGCGTGGTAAGAGAAAACTCCCGCGCCGGCCACCCCCACCCACATCGTGCCATTGCGGTCACAGAAGAGAGCCGAAACCCGTTTTCCGGAGAAGGCTTCCGCAGCGTTTACAGACGCCAAAGCTCCATTTTGCCACCAGACCAACCCGGACTGTGTGCCCACCCATAGCCTCCCAGTGCCGTCTTCTGCCAGCGCGGTAATCAACTCGGAGGGCGATGCATCACCCAGCCTGAACTTGCGGAGCTTACCGTCCTGCCAGCAGCTTAGACCGCCGCCCACGCTTCCAATCCACAGCGCGCCGCCGGTGCCGGCGCACAACACTTGCACGGCGCCGCCTTGAAAACCTTCCTCGGGACCGAGCGAGAAAAAGCTCACGCCATCAAACCGGCTAACGCCTTCGTCGGTGCCGACCCAAATGTAGCCATCGTGCGTTTGAGCCAGCGTGCGAACATAGTTCTCGGGCAACCCTTGTTCTCTCTGCCACGAACGGAAGGTGAATGGGCTGCTCCCGCCTGCTCCCGAGCCTTCCGCCGGCACGAAGTCGCTGAAGGCGGTGGCGATAGCCATTTCACTGAAGATCCAACCGCCGCCGCCACCGCCATGGCGGAGCCGGATTTGGTCGAATGACGCGTTGGCCCGGAATCGCGTGGCCAGGGTGGGCGGCTGAGCGTCTTCAGTGGCACCGGGGCGCAGGTTCGGGTTCAACCACACCGTCACCAAGTCGTCCCCGCCCGCCACGTACTGCACTTTGAAAACGATTGTTCGTTCGATGCCCCAGTGAGGCAGCTCATAAATATGAAAAGTCCCAATTCCCGAGGGCTCGGGATTGGAGGAGTTCAAGTCGATATACTCAACCGCCGGGTCGGCTGGCTCGGTTTGTCCGGTGGCAAAAGCGCTGTACGCCCAGGCATTGAGGGCATTGCCCAGGGCCAATCGTTCCTGGTTTCCCTCGAACAACTGAAACGCCGCGAAATAAAGCTCGGTACTGGCATCCGACACCGGATCAACGTGGAACTTGAAATAAAGTGTGTCGGTGGATAAGTCACCCCGTTGCAAAATACCGCCCAGGATGTCTGCGCCCATGCCTGTGTCGTGAACCTGAGTGGCTCCCAAGTCGCTCCACAGCAGAGCCGCCCGGCTTGAAACCGCCACGGCCAAGGTCGCCAGCATCGCCAAGGCGAGGAGCAACCGGCGGCGAACTTCGCGCCTTACAACGCGTGAACTCATCTTGAAAGCCTTCAGAGCCGGTTTTAAATCTGAACCTCACAGGCCAACCATAGGACTGCTCCAGCCATGTGGAGGAAGTGTATCGTTCCCGATGCGCGGTGACAATTCCACATTTCACAGTGGAGTTCTTATAAAGAGTTGGCTCGCTGAGACTGCTTCCGGTAATCTCCCCCCAGGCAAGCATGAATTCTGGCACCGCCTTACGAAGAGTTTCCCGCTTCAGCGTCGGTTTGAGCCTGCTTGGCCTCACTTCGTGTAGTGCCTACAAAGTGCCGACCACCGCTTATGGCCCAAGAGCCAGCGATCCTTTTTATCAGGTCAGGCTAAAGGCAGTCCAAAGTTCCATCTATCATTACGTGCCCAGAAAGACCGAGCAGCTCCGCGCGCTGGATTTGCGCTGGCTCTCCTGGTGTGTGGCCGGCAACGACGATGACGGCATTTTCGGGGAATACTCGGGCAAAACGCCCTATTCGACGAACATCAACTTCGGTGTCTTTTGCTCGTGGTCCATCCTGAGGAATCCTTTTCACAACTTCGATTGCTACGTTATCGGCACGGCTCGATGGAGGAACCATTACAATCTTTCCGTTCTCGACTTGGGCGGTGGCAAACCCGCAAGGGTCTTTTCCAACGCGGCGAACTGGCCCAAGGGCGCCGACCCATTCTTCGACTTTGGCTTCAACGATTTTAAACCCTATCTTAAATGGAATCCTTGGATTGTTGACTTCTTTCTGGGCTGGCGCAAAAACGGGAGCTTCGAGATCAAGCTGCGGCCCGACCTCCACAAGCGCCGGGCACGGCCCACAGGCTCCTAAGCGTTAGCGCGCTTGCGCAGTGGCGGGGACGGCTCGTCCCGTTCGCGCCTTTCGTGCGCTCTAAACATACCAGCACATGCCCCGTTCGGCGCCGGGCAGGGGACTGCCCGCCCTACTGGGTCTGACGTGGAGCCTCGTTAGACGCGTACCGAGTGCTTGCGCGGCGGTTACGGGCCCAGGAAGACTTGACCGCTCTGGTTCGTCCCGAGGAAGAACCCGTAGCCACTGTCCTGATCCTGGAACACAGTGCCGCCGAAGGAAATCAGCTTGGACCTAGGCGCGTTGGGGTTGCCGATGCTGCCGCTGAACGAACCAGAGGAGCCGTTGAAAACCAGGGTCAGTTTGTTGTTGGTGGTGAGGTTGATTACTTTATCGTTAGGCTCCAGTTGGAAGACATCGTAAATGTTGTGGCTCAAGCCGGCCCCACTCAGCAGGACCTCGCCCACCCCGAACGTTAACACATTCGTGCCTCGGGCTGGGGGGACGTAGCGTGATGCCTGGGCCGGCGTTTCAAGGGTAAACCCAGCCGGATAATATTTCCCATTGGCGGCGGGCTTAATCCACGTTACCTGGCCGCTCAGGTCATCCGTGGTCTCGTTAGTAAACGTCAGCCAGCCCAGAAGCATCCCCTTGCCGGGGGAGAGCGCGGCGAAGAGCGGCCACTGGCCGTGCTTGGAAACGGTCGCCGCCTGGTTGATCTTGGTGCCGTCGGCCAGGGTTCCAGCCAGCCGGACTTGCCCCATGTTATTGACGGAGAAGCTGGCGTAGCCCGTTCCGTTAGGCTCGTTGGTGCTCTGAAGGTTTCCCGGTATGATGAGCGTGTATTGGCCCGCCTGGGGCGACCGATTTGTCCTGCGGTCAAACACGGCACGGTCTCCTGCTAATTCCGCCATCCACGCTGCGTTGCTAACCAGTCCGGTGATCCGATCTGAGCCAGGGACCAAATCCAATTGCAAGGTGACTCGCATGGGACCGATACTCCTGGAGAGGACGGTAAACTGCGCACTGCCGTTGGTGTCAAAGGCGCTCGTGAACGAGTAGCGCGCGGCCGCGAATTGAAGACTGCCGCTGAAAGTCCGCTTGCTCGTTGTGCTGATGCTGAAGGAACCTGAGCTGTTAAGCGCGACTGCGTTAGTATCATAGAAAAGGCCGCTGTAGGCCGCCGCGGTGGGGATAAACCGGCCATGCACGAAGTTAGCCTGTAACACGAGGCCCGACTGCATGACGAAGGTTAGAACATTCGTATTTGCGGTGATGCTGCCGGTCCAATTGGAGAACACATACCCAGGTCCCGGCGTGGCTGTGAGCGTGTACGTGTTGCCAATGATCAGTTCCGCGCCATTGAGGTCAGGCACTACCGTACCTACGCCTTCGGGTTGCACCGACAGCACCGCCGTAGGCGTGTAAGTGAACTCCACGGTGTTCGTTGGGGAGTCGTAACCGCTGCTATCCACGCAATAGACCGCGAGCATATTCAGACCTGGACTCAAGGCGACATTTGCGCTCCAGTTGGCCCAACCGTTGGCCGTCGTTGCCGCGCTCCAAGCCGAGCCGTTAAGTTGATAGTACACGCCGGTCAGCGGCACCGTATCGGTTGCAGTTCCCGCCATCGTCAGCAAGCCGTTCGTGAACTGCGCATTCGGAGCTGGACTGCTGACGCTCACCGTGGGGTCAGGCACAACCACCTGCAAAAGCACATTGGAACTGGGGGTGCTGCCAAAAGCGTTCGTGACCACCACAGAGTACATCCCGGCATTGGCGGTGGCCAAATCGTTAATTGTCAAAACGCTAGACGTGGCGCCGGAGATCTGGACGTCGTTTGTCAAAGGGCGGGAGTTCTTTAGCCATTGGTAGCCCAGAGTACCCAAACCGCCGGCGGAAACCGAGAAGGCGACGTTGCTGCCGAGGACGATCGTTTGATCGGAGGGTTGGGCGAGGATAAAAGGCGGCTCGGTCAGGCGGAATAAGACGCCTGAGCCGGTACCGCCGAAATCCGTTGTGCCATACAGGGCGCCATCCCTGCCAATCACGAGCCTGCCAAGAGGAGTACCGCCCGTGGCACGGCCGTCAAAGGCATAGATCACCGTAACCGCCCGGGTAGCCCCGGAAGGAGCGATGCGAAAGACCGTGCCATTGCCGAGGGCGCCGCCGCCGCCTGTGGCGCCGTAGAGAGTGCCGTCGAGGCCTTGCACCAGGCCCGCATGGGGATTGGCACCAGTGGCCTCGTTGAAATTGACGAGCGTGCTTAAAGACGCCGCTGGAGTCATCACAAAAAGAGTTCCCGCGTTATCAGTCCCACCACTGTCCGTCGTCCCATAGAAGTTCCCATCCATCCCTTGGAGGAGCGCTGCACGAGGAACACTGCCGTTGGTGCCGTCGAAGGAGACCAGGTTGCTGAGCACACCAGGGGGCGTTAGCAAGAAAACCGTTCCCATGCCGTAAAGTCCGCCAAAGGAGGTGGCGCCGTATAGGTTCCCATCCCTGCCGAGCGCAAGTCCGCCGAAGGGATAAGCACCGTTGGCTCCGTTGAAGGTCACAATATTGCTCAGCACCCCAGAGGGAGTCGTCACAAAAACGCTCCCGTTGCCGCCTCCACCGAAACAGGCCGTGCCATAAAAGTCGCCATTGGAGCCTTGGACCAGCTCTCCAAAGGGTTTCCCGCCGTCTTGAAAAGCGATCACGCTGCTGAGGTCGCCCGCTGGAGACAGAGCGAATACTGCGCCGGTGTTGTTCGAGGAGCCTACGGAGGTTGTGCCATACAGATTGCCATCCGTTCCCAGCGCCAACGCCCCAATCGGATCTCCCCCGTTAGTGCCTTGGAAAGAAATCAGGTTGGTGAGCAGCCCGGCTGCCGCCACGCGAAAGACCGTGCCCTGGCCATAAAGACCGCCGCTAGTCGTCGTCCCGTAGAAGTTGCCATTCGTATCCACCACTAACCCCGCGTTCGGATTAGCCCCGTTCGTTCCGTCGAACGTCGCGAGGATCGTGATGGAGCCAGTCAGTTCGTCGTGCGGCTGAACCTGAGGAAAAGCCGGCGCCGGCGCAAGACCAAGCGCTAGCGCCAACAGGGCGTGTTCATTCACAAGGATCACGTATTTCATATTCCAGGCCCGATGTAGCTGTTTAGGTACGCACAAGCAGCCATACGTGTTTAGTCCTGGGCAAACTCGGTTCCGGTTTTTTAAATCCGGTCTGTGCTCTTGCGATACCCCTGGCCAGGAGAACTGCACCTTGCCTAGGGGTCCGCCAACGTCGCCTGTGCCTATTTCCGGAGCTGATACTCTCAAGTAGCAAAATCGGATTCCCATTACAAGAGCGAAATGCTCGCGAACAGCAAAACCAGGAAGAACAAAGGACAGCCGCAGCAGCCCGGCGCTTTGCGGGCGGCCGATGGCGCGCTACGCCTGTGAGGGAGAAATGGACCCCAAAATTCGGACCAGGATCTAAGTTAGACTTTTCAGGTTCTGCTGGATGTGAGAGACCAGTAGAACTATGAGTAAAACTAAACGGAAACGATACACCGGTGCCTTGAAAGCCAAAGTCGGACTGGAGGCTTTGATGGGCGTTAAAACAGTTGGGCAGATTGCCCGCGAGTACCAAGTTCACCCGGTTCAGGTGACGCAATGGAAGGGGGTCATTCGCGACCACCTTCCCGACTTGTTCGAGTCGCGCCAAGCACCTGGCCAGGACCAGCAGCAGTTGATCACGCAACTGCATGAGAAGATCGGACAACTGACCGTGGAGGTGGACTGGCTTAAAAAAAAGTGCAAACAGTTGGGCTTATAACCGTCCGACAAAAACTAATCGAGCCATGCGAGTCCTTGAGCATGCGACGGCAGTGCGAGTTGGTGGGCATCTCGCGCAGCGGCTTGTATTACGAACCGGTTCCGGAGAGCGCGGAGAACTTGGCGTTGATGCGCCGGCTCGACGAGCTGAATCTGGAGCATCCCTTCTATGGCAGTCGGCGTCTGACGGCGCTGCTGCAACGAGAGGGCCGGCCGGCCAACCGCAAACGGGTGACGCGCTTGCTGGAAGTGATGGGGGTCGAAGTGCTCTATCCCAAGCGCAATCTAAGCGACCCAGGCGAGGGGCACCGAATCTATCCCTATCTGTTGGAGGGGCTGAAAATCAGCGGTCCCGATCAAGTCTGGTGCAGCGACATCACCTATGTGCCGATGGCTTATGGGTTCATGTATCTGGTGGCGGTGATGGATTGGTGGAGCCGTTACGTGCTGGCCTGGGAACTATCCAACAGCCTGGACAGCGAGTTTTGCATTCGGGCTTGGACGAGCGCGCTGGCCAGTGGCAGACAACCGCTAATCTCCAACACCGACCAGGGCAGCCAATTCACCAGCGAGGCGTATCTGGAAGCGGTGGAGTCGGTCGGGGTGGACGTGAGCATGGATGGGCGCGGTCGTTGGATCGACAATCGGTTCATCGAGCGGCTCTGGCGCAGCGTCAAACAGGAAGACATCTACGTGCAGGACTACGCCGATGGATTAACAGCCCAGCGTGGGCTGGCTGGCTGGTTTGGCAATTACAACAAGGCGCGCCCGCACCAGGCGCTGGCCTATGCCACGCCCGGAGAGTGGTATCACTCGCCCGAGTCCTATGGCGCCGAGCCGGCGGCGTGGCGGTGGAAATAGCAACCGAGGCGCCCGCGGCGTCCAGTCCTCCGTTCGCCCCTTCGCCCCTGGCGGGGCGAAGGGGCTCACTCCGGACTGGACGCCGGAGCCTCGGGGTGGTAAGAGTGAAAACGCAGAACAGTAAGAATAAATAAACCTAATCATGCAGAGCCTGAAAACCTAACTTAATTTCTGCGTTTGGTGGTCCAAACAATGGGGTCCACCTCAGATTTCGCAAAATACTATTTGCTATCCGGCGGAAAGGGTGCATTATAGGGGCGTCTGATAGAGAGCTTGTCGCTTCCAGGACATGGTAAATCCTCAGGTGAACTTCGTTCAGTGATGATTTGAAACCCGAAGATCGGGAACAGTTTGGAGATAACAGGATTGACCTAAGGACATAGAAACATCACATGAACACAAAGTTATTTGTTGGAAACCTTTCATTCGACGTAACCGAAAATGATCTGCAAGACGCCTTCGCGGCGCATGGCACAGTTACCGAGGCGAACCTGATGATGGACCGCACCACGGGCCGGCCTCGCGGGTTTGCATTCATCACCATGGCCACGCCGGAAGACGCGCAAAAGGCGATTGACGCGCTGAACGGGACGATGCTCGGCGGCCGGAACCTGACGGTGAACGAAGCGCGCCCGAAGGAAGAGCGAGGCGGTTCACGCGGCGGGCAGCAATCGGGCGGCCGGCGTGAATTCAGCCGACGCTACTAGTCGAACCTTTTGAGACTCCGGGGCGTGGGACGAAAGTCCCACGCCCTTTTTGTTGACAGCGATAGCTTTAAGCTATGCCCGAAATGCGGAGAAGGTATTGGCTGACGCTGGCCGTGGGCGGCATCATTTAGATATGACGAGTGAAGGGCGCCAACCGCGAGGCGTGTTTGAACAGGCCAAGGAACGCCGATGAATGTCTTCCTGATTCACGTTGGAGACGATGACTTCAGCCACGTGCTCCCGAAGGAGCTGGATCGTTCGCCGCACGACCGTGCGCGCGTTAAAGTCATGGCGTTTCCTCCGCTTGGGATCCAAACGCTTGCTCCGATCTTGCGCCAGCATGGGCACGGAGTGCGGATGTTTGACACCTGCCATCCCGGGATGAAGGCGGAGCATTTGGCCCAGGCGGTGGAACAAGAGCGGCCGGATGTCATCGGAATCTCATTCCTGTCCACTACCACCTATCCGGCGGCGAAGAGGATGGCTGGGCGGCTGAAGTCGGCGGCCCCCCGCATTCCAATTGTCGTTGGCGGCCCTTTTGCCACGATGAACGCGGACCGTATCCTGGGCGATTGCCCGGAGATCGACTGCGTAGGGGTGGGTGAGGGCGAAGAGTTGCTGCCGGATTACGTGTCCAACCTTCACGATCCGGGTTCGGTGGCCGGCCTGGTGTGGCGGAACGGTGAGGAGATCGTTAAAAACGCAGTTCGTCCGCCTCTCGGGGACCTGGACCAATTCCCATATCCCGACCGCTCCAGCCTGCCGATTGACTATCTCGAGTCCTTGCCGTTGGATGTGCCCGCCGTCCTCTCGCTGGACAGCTTCTGCACTATGCAGACGTCGAGGGGCTGCCCGTACTCTTGCATTTACTGCGACATCCCGTCCATCTCGGAGGGCAAGTGGCGGTGCCGCTCCGCTGAACACGTCCTAGGAGAAATGCAGGAGCTACACGATTTGGGATACCGCTCGGTTTACCTGACGGATGACCACTTTCTGATCAAGCGGGAACGCATTAGCGCGATTTGCCGCGGGATGATTGAACGGAAACTGGAGTTTCGCTGGGGTTGTGAGGGCCGCGTGGATGCTGCCGCGGTGGATCAATTGGGGCTCATGAGCAAGGCCAACTGCCATTTCCTGGCCTTTGGTGTCGAGGCAGGCACACAGAAGGTGCTGGATCGTCTTAAGAAGAAACAGACTCTTGAACAGGTCGAGCAGGCAGTCCGCCAAGCGAAGCGGCAGGGAATTGAGCGGGTCCACGGCTTTTTTGTGGTCGGCTCCCCTGGCGAAACGGCAGACGATGTGCTTGCGAGTTTTCGTTTCGCCGCACGATTGCAGTTGGACACGTTTGGCTTCAATCGCCTGTGCGCCTACCGCGGCACCCCCCTGTGGCAGGAGTACGTGGACCGTGGGATCATCGATGACGAGCGCGATTGGCAAAAGTGGTTCAAATGCACCGACATTGACCCGACGGCCTTGACTGGCCCGGAAGTGAACCGCCTGCGCATGAAGGGCTATGCGTTGCTTTTTGCCTGCCGACTCTTCAAGCGTCCGATCAGAACGCTTAAACTGCTGCGCGCTTTTGCGCGCCACATGAAGGCCGCTGACATTCTGAGGTTGCTGGCCAGTCCCTTTCGGCAGAGGAATTTAACCCGCCAGCCGGAGCTGCCGGCCAGAATAGTGGAGATGGGGCTCACAGAGTCGCCGGCACCCCGATCGAGTTCGTTCAGCGCAGACGCCACGTGATGCGACCTTTGCTCAAATCGTAGGGCGACATCTCCATTTTCACACGGTCACCGACGGTGAGGCGTACCCAACGCTTCCGCATCTTGCCGCAAATGGTCGCCAGTACCAGATGTTTGTTTTCCAACTCCACGCGAAACATTGTTCCAGGGAGCACGGTGGCGACGACACCTTCGAGTTCAATCTGTTCCTCTTTCATATATTTTGTTGTTGAATCAGGGTTGCGCTCAATTGCTTTTTAAGATCCAGCAAAAGGGCTTCGAAAAAGACGGCGGATTTAGGGGTAGCGGTCACCGTGGCATCAAGGTTCACCAGCATGGGCAGGGAGCTTTGGGAGGGGATATCATAGTAAGGCAAAACGGACTTGATGCCGCCTGCCGGGCCCACGCGGGAATAACAGTCCTGCACGTGAATTTGCCGGGTTACAGTTAGACGGTAGCCGAGCCTGGCGAGCAACTCGACAAAGCTATTTGCTGCAAGAACCACCGAGCAGAGATTCTCCCTCTGAGGGGACAGGTCGTGCAGGATAGCCTTGAGCCCTTCAAAGGGCGCTTGGCACAGAACGTGGTCAAAACGCTGTTGCGCGGTTTCAGCGTCCGCTTTCAATGGAATGTATGACATAAATGAGTGTTGAAGGCCTAGGCGCTGCGGCGGTTGGTGCCGCAACGCGCGCGTCGATGCACCCCGTGGAATGCGCCCCTGCGCCGGCATCTCCGAACGCTCCGGGGGGCTTCCTGCGGGCGACGGGACGAGGGCTAATAACGGGATCGGCCTCCGCTGCGGGAACCTTCCTCACGCGGCCGCGCTTCATTCACGGTCAGGGACCGGCCCTTCCAGTCTTTGCCGTTCAAAGCTTGAATCGCCGCGGTGGCTGCTTCCGGCGTGTTCATGGTGGCGAAGGCGAAGCCCCGGCCTCGGCCGGTCACCTTGTCCATGACTACGGCGATCTCATTGACCGGACCGTGCGGGGACAACAGGTTCCTTAGATCGTCTTCCGTGGCGTCAAAAGGGAGGTTGCCGACATATAGTTTGGAGCTCATATTAATTGGTTCGTTAGTCCACTGCTTTTCCCAGGGTGTCCCCGACCATCGGGTCTCAAATCAGCAATGAACAAAGTCCAATTGAAGATTGTGCTGCCTTGAAATCGGCAAATCGGCTAAAGCCGCCCTTACAGTAAACGAACGGGGCTGGAACGCAACAGATTAATTAGCCAGCCGAACCCTGAGGCTCATAGCTTTCAACTATTACTTGGATACGAACAAAGCATTGGCCCCATTTCGCTCGGGAGGGCACACTTCAACTGGGCGAAAACAGGACCTGCGAGGAGGTCTTGCTCGATATGCATACGTTACAGCTCATTTGCGAGAGAACCGCAGACCTTTTCAGAGAGGCTTGGCGGATTCCCCGTTCCGTCGCGGCCGCTTTGAAGCAAAGGCGGCGGCGGTTCGCCTTGGACGCACTCGAAGCTGAACGGCTCGACCGGATACGCAATCCTTCGAGATACCTCGGAAAGTGAAACGCAAAGTATAAATGTCCACACGCAAAAAAGTACTGCTAACCAGTGTCTGCCGCCCCTTGGGCCCGAAACACGGCGATGCACCTTCCGTCGGCTATGAACTCCTTTACGGGCAGGTTACGCGCGCCCAGGGGCTCTTCAGTCCGCGCACGTTTAACATTCATTTTTCCCTCGAGTACATCGCCGAAAACCTCGAGGTGCCCACCGTGGTGTTGCAGTATCCCTCGAAGCGTGAGCTGATTCGCGAACTCAAGAAGGGTTACGATTACGTTGGCGTCTCCTTCCTGATGGCGGTGATGCACCGGATGAAGGAGACGGTGGCGCTGATCCGTCAATACGCGCCCAACAGCAAGATTGTGCTGGGTGGCTACGGCACCGTGCTCAAGGACGACCAACTCAAGCCGTACGCGGACTACGTTTGCCGGGAGGAAGGCGTGGGGTTCTTCCGCCGTCTGTTGGGGGAGCCCGAAGTCCCAATGCCCTACAAACAGCCGCTGCTGGTAAGCTGGCTCAAGGTCTTTGGGTGGAAGGTTTCAGGCACCGGAAAAATCTTCGGCGGCCTGGGGTGCCCGAATGGCTGCGACTTTTGCTGCACTTCGCACTTTTTCTCGCGCAAACACATCCGGTTGTTGCCCGAGGGCAAGGACATTTACGCCGTGGCCCAGCGTTACCTCGAGCTCAACCCGGAACTGGTTCTGCTCATTATTGACGAGGATTTCCTGCTCAACAAAAAACGGGCGATGGAATTCCGCGAGTGTGTGATGAAAGGCGGCAAAACGCTTTCCATTTTCGCGTTCGCCAGCGTCAAAGCCATCAGTCAATACACGGTCGAGGAAATCCTCGAGATGGGGATCGACGGGTTCTGGATCGGCTACGAAGGGACCCGCTCCGGTTACGCAAAGCAGCAGGGCCGGCCCATCGAGGACATCATTAGTGAATTTCGGGCGCATGGGATTACGGTTCTGACCTCGATGATCGTCGGGTTTGATTACCAGACCCCGGAGGTCGTGGCCCAGGAACTGGATGGCTTGATGAAGCTCAAACCCGCCTTGGCGCAGTTCCTGATCTATGGACCGGTCCCAGGCACACCGTTCTACGAACGGGCCCTGAAGGAAAACTTGCTCCACGATGTGTACGTCAAAGATCCAGAACTCATGTACCGCCGCGGCGACGGCTTCGCCACGATGATCAAACACCCGACACTGTCGCCCCAAGAAATCGAGGAGTTGCAACGTTGGTGTTTTAAGGAGGATTTTGAGCGCCTCGGGCCGAGCATTTACCGCACCCTGGAAGCGCGATTGCTCGGCTGCCGGAAGCTTAGTAAATCACCAAATCCCTGGTTGCGTCAGAAGGCGGAGTATTACGCCAAAGAGCTGAGGGCGGCGTACCCGGCGTTTCTCGCGGGCAGATTGCTCGGCCCCAACTCAGTTGTTCGGCGGCGGATCGGCCGTTTGGAGCGGCGCGTTCATGCGGTGCTAGGTCGTCCAACGCTGCGCGAGCGGCTCAAGTCCTTGCTGGCCGTAGGCGCAGCCCTGTGGACGGGTTTGACGCTGAAACTGGACCTGTTTCAGCATCCCAAATTAATGCGAACCACCTACCGGATGCCCAGCAAGCGGTGGGCCGGATTTGAGCTCTGGGAAGAATACCGTCGCAAGGCGCCGAGCCCCGCGCTTTCCATCCAGGTCGATTTGCAGCCCGCTAACCAAGAGGTGTGCTTGCGGCTGGAAGGAGCCATTTCTCCCACTGAGGCCGCGAGCCTGGGCCAGCGGATCCGTGATTCCTTAACGCGGAGCAGCAGTCGTTTGGTGCTGGACCTGAAAAAACTCCAGTGGGATAAAGTGGACGACCTGCGCCCGTTGCGAGAGAAACTTTCCGCTTACCGCTCGCGCATCCGGCTCATCCTGCCCAAGGTGGCTGCGGCGCATCCCGAAGTGATCCTGCTGGCGGGCATGTTCCAGCACTACAAGGGCTGACCAAATCGCAGCCCCTCGTTAGCAAACACATCATTTTATCATGCATCAACCGCGAATCGGCGCCCGGGTAGAATACCTTCAAGAGGAGAGGGAGCGCATCAACGACTCGGCGAGCCTCGCCGAGACATTTCCGGACTTGAAGTCCTTGAGCGCGATGCTCGCCTATTTCGGGCCCGGCGGCGTCACCCGGCACAGTGAAATCAAACACACGTTCAACTTGGCTTACGCTAAGTCATTGTTTCGCTTCAACTGCCCCAACCCTGAGTGCGTCGGAGGCAATTTCGATCTGAGCGCCGAACTCGCCCAGTCGGTCGCCGGGCATTGTGGGACTGCGAGCGGCGAAGCGCGCTGCCAGGGCTGGCAAAGCGCGGCTACGATCAACCGGGTCCCTTGCGGCCATATTCTCCGCTATCAACTTAGCCTGGGGTATTGAATCCCGGGGCGCAGAATTCCGGGTAGAGCAGTTAAGCCCTCATTGGTATCGACGGTGAGAGGCTACGCAGTCTGGTCTATTCCATGCCGTCCAGCACCTCGTCCAGCGACACGGTAGCGAAGGTGGTGGCATAATCGGACATGGCGTAGGGGATAATAAGCTGGCGATCCCGCAGCAGGCTGCCACAGGAATAGACCACGTTGGGCACATAACCCTCGCGCTCGTTTTCGTTGGCCTTTATAAGCGGTTCCCGCAAACGTCCGATCACTTGGACCGGCTCATGCAGATCCAGCAGGAACGCGCCAATGCAATACTTTCGCATGGGGCCTACGCCGTGACTCAGCACGAGCCAGCCGGCTTCCGTCTCGATCGGCGACCCGCAGTTGCCGATCTGGATGAATTCCCACGGAAACGCCGGCCTCAGCACCAGTTGCGTTTGGTGCCAGAAATGCAGATGGTCGGAGAACATCACATAGATGTTCTCGTGGTCCTGGCGACTGAGCATCGCGTAGCGGCCATTGACCTTTCTAGGAAACAAAGCCATGCCTTTGTTCTGCACGGCGGGCCCATTCAGCGTGATGAACTTGAAATGCAGGAAATCGAGCGTCTCGATGAATTGCGGCAGGACCAGTTTGCCGTCGTAAGCAGTGTAGGTGGCGTAATAGGTGTGCGTGCCGTCCTCGTGCTCGAAACGAACGAAGCGGGCGTCTTCGATGCCGTTGCTCTGCGAGGGCGTGACGGGAAAGAGCACTCGTTCGGACAAACGCGAATTGGGAGGGAACTGCACTTCGTAGTTCGATTGGGCCAGCGCCAGGGTTTTTCGCGCAACAGCTTCGGTTCCCTGGTCGCGTGCCTGATCCTCTTTCACGGCCACACCTATGCTGGCTCGCAGCGCTTCCAGCGTGAATGAGTCCGGCAGTCCTTGGAGCACCCGCCGGGTGAAATCACCGGTCAGGGCGAGTTCCTGAAGCTTCCGCTCGAACAGACCTTTCTCATACGCGGCGTTGGGGACTTGGGCCGGCTCGAGGCTGTAGCGGGTCGGTTCGTTGATCGTAATGTTCTCTTGGGCATCCAGGAAGCCAGTGCGAAAAGTAATCGAGGAAATGTGGCCTTCGCCGGTGGCCCGCAGGCTGAGGATAAACCGGAGCGAGCCCGGCGGCAGGTCCGACTGGTCGGGGTGGGGCACAATGGAAGGATTGAACAAGGCGGCAGCTTCCAGCGAGTACTCGTGCGTGAAATACGAGCCGAGCAAGAGCGCGCGCTCCTCTGAGCAGTCCGTGCCGAGGACCACGCAATGCTGAACCTCCTCGAAGCGCCGTTTGAGGAACGCGCGGGTTTCCGGGTGGCGATTTCCGAATTCAGCTTGCACTTGCTCCAGGAGCGCGTGGACTTCCAGTTCGGGAAGTGCCATAACTCGCTGGCAAATCGTGTCGGCGCGCTCGTCGTTCGCAAGATTCAAGGGTCGGGCCAGCACCCGTCCCGGATCCGGACGCAGTGTGAGGTGCGAGCGGCGGACGTTAATTGCTTTCATGAACAGAAGAACGGTCGAGTGGCGGGCTCGACACGGTCGCCGCGTTTTGCATCAGCCGCATTTCGGTCAATGAAAGCAGAAACGCCAGCGTCGATTCCGCTCCTTGGTTATTGTTAACGCGGTCCACGTGCAGCGCATCTCGGCAGCCGCCGGTGTTGGGTGCATAAAGTTCGAGGCCGAGATCGTTCCAGCCCAGGAACCAGTCGAAGGCGCGCTGGGCCTGATCGTACCACCAGGGCTCTGACGTGAGGCGGTGTGCTTCGAGGCAGGCCGAGACCATCGCCTGCGCCTCGACCGGCTGCTGATCGAAGAGGGCTCGTGTGCCCCCGCGTGGGAAGAACCCGTTGCTGCCAATTGGGCGGAAGTGGCCGTTCTCTGACATTTGGACTTCTGCCAGCCAGCGCAGGCTTTGGAGCCCGCGTTCGACCAAGGGCTGTAGCCCCATGTCAGCGCCGCTGAGAATCAGAGCGTGCGCCAGCTTGGCATTGTCATAAGTCAGCTCCGCTTCGAACCAGGGCCAATCCGTCTGGGCCGCCCTGCCATAAAGCTCCATCAGGCGCCCTGCCAGTGTCTCACGGATTTGTCTTACTAAGCGATCCCCGCTGAGCCGCCGCAGGTATTCGTGGATGCCCAGCAGGGTGAACGCCCACGCCCGAGGGGAAGTAAAGTCCGTTGCCGTCGGCAACGCCTGGGCGAAGAGTTGGCCGGACATCGCCTGAAAGCTACGACGGGGCGAACGCCCCGCAGCCAGGCCCAACGCCCAGAGGGCTCGCCCGTGGCAATCTTCCGATCCCTGTTCGTCCACCCACCGGCGATCGAAACCTAAGTGGTTGTGAAACCTTTTGGTCTTGAGATCGAACGCATGATTCAAAAACGCTGCGTAAGTGCTGGCCAGCGCGCGGGTGCGCTCAGGCTCTTCTTCCAGTTCATCAAGGAGCACGGCCAGGATAAACCCTCGGGCGTTGTCGTCCGTGCAATATCCCTCGGAAAAATTCGGCACCGTGAACAGGGCGTGCTGGAACAGGCCGGTCGAGTCCGTCATCCGCAAGAGATGATCCAGCTTCAACTCCGGCAGGGCTCGGGGAGCCTGGTCCAGAGTCTGGGTGGCAAAGGTTTTTCGCGACAACACGGCCCCCTCCAACCGCGCGAGTTCGAACGAACGCAGATACAGGGTCGCTACGTTGCTCCAGACCATCTCGCGGCCCAGCTTGTACGCATTCTTGCGCATGGCGTGCCGGCGCGTCCCATCGCGCAAGAGGCCAATCACTTCCCGCGCAATGGCGCCAGCGTCGGCGAAGGGCACGAGCACGCCCCGGTCTTCCGCTAACAGTTCGCTCGCGTGCCAGTATGGAGTGGAGACCACGGCTTTGCCCGCGCCGAACGTGTACGCCAAGGTGCCCGACGTGGACTGGGCCTCGTTCAGGTAAGGCGTGATATAGATGTCCGCCGCGCCGATGAACTCTTTGAGTTCGTCGAGTTCCACAAACCGATTGTAGAAGATGACGTTCTTCTGGACTTTGTTCTTCTTGGCCAGCCGTTCGAGGCCGAGTCGGTAGGCTTCACCGTGTTCGCGCAACTCATTGGGATGGGTGGCCCCCAGAACGATGTAAACTACGTCCGGAAACTCGGCTAAGATGGGCGGCAGTGCGTTGAGCACGTGCTCAATGCCTTTGTTGGGGGAGAGCAGCCCGAAGGTCAGCATGACCATGCGGCCTTCCACGCCGAACTGGTCCTTGTAATAATTTGGATCCACGAACGGTATGTTCGGAATGCCATGTGGAATGACATCGACTTTGCCCGGAGGAGCCTGATAAACATCCTGTAGCATCTGCCGTCCTCGGTCGGTCATTACCACGAGGCGGGCCGAGCGCGCGATCAATTCCTGCATGACGCGACGTTGCTCGGAGTTGGGCTCGCGCAGAACCGTGTGATGAGTGGTCACCACCGGCATCTTCAGCTCCCTGAGCAGCGCCAACAGATGGCTCCCGGCGGGACCGCCGAAGATCCCGAACTCATGCTGCAGGCAGACGATGTCCACGTTGCTGATGTTGAGGAAGTCGGCCGCGCGCTGGTATGACGAAAGATCCTGCTCCTCCACTTCGAAACGCACCACGTCCGGGTAATCGTAGCCGCCCTCACAGTCATTGACGGGGACCGCGAAGCACTGGCATTGGGGAAGTTCGGCAGCGACCGCCGCAAGCAGGTCCGAGGTGAACGTTGCGATCCCGCATTTGCGTGGCAAGTAATCGCCCAGAAAGGCAATTCGGCGAATTTCCGATGTCGTTGGCACTTGCAGTGATTGAAGGCGAGGTTCTGCCGGGCGGGATCAAGGTCGGGTTAGTTTGGCGCACATTTGGCACACATTGAGATATTGGCGTTGAGGGCGCGTGAGATGGGGCAATTCGCCTTGGCCTGCAGCGCCGCGTCCACAAAGTCACACTCTGCCACTTTGGGCACCGTGGCGGTCACATCTAAACGGATCTGCGTCAGCGTCCATCCCGCAGCCATATGTTCTACCGTGACGGTCGCCATCGTGTCAATCTGTCGTGGTTTATAGCCAGCCTTGCCCAGCTCATTGGCCAGGCTCAAGGAGAAACTGCCTGCGACGGCGGCTGCCACCAGTTCGGGCGGGTTCGTGCCACCCCGGCTTATGTCACAGTCAGTTCCGTGCAGGGGCATTTTCAAGCTGGCGGACGGAGTATTGATGGCGCCTTTGCCACGCTGACGCGTCCCCAGCCATCGGACGGATGCATACCGGGCGTATGATTTCATTACCGGCACACTTTGGACTTGTGATCAAAGCCTCGCCAATACTTAGAAAGTGGCAGGGCGATAGCTTTAGACTATGGAAAGGGGATTGGCTCAGCGTTGGCCCCATTACGTCCCGTGCTTTTCGCTTAGGGCACTCGCAGGGTATAGAACTTCCGCGGAGTCGTTCCGATGGCGTTCGTGAAAAAGAATTTGCCGTTGCTGTCAAAACTCCCGTTCGCCAACACCGTCCAGTTGGTTCGCGGCAAGAGCAAATTGGTCGAAGTCAATACGTGATACGTGCCGCCCGGCCCGCTGTTATTCGTCCCGCTTAGAATGATGTTTCCGCCGCTCATCGTAACGTGCTGGATCGTCGGGGCCGCCACCGTGAAAGTAAACCTGTCTGCCGATGTCAGGGCCGAGGTTCCATAACCAAAAATGGGCGCGTTCACGTTGGCGTTGGTATTGCTGCTAATGCTATCCACTTCGTTGGTGCCCGATTGAACCCTCACATCCACGGTCCCGGAACCGCTCGGAACTGCGACGGAGATCTGAGTGTCGTTGAGCACGTTGACTGAGCCGGCGGCGGTGCCGCCAAAGAACACCGACAGGCGCCCCCCCGCGCCGGAGAAGTTTTGGCCCATTATGGTGAGCGCGGAGCCAGAGGCACCGTTGGCTGCGCTCAAGCCGGATACTACGGGCGCCAGGTTGACAACGTCGAAGTCGCTGGCTGGCAACTGCTCGAGCCCACCGAGGACATCTGACAAGTCCCAGGTGAGGCTGATGCCGTTCGTGGCGTTCACCGAGGCGGAGGCGCCGGTGACATACATGGCACTGCCGACGTCCGCGACGATGAGGCCGTATTGCTGCATGGCCCGGGCAACGATCTGAGACTGAGGGCCCATCGTGCTGATCAGAGCGTTGACGGTCGGCGTGTTTTTCAGGCGCAACCGGCTCCCAAGGGGGACGATACCGGACTCAGAAACCATGTGCGAGGCCGGGTACATGTACTGCCGGCTGATGTCGCCCTGCGGCAGGGTCATCCGCAGGGCATGGTTGATGGCGCCCTGGCCTCCCTGCGCGACCGTCAACCCCTCATCGGGCCGGGCCAGGCCGGCCAGGATCGACAGTCCCGCGGCGTCCGCGGACGTCTCCCCGAGGACGCGGAAGTCGTCGGTGCTGAAATTCCAAACGGTTTCCTGGGCTGCGTGCCATAGGCCGTCGGTATGAGGAAGTTCAACGCCGCTGGTATTGGGAAACAAGGTCGGGTCGGACGGCCGGGTCACTCCGTAGAGCTCGTAGCCGATATTGTTGTCCTCGTCCCAGACGATCAGGTGAGAGTCGCCGCGTTGACTCGCGTTGTACCCCCCGCCGTTGGGATTCGGTCCATTTTGGTAATCGCCTTCAATTACGGCGTTCGTCGGAATCGGCACCGGGACGATGTCACTTTCGCCGGGATAATTGTCGATCGTGACATTGATCTTAGCGGTGCTGTTGCCGGGGACAACGTTGTAAGGAATGCCGTACAAGGGGCTGTTGCCGTTGGCAGGATTATCCGCGCCCCAATCGGGGTGGACATGGATCGAGCCGCCGATGCGGGCGATGATGGCCGCCGAATTCGTCGCGACAGGCGCCTGGCTGATGTTCTGGTTCCAAGCATAATTCGAGGGATAGAGCTGGTAGCCCAGCAATGAAGCCAGCCCCGAGCAAACCGGCGCCAGCGCTGCACCTGCCGCCAACACCGCCACGCGTTTCCTCCGTCGCCTTAATTTACGCATATAGTCGCCTTATTTTTTGCATTTCTTGAACTGGTGAGCCGACATTGATACCAATTTGCCCTGGAGGCAAGTTCCTTCAACGAGGTTCAGGTGCACCTCGGGGGTAAATTCGGGTCGGCGTGGCCGCTGGCTGGCGGGAAGGAAACGCAGTTAAATCAAGCGGGGGCGGGTGGGACGGTCCAGAGCGGCTGGCCGACGTCCATATCGGCTGCGGGGCCGGAGACGTAAGGGGACACAATACCCGGCAACACTTGAACGTCGAAGATTTCTTCCACTCCCGTGCAGAATTCCAGATGGGCGGCGACAGCTCCGGTCCTCAAATCGACCACCCAAAGCCCGCAGCGCAGCCTGTCGCGCTCAGCCACGATCGGGACTCCCTCCAACGTCGGTCGGGCTCTGGACAGACCGACAAAGGCATACCCCCGGTGGAGGGCCAGGCCGCGCGAAACGCCCGGCAGGGGGGCCACGGGCGTGACCTGGCCGGTCCGGGGGTCGGCCACGGCCAGTTCACCCTTCCCGGAGTGGAGAAAAAAGATTTGACTGCCTTCCACCCGTGGGGAATGAGGGAGGGACAGCCCGCGGACCAGCAGGCGACCGCTGGGGACCTCGATGAGACAGCCGCCATTGTGCTTGACAGCGCGCCAGCCGGAGGGCGTGTCGGTTTCCGCCAGGGCGGTGACGTAGCGGGCTTGGCCTTTGACGACGGCCAGGCCGTTGAGATGGCAACGGTCTTCGGGGCGCAGGGCGGATATGAACGGCGGGTGCCAGCGCGGCGCGAAACTGTAATGTGGATGCAGGGCGGATAGGCAGGAGAAGAGCGTATTGACGATCCAGAACTCGCTGCCCCCCGCGCGGGCCCCGCCTCCGGCCCCTCCGACCCAGGCGGCTTCGTGCGCATGAATGTCATCGGTAAAGTGGGAGGTGCGCGCCAGAAAGCAGGCGTCATGTTGTCCCGGGTGCGGGAGCTTGGCGGCGATACCCGGAGCGTCCCGCAGGAACCACACTTCCTGGCGCGTGCAGACGGCGAGCGTTCCCTGCTTAACGGCGATGCCCATGGCTCGCTCGAATTGGTTAAACGTGAGCGTGAGCCGACCTTTCCGAACCGACACAACCACCAGGTGGCCGGTCTGGTAGGTGGAGATCAGGACCGAGGCACGTAGTTGCGTGAGGAGCGCCGTGAGACTGTCCGAGTGGGAGCAGCGGATGTCGCGGTATTCCTGGACCGGTTCAGAAGCGCGAGCGGTCACGGGCATTTCTGGTCGAACCGACAGGAACTGGTGATTCGTTTTCTAGCCCGCATATTTCGTACACTCCGGTAGGGCGAGGCTCCTGCCGAGCCACCCGTGGAAATAAAGGTGCGTAAATGACAGGATTTTGCTTTTCGCGGGCATGGTTATTAACAAAGCCGGGCCGGCACGGTCAACAGTCGATTTTCGAGTGTTTCAGGATAGCAGGCGTCAGTCAAAACCATTCAAAACCATTGAACGGAAGAATATCCGTTTGACGGCCGAGCCTGCGTCCGGTAGTCTTTTTTTCCTTTGGGATCCAGAGTAGCTCAATGGTAGAGCAGCCGGCTGTTAACCGGCGGGTTGCAGGTTCGAGCCCTGCCTCTGGAGCCAATTCGATCAAAGTCCGAGCTTTTCTACCCTGTTTTGTAAGCGTTGGGCCCGGAGCCTGGGAGGTCCGCCGAGGTGAAGACAAGTGCAAGCTCCCGCGGTTGCTGGCAGTCACCGCCGTTCCGTTCCGCCGACCGGGTCGTGGTCGGCGCCTGGGTGGTCATTGCGAAGTTCGCAGCCGATAAAACCCTTCGACCGGCAAGCCGGCGGATTGGGTGTTGGTAAAATTGAACGTCCCGGTCGTGGAGGTGATTGAGCTTTGGCGTGGAGGAGAGCCCACTCCTGGCCAGCGACAAAAGCGCGCGCTGGGGCTGGCGCTGGCGCGCGGCTGCGTTCATACTCTGGCCGTGAACAACTACAGCACGCGCGCCCAACCTAAACCAGGTCGGCGGACGACGGCGCTTTCGGCGGTTCTGGTAACGCTCTGCTGGCTTGTGGGCTCGAGCTTCGGCGTCGTGGCTGGGCCGGTGATACGGATGCTCAAAGCTGGGCCGACCGGCCGGGAGTTGCTCGTCAATAGTGATTTCGAACAAGCCACGGAGGGAAGGGCGCGCGCTTGGGCGCCAGCGCCCAAAGGCTTCGTCGTGGCCATCAAGGAGGGGCGGAACGAGTCCCGAGCCGCACGCTGCGATAATCCCGACGGGAGAGGATGGTATGGCGCAAGCCAAACCGTCACCTTAAACCAGACCATCGCGCATCCCTTTTTAGTGGAGGGCTGGAGCAAGGCGGCCAATGTCGATGGCAGCCCTGATCCAGATTATTGTCTCTACGTAGATATTGTTTACGCGGACGGCTCGCCTTTGTGGGGGCAAACCGCCGTTTTCCCCACCGGAACTCACGGGTGGGAACATCGCGAACGGATGATTCTGCCGGAAAAACCGGTCAAGTCTTTGACTTTGTACTGCCTGTTCAGATACCATCGCGGCACCGCCTGGTTCGACGACGTGAGCGTAAAGGAACTGCGGCCCGAGGGTAGTGCCGTGCTGTTTCAAGGTGTGCCGGTGATTGCTGGCCAGGGTGCAAGGAGTTCTCCGGCTGCGAGCGGGCCCGGCGAGCTACGCCTCGCAACCTCGGATGGTCTGAGCCTGGCGCTGCGTGACAACACGATCGTCTCGCTCAAAGTGGATGGTAAGGAATTGGCCGCGGATGCGCCGTCCGGTTTCCTGGCGCGAGACGTGGGGGCCAACTCAGACCTTAGCGGCTTCAGCAGCGGAGAATGCGCCGAACTGGGTCTAACCTTGAAGACGCAAATCCAGAGCCACCCCGGCCATATCTCCATCCAGGGCCGGTTGTCAGACACGCGCGGGCAAAACCGCGCGGTCACCCTTGTCTTTGCGCTGCCCCTCGATGCGCTGGGGTGGAACTGGGAGGACGACATCCGCCACCACCGGCTCATCCAAGGGAATCAAGAATTCAGCAAACAGGTGAGCATTAACTGCGGGGCCACCGGAACCATGTCGCTTTATCCGCTCGCCGCCCTCGTGAGCGACCACGAGGGTTTGGCTTTGGCCATTGATATGGCCTGTCCCGCCCAATATCGTCTCGGCTATCATCCAGCCCTCAAACAGTTCTTCATCGCCTATGATTTTGGCCTGGTTCCAGACACCGAGCGTTTCCCCCGCAGCGCCGATTTCCGTTTTGTGCTGTACCGGTTCGACCCGCGCTGGGGTTTTCGCGCCGCCTTTCAAAAGCTGACCACCCTCTTCCCTGATTACTTTCTGGTGCGTTCGGGCGATCAAGGGCTTTGGATGCCTTTCACCGATATCGCTACCGTGCACGGGTGGGAGGACTTCGGGTTCAAGTACCATGAAGGCAACAACAATGTCCCCTGGGACGACGCGCACGGCGTTTTAAGTTTTCGTTACACCGAACCCATGACCTGGTGGATGCGCATGCCCAAAGACTCGCCCAGAACGATCCAGGAGGCGGCGCGCCAACGTGACGCTTTGGCCCAGAGCACACGAGGGACGGAGCGGAAAATGGCCCAGGTGAGCCAGATCGCCGGAATGTGGGACGAGTCGGGCCAGCCTTCCCTCCTGTTCCGCGACGAGCCCTGGTGCAACGGGGCGGTCTGGAGTCTGAATCCCAATCCATTCTTGCCGACGGGAACAGGGTCCGTCCCGGCTGGCGAGCGCTCAACTTCGGAGGCTGGGGGACTAAATGCCGCCACGGTACACTGGAACGAGACCATCCAGCGGGGCTTGTACGGCGCGACAGCCAAAGGCCAGTTGGATGGGGAGTACCTCGATTCTCTGGAAGGCTACGTGACGGCGGACCTGAATTTTCGACGGGACCATTTCCGCTACACCACGGTGCCACTAACCTTCGACTCTGACAGCAAAAGGCCGGCGTTATTCAAGGGTTTGGCCGTATTCGAGTTCACCCGATGGTTCTGCGAGGAGGTGCATCGCCTCGGCAAACTGACTTTTGCCAATGGCGTGCCGTACCGGTTTACCTTTCTCTGCCCCTGGCTTGATGTCCTCGGCACCGAGACCGACTGGCTGGAGGGCGGCAAATACCATCCCGCCTCCGATGAACAGATGAGCTTGTGGCGGACCATGTCAGGCGCCAAGCCGTACCTCTTGCTCATGAACACCGACTACGATGTGTTTACCTCCGACTTGGTGGAGCGCTATTTCCAGCGCAGCTTGTTTTACGGCATGTTCCCCGGCATGTTCAGCCATAACGCGGCGGATCATCCGTACTGGCAAAACCCCAAATGGTACGAACGCGATCGGCCTTTGTTTAAGAAATATCTCCCACTGATCAAGCGCATCGCCGAGGCCGGCTGGCAACCCATCACGAATGCAAGGTGTGATAACGAGAAGGTTTTCGTCGAACGCTTCGGGCCGAACCCCGCCGATGAGGCTTTCCTCACTTTGTTCAACGACTCAGAAACCCACCAGCGGACGAGGCTCGATCTTGATCTTGCTGGGCTTGGGTTCAACGGCATGGTCACCGCGCGCGAAATGATTTCCGGAAAGATCCTCGACGCCAAGGGCGACCTGGAAATTGAACTTGAACCGCAACAGGCGGAGGCAATTGAACTCAAACCGAACCGGTAGCACTATGCCGCCTTCTGCGCCGAACATTCGAGGACCCCATCGCCATCATGGCAGGACAGGATCAGGGGGAGGGGGAAGTTTTTTGAGTGGCCCGCTTCGCTTAGGCCAGTTCCCGCCGGTGGCCCGCGCTATCTGGATTGCCACCCTCCGGTCACGTGCCCGAGTGATCGGCGACCCATCGGATCCGGCTGATTTTTGGCACTGCGCCTGCTTACTACGTTGCGAACGATTCACGAATGATTCTCAATCCCGAAGCCTTGGAAGTCCTGAATTACCTGAAATTCTTGCCTGGCCAATTCGTGCCGTTGGGCGAGATTGCCCGTCGCGCGAGCGGTCGGAAGAGGTTTAACGAAGATCCAAGGTGGCCGCGCCGTTGGATGTCGGCCCTGGTGGATGCGGGTTTGGTGGAGGTGAATGAACGTGGGCAGTATCGAGCCGTAGGCAACTCTTCCTCATCAACTGCCCCTAAACCTGTGGCAAACGAAATCGAAGGGCAGCGCCCTGTCGTTGGAGGCGACGGTCATTTCCCCGCGCCCGAATCTGGCTGCGTGGTCGGGGACGATTATTTCCCGAGCGAGTAAGCTAGGATCAGGCAACAACCGTGGATCAGTGGCCAGCGCCAGAACCACAGGGGCAGCTTGAAAGCAGGACGCCTCAAGATGCACCCCCCAATTCCACCCACGTTTTGGCGATGGCCACAGTTGGGGCTGCGGCCAAGGCAAAACGGCGAGAAAAGGGAGGCAGATAATGACACCCGAACCAGGACAATCCCCGGCTGAAGGCCAAGCAGATGTCGAGCAAGCGTTTTTTCAGGCAAAGATGAGCCACCGCCCTCCGCAACCCTGGGCTGGTATCCGCAAGCCCTTCAGGCTTGGAGGCGTTCCGCGCCAGCGGCCATCACGCGCTGGCGTTCATCGGCGCAGGCAGCCTGCTAGAATGCCGCCGTGGTCGCGGCCATCACGCCGCAACTGGGTGGAATGGGTGTTTTCAGTAGCGCAACAGAGGATTTCCCCCCGTAGACGGAATTAGCCAACAAACAGATGTTCATAGACCTAAATTAGGCACCATTGTTTACGGCGTAACAGTATCCATGAAACGAATCACTGTCCTTCTGGCGGACGACAACAGGGTCGTACGCAAGGGATTTAGAAAGCTACTGGAACTCGAAGACGACCTTGAAGTGGTCGGCGAAGCGAAAAACGGCCTTCAGGCGGTCGCGATGGTCAAAAAACTCCATCCCGCAGTAGTTCTGATGGACATTGCCATGCCGCTGCTTAATGGTTTGCACGCCACTCGTCAAATTCTCGAACTCGCCCCCGCCACCAAAGTACTCATGCTTTCGGCGCACGATGATGATGCGTATGTCGAAGAGGCGACCAACTCCGGTGCGAGGGGCTATCTGCTGAAACAGACTTGTGCTGGCAGTGTGTGCGACGCGATTCGGGAAGTCCAAAAGGGAAACACAATAACTGACTTGCTCAAAGCGAGCGAACTGTGATTTAAGCAAGCCAACAATTTCTTCCAAGTTTCAAGCGTGGTCGGTACCCCTGTCCACGGTACCCCTGTCCAACGTTGCCGAACCGACGGCGCGAATCCTGGGGCAGAGGCCGGTCGTGCTTGGGCACCACCCTTTGGGGAACGTCTTTGGGCGCCGTAACGAAGCAGGTCAGGCTGGTCACGTTAACGCTGAACCCCTCCTCCAGCTTCACCGTCTGGCGAAGTTGCTGCGGTGTTATCTTCTGCAACCGGCTCAGTAATCCTCGGTAGGTCATGCTTTTCCTTTCGAGTCAAAAATAAAGACATGGAACAAATAAACCTGGCCTTTCACCTCAACACCTGGGGTTAGCAGCACATGGGGGGTTTCCCCAATAGACGGCGCGGGGCAACCAGCCTAGCTTCATCGCTGTCGCCTAAACAACCATGATTGTGGCGTAACAGGTATATTTAATCGCTGACCATACAGGATGGCAACCGCAGCAGATTCAAATTTAGATTCGGTTGTGCATCGGAGGTTGGTCAGCGATTGCCTGCCTGCTAATCCGCGCCACCGCATCATGTTTTATGGTGTTGCCGCCGTTGACGATACTGCTGATAGAATTCCTCGTCAAGCACCAGCCGACTAATGCGACTAATGCCGCGTGAATCAGGACCTCCAGCAATACTACCCAGCGCCGAGCACGAATTTCCGACTGCGACTAACCTTTCCTGCCAGCGCCAGGTTGGCGTGCTGCCTGTTACTGTTCCACTGCACGATAGAACCGCGTCGATTGATTGGTGGATAAAGGGTCGGAGAAGGGAAGCGAGCCGGCGATTGGCGAATTGGTGAATATGGGATACCAGTTGGACAGGTTGCTCGAAGCAATGATGATCACCGGCCCTCGTCCGGACAGCCCATTCACGACGAACCCAAATCTGCTGTGGGAAGGCGGGGAGGCAAACCCAGGGCTCGTAAGGGTGAGGCCCGGGAGGTTGAGACTGGCCGTCGTGCTCACGATGGAGCCGTAAGAGTTGCTCACGATGACGCAGTAATTGCCGGTTTCCGCGATGCTAATATTCGCCAAGGTCAATGAATTGTTGGTGGCACCGTTGATGGCGCGACCATCAAACTGCCATTGATAGCAGAGCGGCGGGGCCCCCAAGGCTCGGACCGTGAAGGTGGCATTCATGCCGCTGGAAAGGGTCTGGCTCACAGGCTGTTGGGTGAGGAACGGAGAGCCATCGCTCACCACCGCGACGCCGTGACTGTATCCGCCACCGACAGCAACCGCGCTGGGCAAGCCCGGCGGCACATTGGTTTCGCCTTGAGCGTCGCCGCCCCAGGTCACAATTGCGCCGTTGGTTTGAAGGGCAAGTCCGAAAAAGATGCCTGCGGCCGCGGCAACAACGTTGGAAATGCCTGGCGGCGCAGGTGTCACACCGAAGCTTGTGTCGCCCCAGGCCACAACGGTTCCGTTGCTTTGCAAAGCCACCGTGACGTTGTCCCCCGCGGCGATGGCCACAAGATTCGAAACATTGGGGGGAATGTTCGTTTGGCGGTAGCTGTTGTCGCCCCAAACCACCACCGTCCCGTCGGCTTTCAGTGCGGCGCTATGCTCCGCGCCGGCCGCAATGGCCACGACATTGGTCAATCCAACCGGCAGGTTGGTTTGGCCGTAGCTGTTGTCGCCCCAAGCCAGCACGGTGCCGTCCGCCCGGAGGGCGAGGTTGTGAGCGCTGCCCGCGCCGACCGTCGCCAAATTCGTCGCGTCGGGTGGAGTGTTCGTTGGACCTCCGTACCCCCAACCGACCAGCGTGCCGTCCCTTTGCAATGCGAGGCTTCGCATGTCTCGTGCGCTAACAGCGATCACGTTGCTCAACCCGCTCGGAACCTGGGCCTGCCCGTCATTGACAACTCCCCAATTCGTGGTCGCCCCAGCGCCCCAGGCTGCCACCGTGCCGTCGCTTTTGAGTGCGAGGCTGTGATAAGAGCCTACGGCGATTTGGAGAATATCGCTGAGCACCGGTGGCACGTTGGTTTGGCCGTAACCGTCGTCGCCCCACGCAACCAACCGGGTGTGGGTCAGGGCGAGGACGGCGTTGGAACTGGATGCCCAACCGAACGCATTGCTGACACTCAGGGCGTAGTTGCCGGTGTCGGCCCGTTGGGCGTCCGCCAGGACCAGCCAGATATTGGTCGCACCGGGGAGATTTGTTCCCTGATGCTGCCACTGAAAGAATTGCGGCAGGGAACCTTCGACCTGGGGCGTCAGCGTAACGGTCGCGTGGTTGAAGAACGGCTGGCTGTCAGGTTGCACCTCAAAAAACGGCGCAGAGGCCGCCACGGCCAGCGGAACGCTCGACGTCACGCTGCCGTAGGCGTTTGAAACGACCACCGAGTATGTTCCCGCAGCGCTCGTCTGAACGTTAGTCAGCACGAGCTTGTTTCCTACGGCGGAGCTGACCGCGGTTCCGCTGAACTGCCACTGATAACTCAGCGGAGGCGCGCCAATGGCGGTAACACTGAAAACGGCAGTGGCGCCACTATAAACATTCAGTGGTTTCGGCGGCCGTATCACAAAGGGAGCGCCGTCGTTAACGAGCGCGAGGCTGAACATGCCGCCGGCTGCAACAGCAACCACGTTCTGCAATCCAGCCGGGACTTCTGATTGGCCGTAGTTTGGGCTGGTGCTGTAGTTGGTGCCCGCGCCCCAAGCGACCACGGTGCCGTCAGCTTGCAGAGCGACGCTGTGATAATCGCCTCCGGACACCTCGACCACATTCGTCAGGTCGGGTGGGACATTGGTTTGGCCGGTACTGTCGTCTCCTCCCCAGGCGATCACCGTACCATCGGCGCACAGCGCGAGGTTGTCCGAATAAACGCCACAGGCTGCCACAGCGTTCGTAAGCGTGGCCGGCACGGCCAGCGGGAACGGACTATACGGGACGTGTCCAACCCATGCGGCCACCGTTCCATCGGCCTTGACCGCCAGATTTTGAGAATCGCCTGCGCCGATGGCGACCACATTGCTCAGGCCGGCGGGCACGTTGTTCGGCCCCGTAGCGAACCAACCCCAGAGCGCCACGGTGCCGTCGCTTTTCAGCGCCAGGCTGTTTATCAGACCGGCGGCTACAGCGACCACGTTGCTCAAACCTGACGGGACATTGGTTTGGCCAAAGGTGTTGTCACCCCACGCCGCCACCGTGCCGTCATCTTGAACGGCGAGGCTGTGGTTTGCGCCGGCGGCGATGGCTACGACGTTGCCGGGACCTGGCGGAACATCTATCTGGCCAACGTTGTCTGCACCCCAGGCGACCACCGTGCCGTCACTGCACAAGGCGAGGCTGTGGGCTCGGCCCGCGGCGAGTGCCACGGCGTTGTTGATCCAGGGCACGTCGATTTCACCGTCCCCGTCATATCCCCAGCCTACAATAGTGCTCTGAGAGGCTGCCGCGAAGGGCCAGGCGCAAGCCAGCAGGAGCGGCAGCGGCAAGCCGGATAGCGCGAAGAGGAGAGGTGCAGGTGGGCAGGCCGGTGCCTTCATAACCGGGGCGCCTCAACAGAATTTGATCGCATAAAGCGCATTCATAATCCCATCTCTGCCCGCATGAAGCATTAGACTGGCGAACGGTCAGTATGTCAATGCTTTTTTCGACCAGGAAAGAGCAAGCCGAGCAATCTCAAGGCTGGCAAAATACTTGACCGTGCTGGTAGCACTACCCCAACATTCCATAAGCACAAAACCAATGCTACCCGAACATCCCCCGAGTACAAAGCCGAGGCTGCCACGCCCCCCTGTGCAATTGGTGGCCCAGCGTCATCCGAGTGCTTCGGCCAGTCTGATGGCCACCGCCCTGCTGATGATGACGACATGGAGGGGCTGGGCGGCTGGCGAGCTGCTCGTTGTGCTGCGCACACAATCGGCGAGATTGGGCATCGATGCCCACGGCACATTGTGCGTACTCTCGCGCGACGAGAACGGCCGTAGTTACTTGGCTGCGGGTCAACCCGCCCCGCTGCTGAGCCTGCGCACCGAGGGCAAACTCATTGCTCCGCAGAGCGCCGATTGGAACGCAGACACTCAACGGTTGACCTTCCATTACGGCGAGAACGGCGCCCTCGTCGCGCTCCGTGTCGTGACCAAGCCGACGCATGTGGTCTTCGAAGTGGTCACCGCGCAACCCACCAACGGCATCGAACTTGTCTTGTGGGGACCGTATCCCACGACGATTAGGGACATCGTTGGAGAGACGGTTGGGGTGGTGCGGGACAAAGACTTCGCGTTAGGCATTCAGGCCCTCAACGCCAAAACACTGGGCGGCTATCCTGCCCAGGAGAATGACATCGAAGCCGACTACAGTGCCGACGACTCGGGCGACTATCCTAACCTGCCGGCCGAATTGAAGAAAGCGCAGCAATTTCGCGGGGATACGGCGCGCCGGACAGAGTTTGGCAGCGTGTTGCAGGCCTTCTGCCGTAATCGCGACCGCGACCGCATCATCTCTAACTGGGGCCATGACAAGTATGTGGCCCCGGCCTTTCACGACGGCGGCGTGCTGGGCAGCAAGATTGCGATTTTCGGCTGCCCGGCGGCGAAGGCACTCGAGACCATTGGTGCCATCGAGATCGCCGAGAATTTGCCGCACCCGATGCTCGATGGTGTTTGGTGCAAGCTGGCCACCAATGCCAATTGCTCCTACCTCATCGTCGATTTCGGCGAGGACACGATCGACCGCGCCGTCGAAATGACGCGGCGCGCGGGCTTGGGCTACCTCTACCAGAGTTCCCCGTTCGAGACCTGGGGGCACTTCGAGCTCAAACGGACCCTCTTCCCGCATGGCTGGGACGGACTGCGGATCTGCGCCGACACGGCGCGCAAGGCAGGCGTGCGCCTCGGTTTTCACACGCTCTCGAACTTCATTACCCCGAATGATCCCTATGTTACGCCGAAACCCGATGCCCGTTTGGCCCGTATTGGTGCGAGCGCACTCACGACGAACATCGACGCGGCGCAGAAGGAGATCTCCATCACGTCACCCGATTTCTTCCGCAAACAGACCGCCATGAACACGGTGGTCATCGGGGATGAATTGATCCGCTATGCTTCGGTGTCGGCAGATGCACCTTGGCGGCTCTTCGACTGCCAGCGGGGCGCCTGGGGCACCCGCGTGGCAGCCCACGCTAGCGGCGACCCCGTAGCCAAACTGATGGATCACGACTACAAGGTCTTTCTGACGGATGCCGATCTTTCGCAGGAGGTCGGGCGGAACATCGCGAAGCTCTGCAACCATGCGGAGACGCTCCAGATCTCGCTCGACGGCCTGGAAGGCAACTGGTCCACCGGCATGGGACAGTATGGGCGGTCGCTCTTCACGCAGGCATGGTACGACGCGCTCTTGCCGCGGTTGCAGGGGCAGATCAACGACGCCAGCAACCCGGGCCACTTTAACTGGCACATTTACACCCGCATGAACTGGGGCGAGCCGTGGTACGCGGACTTTCGTGAGAGCCAGACGCTGTACCGCTTCAAGAACCAACTCTATTTTGAGCGCAACCTGATGCCGCACATGCTCGGCTGGTTTGCGCTACGACCCGACACCAGCATGGAGGACGCTGAGTGGCTCCTGGCACGCGCGGCCGGTTTTGACGCCGGCTTTGCGCTGGCGGCTAGCCTCGCCAGCACGGCACAACTGGCGGCGGACCCTTCCTCTGCCGACGCCGCAAAGCAGTTCGGAGCGACGCCCGCTATTTTGCGGATATTCGGGGAAGTTAGTGGGTAGAAGCCGGAAAAGACCGCTTTTAAAGAGGAAAACACATGGAATTCGCAGCCTAGTCTGTCAGGTGGCAGTGTGGGCTGACGATCATGCCGGACACGCCCAAA
>Ga0209517_10000580_pt1 | contig 61498 bp, 53 predicted proteins | sample PeaSoiMetSII2010_FD_187695 | JGI IMG/M metagenome (GOLD analysis project Ga0209517, IMG submission 187695) | Peat soil microbial communities from Weissenstadt, Germany - SII-2010 (SPAdes) (version 2) | ecosystem: Environmental > Terrestrial > Soil > Wetlands > Peat | place: Germany... | reverse complement strand
CTTTACGGCGACGGCGAGGTCCCAAGCGGCGATGCCGTTGGACTTGAACAGGGTGATCTGGGAGTCCGAGGTGCGCCCGGGGACCTGGGCGGCGACGAGTTGCGCGAGTTCGCGTACATCGTTCCAGCGCTCAGGATGCTGCTGGAACGGGATGATGAGGTCACCCGCCTCCTCCTTGGATTGTTCGAGGGAATCCACGAAGATGAGATTGGCTTTGAGGACGGCGGCGGCTTCGAGTTCCTGTTTGTGGGCGTGATTGGCGCCGATGGCGTTGATGTGAATTCCCGCGGGCAGATCCTCGCCAGTCAATACGGGATGGGAAGAAGTGGTGGCAGTAGATACAATTTTGGCGTTGCGCACGGCAGCGGCTGCGGACTCCATGGGATAGACGTTGATGCTCAAGCGCTCTGACATTTCTTCGCAAAACTGATGGCGGCGCTGCGGGTCTCGGCCAAACACATAGACGGATTCGAGCAGGCGCACGGAGTTGATCGCCTCCAACTGGGTTCGTGCCTGGCCACCGGTGCCGATGATGGCGGCGGAGCGAGCCTCTTTCTGGGCAAGATATTTTGTGGCGACGCCGGAAGCAGCGCCGGTGCGCTGGCGGCCAAGGTAATCGGCTTCTATGAGGGCGAGAAGTTCGCCGGTTGTGGCGCTGAAGAGGGTGACGAGAAAGCAGAGCTTGCCTTTGACGTAGGTGTATTGCTTGGTGGCGACGAAGCCGGCTTCCTTGTCGAGCGCAGCCATGTGGTGGAAGAAGCCGCCACCACCGAGATCGAAGCGGCGGCGAGGGTGGACGAGGACGTTGCCCTGGCCCTGCTTCCGGGAGATGTCTTCGACGGCGTCGATGGCCATCGGCATGGTGAGGAGTTGGCGAACTTCGGATTCATTGATGTGGAGGGTCATAGGATTTCTGGAAATTAATCTAACACAGTCCGTCATGCCCCTCCGAGACATGGGTGGATACAGGGCACTGGCCGTGTTTTCGGGGCAGATAAGAAAAACGAAGAAGGACGTTAACACAGAGGTCACGGAGGACGGAACACGGAGAGCACAGAGTAAGACAAGCCGTGGCGTTTCAAGGAACCATTGTGAGGGGGCTTCTAGTGGCGGGAAGCGGCAGATTTTTTGACGGGAGCTCCTTCGCGGATGCGGCGGACTACGGTTTGGTTGAGGTGATAGGCCCGCTCTTCATTGGCGGCATCCATGAGGTGGAAGCGAAATTCCGGCTCACCCTTGGGGCCCTTACCGACCTGGATGGGGAAGGCGCCACACAGATTATTCTCGATGTAAGCGGTTTCATAGCGGGATTTCCTGGTGTTCCAGGTGAAAACGCGAAGCGTCGTGAAATCGCAGGGCTGTCCTTCCGGGCTCCGGGTGCCGGCAACCAGGTATTGCGGGTGATCGCCATCGGGATCGGTGACGCGATTTAGCTCAAACCAGGCCAGGGGACGCACGTTGGCGGAAGCGGTGCCTTCCCGGACAGCATCCGGCACATCAAGCGATACGAAACGCCCGATGACCCAGCCCGCGATGGGAATGGTCTGATCGCCGGGCTGCGTTGTGGTGGTGATGGCGGAATTGCGCACGACGCCCTCGCCAGGAGGGCGGGTGGCGACACCCCGAACGAGAAGCCAGTCTTCCTGCTTGGTTTCTTCGGCATCCTCGGAGGATTCCTTCTCGTCGGAGGCTTGCACCCAATCGGCAACCGCGCGACCTAAGATTTCGAGTTCGGCGCCGCGGCCGAACTGGTAGAGGCGTGGCTCCGTGCGGCCCGGGGCCACGCGGAGATTGGTGGTGGTCTTGGTGCGGCCGCGGGCCTGGACGGGCAGGAATTTGGCTTGCTCGAGGAGTTTGGCGCTGCGCTGCCAGAGTTCCGGCTCCGTCAAATAGCGGCCATCAACCCATCCAGTGAGGCCAGCGACGGTGCGCACTTTGACGTTGTCGTTACGGCGGGCGAGGACTTCGACGCGGTCGCCATAGAGAAGCACACCAAGCTGTTCGCGCACCTGAGCGACACCACTCCAGAGAGTGACGCTGCGTTCGCTGACAAAGGCAGCACCGAGGGACTCGTGTTTCGGGCGGGCGAGCCACGCCAGCAGGACCACGAGACACAGAATCGGCACCGCAACAAGAAGCTTTCGCTTCATTCGCTATCCCCGAAAGTGGCTCCGACGGCGCGCGCCGCATGAACGACTTCGCAATCGGGTTCGATGAACTTCATTTTTTCCAAGGCTTCATCGAGAGACACAGAAGCCATTTTACCGGCTTTGAGGCAAACCATGCGACCGAATTGACCTTTAGCGACAAGATCGGTGGCGGCCACACCAAAGCGAGTCCCGAGGATGCGGTCGAAGGGCGTGGGAGAGCCGCCGCGCTGAACGTGACCCAGAACAGTGACGCGAAGCTCTTTGCGCAGCATTTCGCGAAGGATATCGGCGATGACGTTGGTGACTCCACCAGGACCGACCGGGGGAATGGGCTTGCCCTGGGGATCCACAGCGGGGAGCTTGACGCCTTCAGCGACTACGATGAGGCTGAAGTGCTTGCCGCGGAGTTCGCGAGCGCGGACGGCGTCGCAAACGGCTTCAAAACTGAAGGGAATTTCGGGAACGAGGATGATGTGGGCGCCACCGGCGATCCCGGCGTGGAGAGCGATCCAGCCGGCGTCACGGCCCATGACTTCGATGAGCATGACGCGATGGTGGCTTTCGGCGGTGGTATGGAGACGATCAATGGCCTCAGTGGCGATGACCAGTGCGGTGTCAAAACCGAAAGTGACTTCGGTGGCGTCGAGATCGTTGTCAATGGTTTTGGGTACGCCAACGATGTTGACGCCTCTGCGAGAGAAGTCGCGGGCAATGTGCTGCGTGCCGTCGCCACCGATCACAATCATGGCTTCAATGCCGAGGCGGCGCGCGTTATCCATGCAAAGATCGGAATAGTCGTGGACGACTTCCTGGCCATTTTCGGAGGTTTTGTAGGCGAAGGGATTGCCACGATTGGTGGTGCCGAGGATAGTGCCGCCGCGCGGGAGAATGCCGCTCACGGTTTCCTCGGTCATTTCCTTCGCGCCTTCGGGCCAGATGAGGCCATCGAAACCATTGCGGATGCCGATGACGCGCATATTGTGTTGATAGATGGAGGAGCGAACAATGGCGCGGATGACGGGATTGAGACCTGGCGCGTCGCCGCCGCCATTGACAATCGCTAAAGTGCGAACGGAAGATTTCATGGAGCCTCGCAGAGGGCACTTAACTACTTGACAAATTCTACCTGATTCGAGGGTGTAGCCGACGTGACACAGCGCACCAGTGTGAGTGTGGAAAGGCAACAGGAACAAAAGTAAGGTGGGAGACACAGGGGGATCAAAATGAAGTTCTTGAATGGAGTGCAGCCGTTGGCGTTGCTGGTGTTGCGTGTATGCCTGGGGATTATCTTTGTGTACCACGGGTATCCCAAACTTGTACACGCGAACGCGGGAATGGGCGAGTTTTTCGTACTGCACGGGCTTCCGCGATACCTGGTGACGGTGGCAGGAATCCTGGAGGGGTTTGGTGCGTTATTGCTGGTGCTGGGATTATTCACGAGACCGGTGGCGCTGCTGCTCGCAATAGAAATGGGCGTGGCAATCTGGAAAGTGCACAGCGGCCAGGGGTATATGGCGGTGAAGGAATATGAGTTTCCGCTGGCTGTGGGGGCGGCATGTTTTGCGCTGGCTACGGTGGGAGCGGGGGTGATCTCAATGGATCATCTGATCTTTGGAGAGAGCGGGAAGAAGAGACGATTTGCGAAGAGCGGCAAGGAGTAAGCCAAAGATCACAGAATGCAGAGAAATTCCTCCACTACGGGCCGGCCGAAACCGCCGTCCCTCCGGTCGGAATGACGGGTTCCGGTTAGGCAGAGAGTGGCGGCACCGCCGGACTGTCAGACTCGCGCGGTGGTCGGCGGCGCGCTCGAAGGCACAGCCGTTGGGCCCAGCGGAAGGACAATCCACAGGATGATGTAAGCAATTATGTTCGGGCCGGGAATTAGCGTGGCCAGCAACCAAAGCGCTCGGACCAGGGTCGGATCAAGATCGAAATAGTCTGCCACGCCGGCGCAGACCCCCGCTATTTTTTGATTATTGCTCGAACGCACCAGCTTTCTTGGCGAAACATAGCCAAGAGAGGCGACAGATGCGGGCGTGTCAGGCTGTTTTGCGCCACAGTTGTAGCAGAACCTCGAACCTGGGGCGATTTCCTTCTGACAAGATGAGCAAAGCATAAGGTACCCCCACAGAGCGGTATCAGGTGGATTCTAAACATATATACGAAAAAGGGGAGGAAAAAGTTTCGTGGGAAGCGGGTACGGAGTGAAGGCAAACCCAAGCGCACAGGCCCTTCGCGGCCCAGGGTAAACCCTTCGAAGTTCAGGGTAAACAGGAGAGATTGTGCATCAGGGATGGCGGGTGGAGGAATTGCAGTTTGGTGGCGGGGCTTGCAGTTGTAAAAGCGGCGGCGAGCCGCCGCACTCCAAAGTGGGCCACCCAATGGCGGTTAGTATTCGAGGAGGAGATGGACGGCGGCGGTGAGATCGTCGGTTTGGGGGAGAATGGCGTCCTCGAGCTTGGGGTGATAGGCGCAAAAGGTGTCCATGGCGGCGACACGCTTGACGGGGGCGTCCAGTTCGGCAAAGAGTTCTTCGGCGATGCGGGCGGCGATTTCGGCGCCGTAGCCCCAGCTCCTCATGTCTTCATAAGCGACGATAACGCGGTGGGTCTTGCGCACGGTGGCGACGACGGCCTCCCAATCGTACGGCGAGAGGGAGCGAAGATCGAGGATTTCGACGGAAATGCCTTCGCGCAGGAGGGCCGCAGCGGCTACTTCAGCGCGGCGAACTACTGCGCCATAAGTGATGATGCTGACCTGTTCGCCTTCCTTGACAAGGCGCGCTTTGCCGAAAGGAATAGTGAAATCCGGGCCGGGGTATTCGGAACGATTGTAGGGCTGGCGATAGAGATGTTTGTGTTCGAGAAACATCACCGGATCGTCACAACGGATGGCGGTGCGCAGCAGGCCGGCAACATCGAGCGCGGTGGAAGGCATGACAACGCGCAAGCCGGGGCAATGGGTAAAAATGGATTCGCCGCTCTGGCTGTGATAGACCGCGCCGCCGGTGAGGTAGCCGCCGATGGCCACGCGAATGATAGCGGGGCACTTGAATGAGCCGTTGGAGCGCCAGCGAAGGACGCAGAGTTCATCGCGAATCTGCATCATGGCCGGCCAGATGTAATCGAAGAACTGGATTTCCGCGACGGGCTTCAGGCCGCGGGTAGCCATGCCGATAGCGCGGCCAACGATGCTGGCTTCCGCGATGGGCGTATTGAAGACGCGATCAGAGCCGTATCTGCGCTGCAGCCCAGCGGTGGCTTTGAAAACGCCGCCCTTCCCTTTCACTTCGCGGAGAGTGTCTTCGCGGCTGGCATCGGCGACATCTTCACCAAAGACGACAATGCGTTCATCACGAGCCATCTCGTCCTGGAGCGTGACGGCAACCATTTCGACCATGGTCTTGGGAGCGGCCTGAAATTTTGGCTCAACGGCGAAGCTTGCGGAGGTAGGGTCGATATCCTGCGAATAAACATGGAGCGGAATGGAGGAGGGTTCGGGATGCTCGGCGGCGAGGGCCTGATCGGCGGCTTCGCGGACCTCGCGATCGGCCTGGGCCTCGAGTGATTCAATCTCTTTCTGATCGAGAAGGCCTTCACGAATGAGGAAGAGCGAAAACTTGGAGAGGGGATCGCGGCGAGCTTCGGCTTCGCGCTCTTCGGGAGTTTTGTAGAGCTTTTCGTCGTCGGAAAGCGAGTGGGAGTAAGGACGCGTGACGCGTGCATGAACCAGCGCCGGGCCGCGGCGTTCGCGGGCGTAGGCGATGGCTTCCTTGCAAACGGCGTAGCTTTCCAGCGGGTCCGTGCCGTCACATTCGGCGATGTGCAGGCCAGGAAAACCTTTGACCAGCCGGGAAATGCTGCCACCGGCGGTTTGTACTTCTACAGGAACCGAAATGGCGTAACCGTTGTCCTCGATCAGATAGAAGAGGGGAAGCTTCTTGGCGCAGGCGACGTTGAGCGATTCCCAGAATTCGCCTTCGCTGGTGGCGCCATCACCGGAGGAGACGTAGACGATCTCTTCGGGCTGGTAATTGACGTGTTCCCCCAGCGGGGCCTGTTGCGCTTGCTCTAGGGCTTTGTGGTGATGCTCGTAATAAAGCGTTGCTTCCGCGGCGCCAACGGCGTGGAGAAACTGTGTGCCGGTGCAAGAGGATTTGCTGACGAGATTCCATTTCGGATGGCCCCAATGGGAGGGCATCTGGCGTCCCCCAGAACTGGGGTCATCTTTCGCGCCAACGGCCTGGAGGAGAGTTTCGAGAGGCGTGACCCCGAGCATAAGGCAGAGAGCGCGGTCGCGATAGTAGGGGTAGAGCCAGTCCACACCGGGGCGCAGGAGAAGACCGGCGGCGGCGGTGACGGCTTCATGACCGGCGCTGGAGATCTGGAAATAGATTTTGCTCTGGCGCTTGAGCTGAATTTCGCGGTCGTCGAGGCGGCGGGAGAGATACATGGTGCGGTAGAGGCGGACGAGGGTATCGCGGTCGAGGCCGTGGTACTTGGGCGATTCGAGCTTGGTTATCTTCACGCGAGTTTGCACGGCCATTCGGTTCGCCCTCGTGATGGAGAGGAGTGGTTTACGCGCGAACCTTAAGTATACCGGATGAAGGCGGCGAATCGATAAGAAAGCGGGGTGGTTTCGCCGCAAACGTCAGTACTATACCAGGTCGTCAAAGTGCTTTTCGGTATCGGCAAAGGACGCGTCGGTGGATTTGACGATGGTCGGCGAAGCGCCCTGAAAGGGCTCCTCGGACGGGATTCTTTGCAGCCAGCGCTGTCCGGAGAGTTTTTCGTGGTTGGAAAAGTCGAGCCGCACGAGGAGTTTGACGGATTCGGAGGGTGCGGCAGCGGATGGCTCGGGCTTGTCTTTGCTCTTGCCTTTGGACTTGTCAGGCTTTTCGGATTTGTCGGTCTTGGCGCTGGCTTCCGCTGGAGCACCAGCGGGGATGCGTTCGAATTTGAAGAGGAGTTTCTTATCGAGGCGATAGGCCTGCTTCCAACCCTCGAGTTTGTGGCGAGCTTGCTGAACCTTTTCTTCGTCTTTGGCGAAGTCAAATTGAATATAGATGTGGGGCATAAAATAAGTTTGCGGCTCGCGGGGGAGTAAGTCAAGAAATGCCAGTGGATTGCAGCGCATGGAGGACTAGGCGGCGCGCGGGCGGGGCTTCGCTGCAATTTGATTTGGAGACAGCGCGGGAGTTGGGGTATCCTGCCAACTCCAAACATGAACAGGTCGCGGGTCATTCCGATCGCTCCGGGAAAATTCGGGGCGTGGGTGTGCCTGCTGGCGGTGGCGCTGCTCTGGACGCCACTGTGGGCAACGGCTTGGCAGACGGATGGAATGGACTGTTGTAAGGGCGGGTTGTGCATGGCGCACCGACACTCGAAACCAGAGCCCGCCCGGGCGCAGCAAACGGGTGCGCAGGAAACGCCAATGGACTGTGAGCATCATGGCGGAAGCGACATGAGCAACTGCTCGACGGCATGCTGCCATGAAAGCAGCCACACCTTGGCGTCGTCGGCGATTTTTGTGATGCCGGGGCCCGTAACCATTGACCAGCCACGCGAGGCCATGATCGAGGTCGGAAGCTTTGCACCCGCGGAATTTGTGCAATCGTTTGAGCCACTCTCTCCCCCGCCTCGCACGCTTCTCTTCTCCCTGTAATTCCCCGCATCTTTTCGTGAATCGGAAAATGTTCCGGGTCCAAGCGACCCGCCGCGGATCTTTCCGCCACCAAACGGAGAAGAATTCATGCTGCAGCGTATTTTGCTTTTTGTGGTGGTCGTATGTCTGTTTGCCAGTGGGGCGTTCGCCACCATATTTGGCACGGTGCGTGGCGTGGTGCACGATCCGCAGCATCGGCCAGTGGCTGACGCGGAGGTGAAGCTGAAGTCGGCGACTTCCGATTGGACGCAGACGGTGCAAACAGACCAAGATGGGGCGTTTTTGTTGACAGCGGTGCCAGTGGGCGATTACCAGGTAACGGTGACACGAAACGGCTTTGCGGTCGAGCAGGAAACGGTGACCGTGGTTTCGGCTTCCTCGCCGACACTGCATATTCAACTCAAGATCGCGGCGGTAAATCAGACCGAAACCGTCACAGCAGAAGGACCGGAAGAAGTGGCGAACGTGGATTCCGTGACGCCGACGACACTGGTGGCGCGCGCCGACATTGCGCAAACGCCGGGCGCCGACCGCACCAACGCTATGCAGATGATCACCGACTACGTGCCAGCCGCCTATGTGACGCACGACATGCTGCATATGCGAGGCGGCCACCAGGTCGACTGGCTGATCGACGGCGTGCCCATACCCAACACGAATATCGCCACGAACCTGGGCCCACAGATCGACCCAAAGGACATTGACTATCTGGAGGTTCAGAGAGGCAGCTACGAAGCCGGGTACGGAGACCGCACGTACGGAATCTTCAACATCGTACCGCGAACCGGGTTCGAGCGGAATAACGAGGCGGAGCTCGTACTGAGTCTGGGGAACTGGTACCAAACGAACGATCAAATCAATTTCGGCGGGCACACCGAGCGCTTCGCTTATTATGCGAGCCTAAACGGAAATCGGAGCGATTACGGACTGCAGACGCCGATCGGGCAAGTCGTTCACGATGCGGAGAACGGCTATGGGGGATTCGCCTCGTTCATCTTCAACCCCAGCGCCGCGAACCAATTTCGGGTAGTGACCTCGCTGCGGCAGGATTATTACCAGATTCCCTATGACCCGGACCCCAACTCTCTCGGAAATCAGTCGTATCCGAGCTATGGTCTTCGTGACGGCGAGCACGAAACCGACGGGTATGTTGCGTTTTCATCGATCCACACCTTCAATCCGAACCTGCTGCTTACGGTTTCTCCTTTTTATCACTACAGCAAGGCCAGTTACCAAGCCTCACCCAACGATTATCCGGTGGCTACGAACGTGGACCAAAGTTCCAATTACGGGGGTCTACAGGCGAGCCTTAGCGCGAGCGTTTGGAAAAATGACATTCAGGTGGGCGTGTACGGATTCGCGCAACACCAGAGCAACTACTTCAACAACCAATTTACGGACGGCAGCCAGAACTTCCCGCCTTCCTCGGCTTCCATCACGGGGGGACTGGAGGAGATATTTGTAAGCGACAAATTCAAGGTGACCCCCTGGCTGAGCTTAATCGCCGGCTTTCGCCAATCGCACTTCACGGCGGATATTGTGGAAAATGAGGTGGACCCGCGGTTTGGCATTGCTGCAAAAGTCCCGCGCCTGAATTGGGTTTTTCACGCGTTCTATGGCCACTTTTACCAGCCGCCGCCGCTGTTGACGGCCACCGGCCCGCTGTTGGATTTAGCAAACAGCCAGAATCTGACTTTCGCGCCGCTGCACGGCGAGCGGGATGAAGAGTACCAGTTTGGGGTTACGATTCCCTTTCACGGCTGGGCTCTTGACGCGGATCATTTTCAAACCAAGGCACAGAATTGGCTGGATCACAGTAATATCGGGGAATCCAACCTCTTCTGGCCAATCACGTGGTACCAGGCCTTGATCCAAACCTGGGAACTCACGGTAAGATCTCCCCGCCTTTGGCACCGGGGCCAGTTTCACCTGGCCTACGCGAATCAGATCGCGCAGGCAGAGGGGCCCTTTACGGGAGGCTTGATCTGCCCCAACCCCGTGCCGGTGGGATGCGAACCACCGCCAGGATATGCACCGGTGGACCATGATCAGAGAAACACGCTGAACCTGGGTTTCAACGCAACCTTGCCCTGGCAGGCGTTCGCTTCGGCGAATGTGTACTACGGCTCAGGGTTCACGAACGGGATACAGACCGCGCAATATCCCGGGAACTATCTGCCGCAGCACACCACGATTGATCTTTCGCTTGGGAAAAGCTTCCGTGAGAGATACAGCGTCTCGGTGACCGCGCTAAATGTGGGAAACCGGCGCGTGCTGCTGGACAACAGTTTGACGTTTGGAGGATTTCACTACAACGACCCACGGGAAATCTACGCAGAATTCCGCTATCGTTTTCATTATTGAGGAGCAGCGATGAGACAATTCATTTTTATTTTGTTGGGGATGATTGTGATGGCAAGCGCGGGGTGCCAGACGGCGCCGGTGAAACATTATGCGATCCAGGCGGAGGTGATTTCAGTCAACGTTCCAGAGAAGATGATAACGGTGAAACACGGGGAGATACCCGGATTGATGCCAGCAATGACGATGAATTACCTGGTAGCGGATGAAAAGCAGATTGCGCCGCTAAAGCCGGGGGACAAGATCAACGCGGATCTGGTAGTGGGAGAGAACGTGGGGCACCTGGAGAAGATTGTGCTCGTGGAAAGAGCCGCTGGGCCACCTCCCGTGGGGGATGCGAACCAGCATGCGCAATGAATAAGTGTGCGCAGGCCCGGAGAACAGGCTTGCCTAGAGAAAAGCTGGCAGATAGACTTTTTAGCGGGAACACAGAGGGCGATGGAGTTCGCCAAAACCGCCGCGGCTGGGATTGCCGGGGCTGATGACTCCTGGCTGCCGGAGGGCACCAGGAGTTTTTTGTTAGCAGGAGCCAGAGCAGCCGGACAGGAGAAACGTTGCGTTTATTGCTGATTGCAGTGTTTGGGGCCCTGGGGACGCTGGCGCGCTACGGTTTGCAAGGGCTGGTGCAGGTGAAAATGGGGAGCACGTTTCCCTACGGCACGCTGGCGATCAATCTTACCGGGTGTTTTTTCCTGGGACTCATCGGGCAATTCACGTTGAATCGCATGGTGATCTCACCCGAATTGCGTATGGCGATTGCGGTGGGATTTTTCGGGGGGTACACCACGTTTTCGAGTTTTGGCTGGGAAACGGCGAAAATGCTGGAAGCGGGCGAGTGGCTTTGGGCGACGACGTACGTGGCAGCGAGCGTGGTGTTTGGGCTGTTTCTTTCGGTGGCAGGGATACGGCTGGCCAGCCGATTCTAGACCGCGGCATGGCCGAAGAAGTTGCAGAAGAAGTCGCTTGGTTCGTCATTCCGAGCAAAGCGAGGAATCTCTCTTTGGCGAAAACCCAAGAAAAGAGGGATTCCTCACTCCGCAGACTCCGTTCGGAATGACGGAATGGAACCTTATCCGCAAGCTGAGAAGTCATGCCCTGGCGCAGCGAAGTACAAGGAGCGTGCCATGACACATCAGAAATTTGAAGGTGAACGGACGCTGATGCGCGTGCATATCGGCGAATCGGACAAATGGCACAGCAAGCCACTGCATGAAGCGATCGTGCAACTATTGCGCAAGGAGGGATTTTCCGGCGTGACGGTGCTGCGCGGAGTGGGCGGTTTTGGCGGCTCGAGCATCTATCACACGGACAAACTCCTGCGGATGTCGCAGGACCTGCCCATCGTTCTGGAAGTGGTGGAGACGCAGGAGCGCATCGAGCAGATCCTGCCGCGGCTGGATGAGATGGTGGACGGCGGGTTGATCACGCTGGAGAAGGTACGAGTGATATTGTACCGGCCAGCGTCGCGGCAATAACAACGCGACGTCCTGCGAGAAACGTTGGGCAAGAGTGTGCTGAGAATGTACACTGTCGGCTGTGAATCCCGAAAAAGCTAACGCAGAACAAACGAGCGGCGGACACTGGCTGAACAGGACGGTGCTGGGCGTCGGGCTGACGAGTCTGCTCAGCGATTGGAGCCACGAGATCGCTACGGCGGTGCTACCGGCATTTTTGGCGGCGATTGGCGCAGGTCCGGCGTGGCTGGGGGCGATTGAGGGGATTTCGGACGGATTGTCCAGCTTCACGAAGCTAACGGCGGGCTACTACACCGACCGGTTGAAACATCGCAAGCCGCTGGTGGTGATGGGGTATGCGTTTACGGCTGTGGCGACAGCCTCGTTTGGGCTGGCAACGCACGCGATTCATGTGTTGTTTGGGCGGGCGGCGGCGTGGTTCGGGCGCGGAGTGAGGTCGCCGGCGAAAAAGGCGCTGCTGGCCGCGGACGTGGCGCCATCCGCGTATGGGCGAGCATTCGGCTTCGAACGATTGATGGATACAGTGGGAGCGATTGCAGGGCCACTGACGGCGCTGTGGCTGCTGCGCGTAACGAATCACGCGTATCGCACGGTGTTTTTTTGGACGCTGCTGCCGGGGATGGCTGCCGTGCTGTGCTTCTGGCTGCTGGTGCGGGAGCGGCCTGGTGCAACGCGCAAGCAAGTGTCGTTCCTGACGGGGCTGCGCGCGCTGCCAGGTTCCTTTCGCCGGTTTTTGCTGGGTGTGGGAATATTCGGGGCTGGCGATTTTTCCCACACGCTGCTGATTCTGTACGCGACCCGCATGCTGGCGCCGACGCACGGAATGGCGTGGGCGGCGAGTGTTGCGGTCGGGCTGTACACGCTGCACAACGTGTTTTATGCCGGCTCAGCTTACGTGAGCGGCTGGATCAGCGACCAGGTGCCGCACCGAAAGGCGATTCTCGCGGGTGGCTATGCGCTGGGCGGTTTGACGGCGATATTCCTGATGGCGGCGCCGCATTCGCTTTGGTTATTGGGTGTGATCTTCGTGCTCGCGGGCGTGTATGTGGGAACGGAGGAGGCGCTGGAGGATTCGCTGGCCGCGGAACTTTTGCCGAAAGAGCAGCATGGCATGGCGTTCGGGACACTGGCGGCGGTGAACGCGGTGGGTGATTTTCTTTCGAGCATTGTTGTAGGGGTGTTGTGGTCCGAGGTTTCGGTGAAGGCGGCGTTTTCGTTTTCGGCGGTGCTGTTTTTTGCGGGGGCGATATTGATCGCGAAGTTGCGGAAATAGGGGGACCGTCGTGAGTAAGATGGCCGGATCGTGGGCGGCCGCAGCCGGAGAAAAAAACAAGTTCGCGGAGGCGCTCACTGCGCAAAAGCGGCGGCAAGCCGCCACACTCCATATTCAGCGAGTCCAAATGCGGAGATCGTGCGGACAATGGGCGCAGCAGAGCTGCGCCCCTACGGGACGACCAAACCCAAGAACCGGGCTGATGGCCGGCCACTACAATGGCGCGTGGAGCGAATTGGTGGGGAGAATTTGGGTTAGGAGTGCTTGTCGGCGAGCGTTCTGGAGGCGCGCATGCGGCGCTGGACTTCGGCCTGAAGATAACGGCGCAAGTTTTCGGGGACGATGCCGGGCGCGGCGAGTTCGCGAAGATCCGATACGGTAAGGTGGGGCAAAAAGGAGAGCACGGTCGCCAAGGGCGCAGAGGGATTGCGTACAAGCGCGAGGCGCACATTGTAAGTCTGCGACCATTTGCGATGACTGGCGACGGCTTGCACGACGCGAAGGGAGGTTTTCTCGCGCGACAGGGCCTTGAGCACCTGGGCTTCCGTGAGGAAGGGATTATCAAGGGCGACGGGCAGGACATTTGGGTGGCCTTCCGCGACAAGTGCGCCGGCAACGTGCGTGGGGCCTCGGCGCGCGAGAGCAATCTTTTGGCCCAGGGGCAATTGGGGGAGGCGCGCGATGATTTGGGCTTCGGCGAGGCGTTTGAGTTCCATGGAGGAAGCCGGCGAGAGGGTGAACTGGACGAGATCCATGAGGTAGATATCGCGCAGCAAGCGCATTGCGACGAGCCGCGGGGCCCGCGGATGAAAGAGCAGAGCCCGCTTGACGGAATAGCTTTTAAGGAGATTTTTGCGCGTGCCGATGTTTTCGAGCAGCTCCGTGGAAAGATCCTTGCGCGAGAGTAGCAGGCAAAGCTTCGTTTCATCCAAGGCGGGATTTTCAAGCAGCGCGGCGAGCACTTGAGGCGCAGGGTGATAAAGCAGCGCGCTCATGGCGTCACCCGAAGCGGTGCGCGCGAGTTGCAACTCTTGCTCGAACTCCGGCACGTTACTTCCTTTCTTCCGCAGGCACCAGGAAGCGGAGAGCGAGGCGTGCGGCGGATTCAGCAGGCGTGATGGCCATGGCGCCGAATTCCGCCTGAGGAGCAACGGCATGGAGGCGCTCGTCGATCTGCTGATCAAAGAAGAAGGAGCAGCCCATCATGCCGCCGGTCTTGGCAAGCAGGAATTTCTGATCCTTGAGTTGCAGGCGTTCGATGAGCGCGGCGACGAGCGTGGCGAGGTCATCGGCGGCCGCCTGGAGCAGGGCGCGCGCGGTGGAATCGCCTTGATCCGCGGCCCGCAGAATCACCGGAAAAATCTTGGGAAAGACTTCATCGGGGACGTCGTGGGCGAGGGATTGGACTTCGTGCCAGGAGGTGGCGTCCAGCTCCTGGAGAATCAGCCGGCCCATCGGGGTGTTGGAGCCAGTGCGATCGAATTCGTGCAGAGCGGCGATGGCAGCCCGGCGACCGACATCGAACGCGCTGCCTTCGTCTCCGAGGAGTGGACCGTGGCCGCCAATGCGGGCGATCTGGCCCTGGGCATCACGCCCAACGGCGGCGGAACCCGTGCCAGCGATCAGGACAATCGCGGGGCCTTCTCCGGTGGCCTCCAGAGTAAGCTCCAGATCGGTGCACACTACTACGGTTTTGCCGGGAAATTCTTCCTCGAGGAGGCGCTTCATTTTTCGTTCCGCATCCGGCTGGCCCGCACCAGCTAGACCCGCGCAAAGAGCGATGAGTTCCGCCGGTGGGACATTGGCGGACTGCAGGGCCCAGCGCGCGGCTTCACAGACGGCCGCCAGCGCGCCGCCAAACCCGACGCGCATAGGGTTGGAGGGGCCGCTGCGGCTGCGCGCGAGGATGTGGCGCGATTCGTCCATGAGGACACATTCCGTTTTAGTGCCGCCGCCATCGAAGCCGAGGACGTAGCGCATAGCCAAAGCATACGCGAGGCGGGGCCTGGGTGCACAAGGGCGGGGGGCAGAGTGCTGAAAGGGTCGCGGGTGCGGACGGGCAACCGAGTGTTGCCTTGACGGTGATAACGGCAGCCACTATTCTCGACTCGCTCCACGGAACTTCCCTGTAATTCTGCGCGGCTTGGTGCTCATGCACATTCACCCGCTGGATCTGGCGATTGTTGTTGCGTACCTGCTGGGAGTGACGGCGCTGGGATTGCATTTCCGGCGGGGGCAGCAGGACGCGCGCGACTATTTTCTGGGAGGACGCAGCGCCCCATGGTGGGCGCTGGCGTTTTCGATTGTCGCGACGGAAACTTCCACGCTCACGATTATCGGGACACCAGCGATCGCATATACGGGGAACATGACATTTTTGCAGTTGGTCTTTGGATACATCGTTGGGCGGATTCTGATCACGATCATTTTCTTGCCGGGATATTTTCGCGGGGAGTATCTGACGGCCTACGCGTTGATCGAGAAGCGCTTTGGCAGCCGCATGCGCTGCGTGGCTGGGGTGACGTTTCTGGCGACGCGGACGCTGGCGGAAGGTGTGCGCGTGTCTGCGATTGCGCTGGTGGTAAGCGTTGCGCTGGGTACGTCCGAGCGGCTGGCCGTGTTCATCGTGATCGCGCTGACGGTGCTGTACACGTTGGAAGGCGGAATGAAGGCGGTGATCTGGACCGATGTGGCACAGTTTCTGCTGTACCTGACGGGGAGTTTGCTTACGCTGGGGTTGCTTCTGCATCGCATTCCGGGAGGATGGGCGGAAGTGAGCCAGGTGGCGGCGGCGAGCGGGAATAAGTTGCGGGTGCTGGATTTCACGTGGAATTTGGCGACGAAATATACGTTCTGGTCGGGAGTGATTGGGGGCACGTTCCTGACTTTGGCGAGTCACGGAACGGACCAGACGATCGTGCAGAGGCTACTGGCGGCGCGAAATCAGAAAGACAGCCGGCGCGCGCTGCTGGCGAGCGGCTTCATCGTGCTGTTTCAGTTCACAATTTTTCTGCTGGTTGGTGTGGCGTTGTTCGTGTTTGCGCAGCACACGCCGCTGCTGGCCGCGGGGGAGCGGACGGACCGTGTCTTGCCGTTGTTTTTGATACGCGAAATGCCGATGGGGCTTGCGGGGCTGCTGCTGGCGTCGATTCTGGCGGTGGCGATGTCCAATGCGAGCGGGTCGCTGAATTCGCTGGCGGCTTCAAGTGTCATGGACTTGGCGGCGGTGCGCGGGCGCTCCACAGATCCAGTCAGTCTTATGAAGCTTTCGCGGAGAATGACGCTGGTGTGGGGCGGGGTGTTGATCATCCTCGGGCTGGTGAAATGGGGGCCGGTGCTGGAAGCCGGGTTGACGGTCGCTTCGCTGCCGTATGGGAGTTTGCTGGGGCTGTTTTTGCTGGGGACGTTTGATGCACGGGCGAATTCACGAGGCTCGCTGGCGGGAATGTTCGCCGGACTGGCGACGGTCCTGTTCGTGTTTCGGTTCACGAAAATTGCGTTTACGTGGTACGTGCTGATTGGGGCGTGCGTGACGTTTGTTGTTGGGGCCGCGGTGAGCCGGGTGATTTCGGAGAGACGGGTGGAACCGTAAAAGCGGTGCCAAGGCACCGCACTCCAGATTAGCCAGGATGCAGGGATCGTGCGGACATGGGGCGCAGGAATCCTGCGCCCCTACGGGAGAATTGGAAGCGAGAGTTGGGCTAGAGTCAGTGAGTAAGAATTTGCGCGGAGGAGTATGAGCGAAAAGCGCCTGGAACTCGTGCGAGGGCTTGGGCCGTGGGCCTCGGCGGCGATCGTGGTTGGCACGATGGTCGGAACGGGCATTTTCCTGAAGCCGGCGGAAATGGCGCGGGAAGGCCACTCGCTTTCGATCGTATTTGCGGCGTGGATCGTCGGTGCGGTGCTTTCGATTTTTGGCGCGCTGTCCTATGCGGAGCTGGGCGCGGCGATTCCGGAGGCTGGCGGCGAGTACGCATATTTGCGGCGCGGCTTCGGCCCGATCTGGGGATTCTTGTTCGGATGGATGCACTCAATCGTGGGGCGGCCCGCTTCTGCGGCTTCGATTGCCGCGGGGATGATGCGCTTCCTTAGCTTCTTCCTGCCGGCGGTGGCGGCGCCGATCTTCACCGTGCACCTTGCGATTCCTGGCCTGACGGCGTGGATCAAGCCATACGATTTTGCGTTCACCTGGGCGCAGCCGCTCGCAGTGTTCTGGCTGGTGCTGATGACCGGAGTGAATTACCTGGGAGTGCGGCTGGGCGGAGGCGTGCAGGTTTTCCTGACGGCGATCAAACTTGCAAGCATTGCGATTGTGATTGGCGTGGCGTTTGTTCTTCCATCTGGCGGGACGCACGCGGGGGACCCGGTGTGGCCTGCGGCGGCGACTGCGGGATTGTTCGGCGCGTTTCTGGCGGCGCTGGCAGCGGCGCTGTGGGCGTATGACGGGTGGGAGGACTTGAACCTGGTGGGGTCTGAGGTGAAGGATCCGGCGCGGAATTTTCCGCGTGCGCTGGTGGGCGGAGTGTCGTGCGTGGCGCTGGTGTATCTGCTGTTCAACGCGGCGTGCTTCAAGGTGCTGCCGTTTGCGGGCGTGGCGAATTCGTCGCACGTGGCTTCGGATGTGGTGGCGCGAGTTGTAGGGCATGGCGCGGCAGCGTGGGTAACGCTCGCGATGCTGATCTCCGCGCTGGGATCGATGAATTCATCCATCTTGAGCGGCGCGCGCGTGCCCTACGCGATGGCGCGCGATGGGATTTTCTTCAAGATCGCCGATGGCATACATCCGAAATACCGCACGCCAGCGCGGGCGCTGATTTTTCAAGGCGTGCTGGCAAGCGTGCTGGCACTGAGTGGAACGTTTGAGGAGCTGACGAACCTGTTCATTTTTGCGGGCTGGATTTTTTACGGGCTGGCAGTGGTAGCACTGTTCCGGTTGCGGCGGACGGAGCCGGAGATGGAGCGGCCGTACCGCTGCTGGGGGTATCCGTGGATTCCCGGGGCATTCGTGCTGGGCGCGCTGGCGCTGACTTTCAATATTTGGCTGCAGCGTCCCGGCCGCTCGACGATTGGATTGTTGCTGATATTCGCGGGGTTGCCGTTCTACCGGTGGTGGACGCGCAGATCGGCGGAAGCAACCCGTTAGTCCGCCGCGGCGCGGCGCTTCATTGCGAGCTGGAGCAATGTACTTCCCAAGAGCAGGAAGATCGCCGGAAGACAAATCCAATTGATGATAGCGGCGGCAAAAACAGACGTTACGATGCGAAAAGAAGCGTGCCGATCGAGGACCAGAGCCACAACAAGGACCACAATAAGCACCGCAGCCATGATGAGCGCCGGGAACAAACTGGCGCAATGCACAGGGAGCCCTTGACCACGGGCGCGGAGCGACAGGTAGGCGCCCAAAGCGCCAAAAAGCGGAAGACTGAGCAGCCAGGGAAAATAGAAAACGATACTGGAAGGGTCGCCAGGGTGAAATACCAGGGGCTTCAGGCCAAGAACATCGAAGACTACCAAAAGCACCTCTGACCCAAAAAACGTGACAAGCCCAGGAATCCACAATTGCGAGACACGGTTTTGCATGAAAGCCTCCGATTTTGCCGCCAGAATGCCGCGGCGAAGTTCCTGCCAACTTGAGACCTGCCTGCACACAAGGCGTATGGCGGCTGACTCAGAAACGCCGTTTTCACGCAGGGAGAGATAGGCGTCTTCGAGATGTGTGGCAAGCTCTTCCCGCACCTGTAGCGATTCCGCCTCCGGAAGGGACACGCGGCCGAGATGGTCGTTCACATAGGCGAGCCAGTCAGGCATGGTTCACTCTGGCGACGCGGCGCATGGCACGGAAGAGGTCAGCCCACTCGGCGCGAAGGGGGGCGAGCATCTTTCGGCCACTGGGCAGCAATTTGTAACAGCGGCGGCGGCGGCCATTATCACTGGTTTCCCAATCGCCACGGACCCAACCGCGTTTTTCCATGCGATAGAGGAGCGGATAGAGGGCGGCGAGAGTGAAGCGTAGTGCGCCCCCCGAATCGCGCTCAATGCGACGGGAAATTTCATAGCCGTGGAGGGGTTGTTGTTCCAGGACGCTAAGTATCGCAATTTCGGCGGTACCGCGCTTCAGTTCGGTGCGAATCATGGCGTGTCTTCCTACATATAAGAGTCTTATATATAACGGCGCATCTGTCAACTGTACAAAAGTGCCGGCGGAGCGAATGCTCAGGGATAAAGGAAATACTTGCGGCGGACCTGGTCGAAGGCAGCGAGTGCCTCAGCCCAACTGCGGACGATTTGCTCCGGCGATGTGCCGGACTGGAGATCGCGTACGGTCTGTTCATTCCCAATGAGCTGCAGAACTTTGGAGGAATCGAACTGCTGTGGATACTTCTTTTGCAGGAGGGCAGCAATTTCCAGGCCCATGCGCATGGAACGCACCGCCGCACGATCCGTAACCCTGACGCCGACACCGCCGCAGCGCTGTCCGGCGTACAGGCCGCTGACGGGAATGAAGGGTTGATTGGAGAAGCGCAGGCCGGAGAGATTCCTGGCGTTCAATTCCGCGGCAATGTCGACGCCATCCATCCAGGGCGCGCCGAACTCCTCGAAAGGCGCTTCCGTGCCGCGGCCCACGGACACGCCGGCGTTCTGGAGAATCTCCAGGCCGGGATAGAGGATGGAGCCTTTCAGCGTGCGGAGGTTGGGAGAGGGGGGAATCCAGCGGCTACCGGTGCTTTCAAAAAAATAGTTGCGGTGCCAGTTTTTCATCTTGATGACGTAGAGATCGGCGTTGATGTGATTTTCGGAGTTATAGAACTGCGCGAGTTCCCCGATGGTGAGCGCATAGCGGACAGGTATGGAAAAGTAGGCGACGAAACTGGTTTTGTCCGCATCGAGCATGGGCCCTTCGATAATTTCGCCGTTCAGAGGATTGGGGCGGTCGAGCACAAAGAAGGCAATGCCGTGTTTCGCGGCTTCCTCCATGCAGTAGGCCATCGTGGTGGTGTAGGTATAGAAGCGTACGCCGGCATCTTGAACGTCGAAAACGAGGGCATCGATATCTTTCAACATGTCGTCAGTGGGACGAAGCTGTTCGCCATAGAGGCTATAGATGGGAAGGCCGGTGGAGGGATCTTTGGAGGAAGAGACCTTGTCAAGGGCGTGGCCGGCGATGCCGTGCTCGGGGCTGAAAAGCGCGACCAATTGGACTCCGGGCGCCTTTGCGAGGGCCTCCACGGTGGAGCGGCCCTGAAAATCCACGCCCGTGTGATTGGTGATCAGGCCGACATGTTTGCCACGGAGGGACGCGAATTTCTCAGATTCGAGGACGTCTAGACCCGTCTGAACGCGGCCAACGTGGCTCCGCGGGGGTTTCGCGTGTTTCTGTGCGGCAACAGCGAACGGCGCGGTGAGAACGCAGGCCAGGAGCGAACAAACAAGCGCTGCGAAGAGTTGTTGGAGGGAACAGTTCAGACGGCCGATGGGTTCCATAGCCTCCAATGATATTCTGGAACGCGGCGTCCGCACGTTCATTGTGAGCATGGAGTGCGCGTGCTATATACAGTCGAGGCGGCCGGGGGATCATCAGAACATGAACAGGCGTGCTGCCGGATGGTTGTTTCTGCCATTTTTGCTGCTATTGCTTATGACACTGAACGCTCGCAGCGACTCACGAATCGCAGAATCCGCGAAAACCGCGGCGGGCGAAAACCGCGCCGCACAGAGCGCTAGCGCCGACAAAACCACGGCCGAGCAGGAGAAATGGGCGGAGACAACGCTCCTGCAGATGAACCTGGAGGAAAAGGTCGGCCAGGTTCTCTTTACGACGTATCACGGCAGCTTCACGCCCACGGATTCCGAAGCGTACGCGCAGATGATGCACGACGTGAACGAGCTGCACGTCGGAGGATTCATCAACATCACGCACGGATCGCCGCTGGGCATCGTGAAGAGCCAGGCGTACCCGACAGCCGTGCTGACGAACCAACTGCAGGGCAAATCGAAGCTACCGCTGCTGATTGGCGCGGATTTCGAGCGTGGCACGGCGATGCGATTGGATGAGGGAACATCGTTCCCGACAGCGATGGCGCTGGCTGCCGCGGGGAATCCCAAGGATGCGTATACCATGGGGAAGATCACGGCGCTGGAAGCGCGGGCCGTGGGCATCCAGTGGATTTACGCGCCGGACGCGGACGTTAACAATAACCCGGGAAATCCCATCATCAATACGCGGTCGTTTGGGGAAAACCCCGCGCGGGTCTCGGAATTTGTGAGCGAATTCATTCGCGGGGTGCAGGAGAACGGCGGGCTGGCGACAGCAAAACATTTCCCCGGGCATGGCGACACAGCGGGGGATTCGCACATTGATTTGCCGGTGATCAAGGCGGACCGCGATCGCCTGGAGCATCTGGAACTGGTGCCGTTTCGCGCAGCGATTGCGGCAGGCGTCGGGAGCATCATGACCGGGCACCTTTCCGTGCCGGCGCTGGAACCTAATGCGAATATTCCGGCGACGCTTTCCTCGCGAATACTCACGGAACTTCTGCGCAAACAAATGGGATTTGAAGGGCTGGTGGTTACCGATGCCATGGACATGGGCGGGATAACGGTGCGTTTTGCGCCGGGAGATGCGGCAGTGCGCGCATTTCTTGCGGGTGCGGACGCCCTGCTGATGCCGCCGGTGCCGGATGCGGCGTACGACGCACTGCTGACCGCGGCACAGTCCGGGCAGATCACCAAGGAGCGGCTGGACGCTTCGGTGCGGCGCATTCTGCTGGCGAAGGCAAGGCTCGGGTTAAACGGCAATCGCCTGGTTGATCTGGACGCGTTGAATGCGAAATTTGGCAGCGCCGCGTATCAAGCGGAGGCGCAGGACATTTCGGACCGCGGGATCACGCTGATGCGGGATACGCCGCACCGGTTGCCGCTGGACGGAACAAAGCCGATGCGCGCGCTGCTGGTTTCGCTTTACGCGGATCCGGAGCCTTATCCGGGGGAAGACCTGGAACGGGAGCTGCGCTCGCGCTTCGATTCGCTGATTGCGTTGCGCGCGGACACGAAGTTTGTGAAGGCGGACACGCTGAAATTGCCTTCGCCGGATCAGTACGACGTGGCCATCCTGGCGCTGTTTGTGCGCGTAAGCGATCGCAAGGGCGATGTGGATGTGCCGGCAGACCAATTGCCGCTGATCAACCAGATTTACAAAGGCGGCAAACCGGTGATCACGGTCGGGATGGGCAGCCCTTACCTGATCGAGCGATTTCCGCAGGCGGAAACGTGGCTTTCCGCGTTCGGGATCAGCGACGTGGCACAGATTTCGATTGCGCGGGCGCTCTTTGGACAAATTCCGTTGCAAGGACATTTGCCGGTTACGATTCCCGGCGTGGATTTGAAGGCCGGCTTCGGGATCGAACTAGCGGCCAATCCGATGACGCTGCAGACGATGGACGTGCGCGGAGAAGCGCAATTGCGCCCGGCGTTTGCGGACGTAGAAAAGGCCATCGCGGACAAGGCGTTTCCCGGAGCAACGATGGCGGTGGGTTATCGCGGAAGGGTATCCCTGCATGCGTTCGGAAAGCTCAGCTATGAAGCGAATTCGCCCGCGACAAAGATCGACACGATGTATGACATCGCGTCGCTGACAAAGGTAGTGGTGACGACCACGCTTGTCGAGATGCTGGTGGAAGGCGACTTCCCTTCCCCGCTGGATCTTGATGCTCCCATCGAGCGTTATCTGCCGGAATGGATCGACGGACCGCAGGTAGAGGGTCCGCACAAAATCGTCGTGCGAGATTTGCGCGAACTTGCGAACTGGCCGGGCGAGCGGCAAATCGCGTGGCGGCACAAAGTGACGGTGCGGTACCTGATGACGCACACTTCAGGGCTGCCGCCGTTCAAGGAGTATTGGCGCACTTCGAAGGGGAAGGCCGAGACCTTGCGCATGATTTTCGCGGAGCCTCTGGAGTACGAACCCGGAACGAAGGTAGAGTATTCGGACCTGGGGATCATCCTGATGGCGGAGATTATTCAGCGGCTAACGGGCAAGCCGCTGGACGAACTGGCGCGCTCGCTGATTTTTGGACCCTTGGGAATGAAGAACACGATGTATCGCCCGCCTCAAGAGCTTTGGCCAGCGATTGCGCCGACGGAGGTGGACAATGAGTTGCGCCACCGCTTGGTGCAGGGCGAAGTCCATGATGAAAATGCTTTTGTGATGGGAGGAGTTTCGGGACACGCCGGGGTGTTCAGCACGGCGCCGGATTTGGCGGCATTTTGCCAGATGCTACTGAACGGCGGGGTTTACGGGCACAAGCGGCTGTTGAAACGCGCCACGATTGCGGAATTCACGGTGCCGCAGGCGCTGGCGAAGAATACGCGCACGCTGGGCTGGGTGGTCCCGACCGAAGGCAGTTCCAGCGGGCATTACTTTTCGGCGCACAGTTACGGCCACACGGGTTTTACGGGCACGACGATCTGGATCGATCCGGACCGGCAATTGTTTGTGGTCTTGCTGACCAACCGCGTGAACCCGACGCGAGAGAATCACAAGATTGCCGAGGTGCGGCCGACGGTGCACGACGCGGTGATGAAGGCGCTGGGGTTTGCAACGGACGCGGTGCACTGATGCCGAGCAGCAAACAAGCTAAAACCAGTATTTTTTCTTGAGATCTTGGGCAGCTTGCGAGAGGTCGGCAGGCTTGCCTAGGTCGCGCCAATAGGCGTCAACGGCTTGGAAGGCGAGGATTTTTTCGCGGCGGGCGGACAGGTGCAGGTAGGAGTCGATGATGGAGAAGACGCCTTCTTCTTCCATCATACGAAGGAGACGCGGAGAAATGATGTGGATGCCGGTGAAGGCGAACGGTTGCCACGGCACCTCAGGGGCTGAAGCCCCGCGACTCTTGACGCTCTTTGGCACGGCTGAAGCCGTGCCCTGACGAAGAGTATCGGTGAGGTGGCCGCGAACCAATTCAGGCGGTTGATCGGGGCTGACGCGGCGGCCGCGTAGGCAGAGGTCGGCGTCAAACAACAACTGGCGGGAACTTTGGCGGTGCTGGACTGCCAGTGTGACTAGCGCCAGCTTTTCGTTGTGAAATTCGAGCATGCGGTGGAGATCAATGGTACTGATTACGTCTACGTTGTGCAGGATGAACGGCTCTTCCGTGTGCGCGGAATCCTGGAGAAAAAACCAGGAGGCCTTTTTCAAGCCGCCGCCGGTATCGAGCAATTGCTCTTCGCAGGAGATTTCGATGTGCAGGCCGAAATTGTCGCGGGCCTTGAGGTAATCGAGAATCATCTCCGGGAAGTGGTGCACGTTGATGATGACGTCGCGAACGCCGAAGGAACTCAGGCGCGCAAGAGTGATTTCGAGGAGGGTACGGCCGGCGACTTCCACCAGGGCTTTGGGGCGAGTGTCGGTGAGCGGGCGGAGGCGCGTGCCGAGGCCGGCCGCGAGGATCATGGCTTTCATTGAAGGCCTTCATCTAAAGTCGCGGCTTGGGCGGGGTGGCTGCAGGAAGACAACGGGGAACATTTCTTCAGGGGCTGAAGCCCGTTGGTTTCTGGAGCCTTGCGCCGGGACTGAAGTCTCGGCCTCCTAAAGAGAACTGCAAAACCGGGCCTCAGCGGCTGAAGCCGGGCAGAACATGCGCGGTTCGCGGCATGGCTGAAGCCATGCCCTGACTGAAAACGGAACATCAATTCCTCAGCGGCTAAAGCCGTGCAGAGGAGGAGCGGCTTATGTCGGACCTGAAGGTCCGACCCCCAGCTGCCAGACTGACTCTTCATCGCGGCGCTTTCATTGGCCCAGCTTTTCCAGTTCAAGATGGCGGACGACGACTTCCAGGCCGTTGCGAATGCGCAAGCGTTTGGCCAATTGCTCGGCTAGAAAGACCGAACGATGCTGGCCGCCCGTGCATCCGAAAGAGACCATGAGATTCTTGAAGCCGCGCTGCTGATAATTGCTCACGCTCGCATCGACTAGTGAAAGCACTCCCGCGAGGAACTGGTGCACGCTTTCCTGCTGGTTGAGGTATTCGATCACCGGCGCATCCTTGCCCGTAAGAGTTTTGAAGCGCTCCTCGCGGCCGGGATTCGGCAAGCTGCGGCCATCAAACACAAAACCCCCGCCATTACCCGTGTCATCCTGTGGCAAGCCGCGATGAAAGGAAAAACTGAAGATGCGCACGACGAGATTTTGCGCTTCGGAGGCAAGCGCATTGAGCTTTTCCGAAGCCAGCATGCCTTGAAACGCGTCCATGAGCGTGGGCAATTCGATAGGCAACTTCGTGTTGTGCAGCAGCCAGCGCAGGTTTTTCAGGGCGAAGGGGACGCTCTGGAGGAAATGCGTTTTGCGCTCGTAAAAGCCGCGAAAACCGTAGGCGCCCAAAGCCTGGAGGAGACGAACGTACACGTAAGCGTAGTAGAAGTGCAGGAAGGCATCGCGGTCCAGATCTAGAAATCCGCCCAGCCGGTCGAGATATTCATTCAAAAGCTGCTGGCGGAGTTCCGGCGGCAGATCGGCCTTGGCGTCGAATAACAGCGAAGCGATGTCATATTGCAGGGCGCCTTTACGGCCGCCCTGATAGTCCAGGAAGAAAGGCTGGCCATCGCGCAACATGATGTTGCGGGACTGGAAATCGCGATAGAGGAAGTAATCGCGGGGGGCGCTCAGGAGGAAATCGGTAAGGCGGCTGAAATCGTTCTCCAGCCGCTGTTCACTGAAAGGAATACCGGCCAGCCTGAGGAAATAATATTTGAAATAGTTCAAATCCCAGGCGATGGATTGGCGATCGAAGCTCGCGCAAGGATAGCTGGAGGAATAATTCAGGTCGCGGCCGGCTTCGACCTGAAAACGCGGCAGAACGGCGACGACTTTGCGGTAGACTTCAACTACCGGGGCAGCGATGTTTGCGCCATCGCGATTTTTTGAGAGAAACTCGAACAGGGTGGTGTCTCCCAAGTCTTCCTCGAGATACGCGCCGCGGTCCAGATCTTCGGCATAAATCTCCGGCACGGGCAGGCCGTGTTTGCGGAAGTGCCGCGAGAATTCGAGGAAGGCGACGTTTTCCTCGCGAACGCCGTAGAGAATGCCGATGGCACTGTCTTTTTCGTTCGCAAGCCGTATGATCTTGCGTCCGGAGGCGCCGAAGTCGCCCTGAACCGGCTGTATGCGCGCGGGAGGCACGTGAAAATGCTGTTCGAAGAGTTTCTTGAGAACATCCATAGACAAGGGTTCCGGTATTTCCGTTTTGCGAGCCGGCTAGGTGCGTGCTTTTCCATCATAGATGATTCTGGTGATGGAGATGGATAGGAACGCGGGAGGATGTCGTGGGCGTTAATTCGGGGCAACGTCGAGCCAGTAAGGGCCAACCGGCTCCTCCAACGACAGCTATAATTCAGGAATGCCCATCCCAGACAGGAAGCGCAGGCTGACGGAACGCCGGCAGACAGAACGAAGGAATCCAGGCTCCAGGAATCTCGACCGCATGACGGCAATGCAGATTGTGCGGCTGATGAACCGCGAAGACCAGAAGGTGGCGGCGGCGGTGGCGCGGGAGTTGCCCGCAATCGCGCGGGCGGTGGAGGCAATCGTACAGAGGATTGAAGACGGTGGAAGATTGATTTATGTGGGGGCGGGATCGAGCGGGCGCATCGCGGTGCTGGATGCTTCAGAATGTCCACCAACGTTTGGGACGCCGCCGGAATTAGTGCAGGCGCTGATCGCCGGCGGGAAGAAGGCGATGACGCAGGCGGTGGAAGGAGCGGAAGACCGCCGGGGCGACGCGGTGCGCGATCTGAAACGGATACGGATGATGAGTGCAGATGCCGTTGTGGGGATTGCGGCCAGCGGAACAACCCCGTACGTGCTGGCGGCGTTGGCCTTCGCAAAGAAGCGCAAGGCGCTGACGATTGCGATCACGTCCCACCGGAGAACTCCCCTGGCGCGGGCAGCCCAGATTGCCATCGCGCCGCAGGTGGGCCCGGAAGTGATTGCGGGCTCGACGAGGTTGAAGGCAGGGACAGCGCAGAAGTTGGTGCTGAACATGCTCTCAACCGCAACGATGGTGCGCTTGGGCCATCTGTATGACAACCTGATGATTGACGTTGCGCGGACAAATGAGAAGCTTCGGGAGCGGGAGAAGCGAATCCTGATAGAAGCGACCGGGAAGGATGTGTCTGCCGTCGAACATGCTCTGCGTCAAAGCAGACACAACCTGCGCCTCGCGCTGATCATGTTGAAGCGGAACATTTCCGCAGAACAGGCGAAGAAAAGACTCGCGGGGGCCAGGGGCCACTTGCGCCGGGCATTGGGCGAATAACAGGAAAAACGAGGCATGGACAAATTTCAAATTCGCGGGGGTAAGCCGCTACACGGGACGGTGACGATCAGCGGCGCGAAGAACTCCGCATTGCCCGCGATGGCCGCCGCGCTGCTGACCCCGGAACCCGTGATACTGCACAACATTCCGATGGTGCGTGACATCGTCACCATGGCCAAGCTGCTGGCGTTCATGTCCGCGAGGGTGACGACGGTGGACTTCCCCGCGGCGGACTACACCATCGAAGCGGCGACATTGAATGGCGCCGTAGCGCCGTACGAACTGGTGAAGACGATGCGGGCGTCCATCCTGACGCTGGGGCCGGCGGTGGCGCGTGCCGGAATTGCGCACGTTTCGCTGCCGGGAGGGTGCTCGATCGGGGCGCGTCCCGTGGATCTGCACGTGGCCGCGCTGGCAAAAATGGGCGCGGAAATCAGCACGGACCACGGGTACATCCGCGCAAAGGCGCCGGGGAATGGGCGGTTGAGGGGCGCGCACATCGTGTTTGAAAAGATCACGGTGACGGGGACGGAAAACATTTTGATGGCGGCGACGCTGGCTGATGGCGAAACGATTCTGGAGAATTGCGCGCGCGAGCCGGAAGTGACGGATCTGGTCCAATTGCTTCGCAAGATGGGGGCAGACATTCGCGGGGACGATACTTCGATACTGAGCATCCGCGGCGTGGAAAAGCTGCACGGTGCAAACCATGCGGTGATTCCGGATCGCATCGAGGCGGGCACTTTTCTGGTGGCCGGAGCCATAACCGGCGGCGATCTGACGATCACGAACTGCGGGCCGGCGCATCTGGGGGCGGTGATCGCCAAGCTGGAGAAGGCGGGCGTGTCCATTGAAGCGCTGAATGCGACGACACTTCGCGTGCGAGGCACAAAGACGCTAGCCGCGGCCGACGTAACCACGGAAGAGTATCCGGGTTTCGCCACGGACATGCAGGCGCAATATATGGCGCTGGCGACGCAGGCGGAAGGCACTTCGGTGATTACGGAAACAATTTTCGAGAATCGTTTTCTGCACGCGAGCGAAATGATGCGCATGGGCGCGAACATTTCGATTGATGGGCGGCGCGCGGTGGTGCGCGGGCCGGCCAAGCTGACAGGCACGACGGTGCAGGCGTCCGATCTACGCGCGAGCGCGGGATTGGTGCTGGCGGGGCTGGTGGCGTCGGGAGAGACGATCATCGATCGCGTGTATCACATTGACCGCGGCTACGAGAGGATTGTGGAGAAGCTGCAAGACGTTGGAGCGGATATCGAGCGGTTGCACGCGAAGGAAGCGTAGGCCTGAAGCGCGAGGAATAGCACGGCGAATTCCCTCAAACTCTGGTACAATCCGCGGATTGCTTTGCACCCAGTGGCAGGGCAATTTTGAAGGCGTTGCGGGAGACCAACTGGAGGGGCCAGCCATGCGGAACACCGAACTGCTCGAGAAAATCGATGCCGTGATTGCGGAGAAAAGCCTCCTGAAGCATCCGTTCTACCAGGATTGGCAGGCGGGCAAGTTGAGCCGGGAGGAGTTGCAGCTTTATGCGGCGCAGTATTACCGGCACGTCGAAGCGTTTCCGAAGCACTTGCGCGTCTTGGCGGCGCGCACCGAAGGCCCGCTCCGCGCCATTGTGGTCGAAAACCTGGCAGAAGAGGAAAATCCCTCGCGGCCGCACCCGAAGCTGTGGCGCGATTTTGCGGCGACACTGGGCGTGAATGAGGAAGACATCACGTGCTGCCCGGCGTTGCCTGGGACCCAAACGGTGGTGGAGACCTTTCGCGAAATCGTGGGAGACCGGCCGGTGGCGGAAGCAGTGGCTGCGCTGTATGCCTACGAAGCGCAGGTGCCGGAGATTGCCACGACGAAGATTGATGGATTGAAAAAGTATTACGGGGTGGATTCGGCGAAAGGTCTGGCTTATTTTACGGTTCACGAAGAAGCCGACAAGCAACATCGTGCCGCGTGGCGTGGTTGGCTCGAGGAACACGCGCACGGGGACGAAGAAGAGATATTGGCAACGACGAATGAGGCGCTGGATGCGCTTTGGGGTGCGCTGGACGCGGTGCATTGCGCGCACGCGTGAGATGGCGCGGGTGAGGAAAGAGAAAAGCGGAGCCGAGATGAGGTAGCTATCTTGCCGAGGTAGAAACGCCATTCAGGAGAATGGCGTTCCCGACGAACCCAAGAGGGCGCGAATGTATCATGTGCCCCTACAAAGACTAAGGCCCCCTTGCGGGGGCCTTTTTTGTTTCGGGTTGATATCGATTAATTGATTGCGCTCAGTTGCCTTCGGTGGTGGGGGCTGGTGTGGGTGCGCCACCGCCAGGCACGACGCTCTTGTGGGCCTGCTTCTCGCGGGCTTCCTTAATGAGAGCTTTGCGGGAGAGGCGGATCTTGTTGCCTTCGATGGCCAGGACCTTGACGAGAACCTGATCACCCAGCTTGAGTTCGTCGCGAACGTCGCGGATGCGATGCTCGGAAATTTCGCTGATGTGCAGGAGGCCGTCGGTGCCTGGAAAAAGTTCGACGAAGGCGCCGAATTCCGCCAGGCGAACGACTTTGCCGAGGTAGGTCTTGCCCATTTCGGCGCTGGCGGTGACATCGCGGACCATCTGCAGAGCCTGATCGCCGCCGGCTCCGCTGGTGGAGAAGATGTGCACGGTGCCGTCTTCCATGACGTCGATTTTGACGCCGGTCTGTTCGATGATGGACTTGATTTTCTTTCCGCCCGGACCGATGAGGTCGCGGATCTTGTCCGTGGGGATGCTCAACTTGTAGAGGCGCGGGGCGTAGGCCGAAATGGATTCACGGTGCGCGCCGAGAGTGCTCTCCATGGTGTCGAGAATCTGCAAGCGGGCCTTCTTGGCTTGAGCCAGAGCTTCGCGCATCATCTGAATGCTGATGCTGGTGACCTTGATGTCCATTTGCAGGGCGGTGATGCCTTCGCGAGTGCCGGCAACCTTGAAGTCCATATCGCCGTAGTGATCTTCGGCACCAGCAATGTCCGTGAGGATGGAGTAGGCGCCGTTATCGCCGACGACGAGGCCCATGGCGATGCCAGCGCAGGCCGCTTTCATGGGCACGCCTGCATCCATCAGGGCCAGTGAGCCGCCGCAAACGGTGGCCATGGAAGAAGAGCCGTTAGACTCCAGAATGTCGCTGACGACGCGCATGGCGTAGGGAAAATCAATTTCGGGCGGCAGCAAGTTGGCCAGCGCGCGTTCCGCTAACGCACCGTGGCCAATTTCACGGCGGCCCGCACCGCGCAGCATTTTCACTTCGCCAACGCTGAAGGGCGGGAAATTGTAGTGCAGCATGAAGCGCTTGAAGGTGTCTTGCTCAAAGAGCAAGTCGAGGCGCTGCATATCTTCCTTGGTGCCAAGGGTCAACGTGGCGAGCGCCTGGGTTTCCCCGCGGGTGAAGAGCGCGGAGCCATGCACGCGAGGCAGTAGTCCGGCTTCGCAGGTGATCTGGCGAATCTGGTCGAACGCGCGGCCATCGGGACGCCGCCGCGCCTTAAGAACTTCGTCGCGGAAGATCTCTTCACGCAGGCGCTCGAAGGCGCGCTTGGTGAACGTGATCTTCTCCTCGTCGTCTTCCGCAATGGGCTTCAGGATCTCTTCCAGCAGGGCGTCCACAAGGTGATAGCTTTCCTTTTTCGGATGCTTTTCGGTGTTGAGCGAGTCCTGGAGCTTTGCGCCATAGATTTTCTTCAGACTGTCGTAGATGGGCTTATCAAAGGGCAGGGGTTCGACAACCACCTTGGTGGGCTTGATCTGGGCGTGGAGTTCCTTGATGCCGCGCACGATTTTCTTGACCTGTTCGTGGCCGAACTCGAGGGCTTCGACGACTTTTTCTTCGGAGACTTCAAAGGCGCCCGATTCGACCATAACGATGCCGTTTTCGGTGCCGGCGACGATAATGTTGAACTTGCTGGTCTTCTGTTCGGCAACGGTGGGATTGGCAACGAGTTGGCCATCGAGGAGGCCAACGCGAACAGCCGCGATAGGGTCGGTGAAGGGCAGGTCGGAACAATAGGCAGCCGCGGAGGCAGCGGTCACCGCAATGACGTCGGGATCGTTATCGCTATCGGCAGAGAGCACCAGGGCGATGACCTGGGTTTCTGTACGCCAGGAATCCGGGAACAGCGGGCGCATGGGCCGGTCAATCAGGCGGGAGACCAGAATTTCCTTTTCGGTGGGGCGTCCTTCGCGCTTGAAGAAGCCGCCGGGGATTTTCCCCGCGGAGTAGGTATTTTCGCGATAGTCGACGGTGAGAGGCAGGAAGTCGCGGTCACTCGGCTTGGAAGCCATGCAAGCGGTAACGAGGACGACAGTATCGCCATAGCGAGCGGTCACCGCGCCGTTGGCCTGCTTGGCGATTTTCCCCATTTCGAGAGTAAGGGGGCGTCCACCAACTTCGATGGAGACCTGATGAGGTGCGGGTACGTGATTGTTTCCAGCCATTGATGTTCTTCCTTTGACTCCATTCGAGGAGTTCTGAGGCAGGCGGTGCCTGCTTGTAGTTATGCTTGTAACAGGAAGAAAAAAGGAAGGTTAGCCGCGGAGGGGACATTCCGCGAGCATCGCCACCAGGGAAAACGCCTAAAAGCCTGCCGAGACAGGCCTGAGCGATTCACGTACGGCAGAAGTATTGCCGCCGAACAGACTCCTACTGGAATGTGTGCGTTCGTGATGCCGCAAGTTGCACCGGCCAGGTCTTGGCGACGCGTTACTTGCGCAGGCTAAGGCGTTCAACAATCTGGTGATACCGATCCGGGTCTCGCCGGTTGAGATAGTCCAGCAGGCGCCGCCGCTTGTTCACCATCATAATCAGCCCACGGCGTGATGCGTGGTCCTTGACGTGCGACTTGAGATGCGTCGTCAAATAGTTGATCCGCTCGCTGAGGAGTGCAATCTGCACTTCCGGCGATCCCGTGTCCTTGACATGGCTTCGGAATTGCTCAATCAACATAGCTTTCGCGTCGCTCAAGTGCCCCCCAACCGTCATCCCTTTAAATTTCCTCTTTTCTTCGACCTTCCTAAATTAGCATAGGAGTGTTCTAAGTGTAAAGCGCTTGCAACAGTAGGTGGTGGGGCGGTTAGCGATCAGCGCGTTTGCCGGGCAAGGATCTTTAAGTTGACAGCAAACCCTCTCTGCCAGTGGAAACTGGTGATTCCAGTTGGCGATCTTGGAGGATTAGCCGAAACCCGCTCGCGAGCGAGTTGTCTTGGTCGCCAGGTTTCCTACAGCAAGTACTTGTGAAGCTCTGGATTCTCTCCCACTTCAGCGGGATAGATTGAGGCGCGTCACTTCACTCGGCCATTTGCTCGTAAGCGTGTTCGCCGAGTTGCGACTCGTCCAAGCCCACCTCTTCCGTAAGCTCCGTCACTTTGACAGGCGTAAATCCATCGATGATCCGCAACATGGCGTAGGTGAACACGAAGGCCCACACGGAGGAGAACACCACGGCCGTGACCTGCTTCAGCAGGAACGTCGGGTCGCCGTACAGCAAGCCGTTCGCGCCATCCGGATTGAATTGTTTGTTGGCGAAAATGCCCAGCATGACGATCCCAAGGAATCCACCCACCCCGTGAACTCCCCACACGTCAAGTGCGTCGTCCCAGTGCAGCTTGTTTTTCATTTCCACCGCGTAGTAGCACACCACGCCGGAAACGATGCCGATAATCACCGCCGTGGTCGGCGAGACATAACCGGCCGCCGGGGTCACCGTCGCCAATCCCGCAACTGCCCCGGTCAGCAGGCCGAGGAACTTGGGTTTCTTTTCATTCAGCCACGCCACCATCAGCCAGGCAATGGCGGCAAACGAGGCGGCCACGTCGGTGTTCAGAAACGCCACGGCCGTCACGGAATCCACGCGCATCTCGCTCCCCGCATTAAAGCCATACCAGCCGAACCACAGCAGCCCGGTGCCCAGCGCCACCAGGGGAATGCTGTGCGGTCCGCGATCCAGCACCCGCCGCTTGCCCACGTACAACACGGACGCCAGGGCCGCCATTCCAGCGATGTTGTGGACCACAATCCCGCCCGCGAAATCTTTTACGCCCCATTGTTGCAGGAATCCTCCGCCCCACACCATGTGCACGAAGGGGAAATAGACGAGTGTCAGCCACCCTGTGAGAAACAGCATGTAGGCCTTGAACGATACCCGGTTGGTGAAGGCGCCGGAGATGAGCGCGGGCGTGATAATCGCAAACATCATCTGGTAGGCGATAAACACCAGCGCCGGAATCGTGTCATTCGGCGATGGCGTGCTCAGGCCGATTCCCCGCAGAAACGCATTGTGCAGGTTGCCGACGACTCCATGCCAGTCACCGCTGAAGCAGAGCGAATACCCGTACGCATACCAAATGACGGTGGTCCAGCCCATGGAAACAAAGCTCTGGATCATGATGGCCAGGACGTTTTTGCGTCCCACCAGCCCGCCATAAAAGAAAGCCAGACCTGGCGTCATCAACATCACCAGGCTGGTGCACAAGATCATAAAACCGGTATTCCCGGTATCGAGATGCAGCATGCAAACCTCCGCATGAAATGTATTGAAGTAGGCTCGCGGAACGGCGAGCGAGGGGGTCCGAATCCCTGGTTCCGAGCGCTGTTGGAGGGCCCGCAGACCCAGCTGCGCGAAAGGCGGTGTTACGGAGAGAGGCTGGACCGATTAGTGAATAAACGCAGTGCGTCATATCACATGGTGTTGTGAGCCCTGAGCGCCCGCTGGGTGCTGGGCTGACTCACGATAAGTTCCATAGAAGAGGAAGCCGGGTAATCGGAAGCTGAGGCGTTGTCGATGATGACGAGGCGCTTGCAACGCAAGGGCAAATCCGGTTGAATGCTAGTGGTAAGGTCTCAGCCCTACCAGTCTGACCATGTTGACCACGGAATGGAAACTCAAGAGGAGAACCCATGAGCAAGATTTTGGTAAGAAGTGCCGTGATTTGTCTCGGCTTGGCGGTGTGCGCCACAGTTTTTCTGGCACAGCAGGATAAAGCGAAGCGCCCGAGCCCCCCGGCGACTGCTACGTTTGACCTGGGTGGCGGCAAAAGCATAACGATTGACTACTCCAGCCCACGCGCCAAGGGGCGCAAGATTTATGGCGGACTCGTGCCGTTCGGCCAGGTTTGGCGGACGGGCGCGAATGAATCGACAACGTTTGTGACGAATGCCGACCTGGTGGTTGGCGGCACCGCCGTGCCGGCGGGAAATTATACGCTGTTCACAGTTCCCGACAAGGATAAGTGGACGCTTGTTCTGAGCAAGAAAACCGGCGAATGGGGCACCGATTATCCGGGGCCGACGAATGACCTGGCACGGATTGATATGAAGGTCTCCGCACTGCCCGCAGCGGTGGAGAACTTCACGATCGCATTCGAGAAGGCGGGGATGGGCGCGACACTGAATATTGATTGGGAAACGACGCGGGCTTCGGTAGCCATCGCCAAGAAGTAGAGTTTCTTCGCAAAGCACATCTGGGGCGCGGCCCGCTAGCTTGGCAGAAGCCGGGGGTCCGCGCCCTTTCCTATGTGGGCTAGTCTTTCATCTTCGGGACGCAGGCCGGCCCCCGCCGCATAAATGAGGGATTCCCGCACGCCGTCAATGCCGAGGAGTTTCTCCCACTTCGTGTCTGCGAGGGCAATGGTGCAGAAAGGCGCCAGGCCCATCCAAGTGGCGGTGAGGCAAAACGTCTGGCAGAGATGCCCCGCTTCCAGCAGTACGGCGCGATACACGCGCGGATAGGCGTACTTCCATTGCGGGCGGCCAAAGACGGCGGTCATCAGAATCAGGAACGGGGTCTCCGCGAACCACCATTGGTGGCCGACCATTTTCTTCAGACGATTTCGGGAGATGCCGCTGCGAAGCCAGACGAGACCGTGGCGCTTGGCGTCGTAATAGTAGATTCCGGTTCGCAAACCCTTCACATTGCGGGCGAGAATGTAGGCTTCGATGGGATGGAGACTGCCGCCCGAGGGAGAAGTCTTCATCGGCACGCGGCCGATCCCGGGGATCTCCGCCCAGCCCTGCACACCAAAGGTGAGCCGGAGCACTCTGGCCAAATCTTCGAGTGGCACGGGTTTGGGGGAGAACTTGCGCCAGGTGCGGCGCTCCTTCAGGATGCGCGGGAACTCGCCCGGAGGAGGATCGTCGGGCAATGGCACGCGGCGCGCCCCCGGATACGATTTTCCGACGCGGGGCATGGGCTGTGTTTTGGCGCGTTGCTGCAACTCCCGGAAAACAGCCACGGGGTCTTTGGCGAACTCCACATCCCGGGTTGAAAAATGGAAAAAGCCGGCGGCAGGGAGCCAGTTTTTCCAACTTTCAAGAGCGGCCTCGCGTTGATCGGCTGGCAGATCGGAACGATGCAGCATGGCGTGGTGAGTGAGAGACTCCAGGGTCCGCCGAACGCTGGCCTCCTGGAAATTTTCAAGATGAGCAGACACTTCGGGTACGGTGCGCCACACGGAGCAGAAGTCCAGGATGCGGCAGACCACCGGATCGGCGGTGATCTTCGATCCCGCAAGGTAATTGTCAAAAACGAGATTGCCAGCGTGCCAGTAGACTGCGACGGCGGAGGGGCGGCGGTAGCGCAGGTCGGCACGCGCTCGGATGCGAGATTTCACGGAGTGGCTGTGGCAAGTGAAACGGCTACCTCTTCGATTTGCTGGGAGCCTGCAAGAGCGGATTCGCGTTCAGCGTTGGGTGCGTCGTCTTCGCCCTGGCGCACACAGCCGCGGTTTGCGCTTTAAGCGTGCCCAGCTTCTTGATTTTTGCATCGAGGAGCTTGCGTTCCGGCGGGGTGGCGCCTACTTTGAGCGCTCTGAGGGCCTTGGTGACTTGCTCGATCTCCTTGACAACACCGCTGAGAGATGTTTTGGCGATGGCCATGGCTTCCTCCTCTTTCCATGAATTGCGCTCTGGGGCCCGGCCCGCACATGGTGCGCAAGCCATCCAAAGTGTGCGAAGTCTAGTGCACGCGGCAGCGCGCGTCAAGAACTCCTTGGGAAAATACGCGGGCTAGCAGTGACGCCGCGAATTATTACGGGGTGGCTACTGTTTCAGTGCGGCGGCGAGCTTCTCGAATCGCGGATCGCCCCGCAGGAAAGCGAATTGCGGGTGGACGCGAAGATTGACCAAGCGGCCGTTGCGCTCCTTGTAGGCTCTTTCAAGCCAATCGAGGGTCTTGTCATTGTCACCCAGTCCGGCGTAGATCATGGCCCAATCGTAAGGCGAAATGTACCTGGCGTTTTTCATCTGGTGGAACGCCTGGATGATATCTAGCGCTTCCTGTTTTCGACCTGCCCGGGCGTAGACGCTGGCAAGCTCAGCCTGCCGCGAGGGATTGCCCGGCTCCAGGGAAACATTCTTCTGCGAAGCTTCGACGGCTTCGTGAAATTGCCCTTTTTCCAAGTAGGCTTGGGCGAGATAGCCGTAGGCAATGCCAAAGCTGGGATCCAGCCGAAGCGTTTCCTTTTCGGCTTCGATGGCCTTGTCATAGTCGCCGCCGAGGTAGTAGCACCAGCCGACATTCGCATTGATGATCAGGGATTTCGGATCGAGCTCGCGCGCCAGCTTGATTTCCGTCAGGGATTCCTGCTGCCGCCCCATTGCCGCGAGATACAGGGCGTAGGCATGCAAGCCCTGGGCAAAGCCGGGATTCAGGGCGATGGCCCTCTGGAACTCAGCTTCGACTCCCGCGGTCTCCAGGTTGTAAAAGCGGATCGATGCCAGGGAGGCATGAGCTTCCGCCAAGTGCTCGTCCAATTCCAGGGCTTTGGCGATGGCGTCCTTGGCTTTCGGGATGACTTCTGCCGGTGGCCGCACCTCGTAGGTCGCCATGTGGAGATAGGTCGCTCCCAACGCGGCATAGGCGGCGGCAAAACTCGCGTCTATATCTACGGCCTTCTGGAAATATTCTGCTCCCGCAAGGAAGCCTTCCTGGGTACGCTTGTCGAGTTCGAACTTCCCCTTCAGGTAAGCCTCGTAGGCTTCCGGAATGACGGTGTGGCTACGGGCGAGTTCGGTGGCCTCCGCAGTGGAGAGTTCCACCTGAATGCCGCGGACAATGGCGGTGGCGATGTCGCTTTGGAGAGTGAGCACATCGGTGAAGTCGCGTTCAAAATTATCGGCCCACAAAGCGCCTTCGACGTGGGTCTGAAAGAGCTTCGCAGAAATACGCACGCGATTGCCAGCGCGGACGACGGAGCCCTCCACAAGAGCGTCCACGTTCAGTTCCTGGGCAATGTCCTGAAGGGTCTTCTGGGCGTGCTTGTAGGGCATAACCGAGGTCCGGGAGATGACGCGGAGTTTTTTGATTTGCGAGAGTTCGGTGATCAGCGCGTCGGTCATGCCATCGGCAAAATAATCCTGAGAAGCATCGCCGGAGAGATTGGCGAGGGGCAAGACCGCGATGGACTGGATCGCGCCCGGCACCGCGTGCCTGGGCTTTTCGGTATTGCGAGCGCGCAGCCAATAGCCCAAGCCCACGGCAAAGGCTGCAATCGCACAAAGCAGGAGGACATTGCGGCGGGTGAACACCCCGGCCGCCCCCTGCTTTTGGCCCGCGGTTATCAGATGGTCGCTGGTGTGCGAAGCAGTGCGCGCGGCCTCCAGGGCGGCGCGCAGTTCACCGGCGCTCTGGTACCGCTGGCCCGGATCTTTGTTCAGGCACCGGTCGATGACGCTCTGCAGGACGGGCGGAAGCGGGGGGGTGATCGCCGGGGCTTTTTCCTTGAGGATCTGGGCGCTTAGATCATAGGCCGTGGCGCCACGAAACGGCCGGCGGCCTGCAGCCATTTCGTACAACAAGACTCCCAAAGACCAGATGTCACTGCGTTCGTCGGCCTGTTCCCCTTTCAGGACTTCGGGTGCGACATAAGGGAGAGTGCCGGTGAAAGTGTGCTGTGATTCCCAGGACTGGTCGAAGCGCGTGGTCTCTTCGCCGGCTTTCGCTTCGGTACGGAGCGAGATGCCGAAATCGAGAACTTTCAAGCGCCCGCCGGGTGTCACGATGACGTTGGCGGATTTCAGGTCGCGGTGGATTACGCCCCGGCTGTGGGCGTGCGACAGGGCGTCCGCCAATTGCAAGCCGTATCGCTCCACCTGTTCGAGCGGCATCCCCGAGGTGGGAATCTCCATGGAAAGCGGGCGGCCCTCCACGAATTCCATGGCGATGTAGGGCCGGCCATTGGTTTCGCCGACTTCATAGACGGTGCAGATGTTGGGGTGATTCAGGGCGGAAATCGCACGGGCTTCATGGAGAATACGCTCGTGGCTGGCGGAACTTCCGGTTGGCAGCGTTCCGAGGAATTTCAGAGCGACGTCGCGCTGGAGCTTTTCATCGCGGGCACGATACACCATGCCCATGCCACCTTCGCCGAGCTTGTCTTCAATCACATAGTGGCTGAATCGCTGCCCAAGCATACCTTTGCTTCCCGGAGAGTTGACCACACCCGTGGCTGGGGAGCAAGTAAAAGTCTTGCTGTTTTCTCAATATGCAAGGGTTTCAGGAGAGGCGGTGAAGCTGGTTGGTACCGCGATCGACGAGCACGATGGCACCAACGACCATGGCCGCGGCGATCCCCACCTTGAGAGTGAGTGCTTCGCCGCCGTACAGCCAGCCAAGCAGGACAGCAACGACAGGGTTCACGTAGGTGTGCGTCGCTACCAGCGTGGGCGAATAGCGCTCCAGGAGCCAGTTGTACGCAGAGAAGGCTACAACCGAGCCAAAGACGATGAGGTAGGCGAGAGCCAGCCAAGATTTTGTAGTGACTTGAGCGACGGAGAACCCGTTGGCTTCGCCCGCCAGAATTGCGGTGAAGAGCAACATGACCGCGCCGGAGAGCAGCGAGAGCGCCGAGAGCAGCGCGGGACTGCCGGAAAGATGCGACCTGCGCGAATAGATTACGCCAACGGACCAGGAGAAAGCACCGACGAGAATGGCGACGGCGGCAAGCGTCGCGCCTGGCTTGGCTTCCAGCGCAGCGCCTTGGATGAGCATCGCGACTCCACCGAGGCCGAGCAGAATGCCAGCCAAAAGCATGGTGTTGAGCTTCCAGGTACGGGTGGCGGCCGAGGAGAGCAGGAAAACAAAAATGGGCTCAATGGCTATCAGCAGAGCGGCCAGGCCACTGGGGACGATCCGCTCAGCCCAGTGGAGGGAACCGTGGCCGATCAAAAAGAAATAGAAGCCGATGACGATGCTGGCACGAATCTGGGGCCAGGTGGGGCGCAATCCTTTCGCCAAACACCACACCAGAAGAATGATACCCGCCGTCAGGTGGCGCAAACCGGCAGTAAATAAGGGAGGAATCGTTTCGACCGCAAAACGAATGGCCAGGTAGGTGGATCCCCAGATGACGTAGATGGCGAGGAAGGCCAGAAGGACACGGAGGCGCTGAGATTTCCGCGTGACCGCGGAATCGCCCGCTCCGACCGCCTGCGTTATCGCTTGTGACGTATCACTCATCGCCGAGGATATCCTGTAGCGCCTTGCTAAAGGTACCGGTCTTTTCGCGAGTTGTGGAGAACCAAAATGGGTTCGCGCGGGAACCAGGACCGCGTACGGCGCTCGCGCGCCGCGCGCAAGGACTGAGCTCTACTTTTCGTCAGGGGCCTGCGGCGGGTGGCTTGCGAAAGATCACGCAGTAATCGTCTTCCGGCCAATCGTTGAAAGTCTGTTCCAGCGTAAATCCAGCCGCCGTCAACTCGTCGACCAAAATTTTTTGCGGGATGCCGTGGCCACCGCGGTTTTCCGGCACACCTTTCACGGGAGAGGTTTCGGTCAGCCATTTCCGCGGGGGAAAATCGATGATCGCGAGAAGGCCGCCGGGCTTCAGATTGCGCATAAGGCGCGCGTCGATTTCCCGGGGCGCGGTTAAATGGTGGTACACGCGCCGCAGGAAGATATCGTCGCAGCAGCTTTCCGGCAGGTTGGTATCTTTTTCTGCGGCCTGCAACACGACCACGTTCTTCAAGCCGCGCCGCGCCACTTCGTCCTTGATGGCTTGAAGTTTCTGCTCGTCGAGTTCCGTGGCGTAGACTCTGCCGTTCTCTCCCAGAAACGAGGCAGCCGCAAAGGCATATTGGCCATCTCCCGCGCCGATGTCGGCGACGATTTGACCGGCTTTCCAGCCCATGGCCTTGGCGAGGCGGGAAATCTGGTCAGCGGGTTGCGCTGCTGCCAGGCAAAGAAAGACAGCTATGAGACATGCGCCAAGCAGGAGAAAAATCTGCCTTGGGCGTAAGCGGTGGCGACTCATAACAGCTTTAGACGCGCCAAGCGCTATTGGGATTTCTGGTTGCGGACCAGGGACAGGAATTCGTCGCGGGTCTGCTTGTTGTGGCGGAAGGAGCCGAGCATGGCGCTGGTGACGGCCTGGCCGTGCTGCTTTTCCACGCCGCGCATCTGCATGCAGAGGTGGCGCGCTTCAATGATCACGCCCACACCCTCGGGGCTGATCTTCTCAGAGATGGCGTCGGCGATCTGGCTGGTCATGCGCTCCTGAATCTGCAAGCGGCGAGCGTACATGTTCACGAGGCGCGCGATCTTGCTCAAGCCGAGCACTTTCTGGCTGGGAAGATAGGCGACATGGGCCTTGCCGAAAAACGGCAGCAAATGGTGCTCGCACAAGCTGAAAAACTCGATGTCCTTCACAACCACCATTTCGTCGTAGTGAACGCTGAACGTAGCGCCATTCAGGACGCTGTCGAGGTTCTGGTGGTAGCCGCTGGTGAGGAACTTCAGGGCTTTTTCATAGCGTTCCGGCGTTCTGCGCAGGCCCTCGCGATTGGGATCTTCACCGAGGACGACGAGCATCTTGCGTACCAGGTCGGCGATGCTCTCCTGCGGCGTTTCGAGTTTTGCTTCGTGCAGCATGATTTCCGTTGGTTTGTTCACTGGCCCATCCCCCCTCGATCGAACCGCAGCGCGATCCTAGATTTCTTCCCCGGCGTACTCGAACGCGTTATTCGACGTCTCTTCGACGCGCACGCGCTCCAGGCTGGCCTTTGGGAAGTGCTTCAGGCGCTGGTAAATCTCCCTGCAAACGTTCTCCGTCGTCGGCACTTTCGCGCGAAATGCGGGCACGTCTTCGTTGAGCGATTTGTGGTCGAAGGCTTCGATCACTTCGCGCTCGACGAAGCCGTCCAGGTCCGCAAGATTCACGATCATGCCTGTGGCGGGGTCCGGCGTCCCTGACACGCTGATTTCCACCACATAGTTGTGCCCGTGGCCGTAGGGGTTATTGCATTTCCCGTAGACCCGGGCGTTTTCTTCGGTGCTCAGCGCGTCGCTGTGCAACCGGTGCGACGCCGCGAAACGATAGCGCCTCCCGAGCTCGATTTTGAGCGCCTCGCTCACGCGGGTTTTGCTCCGTTCCGGTAGCAGTCCGCGAACAGATCGGGCGTCTCGTACAAGCGCACGCGGTGCAGCTTCCCTTGATGAATTCGAGGCTCCAGCAGGTTCCAGATCACGCGGGCAATGTTCTCACACGTGGGAATCTGCCCTTTGAGCTCGGGGACTTCATAGTTCAGGAAGCGGTGATCCATACGTTGCGTAATCTCGCGCTCCAGAATCTCCTTGAGTTCCTTCAAATCCAAGACCATGCCGGTTACCGGGTCCGGCTCTCCCGCCACGGTCACTTCCAGAGTGTAGTTGTGGCCATGACCGTGGGGATTATTGCACTTGCCAAAAACGCGCTTGTTCTCCTCCGCGCTGAGCGCGGGGTTGTGGTAGAGATGGGAAGCCGAAAACTCGATTTTGCGCGTCAAGTACACCATCGTTTTAGTCCGCTACCCTTTTGATGCATGGGGGGTACCCACTGGATACTCCCTGCCCTTCCACTCCAGCTTACCCCGGACGTGGCCGCGGTAGGAGGCCCACAGGACGGCGGTATACAGAACCGAGCCGGGAATGAGGTACCCAGTGAAGGCGGTAGAGAAATGGTTGCGGCGCAAGGCCTGGAAGTGCATGGCGTGGGTGATGAGAAGAAAGAAAAGGCCGAGGAGGATGGCGAACTCCGGGCGATGCCACTTGTAGATGACCAACAGAATGAGCGCAAGCGGGCCGAGCAGGAAGGCGCATTCCGCTAGAAGCTGTTTGTAGACTTCCGCTGGGCTGCCGCCCTCTAACTGATAGAGATTCTTTCTCCAGCCTGCCCACATGGCTGAATAGGAGCGGTACATGCGGACACGGACAAAGCCTTGGCCACTACCGAACCAAATAGGGTAGCCGGCGCGTTTGACGAGTTTGGCGAGGGCCACATCTTCCAGCACATCCCCGGCAATGGTGGCGTGGCCGCCGACGGCGTTGTAAGCATCGTGGCGAATCAGGATGAACTGCCCATTGGCCGCGGCCGCATCGTGCTGCGGATCGTTGATTTCGTCGAAAGAGAAGTTCTTATTGAGCCGCCCATAAACGAAGGGGATGAGCGCCTTTTCGTGCCAGGTATCCATGTCTTGCTCGGGAGAAAAAGAGACCAGTGCGGCTTTCGATTGCGCCGCGGTCAGCAGGGCCTTCGCGGCCGAGTCTGTTTCGTGCACGGTGTCTGCATCGGTAAAGAGCAGCCAATCGCCCTTTGCCTGTTGAGCGCCGAGCCACACAGCATTGTTTTTTCCGATCCAGCCTGGGGGTAGTCCGGATGTTTCGAGCAAGCGCACGTGGGGAAATTTCTCCGTGAGCCCACGCACAATTTCGGCGGTGCGATCGATGGATTGATCGTTGACCACAAGAATCTCCGCGATTTCGGGCTGCTGTGCCAAGGATTCAACGCAGGCGGCGATGACCGCTTCTTCGTCGCGCGCCGGAACGATGGCGGAAATGCGAGTCGAATATGGCAACGAAGGACTCATAAGAGTTGGATTTAGCCAGACTTTCCGCTGAACGTTCTGTACGTTATTATAGCTATATATGAATACCCTTCTCCGGAAATTGTTTGCCTGGGGCAGCATGGGGTTTGCCTTCTTTGTGCTCGCGTTTTTCACCTTGCCCCACTACCGGCAAGGCGAGTCCACGATTGCCGGAAGGACCGCCTACGATTTCCCGATAGAACTGAATGGCAAGAACGCGCACCTCTCCGATCTCCGCGGCAAGGTGGTGGTGCTGAACTTCTGGGCCACGTGGTGCCCGCCGTGCGTGGAAGAGACGCCCGCACTGATTCAGTTGAACCAGCGCATCGCCAGCCGGAATGGAATGGTCCTTGGCGTCAGCGTGGATGAGGATCAGGCTGCCTACCTTAAGTTCATTCAGGACCACGGGATCAATTATCTGACCTATCGCGATCCCTCCAAGAAATCGGCGCAGGATTATGGCACGTTGATGTATCCGGAAACGTACATTATTGACCGTAGGGGCAAGATCGCGCGCAAGATCATCGGGCCGCAGGACTGGAATTCCCCGGAGATGCTGGCATATTTCGATTTCCTGCTGGGACAGAATTGATTCCGGCTGGCAACCCCCCCTGACGAAACCTGAAATCCAAAGTTACAGAGGGATTCCTCCGCTCCGGGACGGCCGAAACCGCCGTCCCTCCGGTCGGAATGACAAATTTTGAGTGGTGGGTGATGAGGGAAAATCCAACTTTGGATTTCAGTCCAAAGCTCCCCTGTCTGACTCCCGGGCAATTCCATCATTTTGTCAGAAGAAGCAGCCATCGTGGCGATGGCATGAGTTGAACGCCTGCGCGGCCGAGTTCCGTCAGGACCTTCGGAGCAGCGGTTTCCTCAACCGGACGAATGAGATCGGTGAGCAAAATGGTTTCGAGGCCCGCGCGGTTCGCGTCCAAGGCCGTGGCGCGAACACAGTATTCGGTGGCGATGCCAGCGACGCTGACGCGGCCGACTTTCAATTCGCGGAGGCGCGCTTCGAGGCCGATGGAATCGAAAGCCGAGTAGCCTTCGCCGTCGACGGCAGTTCCCTTGTGAACGACGATGTCGCCGGCAGCGGCTTGAAGAGGCGGCATGAGTTCCGCGCCGGCAGTGTTTTCGACGCAGTGGTCGGGCCATTTTCCGCCATTTGTTTGAAATGAGTTGTGATTTGCGGGGTGCCAGTCTTGGGTAAAGATGATGGTGACGGCGCTACGCCGGGCCAGATCAATACAATCCTGGAGCGGTACCAGAAGGGACGGAGTGTTCCAAGCTGGCAGCGCGCCGCCCGCGCAAAAATCGCGCTGCACATCGACAACGATCATTGCCGTCTTGACCATCGGTTCCCTCTCCACCCACATTCCGCGGGTCTCCCTGAGGCACAATCGGCTGCTCGCAGCAGGCGCGATTCCGCAATAGCTCAGCTCTCGTGATAATCCATAAGGATCAAGCCCACAAAAATGAAGCAGACCGGCCAAACCCACGCGAGATATTTCCGGGATGGGTTCTCCTGGGGCAATCGCAGTTCGAGCCAGCGAGACCAGCCGGCCACAATGCCCAAAATGGCCAGCGGCGTGTGGCTCAATTCTACGAGCAACTCTTCCTTTACGTTGCTGAGGGCATGGGAATGCGTCAGAAGAACAACACCCCCCAACGCGCAGACGGCGGGAAAGACCAGCGTCGCGGCATGGGATTTCACACGGTTCGTTTCGACGACCCACTGGAAAAGAGCGAAGACGATGATGAGCAGCACGGCCAAACGATGTTGCAGAACGTCGGCCTCCAGGAAGCTCTCCCAAAAACCGATGGGCCCAAGCGGCCAATTCTCCGGGTCCGACCGAAAGAACAGGAACACAGCCATCCCGAGGAACATCAGCGGCCACACCTTGGCCCAAGAAAAATAACGGCTGCGCGAAAGCAACGCGAGTATGCCCATGAGAAAAACAATGAGGCCAGACCAATTGTGGTTGTATTCCGACCAGGCGATGTCCACCGGCTTACTGGGACCACTACCGTACTGGCCTGGTATGAAGGGGTCAGGCAGCTTCTTGCCGGCCGCCTGAGCCTTTCGATAGGCAAGCTTAGAAGGCTCGCCGAGATCCTTCACCGGGGGACTGTTCCATCGGGGCATGCGCGGCGCATAGCGCGTGGCAATCTCCTGCAGCGAGACGCGCTCTTGCGTCAAGTCAACACCAGGGGGCTGGGAAGTGAGCGATGCCGCAGCGAGGATGATGGCAAAGCCGATACCGACTTCGGCCTCGGCGTAGCGCACGAGGCTCGCGGTGGCATCGCCCGTGTGGGCGGCAAGCCCACGGACGATAAAGTAATTAGCCGCGCCGAGAATCAGGGCGCAGCCGAACAAAATTACTTTCGTCGAGACCATAACGCCATAGGCGGTGCCGTAGACCGCGTCCCAGGAACCGAGATATTCCCAGCTCATGGCAAAGCCCGTGAAGAACAGCAGTGCTACGCTGAATTGCGCCAGACGGGAAAATCCCTGAGTGACACGAAGTCTTGCTTCCGCGTGCGTGACGCGCTTCATGGCCAGAAGCAGATAAGGCAGTCCGCCGACCCAATTTGCAATCGCCAGATAGTGCAGTGTGGTTAGCGCGACGAGGACGCCGCGGTGATCCATCCTTGCGGCAGAGTGGCTGGTCATAACCGAGGCAGCGAGAATGAAGCCCGCCGGGAGCAGTACGAGCGGATGGACATTTCGTCTGAGCTGCGAGGGCCAGAAAGTAATCGCCAAGCCGCCGATAGCCGCAAAGGCTCCAGCGATTACGAAGTTTGCGCCCACGACTTCGCCGAGGGGGATGTTGGCGGAGGAGGACAGCACGAGAGCGTTCGTTGCGACGAAAAACACTTGCGAGATCACCAGCACGAAGGCGCTGATGCGGATCAGCTTCCAAATAGGGCGCAGCAATTCAGGCGACCGACAAGGTTCATTGCGCGCCACCAGGAGAAGAAACAGAATCCCACCGACAGCCACGGTCTGAAAACACAAGATCGCCGCGCGGAGCAGCACCACGAGAAAGCTAAAGATGCCGAGCAATTGCGTCATGGGCCTTACTCAGGAACCTGTCACGGTGAACGGAATCTCTCCGCGCGTGATGTGACCGTCCGGCGCAAGCACCTGCCAGCGGATGCGGTAGGCGCCAGCTTTCAATCCCTTCGCTTTTGTCACCAGCGTGTCGGGGGACGGCTGCTGATCGATGAGCAGGTCCGTCGTGGTGGCGTCCGGATTCAATAGTTGCAACTTTGACCGCAGCGCATCGATGCGTACGTTGAACTGCAAGGTGATGGGCACGTCGGGTCCCGCAACAGTGCTGTTTGTCGCGGGCGAGGATTGCTTCAGGATGGCGTGGGCCTCCGCAAAGTGACTGAGTAGGACCACTGCCAGAATCGTTGTCACTGCCGCCAACACTCGAAATACAACCTGATTCCGCTTACTCATCAATCTGTCTCCATCAATGGAACTGTTGCGACCTGGAAAAGCACCATCCCGACACTATAGCAGCCTTCCAACGGTTCTTCGTAGACGGTAGAGATGCCATCCGGACCGACTCACGGCCTGGCGAGATGCCGCAGGGGCCTAGTCATGGCCTTGGATGGTAAGTTCAGCGTTTCGGTGAAAGCCTAGCTCGTTGCGCGTTGCATCTCAGCACAGGATTGCTCTGTCGCAAGGTTGAAGGAGCCAAGTGGGAGGAAGCCAAACGCAGTCGCGGCCTGCGCCAGCCGCACTCCGTTACTCGTAGCGGAGAGCTTCGACCGGGTCGAGTTTGGCTGCCTGCATCGCGGGCACCCAACCACTAACTACCCCGACCACGATGAGAATGAGGCTGGACAGAAACATGGTCATGACGGAGAGATTCAAATGGATATCCACTTTCCCCGAATCATCTTCATATGCGGGCCCGAGAAAAGGCAGCGTGCCGATTGACGACGTCAGCATCCAGGAGAAGAACATTCCGATGGCTCCGGCGGCCAGCGTAAGCACCAGCGCCTCGAGCAAGAACTGCCAGCGAATATGGGCTTTCCTCGCGCCGAGGGCGCGCCGCAAACCGATTTCGCGAACACGTTCATCCACGGAGACTAGCATGATGTTCATCACGCCTACGCCGCCGATGCCCAGTGTCATGGCCCCAATCACGAACAGCAACCCTTCGATTCCCAGGGTGATGCCGTCGTAAATCGGCTTGAACTCCTGCCGGCCGAACATGGTGATGGCCCGTTTGTCGTTCGGAGAAAAATGCTGGCGGTTGGCCACGGCCGTGCGGAACTGCGTCATGGCTTGCGCTTCAAATTGCGGCGCCACCGGCTCGAAAATCATCACGCTGGCATACCGGGCATCCCAGATATCCGCGGCCGTGGTGTACGGAATGAAAACGGACTCATCATCGCAGTTGAAATAGCAACTGTCTGAAAATTTCATATCCATGGTGCCAATGACGGTGAACCGCACTCCATTGATTCGCACTGTCTCGTCGACAGCCGGCGTCCCACTGAAAAGTTTCTTTTTCAGCCGGGCTCCCAGAAATACCACGCGGCGGCGTTCGGCGACGTCCTCCGCGGAAATCCAGCGACCCTCGGAGGGCACCTCGTTGCGCATCTCGCCGTACTCCGGGTAAACGCCGCGGGTGGCCGAATCCGAGAGCCGCTCCTCATGCGAAATGCCCTTCCACCGTACGGTTTCCAGGGTCACGCGCTTGATGAGCGGCGATTGCGCCTTCACCCAGTCGGCATCTTCCTGTTCGAAATGCACTTCCTTGCCGGCGCGTTCCCCGCCGGCTTGTTCGCTGGTCGTTCCCGGCCAGCAAATCACCGCGGCCTTGCCGAAGACTTCGAATGTGTACAGCAGCACGCTGCGGAAGCCGGAGCCGTAGCTCAAGAGCAGCGTCACGGCCACGATCCCCCAGGAGATGCCGGTCATCGTGAGCAGGCTGCGGACGCGATTGCGTCCCAGCGCGGTCCAGGCTTCCTTGAAGACTTCAATTAACATATTGACCCACCCTAGTTGACAGTTTTCAGTAGTCAGTTATAAGTAAACTGCAAGAAAGGGTTTTCATGGGTGCAATCATGCAGGACTACACCAAATTGAAAGTATGGCAAAAAAGCCATGCGCTTACCGTAAGCATGTATAACATCACGGGCGTTTTTCCGAGGCACGAAGTCTTTGGCCTGACCAGCCAGATCCGAAGAGCGGCCTTCTCCATTCCGGCAAATATTGCGGAAGGTTGTGGCCGCGGGACAAACCCTGAGCTGCGCCAATTCCTCTATATCGCGCTCGGGTCTGCGAGCGAGCTTGAATACTACATTCTGCTGGCTAAAGACCTGCATTTCTTCACCGACAAACAGTTCGCGGCTTTGCAGCCCCGGGTTAACGAAATAAAGAGGATGCTGGCCGGCCTGATTGAAACGGTGAGCAAACATCCCGAGCCTCCGCGTTGAGCATCAAAATCCTGTAAGAAACGCGTCGCTTACGTTTCCCATTCTTCTCTGGCACTTACAACTGAAAACTGACCACTGAAAACTTATTACTTCTCTCACCCACCTGCCTCGAAGCGAAGAGCTTCTATCGGATCGACGGAGGCGGCTTGATTCGCCGGATAGAGCGCGGAAACCACGGCGATGAACCCGAGCAAGCTCACCGTAAGCGCGGCAAGTCTCCAACTGGCGTCCAAGCCATCAAAAAACGGAAGCTTCGGCAGCAGATTCACCAAAGCGCAGAAGCCGTAGGAAATGATGAGCCCCGCGCCGCCGCTAATGACCACGACAAAGATGGTTTCCAGGAAAAACTGGTGGAGGATGGATTCGCGCGTGGCGCCCAGGGCTTTGCGCACGCCGATTTCGCGGGTACGCTCGCGCACGCTCACCAGCATGACGTTCATCACGCCCAACCCACCGAGAAAAATCGTGGCCACGCCAACCGCGCCCATGAAAACTTCCATGCCCACAAAAATCATCCTGGTGGCCTGGGCGCCCTTGACGGTGTCCCAGATGCTGGCCGCTTCCTCGTCGCGCGGATCGAAGTTATGCATGCGGCCCAGGGTGCGGCGAATCTGGCGTACGCAATCCGGATGCGTTTCAAGCGACCAAGGCGCCGCGAGAATGCGGTCGACGGTGTGCTCCACTGCCGGCGGCTTGTTTGGGAAATCCCGCTTCATGGAATTGAACGGGATGAAAATCTTGCGGATATCCACGCCATCGTAGCTGGAGTTTTGATCCTTCGTCTTCATTACACCGATAATTGTGTACGGTGTACCATTCAATTCGATGGTCTGCCCCAAGGCTTCGCGCTCGGCAAAGAGTTGCTTTTTTGTATCGCTCCCCAGGAACGCCACACGCCGGCCTTCTTCATTGTCTTCGTCGTTATAGAAACGCCCCTGCGCCACGGTGATGCTCCGGATTACAGCGAAGGCCGGGAGGGAGCCGACCGTATCGATGTCTCCGCTGTTGAAGGGGCTGTGCACTTTCACGTTATTGCCAAGCTCCGGCATCACGTACTTGCAGGCCGGCGCTTCTTTGGCCACTTCCTTGTAGTCATCTTCCATCCAGTGGACGACGCGGCCAGACCGTGTGCCCCCGGCTTGCATGCTGGTGCGGCCGGCGAAAACGATCATCACGTCTTTGCCGAAGTTTTCGTGTTGCTTCTGAATGCCACGGCCCAGGCCTTCGCCCGCAGCCACCATCAGGGTGATCGAGATGATCCCCCAGGCGATCCCGAACATGGTCAGCAGGGTGCGCCGTTTGTGCGCCCAGAGCGTCGCGATGGTGTCGCGCAATAGATCGCGAAAGGTCATAGGGACCCCGAGTTACTGAAGAACGACTTGCTGTTTTTCAGTGAGGCCGGAAATAATTTCCGTTTTTACGCCGTTGGAGATGCCCAGCTTCACAGACACTTTCTTGCGGCCGTTCTCGGCCTTGGGGTCCGGCAGTTCGACGGAAGCACTGCGGTCTTTGTCATAGATGAGGGAAGCCTCCGGCACCATCAGGACGTTCTTCTTTTCCTCCAGCAGGATTTCGGCGTTTGCGCTCATGTTGGCCTTGAGTTCGAGGGTCGGGTTGGAGATGGAGACGCGCACCTCAAACGTGGTGACGTTGTCCTTCTCCTTGCCCATCGGCGAAATCTTGGTCACCTTGCCCGTGAATTTCTTGTCCTTGAAGGATTCCACGACGATGCGCGCGGGCTGATTCAGATAAACCTTGCCGATGTCGGCTTCATCCACCTTGCCCTGAACGTAAACTTCGCTGATGTCGCCCATGGTCATGATCAGGGTAGCCTGGGAACCCAGGACTAGAATCGAGCTAACGGCGTCGCCGACATTGACGTCACGAGAGAGCACCAAACCATCAATCGGGCTGACGATAGTGGAGTTACGCAAATCCTCTTCCGCATTTTCAAGGGCTGCCTTGGCTTGAGCCACCTGGGCTTCGGCCTTGGCAATCTCCGCGCGCGAAACGGCCAGGTTGCGTTGCGCGCTGACCTGCTTGTTCAGGGCCAATTGATAGTTCTTTTCGGCGTCCTCGACGAGACTCTTGGACATGACGCCGTCCTTGAACATCTGTTGGGCGCGTTCCATGCTGAGCTTGAGATAGGGGACGTCCGGGCCTTCCGCGTCGACTTTATTGCGCTCAAGGGCAGCGGTGGCGGAATCGCGCGCGGCTTGCGCAGCCTGAAAGTTGGCCTGGGAGGCGCGCACGCTGGCTTCCAGTTGCACCTTGTCTAGCTCGGCGAGAATGTCGCCCTGCTTGACGCGGTCACCATAGTCCACATAAAGCTTCTTCACGATGCCGCTGGCTTTGGACTTCACTTCGATCTTTGAGAGTGGCTGAATCTTCCCGGTGGCAACCACCACGCGCGCCAGGTCGCCGCGTTCCACCGCTGCAAGCTTGGAGGGATCAATCTCATGATTTGGGCGGAGGGCAGCATACACGCCATAGCCTCCACCGACGAGAATGAGTCCCGCGATGGAACCCAGTATGATTCTACGGCGGCGCTTCTTGGCCGCCTTTCCATTGCCTATTCCATTGCCATTACTGGACATATCCGACCCCTTGGGTAACGTTTTCGAGGCTGCCGTTAAGAGATACGCAGGCCCCGACAAAAAGTTCCTATCACTTACTCATTAAAGACGCTGGAAATGTCAAACGGTCAGGAAGAAAAAAGAGGGTTCACAGCGGGGTGCGCCGCAGTCGAAGGGCGTTGGTAATGACGAACACCGAACTAAAGCTCATGGCGGCGCTGGCGATCATGGGGCTGAGCAGCCAGTGAAAGATGGGGTAAAAAACTCCCCCGGCTACCGGGATGCCCAGCGCATTGTAGAAGAACGCGAAGGCGAGGTTTTGCTTTATATTGCGCAGGGTGGCCCGGGAAAGGCGACGGGCGCGGACGATCCCGCGGAGATCTCCCTTGACGAGGGTGATGCCCGCGCTTTCCATGGCAACGTCGGTACCCGTACCCATGGCGATGCCCACGTGGGCAGCGGCGAGGGCGGGAGCATCGTTGATGCCGTCCCCGGCCATGGCGACGATGCGGCCCTCAGCTCGGAGCTTGTTCACCAGTTCGCTCTTTTGGTGCGGCAGCACCTCGGCGTGAAATTCATCGATGCTGAGCTGGCTGGCCACTTTTTGCGCCGCAGTCTGGCGGTCGCCTGTGAGCATGACAATGCGCAGGCCTTCTTTACGAAGTGCTTGGAGAGCTTCAGCGGCGGTGGGTTTCATACGATCGGCAAGCAGGAGAACGGCCATGACGTGGCCATCCACGGCACAAAAAACTGGCGTCACGGAAGAATCGCCTGCCACTAGAACGCCAGCTTTCGTCGGGGGTGGCTTGGGAATGCCCCGGTCCTCCAAAAAGCGCACGGTGCCGACTATCACGGTTTTGCCGAGGACCCGCCCCTGCACACCCCCGCCGGGGCTGGCCTGAAACTCGGCGACAGGAGCTAGAGGTAATTTGCGCTCCTCCGCGGCGCGGACGATGGCACGTGCCAAAGGATGCTCGCTGGCGCGCTCCACGCTGGCCGCGAGCGAAAGCAAGGCGTTTTCCGGAAGGACCGCGCCCTCAAACAACTGCACACGTGCCAGATAAGGCTTGCCTTCTGTGAGCGTGCCGGTCTTGTCAAGCACCAGCGTGTCCACGCGGGCGAGGGTTTCCAGTGATTGGGCATCCTTCACCAGCACTCCGGCAGAAGCGCCGCGACCGACGGCAACCATGATGGACATGGGCGTAGCCAGCCCCAGCGCGCAAGGACACGCAATGATCAAAACGGAGACGCCGGCGATCAGCGCGTGAGCGAAGCGCGGCTCCGGGCCGAACAAACCCCAGCCGGCAAAAGCGACGACGGCTGCGGCCACGACTGCAGGGACGAAGATTGCCGCGACCTTGTCCGCAAGGCGCTGCATAGGAGCGCGGCTGCGCTGAGCTTCGCTTACAAGCTTCACGATCCGCGCCAGGAGCGTTTCGCTGCCCACCCGTTCGGCAAGCATGACGAAACTCCCGCTGGTATTGAGTGTGCCTCCAGTGACCTTGTCGCCCGCCGCTTTTTCGACGGGAAAGGCTTCACCGGTGACCATCGATTCGTCAACGGCGCTGGCACCTTCGCGAATCGTGCCGTCAACGGGGATGCGTTCACCCGGCCTGACGCGGAGCGAGTCGCCACGCTTGACCTGCTCCAGGGGAACATCCTGCTCGGCTCCCCCGGCTACAAGGTGTGCGGTTCGCGGCGCAAGATGAAGGAGTGCGCGGATAGCATCGCTGGTGCGCCGGCGTGCCCGCAGTTCGAGAACCTGGCCAAGCAGAACTAGCGTGGTAATGACGGCAGCGGCCTCGAAGTAAACGTCCACCCCCCCGTGCATACCGCGGAATGACACCGGAAAGAATTGAGGGAAAAGCGTTGCGGCAAAACTGTAGAGATAGGCAGCACCTGTTCCAAGGCCAATCAAGGTGAACATGTTGGGACTGCGGTTCAAGAGCGATACCCAGAAGCGGTGGAAGAAGGGCCAGCCGCACCAGAGCACCACCGGCGAGGCCAGGAGTAGCTCCACTGCATTTTTGGTGGCCGAATCGAGATGGAGGCCCAAGGCTTCGCCGAACATGGAGAGGATGAGCAGCGGGAGCGAAAGCGTCACGCTGATCCAAAAGCGCCTGCGCATGGAATCGTACTCGGGATCAGCCTGCTCATCCCCTGGAGGCGTAGCGACGAAATCCATCGGTTCGAGCGCCATGCCGCACTTGGGGCAGGTTCCCGGCCCTATCTGCACGATTTCGGGATCCATCGGACAGGTGTAGCGCACATTCTTGCCAGCAGCAGGCGGGGCTGCGGGCACAACGTGCGCTGCGCCCATGGCGTGTTCCATTCCCGCCTTCCCCACAGCTGCCAGGAATCGTTCAGGCTCCTGTTGAAAGCGTTCCGCGCATCTTGCGGAGCAGAAATAGTAGGTTTTGCCTCTGTAATCCTGCTTGCCGGCAGGCTTCTGCGGGTCGACCATCATTCCACAAACAGGATCCTTCTCCCTGGGCGCGGGAGGCAGGATCGGCAGGCCGGGTAATTGTGGACTCGACATGAAACCTCGTAGCGATAGCTTACTATGTTCGATGTTTGGAGGTTACATGCGTTGCTGGGCCAGGTGGGTGGAGGCTGGTATAATCCCGCCATGACACTCGTGGAGATCACCTACGAATTGCAGGCACCGGTGAGCTTGGAGCAATTGAGCCGCCTTGGCGAGTTCGCCAATACTTATGGATTGCGGCGCTTCCGCGTGGACGACCAGAATAAACAAGTGTCGTTCGAGTATGACGCTTCGCGGTTGCGGGAAACGCAAGTAGCGCACGTGCTGGGGCAAGCCGGGATCGCGGTCACCCGCAAAGTGAATTAGGCCGCAAAGAGCCAAACACCGAAGAAATCCTGGCGTTCCTGTCAGAGCACTGGCACAAGTTTGCGCTTTTAATGTCGGGGATCGCGGCGCACACCGGATGAGTGGAGTTTTGCCTTGGAAGTCAAAAAAAAATGGGGCCCCCGCTTGGGACCGGGAGCCCCGAAGGTGCGTTTCAGATGCCGATGTCGTTTTCACACCGGCGCGTGGGGTCATCCATCCTAGCTTCCCTCTCAGAGGCAGGTGGGAACGAGCAGCAAGAACCCGCAAGCAAGCCCCTTCCCCCTCGCTTGCAGTCCTTGCGTCTCGTCTACTGAAACGCACCCACGGCTTGAGGTAATGCACGAAGGGAGCCAACGTGTTTGGGCTGCAAAAAACGGCTAAAACATTAAAAACAGATAATTTATCAACAAGACGAAATGGACATGAGTGAACCAAAACTGTTCAAGAGATTCAAAACGGAACGCACGCGTGCGAGTTGAGCCGCGTGGGCTGGCTTCTGACTGTTCCAGTACCTCCAGAACCCGGGTAACAATTTTTTCGAGAGGCGGGTGCTATCGGTTTTTCGGGCGTTCCAGGCTGAAACTGTGCCTGCATGAGTTCTTCCTCACTTCATCGCCTTCGTCGGCTCGTCACCTGGGTCTTCTTAGAACTCATTCTGGCCGCTGCCGTAATGGCCTTTTCCGTTTGGGCCGATACTTCCGGGCGCGCGAAGGAACGCAATCCTGGCTGCTATTGTGGCTGTGCGATGTCCAAGACCACGGCGGGCTGCTCGAAGATGTGCGAATTGCCGAAATATGCTTCGCGTTGGTGGGCGGTAACCTGCGCGAAGCCCCGTTCTAACCCTCCGGCGGAGAACCCCGGTGCGGGGCCGCGCTTGCCGCGACCCGCGCGTGCCGAGCGGGCCGCGAATTAGTTTCTCACGGATTCTGGGGCAATGCCCGTGCCGGCTCGCCAAGAAGCTTGGCGAAAACTTCGGGAATCTCAAAGACCGCTCGATTGCTCAGTGCAGCGACGTTGCGGCGAAACTCCGCGCGCGTGGCGGGCTCCAGAAGCTGCTTCACGCCCGGCACGATTTCGTGAAAGCTGGAAAGAATAATCCCCACGCGTTTTTCCTTTACCCACTCAGTGTTGTAACGCTCCTGCGGCATGGTCCACGCGTTGCATTCCAGGATGACGGGCAAATGGCGAACCATGGCCTCGGCAACGCTGCCCGGGCCGGGCTTGCCGATTAGAAAATCCGCAGCCAGCATGAGGCGATGCACTTCTTTCGTGAAACCCAGAACATGCAACGGCAGATTCCAGGAACGCGCGCGGAATTTCTGGGCGAGCTTGTCGTTGCGGCCGCAGATGACGATGAGTTGAACGGGCACGCGCGCCGCGTCCAGCCGCTCCACGATGTCAACCATCACTTTGGAGCCGAAACCTCCGAAGAGAAGAATGCCCGTCGGCAAATCGGGTTGTAAACCAAGCTCGCGGCGAAGAGCGACAGCGTCCGTGTTATCGGGGAGGTAGAAATCGGGGCGCAGGATCATTCCGGAGGTCGCGAAGATGCGGGACTCCTGCTTGCCCATGGCGCGCGCCTGTTCCACGGCGCGTTCCGTACCGCAAATGACGTATTGCTGCTCCAGCGGCTCGATCCAGAAACGCGGCGGGAAATCCGCCAGGTCCGTTATCAGGGTGACGAATGGTCGGTCGGGGTAGACGGAGGACCAGGCCTCGGCGATCTGTCGATTGAAGTGGGGTATCACCGAGACCAGCAGGTCGGCAGGGTGCTCGCGAAAGTACTTGGATAGAAGGCGCACCATCGGCTGGTGGAAGAGCCGGATAGTGGCCTGGAGTACACGCAGGAGCTGCGTGGTGCCCAGCGTCCAGCCGTTGCGCAGAAGGATGTTGTACTGCTCCTGGATGCGGATGCCGGTGAGTTTGCGGAGAACGTCCAACTGGTCGGCGAGATCCTGGAACTGAATCAGTTCAATCTCCCAGGGGCGCTGCTGCTGCGCCGCAACGGTCTGCAGGGCGACGGCGGCGTTGCGATGGCCACCCCCGCTATCATGAAAGAGAACGTGGATTTTCTTCATCGGGGCCATTGTTGCATGGTCAGGGGAGGCTCATTCAAGAGCACTCACAATGCCATGTGGAAAACTCAAAAACCCGTTTGTGTTCAATGAGTTCCGTAAGATCTTTCACGGTCAATTCGCGCCGCCTTTATGCGCTGTTCATATCCCATCTCTAACCTTGAAACATGCGATGCGACCTTCATGTGCATTCAACTGGTTCAGGGATGTGCACCACCCCCGGCTTGAGCCGGATCAGCAAGGAGTCCTATAACGACCCCACCGAGGTCTATGCCCGGTGCAAGCGGCTGGGCATGTCCGTTGTCACCATCACGGACCATGACTCGATCGAAGCTGCGGAAGTGCTCCGCGAGCACCCGGATTTCTTTATCAGCGAAGAGGTTACCGTGCGCATGCCCACTGGCACGGAGATGCACCTCGGCGCCTACGGACTGTCGGAGAGGGACCATACGGAAATTCAGCGGCGACGCAGCGATTTTATAGCGCTCCTGATGTACCTGACGGAGCATAAGATCTTCTTCAGCGTGAATCACGTCTTTTCAGGGCTGACCGGGCGGCGCGAAGCCGAAGATTTTGCGTGGTTTGCGTCCTATGTGCCGGCGTTTGAGGTGAGAAACGGACAGATGTGGACTGAAGCCAATCGCAGCGCGAAACGCCTGGCGGAGCGGTTCGGCAAGGCAGGCATTGGCGGGAGCGATTCGCACACCCTAAGGGGAGTCGCCCAGACATTCACGGAGGTGCCGGGAGCGCGGACGGTGGAGGAGTTCCTGACGGGGTTGCGCGCGGGGCGCGGGGCGGTCCACGGCGAGAATGGCAACTACTTTAAGCTGACGGCGGACATTTTCCGGTTTGCCGGAAACTTACTCAAGGAGAAGCCTTGGGCCGCGGTGATGTTGCCGCTGACGGTCTTCGTGCCAGCGATTACTGCGGGGCACTGGCTGAATGAGATCCGCTTCTGCAAACAGTGGACGCATCGCCTCGAAGGAGAGGCGAAAGAGCCCAAAATGTTGTGGGAACTGGATCCCCAATTGAAAACCAGTTGGGCAAGCTGAGGTAAAGCCATGGCCATGGCCAAAGACGTCTGGGGCTACATCGAGAATCGCGATCATCGCGTGATGCGGCGGATGAACCGCTGGAAAGCGCCGCGGTGGATCCGGTTTTGGATGCTTGCTGCGACGGGGATGGGTGATGGCTGGCTGTGGTACAGCTTGGGCACGATTTTGCTGCTCGTTGGTGGACCCCACCGCTATGCCGCAGTAGGAGCGGCGGGCTGCGCGGCCATCGGAGGCGTGTTCGTGTTTAAGGCGCTGAAAAAGCTCAGCCGGCGCCTGCGCCCTTGCCAACTGGAGCCACACTGCTGGTCCAAGGTGCTGCCACCCGATCAGTTTTCGTTCCCCTCGGGCCACACAATGACAGCGTTTGCCATCGCGTTGGTGGTGAGCTACTTCTATCCCTCGCTGGAAGGGCCGATGTACTTTCTCGCCATCAGCATCGCATTCTCCCGCGTGGTCTTGGGTATGCACTTCCTGAGTGACGTCCTGGCCGGGGCGGTTCTGGGCTCCGCACTCGGCGTCGCGTCAATCGTCACTTTTGCTTCGTACGGACTCGTCTGACTACCCCAAGGGGCCTGGCTTGGGATGTTCCGAGAGGGCTCTGCGGAAAGCCGCCAGGTTGTTTTCGTCGATCACGGCTGTGCCGGTATCCACGAAGGTCGGCAGCGGCGCTGCCGGAGCTGTGGCCCAATCCTTGAATTCGTGCACCGCATTATGGTGCAAATCGTCCAGGAACCTCACTCCGTAGAAGGCCATGACATAGGGCTTCTGCACCACCGTCGCGGTGATCCACTTGCGTTCGATCCCGTCGAGTGTTTGCGGGTCCTTGTCAAACGCCACAATTTTGATTTTCCCGGTCAGGTCCATGCGGTGCAGCTCATCCGCGGCACCCTCTCCTCCTGAGGCTTCCAGGCAAATGATGCCGTCGATTTTCTCCTTCTTTTGCACGAGCGCAGCGATGCCGTCATAGGCGACCCGCGGATCGCCTTTGTCATCGATAGTCTGTACGATCTTGATGCCGGGATATTTTTTCAACGCTTCATTCACGCCAGCCACGCGTTGTTCACTGTTTAGCTGCCCCGCTATCGTGATCACTACCACGCGGCCCTGCCCACCCAGCAGCTCCGCCATGCGCTTCCCGCTCTCTTGCCCCGCCCGGAAGTTGTCCGTACCGATGAAGAGCACGCGGCTCGACTCCGGCGCGTCCGCATCAATGCAGATGACGGGAATGCCTTGCAGGATGGCCTGATTGATCGGCTCCTTGAACAATTTCGGATCGGTCACGGAAACAAGGATACCGGAGGGATGTTGCGCCACCGCCTGCTGGAAGGCGGTGAGTTCATCGGCGGGAGAAAACGTCGATGGCCCGACGAAATCCACTTTTACCCCGGCAGTTTTCCCAATGTCCGTCAACCCTGCCTCGGCCTCCTGCCAGTACGGCAGGTCGATGTTGGCGGCAACAAGAACATATCGCTCATTCGGCTGGTGGTACGACGGCGGCTGGCACGCCCCGGCGACGATTGCCAGCGCCGCAATACTAAATCCTGAAATGATTCTTCTGGCATTCATGTACGGTCTCCTTTTCCGTTGCTCCCCGCTGAGGCACTCCCCATGGGATGAGACCAGAACGGTTTCGATAGCAGCCTAACACAAGCGCGGCGGGAGGGGGATGTGATGGCCGCCGCATACTCAGGGTTATTCGTCCTCACCTTTTTCCTGTTTCGTGCCTACGTCGCTTCACCACCAAAAGCAAGCGCATGGTCTCCCGGAAGCGGGAATCTTAAGATCCTGAGATTGACATTTTGCTCAACGAATCGCGCCGGAAACCGCTCTAAAGAAATTAAAAGCAAGCGGGCTTCAACCGACACAAGCGAGGAAGCACATTTTCGTACAGGCAGGGAGGTAAATAAGCGATCAGGCCTTTTGCGCCTGACGCCGCAAAAATGTCGGCACGTCCAGATCGTCCTTGGGCACTTCCTGGGCGGCCTCGCGCACATTCTGGGCCACCTGGTGTACCACGTTCGGCGGCGTAACCGGCAACTCACCCTGCGATGGCACATCGCGCCCCGCCTTCCACGTCCTCGGCAGGAAGGAGGGCTTATGCTGCAGGCCCTTCTTGGCCGCTTCCTTGAAGCCCGCGGCGATCACCGTGATTTTGACGGCGTCCTTCATCGCTTCGTCCATCACTGCGCCGAAAATGATATTCGCGTTTTCGTGCGCGGCCTTTTGGATGATGCTGGAAGCTTCATGAACTTCGTGCAGGGAGAGCGAAGAGCTTCCGCAAATATTGATCAAAATGCCTTGCGCGCCTTGAATGGAGTTGTCTTCCAGCAAGGGGCTGGAGATCGCGCGATTCGCGGCGTCGACCGCGCGATTCGTGCCGGTGGCGACAGCGGTACCCATCACGGCGTAGCCCTGTCCATGCATGATGGCTTTCACGTCGGCAAAATCGCGATTGATGATGCCGGGAACGGTGATGATGTCCGAAATGCCCTGCACTGCCTGGCGCAGAATGTCGTCGGCAATGCGGAATGCGTCGAAGAAGCTGGTGCCGGGCTCGACAGTCTCCATCAAGCGTTCGTTGGGAATCACAATGACCGTATCCACGACGCCGATGAGTTCCTGCAGAGCCTGCTCCGCCTGGAGCATGCGGCGCTTGCCCTCAAACGCAAAGGGCTTGGTGACCACGGCAACACTGAGAGCGCCGATCTCGCTGGCCAGCGAAGCCACCACGGGAGCCGCACCGCTGCCCGTGCCTCCGCCGAGGCCGGAGGTGATGAAGATCATGTCCGCGCCTTCGAGGGCTTCAATAATTTTTTCCGTATCTTCAAGCGCGGCCTTCCGGCCAATCTCCGGGTTCGCGCCCGCGCCGAGGCCCTTGGTGAGTTTCGCGCCGAGCTGCAGTTTTACGGGAGCCTGGGAGAGTTTGAGGGCCTGCAAATCGGTGTTTGCGGCGATAAACTCCACGCCTTCCACTTTGGCACGGATCATGCGATTCACGGCATTGCAGCCGCCGCCGCCCACGCCAATCACTTTCAGCTTGGCGGGCTGCAACTCCTCGCTGAAACTCATCCGGATGCCTGCGTCTTTCGCTGTCATGCTAATCCCCCTGTCCGGCTGGTCCAAATCCTTTATAGAACTCGCATTTAGTCGATTCCACAGGGAGTTTTTCCGGGCTGTGGAAAACCCGCCAATCGAATGGCAATGAGCTCCCCTGGTGCGAATCCCCTTAGTTCACTGTAATCCCACGCCAACGCTCAGCGAGCTTGCGAACCGTTAAGAGCAGCCATGTGGCCGCTGGCAATGACGCAGCGGCGTCTGTTTCCACTGGGGTCACGCTCCCGCGAACATTGCTTTCAACTTCGCAACAAACGTGCCCGAACGCTGCTGCGCGTTTCGGCGCGCCTTCGCGGCATAGAGCACAAGTCCAACAGCCACGGCGTACTCGGGCTGGGCAACCTGTTCCGGCAAATCCTGGATACCTCGAGGATCCACGATGCGCACGGGCAGATGGAACCCTTGCTCGGCGAATTCGGCAAACCCGTTCAGGCGCGCACCACCGCCTGCGAGGACAAGCCCGGCGGGGATCTGAGAGTCCAGGCCGGCACGCCGCAGATCGTCCGCGATGAGCGCCAGAAGTTCCTGCGCGCGGGGTTCAATAATGTCCGTGAGCATGCGCGAAAAAATCGTGCGTGGGGGGCGATCGCCGACGCTGGCGATTTCAATGGAGTTGTCCTGGCGCAGAAGATTTGCGGAAGCGCACCCGTGACGACGCTTGATCTTCTCGGCTTCGGGGATGGGCGTGCGCAGGCCAACTGCCAAGTCGTTGGTGAAATGATCGCCGCCAATGGCCACTGCGCCGGTGTGGCGAACGACGCCGCCGCCGTAAACAATCAGTTCCGTTGTGCCGCCTCCGATATCAAGGAGGCAGCAGCCCAGTTCGCGTTCATCCTGGGTCAAGCAGGCTTCTGCGGCGGCCAACGGCTCGAGTACCGTGTCGTTGATGAGGATGCCGGCCTTGTTCGCGGCGGTGACGAGGTTTTGCGTTGCGGCAATGGAAGAAGTGACGATATGAACGTTGGCTTCCAGCCGTTGCCCGACCATGCCGACGGGATCGCGGATGCCGTCCTGGGCATCCACGATGAACTCATGCGGAAGAACATGGAGCACTTCACGGTCATCGGGAAGAGAGACGTTGCGCGCGGCGTCAATGGCGTGACGCAGGTCGTTGCGTTCGATGTCGCGGGAACGCGGCCCCAGCGGGATTCCGCCGCGGCTGTTCACGCCGCGAACGTGGCTGCCCGCAACGCCAATGGTGGCGGCTTCCACGGGAATGTTGGCGACGCTTTCGGCTTCTTCCACCGCGCGGCGAATGGAGCTGACCG